>OFFV01001390.1_pt1 | contig 14216 bp, 14 predicted proteins | sample 1521461 | NCBI WGS metagenome assembly OFFV01 (sample SAMEA3504120, study PRJEB24116) | mouse gut metagenome | biome: mouse gut; feature: mouse-associated habitat; material: faeces | place: Denmark | collected 2011 | reverse complement strand
GCACATATAAAAATGGCCCCGGATATTCTCCGGAAGCCATTTTTACCCAATATTAAATTTATTTACGCCAACTGCTCCAGCACCCACTCCACATCATCCGTGGTTTTCAAGGTCTCCAGTCTGGCCTCATCCTCCAGAAGCGTGCAAAGCTTTCCTAAAAGATCCAAATGCTCATCCCCCACTCCTGCGATGCCGAATACAAGCTGTGCTTTTTCTTCTCCGAAATCAACGCCCTCGGGATACTGGAAGAATACGATTCCGCTCTTTTTCACCGTACCCTTGGCCTGGGTGGTGCCGTGAGGAATGGCTACGCCCATACCCATGTAGGTCGTAACAAGCTTTTCCCTCTCCTGCATGGCCGCCACATAGGAACCAATATATTTTGCCACCCGATAGCAGTAGGTTCTCAAAGCGCGGATGGCGTTCACATCCCCCTTGTTGAAACCATCCTCCAGGTCACGGAAATCGGAAGAGAGATTGCCTGAAAGTCCCAGAACGCCGGATTGTTTGTTCAGCACCGCCATAACCTCTTCCAGGTTCTTCTCTTCTTTATGGGCCAGGAATTCAATGATGGCCGGATCAATGTCCCCGGACCGGGTTCCCATAATCAGGCCTTCCAGGGGCGTCATGCCCATGGAAGTATCCATACACTTCCCCTCTTTCACTGCAGAGACGCTGGCCCCGTTGCCCAGATGGCACACAATAATTTTCAGATCCTCATAGCTCCTGCCCAGAACTTCCGCCGCACGCCTGGAGACATAGGCATGGCTGGTTCCGTGGAAGCCGTATCTTCTGATTTTATATTTCTGATAGTATTCATAGGGAAGCCCATACATATAGGCTTCCTCCGGCATGGTCTGATGGAAGGCCGTGTCAAATACCGCCACCATAGGAGTGGAAGGCATAAGCTTTTTACAGGCATTGATACCAATCAGGTTGGCAGGATTGTGCAGGGGTGCAAGATCACTGCACTCCTGGATGGCCGCAAGAACCTCCTCATCAATAATCACAGACTGCGAAAATTTCTCCCCGCCGTGGACAACCCTGTGTCCCACAGCGCCAATCTCCTCCAGACTCTCTACCACGCCCGTGGACGGATTGGTCAGAGCCTCCAGCACAAGACGTATGGCCTCGGTATGATCCGGCATGGGGGTAACTGTCTTCTCCTTCTCCCCGCCTTCCGGAGCGTAAGTAATCATGCTTCCCTCAATGGCAATCCTCTCACAGAGCCCCTTAGCCAGGCATTTCTCCGTCCCGGAATCTATGAGCTGGAACTTCAGGGACGAACTTCCACAGTTGATCACTAAAACCTTCATCACTATTACTTCCTTTCAACATAATGGCATTCAGGAACTGCTCACAGCAGCCCAGAGATATGCCCCAGTTCAACTATCCAATCACAAGGAACCCCGTTCCGCAGAACAAATCCAGACGATTCCTCATACCTGCGCTAATCGGCCAGCTGTGCCTGCACTGCCGTCAGCGCCACCACGCCCACAATGTCCTGCCAGGAACAGCCCCTTGACAGATCATTCACAGGCTTTGCAATTCCCTGAAGCATGGGACCGTAGGCCTCTGCGCCCCCCAGTCTCTGCACCAGTTTGTATCCGATATTGCCCGCATCCAGGTTGGGGAAGATCAGAATATTGGCTCTGCCTCCCACCGGGCTTCCCGGCGCCTTGGATTTGGCCACCCCGGGAACCAGAGCTGCGTCAAGCTGCAGCTCTCCATCTATAATTAAATTCGGATTCTGTTCCTTTGCAATCCTCACAGCCTCAACCACCTTGTCCACCATGGCATGTTTCGCACTCCCTTTTGTGGAATGGCTCAACATGGCAATGACGGGCTTAGGACCGATCAATGATTTAAAACTCCTGTAAGACGATTCGGCAATGGCCGCCAGCTCTTCCGCATTGGGATCCTGATTCAGGCCGCAGTCCGCAAAAATAAAAGTTCCGTTATCTCCCTGGTCCTTAAACTGGGTGTCCATGACAAAAAAAGCAGAGACCAGCTTAACGCCGGGAGCCGTTTTCAGGATCTGCAGGGCCGGGCGAAGTGTATCCGCCGTGGAATGACATGCCCCCGCCACCATTCCGTCCGCGTCATCCGCTTTCACCATCACAATTCCAAAGGTCAGGTAATCATTCAGAAGAATCTCCCTGGCCTTTTCCTCCGTCATGCCCTTGGCCTTCCTGGTTTCGTACAGAAGATTCACATATTTATCCATCTGAGGAGCTTCCGCCGGGTCCAGGACAGTGACGCCGGTAAGGTCAACTTCCAGCCAGCCGGCGCCATCCATGATTTTCTCTTTATTGCCGATCATAATGATATTTGCAATGTTCTCCTCCACAATCCGGGCCGCTGCCAGCAGGGTCCTCTTGTCCTTGGATTCCGGCAGAACGATAGTCTTCTTGTCGAGCTTGGCTCTCTCCTTTATCTTGTCAATATATGACATATCCCTTCTCCTTTCCCGCGGTCCCCGCACGAAAATTCATTTCCATAATCCGCTGCCCCCCACAGGTTCCCCTGACCATGGAAAAAAATTTTCAGACAAACCCTCTCCAGGCCTGTCCAACGGCATCACAAAAATATGCTTAACAAACCGCCATGCTTATATTATACTAAATGTGGAAAAAATAAACAAGAAGCAATCTTGGCTGTAAAAGCTTTTTCCCACAATTTCTGAAACAATTCCTAAGACAAAGGAGCGGCACGGAATATGCAGGTAAACGGAATCATCGCTGAATACAATCCTTTTCACAACGGGCACAAATATCACCTGGAGGAATCCCTTCGCCGTACTGGCGCCGATTATACCATAGTCGTCATGAGCGGCGATTTCGTACAGAGAGGAGCTCCCGCGCTGATGGACAAACATGTCCGGGCCAGGGCGGCTCTCTGCTGTGGAGCGGATCTGGTTCTGGAACTTCCCGTACTTTATGCCACTTCCAGCGCCGAATATTTTGCCCATGGCGCCGTGTCAATTTTTGACAAACTTGGAGTAGTTACCCATCTGTGCTTTGGCTCCGAGTGCGCGGACACCGCCCTTCTGAGACAGACTGCAGAGATTCTCCTGGAGGAACCTTCTCCATTCAGGCATGCCCTGAAAGAATTTCTAAGACAGGGGTTTCCCTATCCCGCCGCCAGATGCCGGGCCCTGGAACAATGCGGTCTGCTGTCCGGCGCCTCTCTGGAGGCCCTGGCACAGCCCAACAATATTCTCGGCATTGACTATATCAAAGCTCTTTTAAAACGGTACAGCAAAATCCAGCCCGTGACTGTAAAACGGCAGGGGCCAGGTTATCATGACAGTTATGATTATGGCAAGGAGTCTCATAAAGAACCTTCTTCGGAGCCCTCCACTTTTTGGTCGGCCCTGGCTCTTCGGCAGGCGCTTTTTGCGGGAGACAGCCCGGGGAGGCTGGCCGGCTTCATGCCTCCGGAAACCTCTAAGCTCATCGCCGCATGTATTGACAAAAAGAAGCTCCTGCAGGCGGAGGATTTCTCCTCCCTGTTATATTATAAGCTCCTCCTGGAAAAAGCCCAGGGATATGAAACATATCTGGATGTATCCCCTGCCCTGTCCAGGCGCATCTCAAAGCTGCTGGGGGATTTCACCGCCTATGAGACATTCTGTTCCCTGCTGAAAACCAGGGATATGACTTATTCCAGAGTCAGCCGCTGCCTGCTGCACATTCTTTTGAACATCACAAAAGATGATATGGCAGCAGCTGCCCGCCTGGACCATGCCCCCTATGCCAGAATCCTCGGGTTCCGCCGCAGTGCCCTGCCCCTTCTGGGGGCACTGGGAAAATGTGCTTCCATCCCCCTGATCACCAAGCTGGCAGATGCACAAAAGAGCCTGTCCCCGGACGCATGCAGACTTCTGGAACAGGATATTCTCTCAAGCCATATTTACCAGAGTGCTGCCTGTGTACCCAATGGCAGCGGGATACCCAATGAGATCTCCACCCCTCTTGTGATCCTGTGACTCTGGAACATGACTTGGGAAAATGTATGCTCCTTATTAAACTTTAACCTTAATTCTTAAAACTGTGAATGGGTGCCGGAATTCTTCCTCCACGGCCGATAAATGCCTCACAGGAAAATCGGTTCACAGGCATAATGGGCGCATAGCCCAACAGTCCTCCAAACTCCACTGTCTCACCCACGCCCTTTCCAATCACAGGAATAATGCGGACGGCGGTGGTTTTCTGATTTACCATGCCGATTGCCATCTCATCCGCTATAATACCGGAGATGGAGGATGCCTTTGTATCCCCGGGAACGGCAATCATGTCAAGACCCACAGAACAGACGCAGGTCATGGCCTCCAGTTTCTCCAATGTCAACGCTCCCGCCTGCACCGCGTTGATCATCCCCTGGTCCTCGCTCACCGGAATAAACGCGCCGCTGAGTCCACCCACATAGGAAGAAGCCATTACGCCGCCTTTTTTCACCTGATCGTTCAGAAGCGCCAGGGCCGCAGTGGTTCCCGGAGCCCCTGCGTACTCCAGCCCCATCTCACAGAGAATATCCGCCACACTGTCCCCTATGGCAGGGGTGGGCGCCAGGGAAAGATCCACAATTCCAAAAGGTACTTTCAGCCTGGCAGAAGCCTCCTGGGCCACCAGCTGCCCCACCCTTGTGACCTTGAATGCTGTCTTCTTGATGGTCTCGCAGAGTACCTCAAAATTCTCTCCCCGCACACTTTCCAGGGCTGTTTTCACCACACCCGGGCCGCTGACTCCCACATTGATAACCTTATCCGCCTCCGTCACGCCGTGGAATGCCCCGGCCATAAAAGGATTGTCGTCAGGTGCATTGCAGAACACCACCAGTTTTGCACATCCCAGAGAATCCTGGTCCCTGGTCTGTTCCGCCGTCTCCTTGATGATCTCTCCCATCAGCTTCACACCGTCCATATTGATGCCGGTTTTGGTGGAACCCAGATTCACAGAACTGCACACCCTCTCTGTGGAGGAAAGTGCTATGGGGATGGAACAGATCAGGTTCCTGTCCGCCTCAGTCATGCCCTTACTCACCAGAGCAGAATATCCGCCGATGAAGTTTACCCCCACATCCTTTGCGGCCCGGTCCAGAGTCCGGGCCACCGTCACAAAGTCCTCTGGTCTCCCACAGGCCGCACCCCCCACCAGGGCAATGGGCGTGACGGATATTCTCTTGTTCACAATGGGAATGCCGTATTCCCTGGAAATCTCTTCCCCTGTCTTCACCAGGTCCTTTGCGGCATGGTATATTTTATGGTAAATCTTCTCGTTGAGCTTTTCCAGATCGGAATCAATACAGTCCAGGAGACTGACACCCAGAGTAATAGTGCGCACATCCAGGTTTTCCTCGGAGATCATCTTATTGGTCTCTGTCACTTCAAATAAATTAATCATGCCACTGCCTTCCTTTTTCAGTACTCAATCCCTAACGCCTAAATCCGGTGCATTTTATCAAAAATCTCTTCCTTCTGGCATTTGATCACCACACCGGTTTTCTCACCCAGAGCCGCCATCTCGTCGCAGAGATCCCCGAAGGGCTTGTCCATAGCTCCCGTATCCACGATCATCATCATGTTAAAGTATCCCTGTACAATGGTTTGAGAGATATCCAGGATATTGATCCCATTTTCCGCCAGATAAGTGCAGACCTTGGCGATGATGCCCACAGCATCCTTCCCCACCACGGTAATAATCGTCTTTTCCATAACTAATATCCATCCTTCCTGCGCCTGTACACCTTGTTTTCCCGGAACCACCCCGCATAAAACCGGCACAGTTCTCCTACCTGCAGTTCCACCCATATTCTATAGACGCATATAATTTGTTTAAAGAACTCTCTGCGGTATAAATTTTACGCAATCTCCACCACCGGCGTCAGTTCACTGCGCCTGGCCACTCGAATGTCAAAATCACCGGCTTTATAGGGAGTGCCGCCCATATTGATCTCCATCCGCACGGATTCAAAAGCAAGTTCCGGCAGGTTGTTCTCTTTGCTCAGATGCCCCAGAAGAACCGCCTTCAGCTTATCATGCAACAGTCTGCACAGAAGCCTTCCTGTGTTTTCATTGGACAGATGCCCCCGTTCTCCCAGGATCCGCTGTTTCAGATAATATGGATAAGGTCCCACCTGAAGCATGTTCACATCGTGGTTTGCCTCCAGAAGCAGCGCATCCATGCCCTTTAGGCACTCCACCGTATAGTCATTATATGTACCCAAATCCGTGCACACAGCCACTTTCCTGCTGCCGTAGGCAATCCGGTAGGCCACAGGCTGTGCCGCGTCATGGGATATGCGCATGGGATTCACAGTCAGATCTTTCAGGGTAAATTTTACATCTTCTTTCACCTCATGGAACAGGTCGCCGTCGATGCTGCCAAGTCCCCTGCACTCTTTTATGGCGCGGATTGTCCCCCCGGTGGCATAGATGGGGATCTCATATTTCCGGGCCATAACCCCCAATCCCTGGATGTGATCCGCGTGCTCATGTGTTATTAATATACCGTCAATATCTTTTCCTGTGAGCCCCAGCTCTTTCAGGCCGCCTTCTGTCTTTCTGCCGCTGATACCCACATCCACAAGCAGGTGGGCAGCCTCGGATCCCACATAAATACAGTTGCCGCTGCTGCCGCTTGCAATACTACATAATCTCATCTCTACTCGCTTCTTCCCCCATCATAATTAATAGACAGAACTTTTCAGGATATTCTGCAGCCTTCTGTCAACCTGGCTGCAGCTGTCCTGGAAGGAACCACTGTTGTCTATTACAAAATCACAGCATTCCCTGAACTTTTCCTCTGAGAGCTGTCTGGCCATAATCTGGGAAATTTTATCTCCGCTGTAGCCCCTGGAGCCCGCAAGCCTGTCCCTTCTGACTGTCTCATCCGCATAAACATACCACATCTCATCCACCAGATTCAGATACCCTCCTTCGATAAGAAGAGCAGCTTCTACAAAAAACAGCTCCACCCTGCCTGCTGCCCTGGCTTCCTCCAGCCGTTCCAACAAAAATTTCTTCACGGCAGGGTGGATAATGCCGTTCACTTTTTCCAGAAGCTCAGCCTGTCCGAAGATTCTGTCCGCCATGACCTGTCTGTCAATCTGTCTGTTCCGGTCCACAATGTCTCCGCCCAAAAGCCCCAGCAGTTCCTGGTAGGCCTGCGTGCCTGGCTGTTTCACCAAATGAGCTACCTCATCCGCCAGATAGATTTCACAGCGATATTTTTTTCTGATATACGCCAGAATCTCGGATTTTCCTGCACCAACTCCACCTGTAATCCCTATGAAATGCATTCTTCCCCTCCCAGGGCCAGTATTCCCTCAGTGATTTAAAACATGCTCCAAAAAGTCCCAGCAGATGTGCATGCAACAAATTATAACACTCCCCCACCTGTCCTGCAAGCCTTTGAATCAGCAAAATCCCAACAAAAGCAGGATCCGTATCGTCCTCTCATACTTTTCCGCATCAAATTCTTCCAGCAGCATTCCCAATACCTCCCTTCTGTGCAGCCTGAGGATCTCCGACAGGATCCCATGGCTGATACAGTAGTCCACCGCCCTGTCCTTCACCTGCCGGTTTCCTTTCCTCCCTGCACTGCCCGCTGCCCTGCTCACGCTGCCCCTTCTCTGGGACTAACTTTCTCCAGATGCCTTCTCCCTCTTTCGTCTCTTCTGCATTCTCTTTCCTCCCCTGTTTCGGCAGAATACAGAAAATGCGGATACCTGGCCTGAGCCGGGAAAACTGCCCACTGCTGTCCATCCTTTTCCGTTCCTGCCCCATTGTCCTTCCTTAAACCTGATTGCTAAAAATAGAAAATCTGGCAGAAACTGCCTGGATGCGCCATGATCAGCGCCCGCTTTTTAGAATTTTCTGACTTGTTTTTATCATAAGACACATCCACATGCTTGTCAAGCATAAAATAAAAAATTCCAGCAAAGGATCGGCAAAAAGCTCTGCTTTCACAGAGCTTTATCATTACAGAAATTTGACACCAAATTCTGTCATTTGTCTCTGTAAATCTTCACCTTTTACCCACATATATTCATTTTCATCCAAATAGATACATCGAAACCCTGCCTTATAGCGCTGTTCCTGCTCTTTCAACACAGATGTAATAACAATGCCATACTCTAATTCATATGGAAAATCCTCAACCTGTATTATAACATAATCATTCAGAAAAAACTGATAAGCCAGACAATTGGTTTTTACCAGCCTCAAATATATTTCCGATGGCAGTTCTACCTTACCTTCCATTTCGCTTACAAAATGGTATCCCGCATTGGCTTTATGGTCACTGGTCTCATTCAGAAAAACACCAAGATAATAATACCTGTATGTAAGCAACAACAACATAAGAATTACAGGCGCCAACACCCTTCCTTTCTTATAACAGATACACACTCCTGTAAACAAAACCAGAAGCAATACCTCACAAATCAAATATAAATTAAAGGATGCCACCTTCTGATCCAGAGTATAAAATCCATAGGGAGCGAAAACCGTCAGTGCTACGCTGGAAGTCTCAAGATAAGGAACAATTCCCAAAAACCAGTAACTGTTTAAACATGCAAATATATACCACACACGAACCATATATCTTTTCAGCAGATTCCGGTTGTGATAGATAAAAGCAAAAAACAAAAACATAATTATTGAAATAATGCACGAATAATACCTGATATATACAAAAATTTTCGTTGCCGTTGTATCAGCTCCATATCCCAGGGCCTGCCCCTTAGCCGCTAACTCTCCCCATTCCACCATCAGCCCTGCCAGAGTAATAAAAAATACCATTCCCCAGAAAATAAATCCCGTTTCTATCATGCAATTCACATTTTGACCAGGCTTTATTTCTTCTAAAAAGGAATCTCTGGGAACAATATGAGCCTTTAAAAATTTGTACAGAACAATGCCGCAAAAGCATATCATTCCTGCTGTACAAAAAATACTTGTATATAGATTTCCCATTCCAATATTGAATACTGCATTCCAGCTGTCTGAGGACTGCAGCAGATTTGTAAGCTTTGAAACCATACCACCGGACGTTGAACCGATGGAATTATGCAAATATCCTTTCTCATCCGCTACCCAAAAACAGGTCTGCACAAAAGAAATCCCTTTCAAGACAGCAAGAAAGGAAACAGCCCCAAATAGAATCCCTGTCTTCAGGGAAATCAGAACCCTTTTATAAAAAATATAAAACACTATCACCAGCAAAACAAAAGCAGGCCATAAGACCATTAATCGGCTGTGAACTGTCAGAGCATAAGTCAGCAGCAGAATCACCAGAACCGTATATTTTATTTTCTGTTTCCTGTCATTATCATGCTTCACCAACAACAAAATCAGCCACAAAAGAACCCAGCAAATTAAAACAAGCATAGGTTCATTATTGATATAACGCATATCTGTGAGAGACAGCATAGAACAGGAAACAGAAACAGATATGGCATATATACGGTTTTCTATCCCCAGATATTTTGTAAGGATATGATAACTAACTACCGCTGATAAACTCAGCAGCGCTGCTCCCGCTGTCATAATTGACCAATAGATAATATAGGGATTTTTTGTCAATAAAAATATCGGAGTCAATAACACTGCATATCCAAAACCATAATAATTTAGAAGATGCACAATGCCCGACCAGTCTCTCCCTGCCAGGCCTGCCGCAGACACCAGCATTCCCATTTCATCCGGTATCAGTTTTAACCTTCCATTCAAAATAAATCCCCAAAGGCGAATCATGAACGTCAGAAAAAACACCATGGCGCCATCTCTTCCATGTATTTTATTTTTCATTGAAATTCCTCCGGAACTGCCTTATTTTAACAATCAAAAAACGAAACTCTGGCATTCTGAAAGTACCTGCAAAAATGAAGCCTGCTGTTGTCAGAACCGCTATCATGCCCTTAAATATAATTCCCATAAAGGACGGAACTGGGCATAGATCTGCAAGGTAAAATGCGGTCATACTTGACAGCATGACAATTCCTCCATATCTCATATATTTTTTTACAAAATTTATTCTAATCACTATCAACTGTCAAGAATAATTATATGTTATCATTCTCAAACAATTGACAACATCATTCTTCTGTCATACCATTTAAAAAATTTATTTGGGATGATAGACATGAAAAATAAAGAATTATGGAAGCCGACACGATATATTGTCGATGAAAATAAAAATTTGCAAGTAAACCCTGCAACTCTGGGTAGCGGTTCAGACCTTACAAGAACATATCATCTGCACAATATTAATAGATTGATGAAAACATACATAAAAGGGAAACTCCTCGACCTTGGCTGCGGTTTTGTACCCTATTATGAATTTTATAAAGATTTAATTACAGATTCCGTCTGTATGGACTGGGAAAACAGTTATCATAAAAATCCTTTTATTGATATTTTTCATGATATAAATCAACCTTTCCCCTTACCTGACAATGAATTTGATTCCATACTCTGCACAGGAGTCTTAGAACATGTTTATAAGCCTCACGATCTTTTCAAAGAATGTCACAGAGTATTAAAGCAAAATGGCAATTTAATTATCACCTCTGTTTTATCATATTGTGAGCATGAACCTCCCTTTGATTTCTTTAGAAATACACAATATTTTCTGCGAAGAATTGCTCAGGAATTAGACTTTGAAATACTTGAGCTTATTACAATAGGTGACGGTTTATTTGTTATGGCTGATATCAGCGAAAAAATTCTTGCCTCTACGCCGTACAAAGACGACAAGCACTTAAAAAACTTAAATAATCTTTTAAAATTCCTTATAGAAAAATATACCGATAATGGCATACCTCTTTTAGAAAATTTCCCTAAAGGACACCTGACAGTTTTACGAAAAAAATAATCCCATGAAAAAAATTCTTATTTTTGGCACAACAGATTTGGCAGAACTTGTTTATTTTTATATCCAAAAAGATAAACTGCATACGCCTGCTGCCTTCACAACCCATAAACAATATCTAAAGCAGAATACCCTTTTTAATCTTCCTGTTGTCCCTTTTGAAGATATTGCAAAAAACTATTCCCCAAAAGAGTTTTCCATTGCCCTTTGCATTGGCTATACCAAGGTCAATGAAGCAAGAAAAAAAATCTTTTATGAAATAAAAGAACGCGGCTATCAAATTGAAAATATTATTTTTTCTTCCTCTAGAGTCGAAACAGACAATATGGGAGAGGGAAATATTATTTTACCTTATGCCGCTATTGACCCATTTTGCAAAATTGGAAACGGAAATATTTTTTATCCCAACAGCCTGCTCTCTCATCATTCAGCAATGGGAGATTTTAATTTTATCGCGGTTAATGCCTGTATTGCCGGAAACGTTACCATCCATGACAATAATTTTATTGGCGCAAATGCCACCATTAAAAATGGCGCAACAATAGGTTCCTATAATCTGATTGGGGCAAATGCCTATGTTTCCCATCAATTAACCCACAATCAGGTTATCGTTCCTCAGCAAAGCATAGTCCTCACCAATAAACAAAGCAGTGATTTTTTATGAGAGCTGACTTTTATAATATATTCCTGCTTTTTCACCTGTATTAAAAAGCACATCAACAATACTAACACCATGTTCAAAGGGGGCTCTTATTTGTTTATAAACCGGGTAATGTGAATAATCTTTCCAAACAACTTGAATACCTGCGTCATTAAATTCTTTTTCCGGTAAATATGATTTTGCTGCAGGACCTGATATATAAACTGATGTCCCTATTGATTGTAATAAAGACAAAAGTTTTTCTGCCCGTTGTCCATGAGAGCTATAGTTGGTGCTTATATCAAACTTTGTATTAATTTTCAAAAATTCAGAAGCAATATGTTTAATGACATATTGATTTAATTCAGATAAAAATTCCCATTTTTCTTCAAAATAAAGTCGGTAAAAAAAATCGTTATATACATTCCAATAGGGTGCTTTTTTGTAAGCATTTTCAAGTTTATCCCAATGCTCTTTTTGCCAGTTGCTTTCCTGATTAATTTTTGTTTCAGCAATTGTTTGCCCAAAAGAATACGTAACAGGAACAGTTATCCATGACAACCCCTGTAAAGAATAAATTTTATTCCTGTTTCGCCAATCATTTTTTGTGTATTGTACTTCATCATAAAAAACAAATAAATCCACATCATTAATGATATCAAAATATCCTTTCCATGGGATATAATTTGATTGTAAAACTGCAACTTTCATTTTTTTCAATAATACTAACTATAAAACTTTATTTTAATTTCCCATACATGAACTGCGACTGTTAAATTAAAAAATCACATCATGAGAATAATGGGTTGAACCTGCTATTTGCCAATCCTTACAATTTTTACATAAGGAGTTTAGTTCATTCCATCTGCCTTCCAAGTGTATTTTTCTAAATTCTTTAAGGCTTGTATTCCAAATTTCTTTTATTGATTTTTCATTAACATTACCGTGACTGATTTCTGCACCCAAATCACATGCACAATTCACAACTTGTCCGTTAAAACCAATAACCATTGTTGTCATTGCCCAATAACATGCTTTTCTTTTTTCAGTCAGCGGTACCATTATTTTCCTATCAATTTTACCTGCCCAAGTACACATTGGACGGACTTTTACATGTGCACCTTGTCCTGTCCAAAATTTAATAAAATCTTTTTCTTGATGTATATTATTATCCATTTCAATAAATTGGCACTCTATTTTTACATCATTTTTATTTATTTTTTTTTGAAGCGCCAATAAATTTAAAACATTATTTTTTGTTATTTCGTAATTTCCGCCACACCTGTTTAATTGGTAAACATCTGAAGAAAAAGCATCAAGACCAATAAAAATTTGTTTTATTCCACTTTCTAATAAGTGTATGGAGTTTTCTTCATTCAAGAGACAGCCATTTGTATTAATAAATAATTCATTTAACCCTTTATTTTTTGCATAGCTGATCATAGCAAAAATACTTTGTTTATGCTTAGCCCGCAGCATAGGCTCACCGGAAAAAACCATATAAATTCTTGTTGATAAATCTTCGCTTGCTATTTCATCAATGACTTTTGTATATAAGTTCCAATCCATAAAACCTTTTGCTCTTTTTGAATCTTTGGTCATGCACATTGAACATTTCAAATTGCAAAAGTTTACAGTATCTATGGGAATTATTTTCGGAAATTCCGTTAATAATAAATAGTCATCTACAGTCTCTAAAAAAGAATGAAATTCTGCCATGATCATTTCTCCTATTTCATTATACTCACCTCCTTTATATTTTTATGCGCAGCGCTTCTCACTTACATATATTTTGCGTAACCTGACTGCCAATCTTTACAGCCTTGGCATAAAGGAGGTATTTTATCCCAGTTGCCCTGACGCTGGTTGTCCCGAAATTCTCTTAATGTTGTATTCCAAACTTCCTTTATGCTGGAATTTACAACATTTCCCATGGGACACGCACAATCCAAATCAACAGAACAAAGTGCCACATCGCCTTTATCTGTGATATTAATGGTATTCATCGCCCAATAACAAGGCAGCCGTTCTTCCGTATCTACTAAATTTGTGGCAATTCTCCCTGCCTTTCCTGCCCAGCTTACCATGGGACGGACTTTACATTGTATACCATGTTCCCCATGCCAAAAATGAACAAAGTCATTTAATTCATGGGCATTGATGTCCATTTCCACAAACTGAACCACAACTCTCTGGTTTTCTTTTCCGTATTTTTCAAGCAGTTCTTTGTATTCCAAAACTCCTTCGGTTACTTTTTCCAAATTACCCCCGACACGTATTTGTGCATAGGTTTCAGGGGTAAACGCATCTATCCCCACATAAAAACCATTTAACCCTGCTTCAATAAGGCGTTTTGAAAAATCAGTTCTGGCGAGATTACCATTGGTATTGAGAATAATATTGTTAAGACCCATATCACGGGCATATTTAACTCTTTCAGGCAAATCTTTCAGCATTAAGCCTTCGCCAAAGAAGGTAATCCAAATTTGTGCAGCAGGATTATTTTCACTAATTTCCTGAATAATTTTCTTATACAAATCCCATTCCATAATTCCGGCTTTTCGTTTCATTTCCTTATGGAAACACATACTGCATTTGAGATTGCAAAATGAAATATTGTCAATGAGAATAACGGAAGGAAAATCTTTTTCTTCAGGAACGCGGGATTTTATTATTTCCTTTGTCTCTTTGCCGTACCG
>OFFV01001385.1_pt1 | contig 14297 bp, 14 predicted proteins | sample 1521461 | NCBI WGS metagenome assembly OFFV01 (sample SAMEA3504120, study PRJEB24116) | mouse gut metagenome | biome: mouse gut; feature: mouse-associated habitat; material: faeces | place: Denmark | collected 2011 | reverse complement strand
CCTAAATTACCCTCTGAATTTGTTTTTAAATTTGGAGGGATTTTTTTATGTCCTTTTTTCGGGCAGTTATCTATCTGCTCATACGAAGCAAAATTTATCAATACATAGCATATCAGAGAACGGCAGGAAACCAGTTAAAAAAATTTCTGCCAGTGCAACGGTACTTCTCACCTTGAAAGTAGAAGTACAATCTCCATACAATAGAATTACTATTTCCTATAACCGTAAAGGTCACAGAGCCTTTGCGGTTTTTCTTTTGTCGATTTTTGTTGGAAAGTGCCGTAGGGCTGTTTCTGATATGCGGTGTCGTTCTCCGCCTCTCCATCTGGATTTTTTACATTTCAAAAATTCAGATGGGAGGTATTTATGGTGAAATATGCACCAAGAAAGGTATATATCAGAGAAAGTGGCGGCTATGTGGAATTATCCTACACGGAGTTCTGCCGTTGCAGGGAATCCGACCAGACCTATATGGACAAGCTGTTTATCCCCATTCAAGGCTGTCTGCTTGAAGTCGTGAGGGAGCAATACACAGACTTCTACCGTGACAAGGAACGGTGGCGTTATCTGCAAAAATTAGATACAAAGAATAGACTGCTATCTCTCGACGGATTTACGGACAGCGAGGGGAATCCTCTGGACTTTATCACTGATGAAGCGGTGGACATTGCAGAAACCGTTGTCAATGCGGTCATGGTGGACAGGCTGAAAGCCGCCCTGCCTTTGCTGTCGGATAGTGAACAGGAGCTGATACAGGCAATCTTTTTTGACGGACTTTCCGAGCGTGAAGTCGGGGCGAGGTTGGGCATAACCCAGAGCGTTGTAAACAAACGCAAAGCCAGAATCCTAATAAAACTAAGAAAGATAATAGAAAATTAAAATTTAAGGCGTTCAGCCCCCTTGTTTTTTCCTTTGGGAAGATGAGGGGGCTTTTCTCTGCCCTCTCAATCAATTCTGATTGGAGGAAGTAAGAATGGCATACAACCACGGACGGGAGGACAGGAAATGGCGTATCTGGAAAGAAGCGGAGGAAAAGCTGCTGCGTGAGTGCGGCGTTGATGAAGCGACCATTGAGCAGATACGCATGGCGGACAGGGCAGACTTCAATTCCAACAGGCGGTTTTACCGATGGACGAATGACGTTGCGGAATATCTTGAGGACATGGCAGGCAGGGAGCGGCAGGCGGAAGTGGGTACGGTTGCGGAGTTACTGGAAGAGATTGAGAGCGAAAATCTCTATCAAGTATTAGTCACGGTGGACGGGCGTACCTTGAAAATCGTCCTGCTGAAAATGCAGGGGTATTCCACAAAGGAGATTGCCCCGCTTGTGCATTTGACGACTGGTGCCATCTATGCGAGGTTAGACCATCTGCGGAAGAAGCTGCGGAAAATTTTATAGCTTCTAAAACAGCCTGCCATCCTGCGGGCTACTGGGTGAGGGATGGAAATCCCCTCACTCATTTTTTGCAGGAGGACAACAGGATGGCATACAGGGTTAAGGCATACACGCTTCGGGAGGAATCCACGGAAAGCGGCACAAGGTATTTTATCAGCTTTAAGGACGGGCAGGGCAAATCCCACGAGTTGGAAGTGTCGGAACAGTTCTTTATGGAGTTTCGGCAGATGGAGCGCAGGAACAGGAATCTTTTCTAATGGGACGAGCGGCACAGGGAGTTTAACGAGGTATGGGACGAAACCCTTTACAGACGGGCGTTGCGTGTGCCTAAGAGCCTTGATGAACGCATGGTTGAGGAAGAACGGAATGAAACGCTCTATAAGGCGGTTGGGAGCCTTCCAGAGATACAAAGGCGGCGTTTCCTGCTCTACTACGAGTATGAGTTCAATTTTTACCAAATCGCCGCTATGGAGCATTGCACCGCTTCGGCAATACAGAAATCTGTTGCGATTGCAAAGGAGAAAGTAAAGGCGGAAATTGAAGAAATATCTCCAACCGTGACCGACACCGCCCGAAAAAGAAATCTGTTTTTTATTTGTGTGGGATTGGCGGCATTACATACTCTCACTTTTTTCCGTGGGAGTAAATCTATTTTTAAGGAGGTCAACGCCTATGTGCAACGAAAACAAAGACACCGCCCGAAAGGAGGAAAGCCATGCAGAAGTTACAGACAGTCAACGCCGAAACGCTCCTTTATGAACCGCTTGAGAAACCATCCTTTGTGGTGGACAGCCTTATCCCGACAGGCTTATCGCTGTTCTGCGGCTCACAGAAGATAGGCAAAAGCTGGCTCATGCTGAAGCTATGCTTATGCGTGTCGCAGGGAATCCCTTTATGGGATATGCCGACAATGGAGGGCGATGTGCTTTACCTCTGCCTTGAGGACACGTTCTGCCGCATACAGGACAGGTTATTTCGTTTGACGGACGAAGCAAGCGGGCGGCTCCACTTTGCCGTGGCAAGCTGCAAGCTGTCAGACGGTCTTATCGTGCAGCTTGAAGATTATCTGAAAGATTACCCAGACAGCAGGCTCATTGTCATTGATACCTTGCAGAAAGTCCGTACAGCTTCAAAAGACAATGCCTATGCAAGCGACTATGGGGACATCTCCCTCATCAAAGACTTTGCCGACAGGCACTCTCTGGCGGTCATTGTCGTACACCACATCCGAAAGCAGAATGACAGCGACGTGTTCAACAAGGTGTCTGGGACGACAGGATTAACGGGGAGTGCGGACGCTACCTTTGTTCTGGAAAAGGAGAAACGTGCGTCTGACACCGCCAAGCTGTATGTGACGGGCAGGGACACGCCTTATCAGGAATACACGCTGCGTTTCCGTGATTGCCGTTGGGAGCTTGTGGAGCGGAAAACGCAGGAGCAGCTTGCGAAAGAAACGATACCAGATGTCCTTTTTCGGTTGGTGGATTTTATGAGGGATAAGGAAGAATGGATAGGCACGGCAACGGAACTGTTAGCCGCTATGGGGGAAACGGAAACCATACCCACGGTGATTACGAAATGGCTGAATGAATACCGCACCACATTTTTAAGCGAGAACCGTATCTGCTACCAGTACAGCCGCAGGAAAGACGGCAGGCGGATTGCCCTTGCAAGGAGGGCGGGTGACAGCGGTGATGGTGGTGACAGCGATATTAGGATACCCCCCTGTTACTGTCATTGACGCTTAAAGCCATGTAAAGCTGGCGGCTCTGCCCTGCGGGTGACAGCAGTGACGGTGGTGACAGTGATTTTAGGATACCCTGCCGCTGTCATCCCTACGGGAGAACACCCCGTAAACGCAAAATGCAGGCGTGAGATTTACTCGCCCTTTTCGGTCGTGTAAAACCACCCCTGCGGTCAGAAAAATCATTCCGATTTTTCCGACTGCGTTTACAGGGTGTAACACACTACACTTTGCCCTGCAAAGTCGTGTGCCAGACGTTCCCTCTGGACTCCCTTAAGGCAGGGCTGTGCCCTGCTATCCTACGCCTTACGGCTTCGGATAAAAGAATGGCGGCATGACGGTGACGGCTCTTGCGAGGGGGGTATCCCAAAAACACCGTCATCATCGACATGACCGTCATGCAGGGGGTGAGGGTGACAGTTGCGGCAGTCGGCAGGGGGTATCCCAAAACTGCTGTCACCACCGTCACCGCTGTCACCCCAAAGGACGGTCACCCGCCGAAAGAAAGGAGGAATCCGCCTATGCCTTATGCAATCCTGCGTTTCCAGAAACGAAAAGCGGGCGGCGTTGCGGCTTGTGAACGCCACAACGAGCGGAAGAAAGAAGCCTACAAAAGCAACCCAGATATAGATATGGAACGCTCTAAAAACAATTACCATCTCATAGCACCACCAAAGTACACCTACAAGAAAGAGATTAACCGCATGGTAGCCGAAGCGGGGTGCAGGACAAGGAAAGACAGCGTGATGATGGTGGAAACGCTCATCACAGCTTCACCAGAATTTATGAACCAGTTACCGCCCGAAGAACAAAAAGCGTATTTCCAGACGGCTCTTGACTTCATTTCGGAGCGTGTTGGAAAGCAGAATATCCTCTCCGCTGTCGTCCATATGGACGAGAGAACGCCCCATATGCACCTCTGCTTTGTGCCGATTACGCCAGACAATAAGCTGTCAGCGAAAGCTATCTTAGGCAACCAGAAATCATTATCCGAGTGGCAGACCGCCTACCATGAGCGGATGTCCTCACGGTGGAATCAGCTTGAACGGGGGCAGTCCTCAATGGAAACCAAGCGGAAACACGTCCCCACATGGCTCTATAAATTAGGCGGCAGGCTTGATAAACAGTATGAAGAAATCGTGTCTGCCCTATCCGACATCAACGCCTTTAACGCAGGGAAGAAAAGGGATAAAGCGTTAGATTTACTCTCTGCATGGCTGCCAGACGTGGAGAAATTCTCTAAGGAAATCGGGAAACAGCAGGCGTATATCGACAGTTTGAAAGAGAGAATTGGGCAGGAATCAGACTATGCGGGGCGTATGCGTGATGAAAAGTACGAGCAGGAACTAAAGGTGCAGAAAGCGAATCAGAAGATATTTGAATTGCAGAGAACCAACGAGCAGATGGGGCGGCTGCTGTCAAAAATACCGCCCGAAGTGTTGGAAGAATTGCAGAAAAATCATAGAAGCAGAGCGAAAGAAAGGTAGATATGTGAATGAAGAAACAGGATTTTAAGGTGTTAAAGACCAAAGACTTGTACCCGTTCCCCGACAATCCGTTTCATGTGGCAGAAGATGAAACACTGTCAGAGTTAGCGGAAAGCATCAAGGAATTTGGCATTGTCACGCCGATAATCACACGCCCGAAAGAGGACGGGGACGGTTATGAAGTGATTGCAGGACAGCGGCGTGTCCGTGCTTCTGAACTTGCAGGGATAAATACCGTGCCTGCGTTTGTCCTGCCCTTAGACCGTGACCGAGCCATCATCACCCTTGTAGACAGCAATTTGCAGCGTGAGAATATCCTGCCATCGGAGCGGGCGTTTGCTTACAAGATGAAATCCGAAGCCATGAAGCGGCAGGGTTTCCGCACAGACTTAACCTCGTCACAAGTTGTGACGAAGTTGCGGACGGACGACAAGGTGGCACAGGGCTTCGGCGTGGGCAGGATGACCGTGCAGCGTTTTATCCGCCTGACGGAACTGATACCGCCGATTTTGCAGATGGTGGACGAGGGGAAAATCGCCCTCACGCCTGCGGTGGAACTGTCCTTCTTGAAGAAAGACGAGCAGGAAAACCTCTTTGCCACGATGGAGAGCGAAGAAGCAACGCCCTCACTCTCACAGGCACAGCGGATGAAACAGTTAAGCCAGAGCGGGCGGCTTGACATGGATACGATATTTGCGATTATGACGGAGGAAAAGGGCAACCAGAAAGAAACCTTGAAAATCAACACAAGCAAGCTGAAAAAATACTTTCCGAAGAACACAACGCCGAAGCAGATGGAGGAAACCATCATCAAACTTTTGGAGCGTGAGTTGCAGAGGAAACGCAACCGTGACAGCCGCTAATCTTCTTTTTTCGGGAAGTAAATACAGAGAGTTGAGGTATGGAGAATGAGAGAAATCCAGTATGAAATCGTAAAGGAAATCGCAGTATTGTCTACGGGCGACAGTGGCTACACAAAGGAAATCAATCTCATTTCATGGAATGGGAAAGAGCCGAAGTATGACATCCGCAGCTTTTCCCCGAACCGTGAAAAGTGCGGCAAGGGAATCACGCTGAACGCTGATGAAGCGGCGGCACTCCTTAAAGCATTACAGAAAGAATTAAACAGCGAGGATTAATGGTATCTGATTGGCAGGGCGGGGACATTTCCAAACTCTTCCCTGCCCTGTCTGGAAAGGAAGATTTAAGTATGGGCGAGGATAAGAAAGCAGATAAAAAGAGAAAGCGTATCGTGCCAAAAGCACCAGTGCAGATGATAATCAGCCGTGAATATGTCGGCACACAGACCGTTACAGAAGCGTTTGTCCCGATTATCTCCGAGGATATTCGGAAGAAGATTGCCGAGGGCGACACCTTCGACAATGAGGGGCTGTCCGCTTAGAATGTACGCAATGGGACATGAAAACAGATAGGACAGATACGGAGGTTTTACAGTATGGCAGGAATCAAAGAAGAAAAGAAAATCTATTTAGTCGGCATTTATTGCCGCTTATCTAAAGACGATGGTACGGATAACGAGAGTGCGAGCATTGCGACACAGAAATCCATCCTCACGGATTATGTGAAAAAGCAGGGATGGCACATAGCAAAAACGTATGTGGACGATGGTTATTCTGGTACAAATTTCCAAAGACCAAGTTTCCAGAATATGATAAAAGACATTGAAAGCGGTCTGATAAACTGCGTGATTACGAAAGATTTATCCCGTCTGGGGAGAAACTATCTTGATTGTGGGTTATATCTGGAAGTTTTCTTCCCAGAGCATAACGTGAGGTATATAGCGGTCAATGACGGCGTAGATACCTTGAATAAATCTGCTATGGACATCACGCCTTTCCGCAACATTTTAAACGAAATGTATGCCGCTGACATATCTGTTAAGATAAAATCGGCATATCGGGCGAGGTTTCAACAGGGGAAATTCATGGGAACTACCGCCCCTTATGGCTATATCAAAGACCCTGCCGACCACAACCATCTGCTGATAGATGATAAAGTGGCACATGTTGTAAAAGAGATATTCGACCTTGCATTAAAAGGGAATGGAGTTGCCAAAATTTGCAGACATCTTAATAAACAGCATATCCTACGCCCTGCCGCTTATGCGGCGGAGCGTGGCGAAACAGGCTTTGAACGTCATTTTGAGGGGAACGAGGACAAACGCTATATTTGGAGTGGGAACAGCGTGAGGAGCATTTTAAGAAGCCCGATATATGCGGGAAATCTTGTAGGCTACAAACGGATTGCCGCCAATATGAAAAGCAAGAAACGCCCCTCTAAGCTGCCCGAAGAATGGGAAGTGATACCCAATACCCATGAGGGAATAGTCACGCAGGAGGAATTTGATATTGTCCAACAGCTTATTACAAGTCGTAGGCTTCCACAGAACAAGGGAGGATTTGTAAATATTTTTGCAGGCGTTATCAAGTGTGTGGACTGCGGATGTGCTCTGCGGGCAATGAACGTACACAGGAGGAAACGCCCAGAGATTATCGACTGTGTACAGTATTCATGTAATAATTATGCAAGAAACGGAAGAAGCGAGTGTAGTGCCCACAATATAGAAGCAAGGGATTTATTCAATGCCGTTCTTGCCGACATCAACTGTTTTGCGGATATGGCAGTGAATGATGAAAAGGCGGTCAGGGCCATAGAAAAGCGGCTCACGGAAACAGACCAGAGCAGGGCGAAAGCATTAGAGAAAGAACGTAAGAAGCTGAACAAACGCCTTGCGGAACTGGACAGGCTGTTTTCCTCTCTCTACGAGGATAAGGTCATGGAGCGTATTACCGAGCGGAATTTTGAGATGATGTCGGGGAAATACCAGAAAGAGCAGCTTGAAATTGAAGCAAGGCTGAAAGAGGTGACGGAAACTCTTAATGAAAGCTACGAGAAATCACGGGGAATCCGTGACTTCCTCGCCCTTATCCGAAATTATCAAGGCTTAAAAGAACTGGATGCAACAGTTATAAACGCACTCATAGACAAGATACTTGTTTCGGAGCGTGAGAAGATGGCAGACGGAACAGTGAAGCAGGAAATCAAGATTTACTATAAATTCATCGGCTTTGTCGATGAATTACATATCATACCTACAAAACGGTGGGCAGCAATGCCCGCTAAAAATTGTACGGTGTGCGGCGTTGAATATGTCCCGGGCTCTGGTGCATCAAGGTATTGTCCTGCTTGTGCCAAGAAGATACGGAGGGAGAAATCAAACGAGAGCAAACGCAGGAGCAGAGAACAGAAAAGGATAGCATGTATGAACTGTCCGCAAAAAATGACCGACTGAAAGAGGATGGGCGGTATGAGCTTATCAGTGGTCACAGGAGGAAAAAGGCTTGCGAGCTTGCGGGGCTTGAAACGCTCAAATGCGAGGTCAAGGAGCTGACCCATGACGAAGCGATTATTGTCATGGTTGAGAGTAATCTCCAAAGGACTACTATCTTGCCAAGTGAGAAAGCCTTTGCGTATAAGATGCGGCTTGAAGCGATGAACAGACAGGGACAAAGGAGTGATTTAACTTCTTCTCCACTGGATAATAAGTTAAAGGGGACAACATCAGCACAACAAGTAAGCCAAAAAAGCGGTGACAGTCAGCCACAAATTTATCGCTTTATCCGTTTAACGGAGCTTGTACCCGAAATTCTGCAAATGGTAGATGAACGCCAGATTGCTTTCCGTCCTGCGGTGGAAATCTCCTATCTTTCCGAGGAACAGCAGTACACCCTGCTTGAAGCGATGGGCTACAATGATGCCACTCCCTCACTTGCACAGGCTATCAAGATGAAAAAGTTTATGCAGGAGGGAAAACTCACGGACGAGGTTATCCAGTCCATCATGCAGGAGGATAAGCCAAACCAGAAAGAGAAGCCTGCCTTTAAGGACGAGCGGATAACCAAGCTCATACCGAAATCCATCCCCAGAGGGCAGGAAACGGATTTTGTCGTAAAGGCGTTGGAGTTTTATAACCGCCACTTGCAGCGGAGCAAGGCTCACGAGAGGTAGAACAGGCAAGATGGGGATTTTGGCATGGAACGCCGAGGGAGAAGTCTGCCCCTTTGAGGGACAGCAAATTTTTTTCGGCTTCCCCCTCTCCACACCTCTCCCCCTAGATACTGCCAGTAACTATCCGAGAAAAGAATTATTAAAGGCTGTCCACACGGGCAGCTTTTTCTGTCAGAAAATCAGTCAGTAACTATCAACACGAGAACGAACAGGAGGTAACGATGAAGATTCGTAAAATATTTAAAAGGGCTGCGGCGTTAGCGTTGGCTGCGGTCACGGCATTGTCCGCCGTCCCTGCCACGACAGCGTTTGCAGCGGGCGACATCGGAACGATTAGCTTTACCCACACCTACGATGGTGCAGGGAACGCCATGAGGTATAATTCCAGTGCCAACATTGGAGGTCATACCGCAGGAGGGACAGGCGAATACAAATACCGTATGTATGTGGACGGGGAAACGGCGTTCTGCCTTCAGCCGGGCGTGCCTTTAAAAACAGGCAACACGCTTGCAAAGGCATCTTCCAACGCTTGGAACGCCCTCTCCGCAGAGCAGAGAAAGGCGGTGGGGCTTGCCCTGCTCTATGGGTATCAGGGCAACAGCGGGAATCTGTCTGGGAGCGACGATGAGAAGTGGCTTGCCACCCAGACCCTTGTGTGGGAGTTCGTCACGGGATGCCGCAATTCCACAAGCCCGTACAGCCAGACAAGCACGACCGTTTACAGCCTGCACTTTGGCTCTAATTATGCGAACAGCGGGGCGAGGGCGGCTTATGACCAGATTGTGTCGCTGATGACAAGGCACAGCACGATTCCGAGCTTTATGTCGGCAGGGAAGAAAGACATTACAAAGGAGCTTTCCTATAAGGACGGTAAATACAGCCTTACGCTGACCGACAGCAACGGCGTATTATCCGAATATTCTTTTACAAGTTCTGACAGCAATGTAAAGGTATCCAAATCTGGGAACAAACTGACTATCACATCATCAAAGACGATTGATGGCAAGGCGAGGATTACGGCAGCGAGGAACAACACGCCGACCGTCAGCAGCGGTGCGATGATGATTGCCTACGGCGACCCGAACCTGCAGGACGTCATTACGGGTGTGGAAAATGTGGACACCATGATGGCATATATCAACGTGAAAACGCCGACAGGCACGGTTGCACTGAAAAAGACTTCCGAGGACGGAGTTGTTGAGGGGATTTCTTTTACCATCAAAGGCGACGGTTTCAACAAGACCGTAAAAACAGATAAAGACGGAAACATCACGGTGGAGGGGTTATTCCCTGGCACTTATACTGTCACGGAGCAGTCCATTGACCGCTATGAGCCGCAGAAAACCCAGACCGTGACGATTATCGGCGGAAAAACAGCAGCGGTCACTTTCAGCAATACCTTGAAGCGTGGCAGTCTGGAAGTTGTGAAAACATCCGAGGACAATCTTGTGGAGGGCGTGAAGTTCCACCTTTACGGCACTTCTTTAAGCGGATTGGCAGTTGATGAATATGCCATAACCGATAAGAACGGATTGGCAAAGTTTGAGAACGTCCTTATCAGCGGCAGCACGCCTTATACTCTTGAGGAAGTGGATACGGCAATCCGTTATGTTGTCCCTGCATCCCAGACCGCCCCGATTGAGTGGAAGAAAGTTACAAACCGCAGCTTCCACAACATTTTAAAGAAGTTCAATGTCACGGTATTAAAGACCGATGTGGAAACGGGAAAGAAGCCGCAGGGCGACGCTTCCCTTGCAGGTGCGGTTTACGGCATCTATAAAGGCGAGGAACTGGTTGACACTTACACCACCGATGAAAATGGGCAGTTCACAACAAAATATTATGTATGTGATTATTATCAAGCTTGGGGTTCTTCCGCAATTATCCGTATTCACCACTTGACAATATAAGCTTTGCGGTCAATAACTCCTTGCCACAACGGCCATACATGGTACGTTTTATCATTTTCAATTTGCTGTTTGTGCCCTCAACAAAACCATTACTGTAGTCATATGCTACAGCGTTTTCAACTGCATCTATGTCTCTTTTTATTCCTTCCGCAAAACTCTTTATTGTTCTAATCTTACTTTTGCAATATTTCTCTATAAACAGGTAAAGCAGAGGAACATTTCGTTTTCTAAAAATAGTTCGAAATTCTTTGATACAGCACTAAAGTTCCCAAACCTTCGGATAACGGCTATAAATAAAGTTCTTATGTGCTGTTGTTAATTCTGTATTCATCCACATATATCGAAATACCCCTTCACGTGTGATATAATCTTTTTCTTTTCCGATACTTCCTGTTCTGTATTTCAACCCTTCTGTCATTGTTCGGGCATATGGCTGCGGTTCGAAGTATTTGTTTTTCTTGTATTCTATTTTACATAAATATTGAAAAGCATTACTTGTCGAACCGGTATATCCTTTTGCGTATACTGCTTTTACCGTTTTACTTTTACTCCATCCAGTATTCAGGCATTGAACAATAAAATTATAATAAGGATCTAATTTACTCTGCTGGATTCCGTACATACTTAATTCTTTTGGAGCTCCTTCACGATATTTCGCAATCGTATTTCGCCCCACTCCCATTCGTTTCGCTATTTCGCGATAACTACAGCCTTCTGTTAAAAATTTCTGTATCTGACAGATCATTTTATACCGTTTTTCCGAAAAAGCAGGCGAGTTATCCACATCAGATTCGATTTTTTTTACACGGCTCTTTTATAGCTGTAGACTGTCCAACATGAGGAATACTTACCGTTGCAGGAAGTTCATGATTCAACGCTTTCTTAATTGCCTCCAATAAGTTTTGATGTAAATGAAATCGATCTGCTACTTGCATAGCATCCGGCAATTCTTCTGATATTACTTTTGCATATGCACTTGCCCGGTCACGGGTAACAACTTTAATGTTTTTATGATTCCTAAGCCAATCCCTCAGTGTGGCAGCGTTTCTTTCATCCAGTAGCGTAATTGGTTCGTGTGTTTTTTCGTTTACAATAATGGTCCCGTATGCATGTCGTTTCTTATATGCAAAATCATCCACACCGATTACATCACCAACTTCTGGCACAGGAAGAGATTCATACCTTTTTAAGAGTAATCTTATCACAGTATCTCCGCTAATTTTAATTCCAAGTGCCTTACAAATACGTGCACAGCCTTCACAGCTGGTTTCCAAAGCTAACGTGCAGATAAAATCAGCACATCTTTCTGTCATGCGGCTATAAGTATTAAGAAATCCATCAAAGGTTTCAGCAATGGTCATCACAGCACATTCATTGTTCATGCACTTATACTCATGAGAACAAATTTCAAGCTGGACTCTTTTTCCTAAAATAGGAAGGTCTTGTACTTTACGCATATAGGTTCCATGATATTTATCTGTGATACAGCCGCATTTCGGACACTTGCACTTCTTGGATATTGATTTCATTCGTATTAAAATCTGTTCCTTATCCTGTTGTATCTCTGTTATCTTTAATTCCGTTTCTGGATAAAAACTATCTATACATAAGGTACTATGTGAACCTGGCATTTGACAGCCTCCTCATCTCGTTTGATATGTTAAGTATACTACATATTTGATAATATAGAAAGCTATAAAACGGATAAGTGCGGAAGAACCAAGCTTGGGAGCCACCGTTCTCATACTTGAGAGCCATTGGAATCTACTGTATTATCAAGCTTGAGAGCCACCACTATATATAGTGGTCACGATAGAAAGTATTGATATGGAATATTGGCCTCTTTTAAACTGTATTTCATGAAGGATTATATCGTTCAAATACATTTTAAGGAGGTTTTCTTTATGTTTAAGAAAACAAGAGTGAGGCAGATCATAGAACTGCTTCAAAAGAATCTGAGTGACAGGGAGATTTCCAATGTTCTTGGTGTCTCCAGAAATTCCGTTGCACGGCTCAGACAGGTTTCTGATGGTTACAATGGGGAATGGGAGGAACTTCTGATGATGACTGACGATGAATGATATCGCTTCTTTTATCCCGATAAGTTCAAGCCCAAAAACAGTTATGCTCCGGTCGATTATGCATATGTTCACAGGGAGCTCAGTAAAGTTGGAGTCACGGAAGTTCTCTTATGGGAAGAATACTGTGAAAAATGTAAGAAAGAAGGTGTAAAACCCTGCTCCTATCCTACATTCGCCAGAGGTTATAAAGGGTATACGGTCAGCAAAAATTATACCAGCCATGTGGAGCATAAACCAGGTGTCACACTGGAAGTTGACTGGTCAGGACCAACAATGAGTTATATGGATCCGGATAAGAATAAAGAATGTACGGCGTACCTTTTTGTTGCAACATTTCCCTATAGTCAGTATACATACGTTGAAGCTGCAGCTTCTATGAATCAGTCCGACTGGTTGTACTGTAATGTACATATGTTGAAATTTTTTGAAGGTTCTCCTGTGAAGATCGTATGTGATAACCTGAAAACCGGAGTTATCACTCATCCCAAACACGGAGAGATTGTCTTAAATGATGCTTATTTATCTTTTGCCGAACATTATCAGGTCGCAATCATGCCGGCTGAAGTTAGGAAACCTAAGCAGAAACCAAGTGTGGAGGGTTCCGTTGGCAAGATTGCAAGGAAGATTATTGGCATGTTGAGACATGAAACATTCCATTCCCTGGAAGCTCTGAATCGCGGCATAATGGATGCTCTTGCTAAGCTTAATTCCAAGGAGTTTCAAAAGAGAAATGGCAGCAGAAAGATTCTTTTTGAAACCGAAGAAAAGCCAATGCTGAGGGCTCTGCCTCTGCTCCCCTTTGAGCTATGCGAGTGGTCCTATAACCATAAGGTTGGGCCAAACTCTCATATATGGTTTGAAAAAGGACAATACTCTGTTCCCAGCGATTATCTGAATCAATACGTTGATGTAAGATACAACAATGCATTCGTTTATATTTATTCATCACATAAATTGATTGCAGAACATAAACGCCTTCCGTCAGGACTTAAAAACGCTAAGAGAACAGAAGCATCGCACCTTCCTTATCCAATATATATTCCTGAAACTGTAGAATCAACTACCGCAAAAGCGGAAGAAATTGGCACAAATACAACGACTGTGGTATGCAGGATTTATGAGAATGCAAAAATAAAAGAACAGGCTCTTATGGATGTCAGATCCGTTCTTGATATAGCAAGTATCTATGGAGAAAAAACACTGGAGGAAGCTTGTAGAAGAGCTTTAAAGGATTTCCATATGATTACATACAATACACTCCTATATAAAGGATATATCTAAAAGTAAGAAAAATAAAATGAAGTCTGAGAACGAAAAAGGGCAAAAACATGGAATCGTACGAGGTGCAGATTATTATAGGAAAGAAGGTACAAAGTAATGAATATAGAGATTAAGAAACAATTAGCAGTGTTGGAATTGGGGGATCTGGTATCTGCCATAGAAAATCAGGAGAAGGATGTGTCATTGGTAAACTTAAATTACAATGACAGGCTGGAACATCTCCTTACAGAACTTATAACAGAAAGACAGAATCGTTTGATCGCAAGGCTTACAAAAAATGCAGAGTTAAAGTATCCAAATGCAAATCTTGAAACACTTGATTGTGAAGCAAGGGGAATAAACAAAGACATGATCGTCAATCTGGCTTCT
>OFFV01001365.1_pt1 | contig 14499 bp, 10 predicted proteins | sample 1521461 | NCBI WGS metagenome assembly OFFV01 (sample SAMEA3504120, study PRJEB24116) | mouse gut metagenome | biome: mouse gut; feature: mouse-associated habitat; material: faeces | place: Denmark | collected 2011 | reverse complement strand
AACGGGGCCGCAAAACGCGGCCCCGTTTTTTATCTGCCGCCTGACAGAAGGAATAATTGCAGGTTTAGGCCAGACCAGCGGCCTTCCGGGCCTTGCTGTTCATCCGCAGCAGAACGAAAGCGGAAACAAAGCCGATGGCGGAGAGGACGGACATGGCGATGAAGCAGTTCATATAGCCCTTGAGGGGGGTGGCGGTGCCGACGTACTTATCCACCATGCTGCCGGAGAGGGTGTACAAGAAGATTTCCGGGGCGTAGGTGCACAGGGAGATAACGCCGGAGGCGGTGCCCGCCAGACGCTTGGGGACCATGACCTCGTCGATGGTGGCAAAGTACAGGGCCTTGATGGCGTAGAGGCAGAGGCCGTACACCACGAAGGTAGCCACAATCAGGGGGATGGAGGACTTGCCGGCGGGGATGACCACATAGGCCAGGGCAAAGACGGTCATGCCGATGAAGCCGAACTGGATGAACTTGATGCGGCTGCCCAGCTTATCCGCGATGAAGCCGGCGGCGAAGGCGCCCAGCATCATCATCATGTAGGTACGGACAACCGAGAGGGTGGCGACGGTGGAGTCGGGAATCTCGAAGGCGGCGGAGAGGTAAGCGGTGACATAGCCGTGGAAGATGAGGGCGGAGTAGTTGCAGATGCCCAGCAGGCCGCACAGCCAGACGCGGGGCATTTTTGCCACTTCCATAAAGTCCTTCATATTCAGGGGGTTGCCCTCGGCGGCCTTCTGCTCCGCGGTCTTGGCAACAGGCTTGTCGTTCTCCATGAAGATGAAGCAGAGGATACCGGCTGCCAGCATCAGAACGGAGTAGTACATAATGGCGTTCTGCATGCCGCCGATGCTATTGGTGGCCCAGGAGAAGACGGCCACGGAGCCGAAGGCGGCGATGGTGCCGATGAGGCCCCGTCCGCCTTCCAGCAGGCCGAAGAGACGGCCCTGCTCCTCCGCTTCGCCCAGCCGGTTGATGCTCTTGACCATGGCGGCCCAGAAGGTGAAAACGGTGGTGATGGCGAAGATGGCGTGAATCACAACCAGCCAGATGAAGCTGGGCATGGTCCAGAACCAGAAGCCGGCCAGAGCGGTGCCGATGCAGGAGAAGACGATAAGGGATTTGCAGCTGAACTTATCGGCCAGAATGCCGCCGGGGAAGTAGCAAATGAAGTTTACAATGCCGTAAGCGGACATGATAAGGCCCAGCTGGGTGGCGTTGGCGCCGGTGGCCTCCATCAGGGGGGCCATGTAGGTTTCCCGAAGATAGGGGAGCTTGGTGATGATGCCGCCGGCGAAGGCGACCAGAATTAGGGTCATCCATTTGTTGCTTGCGCGGGTCTTTGTCATAAATTTTCCTCCTCATTACGTTTGGGTACAACGCGAAAACACTTCTTCGCCCTGGGCGGCGGGGCTGTGCGACCCTGCCGGCCAGAACTTACTTGCAAGGACCAAAGGGATGGTCCTGAAGTCCAAAGGGAAGGGGAGAGGGCTAATCTTTCCGGCCGCCGGGGGGCGGGTCTTTTGCTCCCCGCAGGTACTGTCCGGCATCCTTCAGGAAGCTGGCTACCAACAGCACAATAACAATGCCGATGGGGAAGGCCGCCACAATGGAGACCGACTGAAGGCTGCTGAGGGAGCTTTGGGCATTGATGAGGCCGATGGGAAAGATGATGAAGATGAAGGCCCAGAAGATCCGTACCGCATGGTGGGGCTCCTCCACCTCCGCCAGGCGGCGGTAGGAGTAGGCGGCTACCACCATGGTGAGGGAATCAAAGGTGGTGGCGTAAAACAGCACCATGGTGATAAACAGCAGCCCCAAAGCCACCGCCGGCAGGGGCAGGGTGCGGAAGATGGAGATAATGACACTGGGGATATCCGCCCCGGCGGCAATAGCCCCGGAAAGGTCCAGCCGCCCCCGCATCTCCAGCCCCAGGCCGTAGTTGCCAAAGACGATGAAGGAGAGGAAGGTGCTGGAAAGTCCGGCGATGTAGCCGCCGACGATGGTGTTTCGGATGGTGCGGCCCTTGCTGATGACCCCCACAAAGAAGGGGGTGGCTACACACCAGGCCATCCAGTAGGCCCAGTAGAAGACGGTCCAGTTCTGGACAAAGCCGGTGGAGCCGTCGCCGCTGGTGCGCAGAGGATCCGCCCAGGTAACCATGCCGATGAAGTTCTGCACCAAATTGCCCACGGCGGTGATGCCGGTTTCCAGGATATATTGGGTCTGGCCGCCCCCCAGGAAGAAGTATCCCAGCAGGGCGAAGAAGAGCCAGGCGCAGATGACCGACATTTTCATAATGGCGTGGTAGCCGATGATGACATCGGCGGTGTAGACCAGCGCCACCAGCACCAGCAGGGCGATGGTGAGAAACGCCGAGGAAGGAAGGCCGAAAATATCCCCCAGCACCGAGCTAAGGAGAGGGGTGGCCAACGAGAAGGTGGTGGCCGTCCCCGCCAGCAGGGCAAAGATGGCGATAAGGTCGATGAGGTGGCCGATGGGGCCATCCACCTTGTCCCCCAGCAGGGCGCGGCAGCCCTCGCTGAACTTCTGCTTGGTGCGCTTGCGAACGTGAATCATAAAGCCAAAGCAGGCGCTAAGCACCATATAAAAGCTCCAGGGCACCGGTCCCCAGTGGAAGAGGGGATAGGTGCTGGCCCAGTCCTGCACCGAGCCCAGCTCCAGAATGCGGCTTTCCTGGGCGTAAAGCGCCCATTCGCAGAAGGAATAGTAGAGGATGTCCGCCGCCATGGTACCGGTGAAAATCATAGCCCCCCACTGGAAGTTGCTGTAGGCGGGCTTTTCCTCCGCGCCGCCCAGGCGGATATCCCCGTATTTGGAAAAGGCGATATAGAGGGAGACCACCAGAAAGCCCACCCCGATGAGGATATAGAAGGCGCTGAGCTGGTTGCCCAAAAAGCCCCGGATGGCGTCCACGACGCGGGTGCTCTCCTCCGGGCTGAAGATAAAGATGACACAGAGCGCCACCACCACAAAGAGGGGTATCAGCATATCGGTGGGGTCCAGCTGGGGCAGCAGCTTGCGTATGCTTGTTTTAGAGGAAGGTGCTTTTTTCATTCCATCGCCCATCCTTTCTCAAAATTTCTCCGCCGCCCCCCAGGCCCTCTCAAATCAGGACCTCCCCGGAGGGGGCCGGAGCCGCCTCCGGCCACAGGGTGGTGACATGGTCATAAAACTCCTTGGCGTACTGGTACTGGCGCATCTCGTAGGCGCCGTACTTTACGCCCATGCGGCCCTTGTATTCGCACCAGTTGGTCCACAGCAGCCCCGCCACAGCGATGTAGCAATAGATTTTTTGGCGGACCAGGTCGGGGCAGCTGCCTTCAAAATAGAAATCAATGGTGCGGTCGATCTGCTCCTTATCGTAGTAGGCGTAGATACAGAACATGGCAATGTCCACATGGGGGTCGCTGACCCCGGCGTACTCCCAGTCGATGAGGCGCACCTCCTGGCTGCCGTCCTGCTGATGGACAAAGAGGAAGTTATCATACACCGAATCAATGTGGGAAAGGCACTCCTCCTTGGGGCAGGCGTCGATGCGGCGGAGCAGCTCGTCAATATGGCGGCGAGTAACGTCGTAATCGGCAAAGGGCATGGATTCCTGCCGCAGCTCCTCGTAATAATCCAGCTGGGCCCGCAGGTCAAAGCGGAAATCCACCTGGAGCCGCTGCTGGTGGAACCGCCGCAGATGGCGCATACAGGCGGCCACCTCGTCAAAGTCCTCCGGGTCGCAGGGCCGGGCCTCGGACCAGAACTCGGTGACCTTGTAGCCGGTTTCCGGGTTCAGGTAGATCACCTTGTCGGAAATATCCATGCCGGTGCTGGCCAGGGCCTTGTAGACGGCGCTCTCCTTCTGGCGGCTCACCAGCTTTTGGGTGCCCTCTCCGGGGGAGCGCATTAGATATTCCTTCCCCTTGCAGGAGAAGTGCATCAGGTGGTTGGTCATGCCGCTGGAAAGGGGGTGGATATCGGTGACCTCCCCGGCGGAAACGCCGAACAGCTGGCTGATGAGGGCCATGCGGCGGCTCTCCAGGTGCTTGGATTCGCTGTCCAGCAGGCGCAGGTCCTCGTAGGTGTTCACCGGCATCACCAGCATCCCGGAGATGACGTTGGCATAGCCCACCAGCTGGTTGCCATGGCCGATGAGGGCGGCTTCCCAGCAGGCTCTCTTGCAGGCCGGGTCGGCGCAGAGCCTGGTGAGGTTTTCCCGCACAATGGCCGCGTCGTCGCTGCACAGGTAGGCGATACCGCACATGGCGTTGCCGCCCCCCTGCCGGGCGCCCACCAGCTCCATTTCGCGGGTTACCCGGAGGATGCTTTTCTCGTCAAAGTAGCTGCGCACCGCGTACCAGGAGCTGTACTCCGAGCGGCTGAAGAGGCTTTCGCCACACCAGACGTCCCCGTTGATGACGTAGCAGTTATCCAGCAGGTGGGCGGCACACTGGAGGGAATGGAGGCTATCCCCCTCGGCCCATCGGGGGTTTTCAAGAAGCTCCACACTGTAAAGGCTGGTGAGGTATTCAAATTTCTCCTTCTGGTAGCCCACCACCACGGCGATGTTATAGATGCCGGTGCGGTGCAATTGGTTAATGAGCCGTTCGATGAGAGATTCCCCGCCGATGGTGAGAAGGGCCTTGGGGGTGCTGTTGATGGGCATCATCCGTTTGCCGGGGCCGGCGGCCAAAATCACCGCCTGCCGGGGGCTGTTGCGTCGGAACATCTCGATGGTTTTGGGGGTAAGGAAGTAATCCTCCGCCAAATACCCCTCTTCCATCAGGTACTTGAGGGAGGCGCTGACAAGGCCCAGGGAGTACCCGGTCTGGGCTGCCACCTCCCGCTGGGTGGCACAGTGTCCACGGACCACCGTGGACAGTACAACGTAGTCTCTCTTCTTCACAGCGAACTCCTTTCCCAACACATGCAGCCCGTCCAAAGAGGTGCTGCCAGGCGCAGAAGAGAAATAAAAAAGGACGCAAAAAATCTCTCTTAAGACAGAGATTTTTTGCGCCGCTAACTCTCCGCGCGATTGATTCCGTCCCTTCAGTGTTGACACAAAATTTTCTTGTTGTGTACCATTTTAGCAAAAATTTCCTGTAGTTTCAATAGACATTTTAATTTATATTTTACGCTTTAATTTGTGGAAAATGCACAAATATGTAAAGAGGTCTTCTACTTGGTAGCTTTTCCCACCACCCGCAGGGGCTCCAAAATCTCCCACTGGCAGTGGAATCCTTGGGGGAAGGTGACCAGGTCGCCGGCCTCCACTGGGATTTTTTCGCCGTAGTGGTCGACTACCGCTTTGCCCTCCAGAATGAGGCAGGTGGTTTTTTCGTCGTAGTACCAGTCCAGAACCTCGCCGGGATTCCGCTGTTTTTCCCGCAATCCCCGGAAGAATTCCCGCTGGACATCGGTGGCTTTTTCAATTTGTAGCGCCATAAAAACGTCTCCTCCTGTCCCTCTCTTTTTGCCTATTATAACAGATTAGATGAAAAAGCACAACCGGTTTTTGGGAAAATACATAAAATATTTTTGACAAAGAGATTTCTTTTCAATATTTTGATGGGCCAAGCCAACGTTTTTTCGGAAAAGAAATTGAATTTGCCTGCGGGAAGTGGTATCATTACAAAAAAGGATTATCCCAAAGAATGATGGTCATAAGGAGCGGGAGAAAAGATGGGGAAGAAGATACTTGTAATTGGCAGTTTAAATATGGATATGGTGATTCCCGTAAAGGAGCTGCCCCAGAAGGGGGAGACCATCCTGGGGGGCAGCCCGGCCCATATTCCTGGAGGAAAGGGGGCCAACCAGGCTTGTGCCGCCGGAAAGCTGGGAGGCGCCGTCACCATGCTGGGAAAGGTGGGCCAGGATGGGATGGGGCGCGCCCTGAAGGAAAACCTGGCCGCCGCGGGGGTGGAGGTCACCCATGTGGAGGAGACCCCCGACGCCCCCACCGGCATGGCGGTGATTTATGTGGGGGAGACGGGAAGCAACAGCATTGTGGTGATTCCTGGGGCCAACGGGCTCTGCGATGCCGCCTTTATTGAGGCCAACGAGGAGCTCATTGCCGCCCACGATATTATCGTCCTCCAGCTGGAGATCCCCTACGACGGGGTGTTCCGGGCCATCCAGCTGGCGAAAAAGCACGGCCGGCTGGTGGTTTTGAATCCCGCCCCGGCCCCCGATTCCCTGCCGCCGGAGGTCATTGCCAGCCTGGATTACTTCACCCCAAACGAGACCGAAATGGCCCGCATCGCCGGGCTGCCGGTGGGGGGCGTGGAGGAGGCCATCGCCGCCGGCAAAAAGCTGGTGGAGGCGGGGGTAGGCACCGTTCTGGCAACCCTGGGGGAGGCTGGCGCCCTGCTGGTGACAAAGGAAACGGCCCAGGTGCTGCCCACCCTGCGGGTACAGGCAGTGGATACCACCGCCGCCGGGGACACCTTCAACGGGGCCTTTGTCACCGCCCTGGCGGAGGGAATGAGCCAGGAGGAGGCCATCGCCTTTGGCAACAAGGCCGCCTCCATCTCGGTGACCCGCAAGGGGGCCCAGACCTCCATCCCCAGCCGGGAAGAGGTGGATGGCTATAGGCCCTAAAGAGAACGGGGAGATAAGGGGCGCGTCTGCCTCCAGGGCCTGCTGTGGAGCAGCCAGAGGCAGACGGGGAGCGCCGGAATAAAAGAACTGCCCTTTTCCGTAAATTTAGGTGTTGACTTTCCGGGAAAAACCGATTATAATAGCACCCATACAAAACGCAAAGGCTATGAAGAGGAGAGTACGCCCTTCCCAACTCCCCCAGAGAGTCCCGGTAGCTGAAAAGGGACGGAGGCTGGACCGGCGGAAAATGGCCTCGGAGCCGCGCACCGACGGCGGCAGGCATCCCCATCCGGATGCGGCTGACCCAGGCTGCGACGGGGTTCGCCCGTTAAAGCGATAGGGTATTTCATTTGTACCCGAAGAGGCGCCTTGCTGCGAGGCAGGCGTGAAGTAAGGTGGTAACACGCAGGTTTCGGCCTTCGTCCTTATGTCCTTCCCTGGGAAGATGGGGGAGGGGGACGGAAGGCTTTTTTATTGCAAAATGATGGAATTCGAAAGGCAGTGAGGCCCATGATAGAGATAGACCATCTCACCAAAGAATTTGATAATCCGGACAAAACCCGCCTGGGCGTCCTTCGGGATGTGTCCCTGACGGTGGAGGACGGGGATATCTACGGCATCATCGGTATGAGCGGCGCTGGAAAGTCCACCATGCTGCGGCTCATCGGCCTGCTGGATACCCCTACCTCCGGCACCATCACCGTGGAGGGAAAGAACCTTTCCACTCTGGCCGGCAAGGCGAAAATTGATTATTATAAGACCATCGGCACCGTCTTCCAGGGCTATAACCTGCTGATGCAAAAGACGGTGGCCCAGAACATCCTCTTTCCCCTCACCCTCTCCAAGGGGTATGACAAGGCCGCCGCCCGGCGGCGGGTGGCGGAGCTTTTGGAGATAACCGGCCTCACCGAAAAGGCGGAGGTTTACCCCAGCCAGCTTTCCGGCGGGCAGAAGCAGCGGGTTGCCATTGCGCGGGCCCTTGCCACCAGCCCCAAGCTCCTCCTCTGTGACGAGCCCACCTCCGCCCTGGATAGCCTCACCACCCGCTCCATCCTGGAGCTCCTTTCGGACATCAACCACCGGCTGGGGGTCACCATCATCATCATCACCCATGAAATCGCCGTAGTGCGGAAAATCTGCAACAAGGTGGCGGTGCTGGAGGGCGGCGTTTTGGTGGATAACGGCCCCATCGGCGAGGTGCTGGACAGCGATATGCACCCCATCACCCGCAGTCTCTTTTTCGGAAGGGAGGACTAAGCATGGCGGAATTTATGACGGAGTATGGCTCCATTATCCTGCTGGCCCTCCGGGATACCCTGATTATGGTGGTCCTTTCCACCGGCTTCGGGTATCTTCTGGGCATCCCCCTGGGGGCGGTGGCTTATGTCACCGACCACGGCTCCATCAGCGAGAACGCCGCCATCAACACGGTGGTGGGCTGGCTCATCAACATCATCCGCTCCATCCCCTTTATCATTCTCATCCTGTTTCTCATCCCCTATACCCGGCTCATTATGGGCACCGCCTCCGGCACCAGAGGGGTTATCTTCCCCCTGGTGGTGGGCTCCGCCCCCTTCATCGCCCGGATGGTGGAAAGCTCCTTCAACGAGCTGGACCGGGGGGTTATCGAAAGCGCCCAGGTTATGGGAGCCACCAATTTCCAGATTATCTGGAAGGTGCTGCTGCCGGAGAGTTTTCCCTCCCTGCTGCGGGGAATGAGCATCGCCACCATCACCATCATCGGCTACATCGCTATGGCGGGAATGGTGGGGGGCGGCGGCCTGGGGGCCGTGGCCATCAACTACGGCTACTACCGGTACGAACGTCCGGTGATGACCGTCACCGTGATTCTCACCATCCTGCTGGTGCAGCTTATCCAGGTCGCCTTTAACCTCATTGTCCGCAAGGTGGACAAGAATAAATAGCTTCCTTCTTCTTTTTCGTCTCCCCGTCCCTCCCCCCATCCGGGGACGGGGAGAATCCAAGGCAGCTTCCTCCTACCTCCTTTGGCGGTCCCACCGGCCGCCGGGAAGCTGCCTTGGACGGAGGCCTCAGGGCACCGCGGAACCCTTGGGACCCCCGGAAGAAAACCGTCCGAACCTCCCTTTTTGGGTGGCGCGGAAGCGTAAAAAATTTTCGAGATGCTCTTTAGGAGGAATACTGCCATGAAAAAACTGCTGGCTTTTGCTTTTGCCCTCATCCTGGTGGTGGGCGCTGCGGGCTGCGGAAACAACACCACCAGCACCCCGTCCAGCACCTCCCCTTCCCAGACACCCCCTGCCAACGGCCTCACCACCCTGAAGGTGGCCGCCTCCCCGGCTCCTCACGCCGAGATTCTGAATTCGGTGAAGGAGGCCATGGCCGCCGAGGGGTACGACCTCCAGGTGACCGAGTACACCGATTACATCATGCCCAACAACGCCGTCTTTAACGGCGAAATGGACGCCAACTACTTCCAGCATCAGCCTTATCTCACCGATTTTAATGCCAAGAATAAGACCGACCTGGTGGCGGCGGTGGCGGTCCACTTTGAACCCCTGGGCATCTACCCCGGAAAGGCGAAGGATTTGGCCTCCCTGGCGGATGGTGCCACCATCGTGGTGCCCAACGATCCCACCAACGAGGCCCGCGCCTTGAACCTGCTGGCCGCCCAAGGCATCATCACCCTGAAGGAGGGGGTGGGCCTGGCTGCCACCGTTAAGGACATCACCGAAAACCCGAAGAACGTGAAGATTACCGAGGTGGAGGCCGCCCAGGTGCCCATGGCCCTGCCGGACTACGATTTTGGTGTCATCAACGGCAACTACGCCGTAGGCGGCGAGCTGTCGGATACCATCCTGGTGTCCGAGGACCCCAACTCCGAGGCTGCCCAGACCTTCGCCAATATTGTGGCGGTCAAGCCGGGCAAGGAGAATGACCCTGGCATCCAGGCCCTGGTGAAGGTCCTCACCAGCGAGGAAACCCGGCAGTTCATCACCCAGAAGTACGGCGTTGCGGTGGTGCCGGTGTTCTAAAACAGAGGAAAGCATAAAGAAAAGCGCAGGCTGTCCACAAAAGGCAGTCTGTGCTTTTTTTGGTAAATGAAAAATTACGGAGAGGCGTTAAACAAGCCTGCTGCTACATAAGGGGTGCAAAGAGGCGCAGCACGCTGCGCACCAGGCGGGTGAGAGGGGAGACCTGCTGGCTCTGCTCCAGGGTGATTTCCTGGCTTTTGGCCTGGGTCTGGAGAAAATCCTCCCGCATATCCTGGATGCAGCTGCACCGGTACATCCAGGCGGCGCACTCAAAGTGGAGGTAAAGGCTGCGGTAATCCAGGTTGATGGTCCCCACCACCCCGTATTCATCGTCCACCGTGAAGGTCTTGGCGTGGATGAAGCCGGGGGTGTATTCAAAAATCCGCACCCCGGCCTCGATGAGCACCTCGTAGTAGGCCCTGGTGAGGGCGTGGACGTACCACTTGTCGGGGATATGGGGGGTGATGATACGCACATCCAGCCCGGACTTGGCCGCGGTGGTGAGGGCGGTGATCATCTCGTTGCTGATAATCAGGTAAGGGGTGGTGATATAGACATACCGCTTTGCCTTGTTGATGAGGTTCATATACACCGTTTCCCCCACCGTTTCGTCGTCCAGGGGGCTATCGGTGTAGGGCTGCACAAAGCCGTCGCTTTCCACCGGCTCCGGGCGGTGGACCCTGGGCAGGTAGGCGGCGTAGTTTTCCTGGGTGCCGGTGGTGAAGTCCCACAGGGTCAGAAACATAAGGGTGAGGCTTGCCACCGCGTCCCCCCGCAGCAGAACGGCGGTGTCCTTCCAGTGGCCGTGCTTGGGATAGACGTTGATGTATTCGTCCGCCAGGTTGATGCCGCCGGTGAAGCCGGTGTGGCCGTCGATGACGCAGATTTTCCGGTGGTCCCGGTTGTTGAGGCGACTGCTGAGGATGGGGACGAAGGGATTGAAGACGCAGCATTTGATGCCCTGGGCCTCCAGCGTCCGCTTGTAATGGGCCGGGAGGGTGAGCATACAGCCGATGTCGTCGTACATCACCCGCACGTCCAACCCGGCCTTTGCCTTCCGGACAAGGACCTCCAGAATGGGGTCCCACATAGCCCCCTCCTGGATGATGAAATACTCCATAAAGATGTAGTGCTCCGCCTTCTCCAGCTCCTCCAGCATCCGCCGGAACTTCACCTCCCCCAAGGGCAGGTACTCCGCCTGGGTGTTCTGGTAAGGGGGACCGCCGGCGATGCGGCGGATGTACTCCGACTGATTGGCCGCGTCGGGGGAGATCCACCGCAGCTCCTCCTGGCAGGAGGGGGCGATGAGGGAGGCCCCCTGGAAGCCCTTTTCCAGCTGGGACATCCGGCGGCGCTCCCGGCGACTCAGCCGGTTTCCCCCAAAGAGGAGGTAGAGCATCCCCCCAAAGACCGGGGCCAGAAGGATGGGGGTGATCCAGGCGATTTTGTAGGCCGGGTTGCTGCGGTTGTTGATGATATACAGCACCACCACCACGCTTACAGCGATACTTACAGCGTAGAAATAGACAAAGTATTCGTTAAAGCGCAGCAGCACCACCAGCAGAACAGCCAGCTGAAGCACAAGGGCGGCTCCGGCGAAGATCAGGCGGTGAAACAGCAGCCGGAACAGCTTTTTGGTAATCGTTTCTTTCTTTTTCATGATCCTTCCAGTCGTTTTTGTTTTCCCAAAGGCGGATTATTGCGCCAGAAGCTCCGCCTTTTGTTTTAGCAGCTCGTCGGAGTAGAGCAGCGCCTCGGTTTGGGGAAGGCCCAGCCGCTCCACTGTTTGACCAAAGCGCTCCCCAGGCAGGCCCTCCCGCTTAAAGAGGAGAATGGCCTTTTCCACCAGGGCGATGACCTCCGCGCGGGTGAAGAGCCGGGAAAGCGGGGTGCCGATGCGCACCTTCTTCCCCCAGCGTCCCCCCAGGTAGACCTTGTAGAGGGTTCCCGCCCCGATAAGGGCCCCAAAGGGGCAGCTTTCCACACACCGGCCGCACCGGTTGCAGTTTTCCTCCGAGATAACCAGCTTTTCCCCCTCCGGCAGGGTGGCGGCCCCCACAGGGCAGCTCTTTTCCACCTGGCAGACCTTGCAGGCCCGGCACATTTCCGGGTCGTATGTAAGGACCCGCTGGCCCACAACGCCAATGTCGTTGAGGTCCGGTTTCACGCAGTTGTTGGGGCAGCCCCCCACGCCGATTTTGAACTTGTGGGGCAGGGACACCCCATGGTAGCCCTCGTAATACAGCTGGTGCAGCTCCTTGGCCAGGCCCTGGGTATCGTAGAGGCCGAAGACGCAGGTGCTGCCCTTGCAGACGATGATGGGCCGCACCTTGGCGCCGGTGCCGCCGGTGACCATCCCTTCCTGGGCCAGAAAGGCCTGGAGCTCCGGAATCTTCTCATAGGGGATGCCGGGAAGCTCCAGCGTCATGCGGGTGGTGAAGGCCACCGTGCCGTTTCCGAACTTTTCAGCGGCCTGCCCTGCGCAGATCATCTGCCGGGCGGTGAGGGTACCGTTTTCGGTGATGATTCGCCCGTTGAAGCACTCGGTCCCCCGGTTGAGAAGAAACCCCTCTCCTTTTACTCGTTTGATGTCTTCCGTCTTTAAGGCCATTTTTGCCACGCTCCTTATAAAAATGTCCAGCCCATGCGCCGGAAAAGAATATTTTACCTTAGTGTAGCATATTCCACCCGCTTCCGCAAGCCGGCGTGCAGTTGGTGTCACTCCCTACCCGCCAGGCGCAGGGACCTTCTGCGGAAGGTCCGTTAGGGCTGGCGAAGCCCGCATGCCCGAAGGGACGCGAAGCGGCCCGTTAGGCTTGGGGTCCAGGGACGGCACCCTGGACAAGGGGCGGCAGGTTTTTTATCGAAACAAAAAAACCGTCTAGAATTCCAGGCACTCGCTTATGCCCTTATTAAAGGTAAGGCCGAAGGCCATGTAGGGCGTGACGGCGGGGGCACCCTGCAAAAACTACGGGCGGAAGCAGGCGTGGCTTCCCTCCCGGCCGGTGGTGACCGAAAGAATGGTGGGGATATGCTCCCGCAGGCGCTCGGAATGGCTGATAATCCCCACCAGCCTGCCAGTGGAACCCAGGGAGAGAAGGGCGTCCGCGGCGCTTTGGAGGGACTGCTCGTCCAGGGTGGTGAAGCCCTCGTCCACAAAGAGGGTCTCGATGGGGATGGAACCGGCGTAATGCTGCACCACGTCCGCCAGTCCCAGGGCCAGGGCCAGGGAGGCTTTGAAGTTCTCCCCGCCGGAGAGGGTGGACACTGGGCGGCGCGCCCCCGCGTCCTGGTCCAGCACCTCCAGGTCCAGGCCGGAGGCCGCCCCGTGGCGCGCGGCGGTATTCCGGCGGCAGAGCTGATACCGCCCGCCGGTGAGGTCCGCCAGATGGAGGTTGCACATCTTTAAAATATCCTCAAAGTAGGAGGAGAGGATGAAGGTTTCAAAGTTCATCCGGCTTTCGTTGTCCCCGCCGGCCCGGCGGGCCAATTCGGTGGTGATGGCCGCCTTTTTGGCCAGCTTTTGGCTGCCCAGGCTGGCTGTTTTCAGCTCCTCCCAGCTGCGCCGGCAGAGGGCCAGGGAGGAGGTGAGACCGGAAAGCTGCCGTCGTTTTTCCTCCTCCTCCCGGCGCAGGGCCGCCTCCTGGGCCTCCAGCTGGGGCAGCTGAGGCGGCTCTTTCCCCGCCAGCTCCTTTTCCAGCTCCCGCAGGCCCGCCTCCACCGAGGTCAGAAGGGCCTTGTGCTCCTCCACCTGGCGGCGCAAAGTGTCCCGAAGAGGAAGCTGGGAGAGGGCGGCCTGGTAGGTCTCCCGGTCGGTAAAGCCGCTTTCCTCCATGGCGCGGCGCAGCTCCTCCTTCTTCAGGCGGGCATCCTCCTCCTCCTGGCGCAGAACGGTCCCCAGGGTGGAAAGCTGCCCCTCCAGCTTGGAGATAACCACCTGGGAGGCGGTTTCCCGCTGCTCCAGCTTATCTGCCAGCCGCTGCTTTTGGGCCGCCAAGGTCCGGGTCTTTTGGGGAATATCGCCATCCCGCAGCAGGGGAGGAAGCTCCTGCAAGGCGGCCTCCAGGGAGGCAAGCTGCTCCTGGGCGGCCCGCAGGCTGCCGCCGCACCGAGCCAGGGCCTCGGCGACGCGGTTTTTCTCTCCCATGGCCTGCTCCTGGCTCCATCGGGTAGGGAAGGGGCGGCCCTCCCCCAGGGCGGACCAGCGCTCCACCAGGGTCTGGAGCGCCTTGCCATCCCCCTCCAGGCAGGCGGAAAGCTCCGCCAGGCGTCCCGCCAGGAGGCCGTCCCCCCGCCAAAGCCCCTCCAGGGAAAGCTCCGGCCAATGGGGCAGCAGGGCGGCAAGGGCGGCCCGCGCCCTGCCCTCCTCCTGGCTTGCGGCGGCAAGGGCCCTTTCCATCTCCCGCTGGCGCTTCTCCACCTCCTGCCGGGTGATACCCTCTCGGTTTTGGGCGGGGGAGGGGTGCTCCCTGGCGCCGCAGACGGGGCAGGGCTCCCCCTCCCGCAGCTCCAGGGCCAGCAGGGCCGCCTGTTCCCGCAGCAGCTCCCGCTGTCCCGCAAGGTAGCGCTCCTCCCGGCGGCGGTATTCCTCCGCCAGCTCCAAGGCGTTTTTCCCCAGGGCCAGCAGGGTTTGTCCCTGCTCCAAAAGGGCCCTGCGGCGGCGGGAATCCTCCCCCAGGGCGCAGTAGTCCACCAGCAGGCTGGCCTGCCTTTCCCGGCGGCGCAAAGCCTGTTCCTCCCGCGCCAGCTGCTCCAGACTTTTTTGCAGCCCTTCCCGCTGCTCCAAAAGGGCAAGGGCCTTTTTCAGCTGCTCCAGCTGCCCCTCCAGCTCCAAAAGCTCCTTCTGCCACCGGGGCTTTTCCAGCAGCTCCCGC
>OFFV01001362.1_pt1 | contig 14556 bp, 10 predicted proteins | sample 1521461 | NCBI WGS metagenome assembly OFFV01 (sample SAMEA3504120, study PRJEB24116) | mouse gut metagenome | biome: mouse gut; feature: mouse-associated habitat; material: faeces | place: Denmark | collected 2011 | reverse complement strand
CCATTTCCGGCTTAAAAAATTAATTTCCCCTCCCCCTCCATCCTTGACAAAGCAGAAAGAAATATTTTAGAATGTTTCTAATACAGATAAAATGGTTTTAATACATATGGAGGATTTTTTATGGCAATTTACAAATGCGCCGTATGCGGCGCTGTCTTTGACGAAGACAAAGAGGGAAAAAAATTATCGGAGCTGGACTGCTGCCCGGTTTGCAAACAGCCGGTTTCCAAATTTGAAAAGGTTGGGGATGAGACTCCACAGGAAGAGAGTTCCCCCCAGGGAGAGCTTGCTTATGATCCCCAGTATATGCGGCATGATAAAAACAGCCGTTATATGGAAGAGATCCACGAGATAGCGGTAACGGGAAAGAGCATCGACGGAGCGATGGGAACAAAAATGGCTATGCCGGGCTGGGACGATGTTCTCTTTCTTGGCGCTCAGTTAAATCCGGCTCCTCTTCTTGACTCGGATCCTGTAAGTACACGAACCGTCATCGGAAAGCATGCGCAAAAACCTATGGTGCTGGAAAGCCCCGTCTATATTTCCCATATGTCCTTCGGAGCGCTTTCCAGAGAAATCAAGGTAGCCCTGGCCAAAGGCAGCGCCCTGGCCAAAACCGCTATGTGCAGCGGAGAAGGCGGCATCCTTCCCGAAGAAAAGCAGGCGGCCTATAAGTATATTTTTGAATATATTCCAAATAAATACAGCGTGACCGATGAAAACCTGAAGTCTTCGGACGCTATCGAAATCAAGATCGGTCAAGGGACAAAACCCGGCATGGGAGGACATCTTCCGGGAGAAAAAGTAACTCCCGAAATCGCCGCTCTCCGTGGAAAAAATCCGGGCGATGACATTCAAAGCCCCAGCCGGTTTGAAGAGATCAATTCGAAAGAAGATTTGAAAAAAACGGTGGATACGCTCCGCCAGCTTTCCGACGGCAGACCCATCGGCATCAAAATTGCCGCCGGGCGGATCGAACGCGACCTGGAATATTGCGTATATGCCGGCCCTGACTTTATTACGATCGACGGACGGGGAGGCGCTACCGGATCCAGCCCGCTCCTGCTCCGGGAATCCACCTCCGTTCCGACCATTTTTGCATTGCATCGGGCAAGAAAATATTTGGACTCCGTCCATTCGGATATTTCCCTTGTAATCACGGGCGGACTTCGGGTATCTTCTGACTTTGCGAAGGCTCTTGCTATGGGCGCGGATGCCGTTGCCATCGCCAGCGCCGGACTCATCGCGGCGGCCTGCCAGCAATACAGAATCTGCGGAACTGGAAACTGCCCCGTAGGAATCGCCACGCAAAAACCGGAACTCCGGGCGCGGCTGAAAGTGGATGCGGCGGCTCAAAGAGTCGCTAACTTCCTCAACGTCTCTCTGGAAGAATTAAAAATGTTCGCCAGAACTACCGGCCATTCTTCCGTACATGACCTGAACGTCAGCGATCTCGTCACGCTGAACCGGGATATCGCGGAATATACGAATATTCCCCACGCCGGAATGAGCAGGAACTAACCGCAGCTTTCGATGACTAACCCGTGGGCGATCCCCGGTACTGTCTGTCCTTCGTTAAAGCTTGTCTTGCTCAACAGCGCCCCTGTCGGCACAAAGAGGACTCTTTTCCACGTACCCTCTTCTATCTTTTTTAAGACATAGGCCGACAGGGTAACAGCGCTGCAGCCGCAGCCGCTTCCTCCTGCATGGGTATCCTGTTCTTTTGCATCGTAAATCTCAATCCCGCAGTCCATATGCTGTCCTGCGATATCCACATCTTTTTCATTCAGAAGATCAATCAGCGCCTGACGCCCTATGCTCCCCAAATCCCCGGTAATAATCTTATCATAATCCGAAGGCCTTCTCCCAAAGTCCTTTAAATTCCAATAAATCGTATCACAGGCCGCCGGAGCCATACACGCTCCCATATTCATCGAGTCTTTCAGCCCGTAATCCATAATTTTCCCCGTCGTTATCCCGGTGATCCTTGCTCTGGACCGCTCCCCTTCCGTATTGCTTAATACAAAAGCCCCGCTGCCCGTCACCGTCCACGTAGCCGACAGCGGGCGCTGGTTGCCATATTCCAGGGGAAAGCGGAATTCCTTCTCCGCACTGGCAAAATGACTGGAAGTCACTGTCAGCACCCGGTCCGCAAATCCACCCGCAACCGCCATGGTTCCCAGAAGCAGCGACTCGCCACAGGTGGAACAGGCGCCGTACATGCCAAGGAGAGGAATCTGAAAGGACGATATGCCAAAAGATGTGGCGATTGACTGGCCCAGTAAATCTCCTGCAAAGATAAAAGAAATATCTTCCGGCACAAGTCCCGCCTTGTCCAGGGCCAGACCCACCGCCTGTTTCTGAAGGCTGCTCTCCGCCTCCTCCCAGGTCTTGCACCCAAACATATCGTCCTCTCCCACCTTGTCAAACAAAAGTCCCAGGGGGCCATCCCCCTCCTTGGTGCCCACCACACTTGCGCTGTTTAAGATATATACCGGATTATCCGGCTTCACACTGGCTTTTCCCATTTTCTGGTTCATAGATTTTCCTCCAGGCCATAATGTTTAAAGATCAAACATAATGTTTAAAGATCAAACATAATGTTTACAATATTTACTACCTAAAACTATTTCTCCTCCACATTATTTCCTGTCATAAAAAAATCTATTCAGAGGTTCTACTGCTGTGCTTCCTCCACTGAAAATACAAGGCTGGAAACCACATACAGCACCTGACCGTTGTACTCCACCCTGGACCAGCCGGTATCCTCGCTCCATCCCGTGCGATGAGCCCTCTCCCCGTAGTTCAATCGGCAGCTGACCGTGGAATCTCCCTGTGAAGTACTGGGCTCTGTTCTCAGATTCGCATACTCTTTGGGAGTAACCCACTCATCACAGTTTTTAAAGACAATCACCCTTCCGTCTGCCGTAGTCAGCTGATTGGGATCGGCTGCCTGGACGGGAGGTGTGTAATTCAAGTCAATGGAAAGGTTCTGTGTCACTGCATAGAGAGTTTGTCCATTATAGTCAATCCTGGACCAGCCAGAATCCTCGTTGATTCCTGTTCTGGCAAGAACTTCCCCGTTCTTGGCCTGGGTCACAATATTTGCCGGATCCTTTGTAGTTGGAGCAGAACGCAGGTTTACCAGCTCCTTAGGCGTCACGGAATCCTGTCTGGCATCAAAAGTCATGGGCTGACTCCCCTGAGATGCGCCGGCTCCTGTTCCTGCCCCAGCCTCCTGACCGGCGCTGTTTCCTGCGCTTCCTTCCGGTTCCTGGCCCGCTCCGGCGCCAGTTCCTGTGCCAGTTTCTGTCCCCGCGCCAGTTCCCGCGCCGCTTCCGGTTTCAGTTCCGGTACCGTTTTCTGCTCCGGTTCCAGTTCCTGTTCCGCTTCCAACATCTGTTCCGGTACCGTTTCCTGCTCCGGTTCCAGTTCCCGCACCGCTTCCTGTCCCGCTTCCAACGCCTGTTCCAATATCGCTTCCCGTACCCATTCCGGTACCGTTTTCTCCTCCGGTTCCCGCTCCTGTCTCGCTTCCAGCCCCAGTCTCAGGTTCCTGAATATCTTGATCTGCTTCGTGCTCAGGGCTGCTTTCCTTTTCGCTATCCGGCTCGGAACTGGAGCTTATACCCGCGGTGTTTCCCGGTTCCTGACCATTCTCCCCTTCGTTCTCAATACCCGACTCCTGTCCCGCTGCAGAACCCTTCTCACCTTCTTCCCCGCCTTCCAGTCCCTGCGCCATTTCCGAAGAAGGCAGGGACCCGGACCCCTCCGGCTTGTCCGAATGTGTAAACCGCCAAATAATCACACAGATAACCGCAGCGGTCACAGCCAGTCCAAGAAATATCAGTGCCATCATCCAGGGTTTCAGCGGCTCCGTCCCGTTTTCCCTACCCGACGCCCCGCTTTTTTCATCTGTCTCCTCCATGCTCAGCTCATCCAGTTTCTCCGATTCCGTCTGCAGTTTCATATCAATCCTCCCATCCGCTTTCTGACAGCGGCGAACAAAACAGCCGGGCAAAAAGCAGCACTTCCCGCCCGGCATGTCATCAGTTACTTCCTCCTTATTTCTTTAGATGCGCCGCGGCAATTATTGCGCGTTTCTTCCAAATCTTTCACTCTGGGACCGGATTAGATCGGCATCCTCAAAATAATTAATCCTCATGGCACTCTTCACCTGGGACAAGGTCTCAGCAGCCACCTCCCTGGCTTCCTCGCTTCCTTTTTTCAGTATCTCATAGATGGCAGGAATGTCCTTCTCCAGTTCCTTTCTGCGGGTACGTATGGGCTCCAGCAGCTCCTGCATCACATTGTTCAGGAACTTCTTCACCTTCATATCTCCCAGACCTCCCCGCTGGTAGTGAGCTTTCAGCTCATCCAGATCCCCATAATCAGGAAGGTATCTGCCGAAATGTTCAGGTTTGCAGAAAGCGTCAAGATACGTGAACACCGTATTTCCCTCCAGGTGCCCGGGATCACTGACCAGCAAATGCTGAGGATCCGTGAACATGCTCATAACCTTGGCGCGAACCTCATCTGCCGAATCTGCCAGATAGATACAGTTGCCCAGAGACTTGCTCATCTTGGCCTTTCCATCCGTGCCTGGAAGCCTCTTGGAAGCTTCGTTTGCGGCCAAAAGGGCGGAAGGCTCCACCAGCACCGGCGCATAGACCGTGTTAAACTTATGCACAATCTCCCTGGTCTGCTCGATCATGGGAAGCTGGTCATCCCCCACAGGAACCGTAGTTGCCTTAAAGGCTGTGATGTCCGCCGCCTGACTGATTGGATAAGTAAAAAACCCTACAGGTATGCTGGCCTCAAAATTCCGCATCTGGATCTCGTTCTTCACCGTGGGGTTCCGCTGCAGCCTGGCCACAGTCACCAGATCCATATAGTAAAAAGTCAGTTCACACAGTTCCGAGATCTGAGACTGAATGAACATGGTGGACCGGGCAGGATCAAGTCCGCATGACATATAGTCAAGAGCTACCTCGATAATATTCTGCCGTACTTTCTCAGGCTCCTCAATATTATCCGTCAGCGCCTGGGCGTCGGCAATCATGATAAAGGTCCTGCTGTACTCTCCAGAATCCTGAAGCTCCACCCGCCTGCGCAGAGAACCTGCATAGTGGCCCACATGAAGCCTTCCCGTGGGCCTGTCTCCTGTCAAAATGATCTTTTCCATAATGTGATATCTCCTTCATGCCGGGGAAAACGCAAAGTCCAACCCTTCACGCTCTGCCGCACACCCACCCTGGACAAGTCACCGGTTTATTTACAGCATCCCCTGAATATGGCTTATTATAGCATATTTTTTCCAGCAGGCAAACTTTTTCTTTATATGTCACCTACGCTTACTGTACTCTCCGGGCCCCAATCTCCCCGCGGTATATCTCATATGTATTATCGTCAAAAAGCACCCACTTTATCACATCCAACGCCCCCGGATGACTGGAAGTAAACTCCTCCGCCGTCTTTACGGCAATCTGTGCCGCCTCCGCCACCGGAAAACGATAGATTCCCGTGGAGATGGACGGAAATGCGATACTGCGTATCCCATGAGCCACAGCCAGTTCCAGACAGGACCTGTAGCAGGAAGCCAACAGTTCCCGCTCCCCGGAGCCGCCCCCGTTCCAGTGGGGCCCCGGCGTGTGGATCACAGACTCACAGGGCAGATTATAAGCTTTTGTGATCTTTGCACTGCCCGTTCTGCATCCCTTCAACAGACGGCATTCTGCCAGAAGCTCCGGACCGGCCGCCCGATGAATGGCTCCGTCCACGCCTCCTCCCCCCAGCAGACTGGTATTGGCTGCATTCACCACCGCCTGAACATTATGGTTTTGGGTGATATCCCCTTTTACGGCTGTGAGCAGCGTATGGGACCGGGCACCGGAAGGCTCCTCCTTCCAGTGCATATGCACATACTTTCTTATCCAGTCCGGATCCCAGTCAGCACTGGATTTACTTATCCTACAGCCATGATACAAATCATCCGCAAGCTCTATGACAACATCCGCAAGCTCCAGATTCCTCTTCCATTTCTCCTCCAGAGCAGCATATCCAACCAGCGCACCCAGAATATTTCCTGTCACCGCTCCTGTGGAATCGCTGTCACCGCCATGATTTACAGCTGATATTACTCCTGCAGAAAAATCCTTCTGATGACGCAGCGCACAATATATGGCAATACCCAGTGTCTCCTCCGCCACCCAGCCTTCACCGATACGGCGTATGTTGTCAAGGTCACTCTCCGCATTCTCTGACAGTTCCATTGCAAGATCCACAACGCCCTTCAGTTCCTTGAGATGGACATCCCCGGCAAATATCTCCGTCACCGTTTTTTCTGCCTCCAGCACAATCTCCTTCAGCGACATGGAACAGGTCGGATACACAATCCTGTTGAGAATATGCGTCAGCACCGCCGCGGGCATATACCCCAGGGAATGCCCATGGGTCACTGCCGCAATCTGCGCCCCTTCCCAATCCAACAGCTCCATCCTCCTGCCAGGCCCCAGGAGAGCCAGCGGCGCCACCCGCATAACACCTCCGCATCCCTTGCTGTCATTCTGAGATGCTTTCACATAATCTTCCACAGGTTCACTTTCATTTTTCTGCTGGCAAAGGGCGGAGAGACAGGTGTTTCCCGGAGCCCTGCTGCTGTACAGTTCCGGTATATCCAGCAGCCAGGAGATTCCACCGGACCGGTACCCGCGAGCCCGCTTTCTCCCCTGAGAAAAATCCGCCTCCTGGGTACACAGCCAGTCCTGATAAGCCATTGCCACACAGCTCCGAAAACGGCCCCGGATCCCCTGCAGCTTCCCCCTGGTATCCCCCACCAGAAGTCCATTGGCCGTAAACAATGTCATCTGGGTGTCATCCGAGATAAGCGCTTTCCCGCTTTTTTTATCTGTCTCATATGCCCTGATGCCACCTGTCCCGTACTGGGAAAATATCTCTTCCTCAACTAAAAATTCTACCGGATAACCCAGCGCATCTCCCACTGCTCCGCCAAACATACATCCCCGGATCCTATCCTGAATTTCGCCATTCTCTTTCACTGTCATGCCCCCAGTCCATAGTTTTAAAATACTCTCAGTCTTCCTGCAGTTTTCCTTCCAGTCCGTAGACCTCCATCTCATAGATCCTTGCCGCGCTGTCCGTTCCCTGGGCGGGCTTATCCACCACCAGCCTCACATACTGTGCCTCCACCGGCGCAAAGGCGTCCTCTGTCTCACCGGCGGTATTCCCGGTTACGCGCACCGCTTCGTCAAACCTTTCACCGTCCAGGCTCGTGAAGATGGTGTATGCCTCCGTGTTCATATCCTCGCCCTCACCTCCCGCCTGTGCGTGGTACAGCTTCACTCCGCTGACGGTGTGCACCTCTCCCAGATCCAGTGTGAGCTCATGAGGTGCACTTCCCACCGCACACCATTTCCTTGACCTGTCCCCGTCCACGGCAAACTCCGGCCTCTCCTGCTCGTTCACATAGGAATCCGCTTCCACAGCCGCTCCCTGGGACAGAAGAGCCAGTCCCTCTGAAGCCTTTTGCGTGATGACAATATATCCCTCACGGGAGGACTCACCGGTTCCGGCTTCATTTTCCGCCCTGACGGAAACTGCATACACGCCTTCCTTTGAATAGGTGGCCGTGGCCGTATCTCCCTCACTGCTCTCTGTCTCCGCTCCCGGAAATGACCAGGACACTTTACTCACCTCCTGGGAACAGATACTGTGGAAAGCAATGGTCTCCCCCGGCGCTGCCAGAGTCACCTCCGCGGCAAAATCCACTCTTGGCGCCTGGGCATCCGGCCACTCCACGAAAGTCAGGGCACCTTCCCCTTCCTCCCCCAGAATATTCACCGGCACCACCTGGAAAACTGTCTGTTCCATCCCCTGGATCCGGGGCAGCCCATGGACATAAAAGCTGTCCGTGTTAGACACACCCAAAAGGGATCTCCTCCCATCCTCATTGACCCGATACACCTCGAACACATGGGCAGGTCCATCTGCCCCCCAGGCCAGCCGCACTCCCGCATATCTTCCTTCCTGGTCAAACTCGCTGTCCAGCACCTGCAGATCCCGAACCAAAGTCTGTCCCTGGGTTCCTTCCTCCGCCATGGTGATATTGCCCAGTCGCAGCTGCAGGCCTGCCACATCCTGGTCCGCCGTAAGTCTGTAAGAGAGCCCCCGAAGCGTCTTCCCCCCTGCCCCGGACAGATCATAGGACACTGTGGTCCAGGTACTGCCCACTTTCCTGTCCCCCTCCAGCACAAGCTCCGTTCCATCCTCAAAAGACAGCACCGCCTCCAGTGCCACTTCCGCCCCCAGAGCCTTGGCTGTGGTTGTGTATACCATCCTGTCCGCCAGAGGCAGTCCGGCGGCATACAGTTTTATCACGGACGTTTTTCCCTGTTCCATGCTGCCCTGAAGCAGAATACTGCTTCCTCCATAATAGGCATCTCCCATATCCAGGCCTGCCGCAAGCTGGTTCCCTTCCCCATCCTCAATGAGATACCGATATGTGGGCAGAATATCGGAAAGGCTCCGATTGTTCCAGTCCATGCGGCTGATACGCTGACCGTTTTTGTAAAAATCCCTGCCGTTTCCCGTAGAGAAATTGGTCACAAAAGGAAGCTGCGTCACCGCCGTCCGCTCCACAACATAGGTGGATATTCCTCTCCACTGAATGTCTCCCGCAGCCTGTATCTGGGCAGAAGGATCCCCCTGGGCATTTACCCACAGTCTGTTCTCCTTCTGCCAGAACTCTTCCACCGAATCGGAAGCAAAAAAAGCCCAGCTGGGACAGTACAGCCCCAGAGATGTGTGTGTTCCTCCCTCTGGATTTTCAAACAGATTCCACCTGACCATGGTGCCATAACCATTGCTCTGAAGGTCAATACCCGCATAGAGCTCATAAGGATCAATCTCCTGCTGCCGGGCCAGCTCCGCCGAGGACCGCAGCAGCTGACTGGAGACCATTCCTGAGTCCGTCCACCCAAAATTTATAAACATCCCGTCTGCAATTCTGGTTCCGTCCTCCTTTCTCAGAAAGGCCATATTCTTTTTCGTCAGTGCATTCTGCCATTTCATTTTTCCGTCTATTGTCATTGAGTCATAATAGATCAGCTGCAGTTCCGGCGCCTGCTCCTTAAAATAGGCCAGAAACTCCTGCATCCGGGCCCCATGCTCTTCCGTCAGCGGCTCCTGGGCCGTCCCCTCCGTCTCCTGGTTGATAAACCATCCGTCAAATCCATAGACCCGGGCTGCCTCAACCAGTTTGTCAGCCAGAGGATAGCTCCCATCCTTATTCCTGGTCAAAAATGTCTCCAGCCATTCCATCTTTCCCCCATGGTATGTCTGGGGCAGAAACACCGTTCCCAGAACCCTTACCCCGTTCCGGTGCCCTGCATCCACCACATCCGCCCCAGGCGCCGTCACCAGCCCCTCTCCTGCAGAACCTCCCCAGTACACCAGGGTGTCCACATACTGCCAGTATGAGAAAGCGTTCACATCCACCCGGTTCAGTCCATGGGGTGTATTCCCGCTTGTATTCCTGTTCATAATGGATATCGCCATCACTTTTGTATCCCTGTTCTGGGTACTGTTCACCGTCTCGAGCTCTGACAAATCCACACGCTCTGCCAGGGGCACAGTACTCCTGTGAAATCTCAGATCCTCATCTTTTTCCGGCTCCCATGCCAGAAGCTGTTCCGGAAACCAGTACGGCACCTCCGGCCGGCCTTCCATCAGAAAATCCGGATTCTCATTTTCTTCCGTAACCGAATAGAGAGGATCCGCTTCTTCCTCTGCAGAAATCCCGGAGACGTCCGCCTCCCCCTGCTCTGTTTTGGCAGAATTCTCTCTTTCTGAACCCTCTTCTGCCCCGGAAGCGTTCTCTGTCGCTTCTGCTGTTCCTTCTGCTGCCTCTTCCGTTACTGTCTCCGAATGCGTCCCCCCTGCCGCCAGAGACGGATCTGTCCCCTGTGTTTCCTTCCCGCAGGCTCCTAAGCCTGCCAGAAGAAGCGCCGCCAGCATTATACCCCGAATTCTCTTGCTCCACACTTTTTCCCGCATCATCTCTCCTCTTTCTATACCCCCTGTAACACTTGGAAATTGCCAAAACGCTGCTCAACATCCCCTCCCGCTGACAAAGCCCATACCGGGCACAACCATATTCTAACAGAATTTTCTTCCTGTGACAACCAGACTGCTGCTTCCCTGTTCCTATGCACAGGTTAAAAGCGCAGGGTTCCTTTTTCTGCCGCCCTGTGCTATACTGAGTCGAAGATTCTATGCATAGGAGGCCTATCTTTGAGAGAAAAGCAAATGCGTATTGTAGTTAAAGTCGGCACTTCCACACTGACCCATGAATCAGGGGCGCCCAACCTGCGCCGGATGGAACATCTGTCCCGGATTCTCTCTGACCTGAGGGGATCGGGAAAGGAAGTGATCCTGGTATTCTCCGGGGCCATTGCCGCAGGTACAGCCAGGCTGGGCCTGGAGTCACGCCCCAGCCAGCTGCGGATGAAACAGGCCGCCGCCGCCGTGGGCCAGTGCAGGATGATGCATATTTTTGATCAGTTTTTCGCCGAGTATAACCAGACCACCGCCCAGATCCTGCTGACGGAAAATGATGTGGACGATCCAGGAAGGGCCGAACATCTGCGGGGAACTTTTTCCGCCCTGTTGGAGATGGGTGTAATACCCGTGGTTAATGAAAATGATTCTGTCTCCTCCGCCGAAATTGAAACCGGCTGCCAGAAGACGCTGGGAGACAACGATTCCCTCTCCGCCGTTGTGGCCAGGCTCTGCCATGCGGATCTGTTGGTGCTGCTGAGCGATATTGACGGGCTGTACGATGCGGATCCCAGAACCAGTTCCACGGCCACGCTGCTGCACCGGGTGGAGGCCCTGACCCCGGACATCCTGGAAATGGCCGGAGGTGCAGGCACCTGGAGAGGGACCGGCGGCATGGCCACAAAACTCTCCGCCGCACGCACCGCCATGGAGGCCGGCTGCGACATGGTTATCGCCAATGGCGCCAAAATGGATACCCTCTATAATATTGTGGAAGGACAAGATATCGGTACACGTTTTATCGCAAAAAAGTCCAGGCCAGAGAAGGAGTGACATTTATGAGTACATTGCAGCAACAGGGTCTGGCGGCCAAATCCGCCTCCCGGATCCTTTCCACCATTGGAACAGCCAGGAAAAACGCCGCACTGGAAGCCATTGCAGAGATTCTGTCCAAAAGACAGGGGGAATGGCTGGAAGCCAACGCCAGGGACACCGCCGCAGCCAGGGAGGCAGGAATGCGGCCTGCCCTTCTGGACCGGCTCACCCTGACTCCGGAACGGATCGCCGGAATCGTGGACGGAGTCAGGCAGATCATAACCCTGGCAGATCCCATCGGACAGGTGGACAGAATGGACACCAGACCCAACGGCCTTATCATCGGCAGACGCCGTGTACCCCTGGGCGTAATCGCTATCATTTATGAAGCCAGGCCCAATGTGACGGTGGACGCCGCTGCACTGTGCCTGAAATCCGGCAATGCCTGTATTTTGCGGGGAGGCCGGGAAGCTATTCACTCCAACCGCTGCGCCGCCGCACTGATGCGGGAAGCGCTGGCCCAGGCAGGGCTGCCGGAGGACTCTGTCAGCCTGGTCCAGGACACCAGCCGGGAGACTGCCCGGGAACTGATGCATCTGAACAGCTGTGTGGATGTGCTGATCCCCCGGGGCGGCGCAGGCCTTATCCGCGCCGTGGCCGCAGAGGCCAGTGTGCCTGTGATCCGCACCGGAGAAGGAGTCTGCCACGTCTATGTGGACAGCGGAGCAGACCTGGATATGGCAGCCAAAATATTGTACAACGCCAAATGTTCCCGTCCCTCTGTGTGCAATGCCGCCGAGTGCGTCCTGGTACACAAGGATGTGGCGAAAGCTTTCTGGGACAGAGCCCTTCCGCTTCTGGACCGGCATCAAGTGGAACTGCGGGCAGACCAGGGGGCCCTGGCAATTCTGGGCTCCCGTGCCCTGCCTGCCTCAGAGGAAGATTGGGACACAGAATATGGGGATTATATTCTTGCCGTGCGCACCGTAGAAAATCTGGAGGAGGCCGTGGACTTTATCAACGCCCATGGAACAGGCCACTCCGAGAGCATTGTCACCGCCAATTATTTCAGAGCACAGCAATTTCTGGATACCGTGGATGCGGCGGCAGTATATGTAAATGCCTCCACCCGCTTCACGGACGGCGGCGAGTTCGGACTGGGGGCGGAAATCGGCATCTCCACTCAGAAGATGCATGCCAGAGGCCCCATGGGCCTGAGCGAACTGACCAGCTGCAAATATGTTATTTACGGAGAAGGACAGGTAAGATAATTTCGCATCTAATCAGGAACTGTTAAGAAGGAACTTTGCAGATGGCGCGGTATAATTCTTTTTATGCAAGACGGAGGATTTTTTCCTTTGGAGCAGGAGAAATAATATGAATCAAGAGAACAATAAGATAACCATGGGATTTATCGGAACAGGGAACATGGGATCTGCCCTGGCCCGGGCAGTGGGGCGTAAGCTGGAGGGACAACAGATCTTTCTGACCAACCGCTCCCCGGAAAAGTCCAGACTGCTGGCGGCAGAACTGGGCGCCCGGCAGGCTGACAATATTTCCGTCGCCCGACAGACAAAGTATATCTTTCTGGGCGTCAAGCCCCAGATGATGGAGGAGATGCTCTCAGAAATCCGTCCGGTGCTGACTGCCAGGGAGGAGCCTTTCGTCCTGGTGACAATGGCGGCAGGACTGACAATTGCCAGAATCCAGGAAATGGCAGGAGGAGATTACCCTGTCATCCGTATTATGCCAAACACCCCCGCCGCCATAGGGGAGGGAATGATTCTGTATGCCTGCAGCAAAAATGTCAGTGAAACAGAAAAAGAACAGTTTCTGGATGCCTGTAACGAAGCAGGACGTTTTTCTGCTCTTTCAGAACAGCTGATGGATGCAGGCTCCGCCGTGGCCGGATGCGGCCCCGCTTTCGCCGCCCTCTTCCTGGAAGCCCTGGCGGACGGAGGTGTAGCCTGCGGCCTGCCAAGAGCTTTGGCCCTGGAATACGCTGCCCAGATGCTTGCGGGCACCGCCCGGCTGGCCTTGGAAACAGGCAGCCATCCCGGTGCGCTGAAAGACGCCGTATGCTCTCCGGGGGGAACCACCATACAGGGTGTCCGAACACTGGAGAAAGCCGGCTTCCGGGGCGCCGTCATAGACGCGGTCACAGCCTCGTATGAAAAAACATTATCTTTAGTATAAAATATCATTTTCCGCCCTTTGCCGAAAATACTGGATATTCATAAGCGGGAACCTGTCCCCAGGAAACATGCCAGTCCGCCTCAGCCGCTCGCATACAGCAAAATAAAATACTGAGATCCCTGCAAAGGCAGGTCATGAGCCTGGGGGAAAACCGCCTGTCTGTTCTTTCCCCCAGTAATGTCCCACTTTTGCTGCAGCTTCTCCTTCACCGAGCCCAAACTTCTTCACAACAGCCCGCTCCGCAGCCTCCCTGGGCGCTCCCAGTTCCAGATAGCTTTCCACCAGAATCTCTATACTGTGATCCATGGCCAGAGAAAGTGCTTTCCTCGTCCTGGCGGCCTCTTCCTCAGCTCTTTCAGCCCTTCTGCACTGTTCTTGCGCTTTTTGCCGCTGCTCTTCCGTCCTCCGCCGTTCCTCCTGAATGTCCATCTTTTCCATGTCCTCAAAAAGCTCTGCCATCTTCTTCTCCTTCACCCTGCCCGTGAGCTCCTCTGCCTCCTCCGGAGAGACATTGACCTTCAGCAGAAATGCCTTCAATATATCCGCAATGATGTCCACCACATGCCCGGGAGTATGCTGCAGGATCGCCTCCACCTTCCCGGCAGGCAGACTTCGGAATGCCGCCACATCTTTGCTCGTCTGTATTTTATTGATCAGCATCAACAGGGATATCTCATCCGCCCTGTCAAGAAGCTCCTCATTGCTGTAGTCATGAAGCCGGATTACCTGGTATTTAAAATGCGGCAGGTAATCGTTTAACAGTTCCTTGCAGAGTATCCGGTCTGCCAGGTCGCAGGGGGCAGTCCACCGTTCAGCCCCTTCGTAATATACAATCGGAAAAACGGGAGGGTAGCGGAAGCCTTTCCTTGCGCTTATATGGGGATACGATTTTTCCATGGCTTTCTCATAGTCTTCCCATATATGGATCATGTACCGGAGTATCTGCATACTGACATTATACTCCACTTTTGTTTTGTGTTCAATAAGCGAGACAATATAAAGTGATAATTCCAGTGGATTTTCGTCTTCTTTCAAAGAAAAGTATTTTCCGATATTTACTTTTTTAACAATGTCACTGGCTCTTTCTGTGCTGAATAGCGAGACATAGCGCTCAGACACATCTTCAATATCTTCTGGCTGGATGTTCCGCAGGATATCCATATCCGCATAATCCCGGAGGAACTGTGAGCACAAAATATTGTCCCCAAAGATTAGTTAGCTGCTGCTGTCCCTGAGGAAAGGGTTTAG
>OFFV01001360.1_pt1 | contig 14567 bp, 13 predicted proteins | sample 1521461 | NCBI WGS metagenome assembly OFFV01 (sample SAMEA3504120, study PRJEB24116) | mouse gut metagenome | biome: mouse gut; feature: mouse-associated habitat; material: faeces | place: Denmark | collected 2011 | reverse complement strand
ATTTTCAATGTCTGTACGCCACCCATGATAATACAGAGCATGTTCACAGCCACATCCTTTTCAACAGTGTATCATGGCGTACAGGGAAGAAATACCGCTATGAGAAGGGAGATTGGGCAAGGGAGATACAGCCCATTGTCAATAAACTCTGCAAAGAGTACGGTCTTTCCATACAGGATATTGATGTTGGCACAGAAGAAAAATCACTAAAGAAATGGGATAAAACAAAACAGGGAATTTTTAAATGGAATCACCAGATCAGGCTTGATGTGGAGGATTCCATTTCTTTTGCAAACAGCTATGATAATTTCCTGAAACTGATGGAATTAAAGGGATATGAAATAAAGCAGAGAAACGGAGAAACTTTTCTGAAACCTATGGGCGAAAAGAGGTTTATCCGTCTGACGGATATTTCAGCTTATTATACAAAAGAAGCTATAGGGAACCAGATAGAAAAAGGCATCCAGAGAGAAACCAGCAGGGGCGAAAACCGCACTCCAAGGATTGTAGGATGCAGGAAGAATTACAAAAGTTATATCTCTCAGACATCATACCAGAAGGCTTTCCTTAAAAAGATGTACCGCACCGGGCAGCTCAAACGCAAGCCCTACAGACAGATGTGGAGATATAAAGAGGAAGCTGGAAGGTTTGAAAAATTGCAGTCACAATATCTATACTTGTGCAGACACAACATCCGCTCTGCAGAGGAATTAGAAAAACGGAAAAAGAATCTTGCTGTCCGCATGGATGATCTGGACGAAGCAAGGCACCAGATATATAAAAGGAGATATCCACATAAACCAGCCCTTGCGTTGCTTAAGATAATTGAAGAAAATGAGATACGTGCTTCCTATTACAGACAGGGAAGCACTTTTTATGCCACGAATTATGAGAAGTGGAAAGAATCGGCAGAAATTTTGGTTCAGAAAGGATATACGGTAAACCAGATTTCAGAAATAAAGGAGACATTTCAGGCAGAGATTGCATCCATAGCGAAAGCAAAACGTGAACTGAAAAAGGAAGAAAATCTGGTCAAGGATATTCTTTCTGAAAAAAGCAAAGTGCAGACAATGGAGATTGCAGTACCGGAGGTGGATGCGCCATTGTATTTCTTCTGTATGAAAAGATAGGGCTGACATTTAGCTGTTACGTAGCAGTGCCTATCGTTGCGCCTATCGCGCTGTGCGGCTTTTATTCCTATAATGGCATGGGATTCCGGGAAGTGTTCACCCGGTACATGAGGAGCATTTTCAGGAATAAGGCGCTCGTGTTCAAAGCCAGCGGCTACAGGGAAATGAGAGCGGAAATCCAGGCAAGGGAAGAGGCAGAGAAGAGAGCGGCAGTAAAGAAAGCAAAAGAGGAACGGAAGCGGATGCGGAGGGAGAAAATGGAAAGCAGGATAAAGGAAATGATAAAAAGATCCATACGGAAAACAGGAAAAGAAAGGCAGGGACAAAAATGGACGGATGTTTTTAGGTAAACAGTTGAATAAAGGGAAATAACATTGTATTATTTTGATAAGAGGTGATAGTGCAATGGAAGTACAAGAGATAAAAGAAAACATAATTAAATGTATTGAGAAATATTACAACGATAATGATGTGAGTTTTGAGAAATCAGATGAAAAAGATTGGCGCTTGTTTCTTATCGATTATTTCGAGGTATTAAGAAAAGGAATTGTGACCCAAAAAAGGAAAGTTCGTATTTCAAGAGAATTAAAAGTCAAAGTGAAAAGTTCAGCATTCAAGGAATGGAGAAAAAGATTTGATGAAATAAAGAGTATGGTTGAAAATGGGGATGATTTAAATCCTTTTTTAAGTAAAAGAGCAAAAGAAAGCGGATTCAAAGACAGACTGTTAACATGCTGGAATATGCATCATTTGCATTTTTATCCAGAAAAAAAGAGCGGTGACATGTTGCTTTTTGCAATAGTGAAAGATGATATTGTTTATATGATAGATGTTGTTCCACATAGTAAAAAATACGTCTTTTCAACTTTTGAACTTTTGAATATTGTACATACAAATTGGAATTTTTTGCTTGAGCCTTATAGAATTAATGGAGCGACAGGTTTGAATTATGTTATAAAAACGGACGAAGAAGTTAATCAATTAAGAAGTGCTGGGGTTTGTACGGCAGTTCAATTAGGTGCAGATATATACATGTTGGATATGATGAGTACAGACGGTCACAATTCATTAGATGTAATGTATACAAATCAGATTTTAAAGTTCATTAGGATAAATGAACGGAACGGAGTTCTTGAAAAAATGAAATTAGTCGATTTTGTTTTGACAGGAAAAACGAAACCTTGTTTCATTTTGACATATGAGGATGAGAGGCATAATTTATTACCTTGGATAATATAGAGTGGTTAATCTCTCTTTTTTCATAATAAATTGGGGGATTGTTATGTCAGACTTTGATTCCAACGGCACAGAAACTTGTTTCTTTAGGAAAAATAAAGGCTGAGTATAAAAATATCGACTTTTCGTATGAATATAAGAAAGATTACGATAAAGAAATTGAGGATAAGAATGCTGAATTAACTAACTTGGAATCACAATATACTCTGATTGAAGACAGGCGTGAATTGGTTATTGAGACATTAAATGAATATATTCAAATGTACATAGAAATTTCTAGAGATGCATTAGATGAATATGGTAATTATTGTGCTAGATTTGATTATAAAAATCAACGGTTGACATTAAAGAAAAACAAGTCAGCAAGTATAGCTCAGATATCAAGTAGTTCAGACCATTTATTTATGCATTTATGTATGTTTGCAGGAATTCACCATCTGATATTGAATGAAGCACTAAACTATGTTCCGAGTTATTTGATCATTGATCAGCCTAGCAGACCATATTTTAATAACTCTGAGTATGATTATAAAAACAGTAAGCAATCTATATCTAAAAAGGATGATTGGTCCAAGGTGAAAAATATTTTTACATTATGGGATAAATTTTTTGCTTCAATTTTAGAACAAAAAAAACATTTTCAGTTAATCGTATTAGAGCATGTATCGGAGGAAGCGTGGAGTGGGTGTGAAAATGTTCATTTAGTAGAAATTTTTGATGGTGAAAAGAATGCGCTTATTCCATTAAGATTAAAGAATGACGTAAAATAAGAATAGATTTATTGTTGGGAGATAATATTCAATCTATATAATCTGGGATTGTTTTGCATAAGCTGAGAAGCAATTCTTGGCTTTTCTTTTACTTATAATTAAAGAATAAGTGATGAGAAACATTCAATATTTTAAATTTTATAGTCCATACTTGACAGGAGGATATTCCGTTTGGTGTGTGCCAAGCGGAATATTTTAATGAAAAAAGGATGAAGGAGTAGTATAATTTCTATATGTTCTTGAGGAGGTAATACTATGCGTTATGTAATGATAGATACAAATATTTTTATTGATATGATAATTGATCGTAAACATAATGTTTCAGATAAGTTAGTAGAATCATTTATAAAATTGCTGGATTATGATGAAATTAAGCTAGTTATTCCGGCAATAGTTGTACATGAAACAAATAAGCATATTGACGAACAACTGTCTGAAGTTGGGAAAAGGATAGAGCGTGCAATAAAGGCATTAAATGATATTTATGGTATCAATGGTTATAAAATAGAAGGTCTGGAAATAAAGGAATATAAAAATAATTCTAAGAAGCAATTAAATGAGCTTCTTTCAAAATATGAGAGTAATAAAGAAGATTACTTGCAAGAGATAAAATCCATAATAAAAAAAGTCTTTGAACATAAAAATTGTATTATTATTGACGATACGGAACAATTACGTTCCTTATGCATGAAAAGGCGAATATATAAAAAAGCACCATTCCACATTGAAAAGAAAGAGTCTTATGCAGATGGAATGATTGTCGAAACATTATTACACCTTCAGGAGTTTGTTACATTAGAAGAAGATGACAACATTACTTTTGTTACAGGGAATACATCTGATTTTTCATCTTCTGAAAATAAAAGGGAATTTCATAAGGATATTTTAGAAGATTTAGTAAAAATAAGACTAGATGAAAAAACGAAATATATTCTTTCATTTAGTGAGCTAATAGGCAGAGAATTGGCTCAAGAAGTTCAGAATGCTAATTTGAAAGACGATTTTGAAAAGGAAATGCAAGAACAGGAAGAATACGAAAGGAGCCAATGGTATTCAGATATTGAGGATATGGATCGAGAGTCAGCGGGGTTAACAGCATTAGGAAGTTTTGAAGATGAATTTTTAGATTCTTTTAGAGAATCGTCTTTTGCAGAGGAAATGGTAAGTGCTTTTGAAAGACTTAATAGATGCTATTCTGCCTTAGAAGAGATTACTCTTTTTTACGATGATGAATTTCAGTCATATGTGAATGGCATAGATACAGCAGAAATACCATGTTTTATAAAAAAATGGAATGAACTGATGGAAAAATTAGAGGATATAGAAGTCTCAGATAATATTTCAGGAATAAGAGAGATATCGGAATGGATAGAACAACAAATAGAAAACAATAATTATACAAACTTAATAGATTATCTACCGGACTCTATTGATTATGGTGATAAGATTGAATTTTATGGTGTTGAGAAAAAGAAGTATGAATTGTCAATGGATGAATTATATTTAAGTTGTCAAAATGGAGAGAAAGATTGGTTAGAAATAGATTTATTTGCTGAGAATGAAAGAATTGCAAGAGGAAATATTGAAATTACTTATGGATTTGTAGAGTTTGATGATGATGGTGGAGTTGCAGATGCGTGTGATGAAGATATTGATTATCAAACAGGTACAATAATTGTGTCTATTATAGAAATAGTGGATGAATTAGAGGAGTTTGTAGGTAATGAAAATGAAATAGTTGAAGAAATCAGAAATATTTTTGATATATGGTAAAAACAGCAGTGGAAATGATATGGGGTGATATGTGTGCAGATAAATCTAAAAGGATACAAAGATTGGAGTAAAGAGGATTTAGAGGCTATTCTTGATAATGAGTCATACAAGGAAAGCGAGTATATTGATTATAAAGAGAATTTTGCAGTTTTAGAATGTCAGGATAAGAGACAACGGAAGGAAAAGCAAGATGAGTTCCGGCATGATGTATGTTCGTTTGCAAATGCAGACGGAGGTTATCTTATTTTTGGAATGAGGGAAACTGCTGGCATTCCAACTGAAATAATAGGTGTTGTAATTGATAATACAGACAGGTTTGAGTTGGACAGAAGAAATGAGTTATCAGGTATTTTGCCTGTGGTTCCTAATGTAGGTTTTTCATTTGTCCTGGTGGGTGCAAACCGATATGTTGTAGTAATCAAAATTGACCGAGGTGTGAATAAGCCATATTTGTATATTGAAAATGAGGGGATATGTAAATTTTTTACAAAAAGGGGAAATAGAAAGCAGGCGATGAGTTATATGGAAATCAGAAATAATTTTTTGCAATCCAGACTTTTATCGGAAGAAATTAAAATGTTTCGGAAAGAACGCCTAGAACATTATAAAAGTGAAAATCCACAAAAACCAATTGCGGTATTTCATATTATACCAGAAGACTTTCTCAATGAAAATCAGATGGAATTGTATGATTTGATTAAAGAAAGGAATATGAATTATCAAAGTTTCTTCAATGGATTGAGCATGGGACATACAGTACCAAATGTTGATGGCGTGTGTTTCCCAGATTATGGCTATGAACATGGGGATTTCTTGCAGCTCTATAATAATGGTGTCACTGAGTTGTTTTATTGGGTTGAGACGAGAGTGAGGCAGGAAGAAAGCTGGATTTTGGGATTAAAACTTTTGGAAAAAATAGATGCCCTGATTGATGGGACAATGAGGTTTTACCAGAGAATGGGAAAGCATATACCCTCATATATATGTACTTCAATTTTTGGTTGTAAAGGATTATGGAGTGAAGATGATTTTTATTGTGATTATGTAGGTCAAGTAGACAGAGATGAAATATACTGTATGCCCATAGAGATGAAAGACATTAGTGATGAAACAGCTATAGATGAAATGCGGGAGAAAGTTCATAAAACAATTAAATATGCATTAGGGATAAGAAAATAGTATTTTTACATAAGTCGAGGAGAAATTCCAGGCTTTTTTATTGCTCGGAATAGGGCGAGGAGAGTTAATATGATGAAGATTATACAGCATGGAATACCACCTGATTTTAGACATAAGTTCTGACAGAAAAATAATGGAACAAAAATTTTAGCCGTGGAAAAAACTCCAGCTTTTTTGATGTCAAAAAGGAGCTTCCTGTATAATTCAAATATAAGGAATTCCAAGAAGGGTGGTATCCAAGATGAATTGTAACACACAGAACGCAAAAATTGCATTGATAACTGAAAAAACTTTATAAGAGATATAGAAAAAAAGTATACTTTGTCGTTTCATATATGGTAAACTATACTTATCTATGCACTACTGAGAAAGGAGCGTAGAATTGAGAACGGAAGATAAATTTATTGCAAAAGTTTTGTTCAAAGTTAAGGTTTTACAGTTTAAAGGGCAGGCGTTTGAAGATTTTTTTGTTTCTGTTTTGACGAAAGCAAATACAGACTTTCAAGCTGTTAAGGCGTATGGTAATATTGGAGACAGGAAAAATGATGGATTTATTCGTACAACAGGTACATATTATCAGGTTTTTTCGCCAGAAGACATTATAAAGAATAAAACAATTGATGAAGCTGTAAAAAAGCTGGGGGATGATTTTAAAGGGCTTTATGAGAATTGGAATGATATCTGTGAAATCAAGCAATATTATTTTGTTATCAATGACAGATATCAGGGACTGCCTCCTCCGATCATACAAAAAGCTGAAGAACTGAACAAAACATATGCAGATATTGAAATAAAGACATTTACAGCGAAGGACTTGGAAAAAGTTTTTGAACAGTTGGATGAAGAAGATATTTTTGATGTGGTTGGATTCATTCCAGATGTTTCAACTGGGATGATCGAGTTTGAGGCTTTAAATGAAGTGGTAAATTACTTGTTAAATACAGAATTGCCGGAAAGCGATACAGACAAACTTATTGTTCCTGATTTTGATGAAAAGATATTATTTAACGGTTTGAGTGATTTGATTGGGGCAAAACTTACAACAGGAAGTTATCAGGAAGGAATTTTGCAAAAATATTTTAATGAGAATCCGGGAATAAAAGAATTGTTACAGCAGAAATTTCATTCTTTGTATCTTTTATCATGCGAGAAGATACCGGATACGGAAGAAAATTCGGCAGATTGCAGATATTACTTTATATTGGAGAACGCATCACCAAAAAGAACGGTGGCTATCTATGCATGTGTTGAAGTATTAATGGCATATTATTTTTCAAGCTGTGATATTTTTGAAGAGCCGGGTTAAGGCGGAAAATTGTGAGACAGAGAAAGGAGGCCATATGATATTGCCAAGAAAACAATTGTCAGTCAGCGAGTCGCTCTTTGGATTTGGCGGATTTCTTTTACAGCAATTAAGCGTACCTGCCACTGTAGATGAATTGTGGGAATATTATAAGGATTCCTATGCAAATAAAAAATATACAGTAAAATTTTCTTTTGACCAGTTTATAATGGCCTTGGATTATCTGTTTATTATAGGGGCAATAAAGAAAAACGAAAGGGGGTTGCTGTGCTATGAAGCTGCTCAGTCTGAGGGCGAATAAAGCGTCATTTCATCCCGTTATTTTTAAAGATGGTATAAATATCATTGTAGGCAAGCAGGTAGCGCCTCATAATGAAAATGATGGGAATACATATAATGGCGTAGGCAAATCTCTGACGTTACATCTGATTCATTTTTGCTGTGGGTCAAGAAAGATTGATTCGTTTTCAAAGAAAATTCCCGATTGGGAGTTTACATTACAGTTTATAACAGATGACATAGAACATTATTGTACACGTTCTACGAACAATCAGAACAAAATTGAATTTGACGGAGAACTGTTAAATCCGAAAGCAGTTCAGGAGAAGCTGCTTGAATTATGTTTTAACCAGATAACTATGCCAGCCAATATAACATGGACTACTTTGTTTTCCAGATTTATCAGGCGGTACAGGAGCAGTTATTTTTCTTTTGATGCTTTTGTACCTCGGGAGAGCGATTACAGCAAGATATTAAATAACTGCTATCTGTTGGGAATTGATATTGATTTAGTGGTAGCCAAAAAAGAACTGCGGGACAGACAGGTGGCAGCGGCGACAACGGAAAAGGCTATAAAGAGCGATCCTTTGTTCCGGCAATACTATCTGGGGAAAAATGATGCGGAGCTTGATGCTGCTGATTTGGAATACCAGATTAGTATGTTGGAAAAAGAAATATCAGAATTTAAAGTATCAAATAATTATCATGAACTTGAGTTGGAGGCTGACGAAAAAAGCTATCAAAAGAAAGAACTTGAAAACAAAAGGGTACTTGTCAGTAACCATATAAAGAATATAGAAGATTCAGCGAAAGAAACTGACAAAGTAAAAGAAGAAAAACTGCTTAAAGTATATGAAGCAGCCAAAGTGGAAATACCGGAAATGGTAAAAAAAAGCCTTGATGAAGTTACAAAATTTCATGGCGAGCTTTTAGAAACAAGAAATGCCCATCTTAGAAAAGAACTGGCTCGGCATAAAAGCGAATTAAAAGAAATAGATACGCAGATAACTTCACTGGGCAAGAGAATGGATGAGCTTTTGGATTATCTTAATTCCCACGGAGCACTTGAAGAATATGTAGTTCTGACAAAACAGTTGTCTTCATTGCAAAATGATTTGAACAGAATACAGGAATACCAAAAGATACTGAAAGCATACAGAGATACCAAATTGGATATCAGGGCATCAATGATAGAACAGGATAAAGCGGCTGATGCTTATCTGGAGGAGGAAAATACATATTTAGATGATTTGAAAAATTCGTATTGGAATTATGCAAAGCGCTTTTACCCTAAGAAAAAAAGCGGACTGGTCATCAGAAATAATTTGGGAGAAAATATGCTTCGGTATACACTGGAAGCCCGAATTGAGGATGATTCTTCGGATGGAGTAAATGAAGTAAGGATGTTCTGTTTTGACTGGTTGTTGCTGAACTGTCAAAAAAGCAAGATAAAGTTTGTTGCCCATGACAGCAGAATGTTTGCCAATATGGATCCACGACAGAGGGAAACATTGTTTAGAATTGCATTTGAAACATGCCAGACAACAGATTTCCAATATATATGTTCTGTCAATGAAGATGCATTACTGTCATTTGAATCTATGATGACAGAAGAGGAATATCAGGATATTGTGAAAAGCAATATTATCCTGGAATTGAATGATGATGCTCCCGAGAGTAAGCTTTTAGGAATTCAGATTGATATTGATCTGGAAGATAAAGGAAAAGCTTTTGATGATGTAAGTTGAGAAAAAGTGCCTGCTGGGTGCTTTTTCTTAATATATGTTTTTAGAAAAGACTATTAGGCCATTTATCAATGATTTTTGACGCAAAATGGCAAAATTTTACCCATAGCAAATCAGCATTGGTTTAAGATTCTAACGCTGGAGCAAGGAGCAGATTATTTACAGTTAAACCGGCTGCAATGATTTCTTTGCCAAGGACGGTGATAAGATCTTTATAAGAACCGGGTATTTTTCCCCTGCATGCACGCCGGTTTTGTCGGAGATTTCATATACTTCCTTATGGGCTTCCGCTTAAGGTAAAGGTATCTTTTTTTAAATTTGTCGGGAAAATGATAGAACTTGTCAAGGGCGTGAGGATAGTGTATCTTAAATAGAGAACATTTGTATCCGGGCAGCTCCATGAGCATTTTCAGCAGCATACAGGCCGCATGGCTGACATACATCAGAAGAAAGGAATCCTGTGGAATTATGAGAGATAACACTGCGTATGAGGCGGGCGTCTTTGCAGTCGTGGATACGGAGACGAACTGGGATGATGAGGTGATGTCCATCGGTGTGGTGGCAGCCGATCCGGCGACTATGGAAGGGATTGATTCGCGCTACTATATTATTGACCCGGAATACAGAGTGGGCGGCATGTTTGCCAATGAGCTGCGGCCGGAGGAGGAAGGCGTCATTGTGACGGACTGAAAGCAGGCCCTAAAGGAGATCAGGCAGTGGCTGGATACTTATCAGGTGCGGAAACTTTTTGCCTATAATGCGTCCTTTGACCGCAATCATCTGCCGGAGTACAGAGACTATGAATGGTATGATATCATGCGCCTGGCGGCATACCGCCAATACAATAAGGCCATCCCGGATTGTGCGGACTGTTATAAGACCGGCAGGATGAAACATGGCTACGGTGTTGAAAATATCTTAAGGATGCTCAGCAACAACAGCCGCTACAAAGAGACGCACAACGCGGTTTTTGACGCGGAGGACGAACTGCAGATCATGCAGCTTCTGGGTCGGGCGCTTAGTGAATACGAGATCGCGGCCGTGCCCTGCAGGAAGACAGGAAGGCAGACAAATACAAATCGAAAAGGGACTTCCTTAATCCTTAAAAGGCTATGACAGTAGAGGTCATAGTCTTTTTTTAATAAAAATGCGGTTTGGCTCAGCCGATGGAAACAGTTCACAGACATTCGCTGCATCCAGATAGCATTTCACAACAAAACAGGTTGCTTGAATGATTCAGGCAGATTATAATAGCTGTTATTTCTATGATGATAAACTGAATTTCATGCCACGGAAATACGGTACTTTTAGAATATGAGGAGGATTAGCGATGGCGAATGCTTTCATGGTATCAGGTCTTACCAAAACCTATCAGGATTTTGTTTTGGATCATGTCTCGTTCAACGTTCCCAGTGGATCCATTGTCGGACTGATTGGAGAAAACGGTGCAGGAAAAAGCACGACAATCAATGCAGCTTTAGGACTGATTCAAAAGGAGGACGGCGTTGTTTCCATTTTAGACAGGGAGGAACTGGATAGGGATATCAAAGAACAGATTGGTGTCGTGTTCGATGGCAGCAATTATCCGGAAATCCTTTCTCCCCGGAAATTGAACCGGGTTATGAAAAACATTTACAGGACGTGGGACGAACAGGTTTATTTGCGCCTGCTGAAACAGTTTTCCCTGCCGTCCGATAAGCAGATCAAACAGTTTTCAAAAGGAATGAAGATGAAGCTGGCTATCTCTGCTGCACTTTCCCATCATTCCAGGCTGTTGATCCTGGACGAAGCCACCAGCGGCTTAGACCCGGTTGTTCGGGATGATATTCTGGATATGCTGCTGGATTTCGTGCAGGGCGAAGGGCATTCCATACTGATATCCTCCCACATTACCAGTGACCTGGAGAAGATTGCCGATTATATCGTATTTATTCATGAAGGGAAAGTTGTTTTTGAGAAGCCAAAAGATGAACTGACCGAGCGGTACGGCATCATTAAGTGCGATGCGGCACAGTTTGATGCACTGGATAAATCCGATATCATTGCGTACCGCAAAATGGACTATGAATGGCAGATCCTGGTTTCAGACCGGGATAGAATGCAGAAAAAGTATCCGAAGGCCCTGGTTGTCCCGGCAACAATTGACGAGATTATGCTGCTTTATGTAAAGGGGGAAAAGTGATGAAAGGTGTTTTGGTGAAGGATCTCTATATTGCCAGGAGCAATATCCTCGTAACTATCGTCAGCCTGGTTGTTTTGGGCTTTGGCTTATCCTTTTTGCTGGAAACCAGCGCACTTCTGGTTCTGGCCCCGGTTGCCGCCACAACTGCAGCCTTTATCAGTATTACCAGTGATGCGGCTTCCAAGTGGAATAAGAATGTCATTACCATGCCGGTATCGAGGAACCAGATCATTGGCGAGAAATTTTTGTTTTATATTCTGCTTGCCGTATTGGGGTTGCTTACTGCGCTGATTCCCTGTGTTGTCCTTGCGTGTTTCGGTACGGATATAACGCTTCACTCGCTGTTATTGTATGGCTCTATCGGGATAAGCGCTACTTTGCTTGCAGGCGGCATCAGCCTGCCGTGCGCATACTTATTTGACCCGGAGAAATCGCAGATTGTCTTTATGATGTCATTTATGGCGTCAACAGGGATTATTACGGGACTTGTGCTTCTGATCAATCTGGTTTTTCCTGTAAAGGAGAATATCCTTCCGGTGTTTGGTATTGTACTTATCATTTCTGTTATCTGGTTTTTTATCTCGTACCGGGTTGCGGTAAAGATCTATCAGAAACGGGATATTAATTGACTGATCTAAAATGAAAAACGATGAACTTCGCGCTGACAGTAAGTTTGTTGAGGACGAGGGATGGCATAAAGCTGCGGGACACTGTAAATTAAAAAATCCAAATCACCGAAAAACTTATAGACAACTAATGCATTTGACAGCAACAGCGCTGGCGATATCATGACGAGGAGGTGGCGTATTGATCCGTATTGCAATCTGTGATGATGAAAAACATATGTCTGATCATATAAGATCAATGGTCTTAAATTTCTTTCGTAAAAAGAACCGGGAGATCAGCCTCCGTATGTTTTCCGGCGGCGAAGAGCTGTTAAGCTACAATGGGCAGATCGACATCCTGTTTCTGGATATCCAGATGAAGGACATGGATGGTATGGAAACGGCAAGGAAACTGAGGGCAGATAAGTTCCGGGGCTTTTTAGTCTTTATTACGGTGCTGAAAGAGATGGTATTCCAGTCTTTTGAGGTACAGGCCTACGATTATCTGGTCAAGCCGGTGGACGACAAACAGTTTGAAAAGACTATGGAGCGCCTGTACGCTTCCATGCAGAATGCCAGCGAAGACAGCCTGCTGGTGCAGAAGGGATACGAGGGGCGTATCATCCGGGAGGACGAGATCGTCTTTTGCGAGATCATAGACAGGAAAATATATCTGAACCTGGCTTCCGGAGAGGTTGTTGATTATTATGAACGGATTGAAAATCTGGAAACAAAGCTGAATAACCGTTTTTACCGATGCCACAGGAGCTATCTTATCAATCTGAAACATTTAAAAGGTTATAAAAACGGGACTGCCTGTATGGATAATGGCAAAGAGATTCCTGTATCACGGCTGCGGAGCAGAGAGTTCTCCGGCGTTGTTCTGCAGTATATGAAAAATATGTAAAAGCTTTTACATGCGGGGGCAGGTAATATGGTCGAGTATTTAGATTTTTTCAATATATATCTTATAGGCCTCATTGAGGGGGGCTTTCAGTTTTATTTCCTGGCAAAAATCCTGAAAAAGAAACTTATGTTCCCATTCTATTTCCTGTTTGGAGTGTGTGCGGTGATTGTCACACGCTTTTTTGCAGTTGGCACGGTAACGGGCTTCGTGGTGATGGTATTTCTTCTTACAATATGCGGGAGCCTGCTTTGCCATGCGGATTTTAAGTCTTCCCTTCTGTATGCAACCCTGACAACTGAAATCATGCTGCTCTGCTATGGGATTGTGAAATCTCTGATAGGTCTTTTATACGCATGGATGGCGGATTTTTACTATCATACGGCGGGCATCGCGGCCATGTTGATCAGTGAGGCCGCGTCTCTTTTGCTGACGGGGGTTTGTTATTATATAGTGTATCGCTATTTTTCCAGGGATGTTTTTTATCCCTTTTATACCGCATCGGAAATGCAGCAAATGTTTCTGATTTTCATCCCGATTCTGTCCATATTTATTATGAGCCAGTACACTGACATGATTGCATTTGATTTCCAGTATCTGATCTTAGAAGAGGACGAATCTTTCAATTATTTGTTCAGTCATTGGCAGCTGCTTGCCATGCATCTTCTGGGACTTTTAAGCCTGTTTTGTATCCTGTTCTCTTATAAGAAACTGCAGCAGAATTTCCGCCTCAGCACCGAAATTTCACTGCTGGAACAGGAAGAACATTCCCTGAACCGGTATGTGGAAGAGGCGAAAACCCGTTACGATGAAACAAAGTCATTCCGGCATGACATCAGAAACCATATCGCAGTGGTGAAAAATCTTCTGCAGAGCGGGAAACTGGAGGAAGCGGTAAGCTATATGGAAGATATGGATGATATGGCGGAAAAAATGTCATTCCCCTGCAGCACCAATAATCCGGTAGTGGATATTTTGGTGGGAAACAAGCTGGGGATAGCCAAAAGCATGGGGATAGATGTGGACTGTTCCCTCCTTCTGCCATATCCCTGCAGTCTGCGGGACATTGATATCTGTATTATCCTGTCAAATGCACTGGACAATGCGATTCAGGCAGTAAAACGGCTGGATGCCGGCAGGGAAAAATATATCCGTGTGTCCGGGCGTATTCAGGGAGATTTTCTTATGATGGAAATAGAAAACAGCTTCCAGGGGAAAGGCGCATTCAAAAAAGGGACAGGTCTGTCGAATGTAAAGAAGGCGGCTGAAAAATATGGCGGAGCCATGAGTATAGAGACACCGGAGAATAAATTTGTTCTCCATGTGCTGCTGATCATTTCACAGCACCCGGAAGGTATCCAACAGCAAATGGTTTAAAACGTGGTACACAGGTGTTTTGTATTATGGTAAGCGACACAAAACATACCGTAGTGAATCTTCCCCAGTCAACTGATATACTTT
>OFFV01001354.1_pt1 | contig 14628 bp, 12 predicted proteins | sample 1521461 | NCBI WGS metagenome assembly OFFV01 (sample SAMEA3504120, study PRJEB24116) | mouse gut metagenome | biome: mouse gut; feature: mouse-associated habitat; material: faeces | place: Denmark | collected 2011 | reverse complement strand
TGTGGACGGGATGCTCAAAATATTGGGCGATGGCCCGGCACCGGCCCGGGTCCCCGGGGAGGATGCAGTAGCCGCCCGCGTCGCCGGGGCCGCACTGGATATGAAATTGCAGCTCTCGGTTTTCCTCCTGCATATAAATGCCTCCTTCATTTTGTGATTATTTCTATTTTATCAAAAGTCCGGTTGCCTTTCAAGCGGGAAAGGGATATAATCAGAGCAGACTCTGATTAGAAAGGGTGATCCCCGTTGAAAATTGTCATCGTCGGCAACGGAAAGGTGGGCTTCTCTCTGGCGGAACAGCTCAGCCAGGAGGCCCACGACGTAACGGTTGTCGATACCGACGAGCAGTCCCTGCGCCGGGCCGCCTACCCGGAGCCCGGCGACTACGCCCTGGAGACGGAGGCGGAGGGCGATGTGTCGGTATTCATCGAGAGCCAGAACCAGCAGGAGACCATGATGCACACCAGCACCCCCCTCTACCAGGGTCCCCTGGCCGGGGCCTCCTTCTCCGTGCCGGAGGACAGTCTGGTGGTCTACTTCAACTTTACCGCCAACAGCGAGGCCCGGCTGGAGAGCGCCGTCTGCGCCGGCGGGGCCGGCAGCTGCGACGTCCCCCTGGGCTACAAGCTGCTGCCCGGCTTTATCGCCAACCGGCTCCAGGGCCTGTGGGCCAACCAGAACGCCATCCAGCGCTTTGTCTTCTTCTCCGACGGAATGAAGCTTTTCGGCCGCAGTCCGGTGATCGGCCTGGGCCTGGGGGCCTTTGAGAACGGCGTGAAGAGCGTCCAGAGCTTCTACTATGAGACCAAGTATGCCCACAACCACTATATCCAGGTGCTGGTGGAGACCGGCGCGGTGGGCTTTGTCCTGTTCATCGGCCTGCTGGCCTCCTCCGGGGCGGCGGTGTGGTTTGCCCGGAAGCGGGAGAACCCCCTCATCCCCGCTCTGGGCGCGGCCCTGGTCTTCATGGCCGGTCACGCGGTCACGGAGGTCACCTTCTCCACCTACGCCTACCTGCCCATCGCCTTCGGCGTGATCGCCCTCATCAACCTCTGCTGCGGGGACGCCATCCCCCTGCCGGAGCTGGGCGGCATGGCGAAAAACGGCGTTCTGGCGGCCATTCCCGCCCTGCTGATCGTCTTCGGCGTCATGCTCTCGGGGAACATGTCCGCCCAGCGGCTGGCCTCCCACGCCTCCTCCTTCTCGGACCTGGACCGGGCGGTGTCCATGGACAGGTTTGAGTGGGCGGACTACATGCTGGGCTACGTCAACAGCACCCTCACGGTGGAGACGGACGAGACCATCCGCCAGCAGGCGGATGTCTACGCGGCCCGTCTGGCCCAGGTGGACTCCAACACCGTGCCCATCTATCTGGCGGAGTACTACTTCTCCACAGGCCGTACGGAGCTGGGCCTGGAGATGGTGGAGAAATACGTGGACTACGTCTCCTCGGACCAGAACGCATGGCAGACCGCCTTCTCCCTCCTGGAGGGGTATGAGACGGACTCGGAGGTCTTCCGCGCCGGCGTGGTCCGCATTGCCGGGCTCCTGGAGGACTGGAACGCCCGGAACATGGGCGGCGTGGCCCTGACGGAGGCCAATCTGGCGTTTATCGCCCGCATGGGCGGCTAGAGGAGCGCCGATGATAAGAGAAAATCAGCGGCTGCTCAATGGACTGAACGTGTTCAGCGACGGGGTGATTGTGTTCCTCTCCCTGCCGGCGGCCTTTTGGATCCGGTTTTTTGTCCTGCCCGGCGGGGTTATCACGGTGCCTTTGAGCCGTTACATGGCCCTGGATATCTTTCTCACCGGGGCCCAGCTGTTCATCTACGGGGCCATGGAGCTCTACCGCTCCTACCGCACCATCCCCCTGCGCCGGGAGCTGCCACGGCTCTGGTGCGCCAACGGCCTGATGATGCTGGTGCTGCTCAGCGGACTGTTTGTCCAGCACGACGAGCACTACTCCCGTGGGACCCTGGCCATCTTCTTCCTGCTCAGCGCGGGCGTCCTCACCTGCAAGCGGGTGCTGCTGCGGAAGCTCCTCCACTACTTCCGCCAGGAGGGGTACAACCTCAAGCATGTGCTCATCCTGGGCAGCGGCAGCGCGGCCCAGAACTACCTGCGCACCATCCGCACCTCCAAGGAGCTGGGCTTCCACCCCATCGGCCACATCGCCTCCCAGCGGATGAAGGGTCAGAGCCTGACCTATCTGGGGAATTTTGACAATCTGGAGGCCATGCTGGAGAAGTACCACCCGGACGAGGTGGTGTCCGCCGTGGAGCTGGAGGACTACTGCCGCACACCCCAGATCATCAGCGCCTGTGAGAAGTCGGGCACCAAGCTGTCCATTATCCCCATCTACGCGGAGTACATGTCCGCCCATCCCCAGTTCGACAACCTCAAGGGCATCCCCCTGATGAACATCCGCCGCATCCCCCTGGACAACTGGGCCAACGCTTTCTGCAAGCGGGCCATGGATGTGGCCGGCTCCCTGCTGCTCATCCTGCTCACCTCGCCGGTCATGCTGGTCTGCGCCATCGGGGTGCGGCTGAGCTCCCCGGGTCCTGTCATCTTTAAGCAGAAGCGGGTGGGACTGAATAAAAAGACCTTCTATATGTACAAGTTCCGGTCCATGCGGGTCAACAATGAGCAGGACACCCACTGGACCGGGGACCACGACAGCCGGAAAACGGCCTTCGGGGCTTTTCTCCGCAAGTGCTCCTTGGACGAGTTCCCCCAGTTCTTCAACGTGCTCAAGGGGGACATGAGTCTGGTGGGGCCCCGGCCGGAGATCCCCTATTACGTGGAGCAGTTCCGGGAGGACATCCCACTGTACATGGTCAAGCACCAGGTTCGTCCGGGGATCACAGGCTGGGCCCAGGTGAACGACCTGCGGGGGGACACGTCCATTGAGGACCGGATCCAGCACGATCTCTACTATATTGAAAATTGGAGTCTGCTGTTTGACCTGAAGATTCTGCTCATCACTGTTTTCAGGGGGAAGTTCCTTAACAGCGAGAAGCTCAGCTGAATGGTCGGAAAAAGAAGTGCCCCCCCGGCGCACAACGCGGCGGGAGGGCATTTTTCAGAGAGGAGGAAAACCATGCTGCGTTTGGAAAAGGTTACGGGAAGAAATGTGTGGGACATTTTGAAGCTGCGGGTCCGGCAGGAGCAGAGGGACTTTGTGGCGGGAAACGATGTCAGCATCATCGAGGCGTACACCGCCGTCACCGGCGGCGGCCATGCCTTCCCCTTTGGCGTCTATGAGGGCGATGCGCCTGTCGGTTTCCTGATGATTGGCTACGATACCGACGCCTGCTGGGAGGACGCGCCGGCCATTGCGAAGAGCAACTATACCCTCTGGCGGCTGATGATTGACGAGAAGTACCAGCGCCGGGGGTATGGGCGGGAGGCTGTGGCCCTTGCGCTGGCGTTTATCCGGACCGCGCCCTGCGGCAAGGCGGACTGCTGCTGGCTGTCCTATGAGCCGGATAATGCCGTGGCCAGGGCGCTGTACGCCAGCTTCGGCTTTGTGGAAACCGGGGAGTGGGACGGAGCGGAGCAGATCGCCGTTCTTAAATTGTAGGATGGGGGTGATGGGCAGGCTGCACGTTATGACCGAAAAATACAGTTGTAACGAGAGGGAAATTTTGGTATAATTTTAGACAGTGTTTGACAAAAAGCACACGCACTTATGGGGAGAAATTTTGAAATGGGGGATGTCCTATGCAAAAGCATGCAGAATTGATTATATCCTGTATTGTTGGACTGTTGTCGTTGGTTCTATCGGAATTGCTGCCAAGTCCCATAGCAAAGCTGGTATTTATTCTTCTGGTTATCATCTGCATTGTTCTCTTTTTTATGGGCCAGGAGAAGGGGAGCCGCACCATGCAGTATGCCTCCAGCGTTTTGAGCGCCGGCCTGATACTCTCGCTGATGGTATGCGCGATTTCTCCGGAGTTTCCGTCACAGGCGCTGGAGTGGATCAAGGGACAGCCCCAGGGCGAACCGGAGGAGACACCGTCGCCGGAAGAGCTGTATTGGGAGAACCGGATTGGGCGAGACGCATCACTGGAAAAACTCATGGATGATATGACTAGAGCGTCACAAGCCGCTGGCGAATTGTCCGAAACGCTTCATCCCCAAGCCCTTTTATCCACACCAAGTGATCCGGATGAGGTTCAGGCGGTGTTGGATAAAATGGAAGAGGATAAGGAGGTCATTGAAAACTCTTTTTCCACGATCAAAACGGATCGCGATACCGTGATGGTGTTTTATAAAATGCGTCTTTATAGCGAGATCTGGCATTACAACAGTATGATTACAGCCTTTGAAGCATACGGAATTGATTGTCAGGGTCTGAAGATAGATGAGTATACCCTGCTGGTTTGGGATGTGGAAAATCTCTATAATCTGTATTCCATGAAAAAAGAGCTGGAGGAGGATTGGGGACCAAATACCTTTTACACGAAAAAAGAGCTGCATTTCAATAACCACAAAATGGATGATATGAACGAATACAGTGACCTGTTTGACTACGGAGACTGGAATTTTGGCTATGAAAATATGACCGCACAGAAGATAGAGGAGCGTTTTAACGAGCACATTATGCACTACTACAGGCGTTTTCTCTTAAACTTCTCCAGAGCGGAGCTTTGAGGAAAAGGGGGCGTAGATCATGCAGACAGCAGATAAAAAGCACTTGCAAATTATTTTCTCCGCGCTGGCGGTTATTTTGATTGGTATTCTGGCCCAGGCCGCGCCGAATCTGGGAGCTAAGCTGTTGCTTCTGGTGTGCGGTGTGTGCGGGGTGATTCTATATTTTGGCAGGGACCTGATTCCCAATATTACCGTTTGGAGGGGGTTTCTCTGGACCGCCGGCGGTCTCTTCGCGGTCACTCTGATCTGGTCTGTTGTCGCGGCAGGCTCTCCCGCAGCTTACGGAAAAAAGGTGGCGGCGTTCTTTGTCCCGGAAGTTCCGGAAATCACGATAGATACGCTGTATCAGGATATGGGCGCGGACAGCCTCCAGATGGAGCAGACCCTGGAAAGCCTGGACGGCCAGCTTGTCCAGATGTTCGGCGAGCTGGAGCTTGCCTCTGCGGCTGTGGCGGAGCGTCAGTTTCTCTCCAAAAATGTTAATACGGAAGAGGTAGAGAAGATTTCCGCCATTATTCAGAAGAGGCTAAAGGAGGATGCGGAAAAGGACAACCCCTCCTTTGTAAACCTCAAAACCGATGTCCATGCCTTAGAGCTATTCTATAAAATATACCTTGCCAGGGAGCTCTGCCACTACAGCAGCTTCATCAAGGCGCTGGGGGCGGTTGGCGTGGACTGCGAAGCCATGGCTGTTGACGAATACATGCTGATGCTGTGGGATGTGGAGTACTTTTTTTCCTTGTATAATATGCGGCAGAGCCTGCTTGACGATGTGGCCCAAGGCGTCGTTTATGAGGAGGAGAAACTGTTCCCCTATCAGGAATTCAGAGTGTCGGAGCAGAATGAGTACAGCGACGTCTTTGACTATGGGACGTGGCGGCGTCAATTTTCGCCTCAGTCCGCTGAGGAGATCTCCAATACCCTTGATAAGAACTTCATAAACTACTATCGAAAATTAAACATGAATTTCCGAAGATAAGAGCTGCCCCCGGATTCCCATATGAGGATCCGGGGGTCAGTGCGTCTCCAAAGCCCTCGCTTCGCGCCCGCAGACGTGCGTCCGGCCTGACAGTTTTCCTCCGGCATGCACGCGGGAAGAACAATTTAACATATCCCCGTCAAGAAAGGGGCTGGCGACGCAGTCCGCCCCGCCGCGCCAGCGCCGCGGACAGTACTAGCCCCAGAGGGGCGGAGAGGTAGACTGTCCAGTAGAAGCCGGGGAACCCCAGGCGGGGTACCAGCAGCAGGCACCCGGCCATGTTCATGGCGATCACCGCCATATTAGACGTGAGATACCGCCCCATCTGCTGCTCTCCCCGCAGGCGGGCCTCCTGGAGGTGGCGCAGGTTGGTGAGGGGGTAGCTCCAGCACTCCCGGCTCAGCAGCAGTGCGCCGTACAGGACGGCCTCCTGGTCCCGGGTAAACAGGCCCAGCAGAAACCGGCTCCCCAGGGCGCACACCGCCGTCACCAGGGCTGTGTAGCACAGCAGAATCCGCCGCGCCTCCCGGACGCCCTCCTCCGCCCGGTCCAGCTGCCCCACAGCCCGGTTCTGGGCGATGAACACCACCAGGGACTGCATCAGGCTGAACACCGGCATGAGCAGCAGCAGGGAGATCTTCCCCGCGCTGGAGAATCCGGCAATAGCCGCCACGCCCAGGGGACCCAGCAGGCTCTGGCGCACCACGGTGATGGCCGTGCCTGCGGACTGCTGGACTGTGTTGGGCAGAGAGAGGCGCATGATCTCCACAAACCACGCCCACTGGAGCATGGACAGGCGAAACCGGCCCGCCAGCAGGGTCCTCCGGAGACAGCGGAGCATATATGCGCACCCGGCCGCCTGGGACAGCGCGGTGGCCAGGGCCGCTCCCGCCACCCCCATGGGGCCCACCAGGATCAGATCCAGGCAGATGTTCAGCGCCGAGGTAACCGCCACAGCCCTGAGAGGGATCTTTGACTCCCCGCAGCCGATGAGCAGCTGCCGGGCCAGATCGTAGAGCATCAGGAAGGGCAGGCCCAGCAGGTAGATCCGCCCGTAGAGCGCCGCGCCGGAGAGGATCTCCGACGGCGTGCGGATGGCCTCCAGCAGCCGGTCCATCCCCCAGAAGCCCAGCGCCAGCATAAGAAGGCTGGCCGCCAGGTCCACAAACAGGATGTTGTAGACCAGTCGGCTCATGCCTTCCCGGTCCGTCTTGGGGCGGTTGGCCGCCGCCAGCAGGTTGCCCCCCAGCTCCAGCCCGCCGGATACGAACAGGAACAGCATCAGCACCGTGGTCCCGTTGGACACCGCCGCCAGGGCGCTGGCGTCCAGGCACAGGCCCACGATCATGGCGTCCGCCACCGTGTAGAGCTGGGTGGTCACCATGCTCAGAATGATCGGTACGGCGAAGCGCACCAGCGCCCCCCGAACCGGGCCGGTCAGCAGCGCCGATTGGTTTTCCTCTCTCATGTCGCGCCTCCTTGTATGTCAGCTCCAGCTGTGATATACTCCCATCATAAACTGTCCGGTAACCGGACAGTCAAGAGGGAGACGTGGCCATGGAGGAAAAATTTTTTCAGATCAGAGAATTTGCCCAAATTGCCAGGACCAGCCGCAAGACGCTGCAATACTACGACGAGCTGGGGCTGTTCCAGCCCGCCGCGGTGGGGGAGAACGGCTACCGCTACTACACCCTCCCCCAGCTGGATCGGCTGGCGGTGATCGCGGCGCTGCGGGATATGGGGCTGTCTCTCCGCGAGATCAAGGCCTATCTCCAGTGCGGCGACGGGGAGAAGCTCAACAGCCTGCTGGCGGCGCAGCTGGACCGGGCGGACCAGCTCATGGAGCAGCTCCGGCGCAGAAAGGCGCTGCTGAGGGAGACGCTCTCAGACAACAGACTCTTTCAGTCCCTGTGCGGCAGGGGCTGCCAGCTTCTGGACTGGCCGCCTCTGCGGGCGGCAAAGCTGATGGATCTGGAGAGGGACAGGCCCGCCTGCGTTGTGGTGAACTACATTACCGACGGTCTCCGCACCGGGCTGTGCGTCCAGGAGGACGGGCAGTTCCTCTACCAGAGGCGGGAGGACGGGGAGCTGCTGATCCCCGGGGGGACATATTTGTGCCTGTGCGAGCTGTCAAAGGCGGGCCCCCAGGAGGGCAGGCAGGCGGTCCGGCTGCGGGAATACGCCGCCCGGGAGGGCCTGGGGCCGGAGGGGGGCTGCTTTGTGGAGTACAACGATCTGCTCTCCCCCCAGCGGGAGGGGCAGACCCTCCAGATGCGCCTGCTGCGGGTGCGGGTGACGGCGGCGGATATAGTCAATATCGGTAGGTCCGCCGGTTGACCGCCAGAAAGACCCCCGTCAGGACCAGGGCGGCCAGCTCCGCCGCCGCCACCGACAGCCAGATGCCGTCCACCCCCAGAACAAGAGGCAGGAGCGCCACGCTGCCGCACTGGAACACCAGCGTGCGCAGGAAGGAGATCAGGGCGGAGATCAGGCCGTTGTTGAGGGCGGTGAAGAAGGCGGAGCCAAAGATGTTCAGCCCCGAGAACAGGAAGGACAGGGCGAACAGCCGCAGGCCCCGGACCGTCAGCGCCAGCAGGTCCGGGTCATAGCCCACAAAGATCCGTCCCAGGGGCGCCGCCGCCAGGGCGGAGAGCCCCGCCATGGCCGCGCCGCCGATGGCGCACAGGACCGTGCTCTTTCGCAGCAGGCCCCCCAGCTCCCGGCTGTTTCCCGCGCCGTAGTGGTAGCTGATGACGGGCGCACTGCCCACAGAGTAGCCGATGAAGATGGCCGCGAAGACAAAGGCCAGATACATGACCACCCCGTAGGCCGCCACGCCATCCTCCCCGGCCAGACGCATGAGCTGGAAGTTGTAGAGAATGCTCACCAGGGAGGAGGAGATGTTGCTCATCAGCTCCGAGGAGCCGTTGGCGCAGGTCTTGGCCAGGATCCGGCCGTAGAACCGGGTTCTGGTCAGGCGCAGGAGGCTCCCGTTTTTCCGGGCAAAGTAGAGCACCGGCGCCAGCCCGCCCACCACCTGGCTCATGGCTGTGGCGATGGCCGCGCCGGCCAGCCCCAGGGGGAGCACCGCCACCAGCAGCGCGTCCAGGGCGATGTTGGTCAGCCCCGCCCCCACGGTGACGCCCAGGCCCAGCTTGGGCTTCTCCGCAGCCACAAAAAAGGACTGAAACACGTTTTGCAGGATGAAGAAGGGGTTGGCGGCCAGGATGATCCGGGCGTACAGCACACAGTGCTCCAGCATGGCCCCCTCCGCCCCCAGGGCAGCGGACACCGGCCGGATGAACAGGAGGCCCAGCAGGGAGACGACCCCGCCGCCCACCGCCGCCGACAGCACCAGCAGGGTGAAGTACTGGTTGGCCAGCGCCGGCTTCCCCTCCCCCAGAGTCTTGGCCACGATGGCCGCGCCGCCGGTGCCCACCATGAAGCCCAGTGCGCCCAGGATCATCAGCACGGGATAGATCAGGTTGACTGCGGCAAAGGGGGTCTTGCCAACGAAGTTAGAGACGAACATGCCGTCCACCACGCCGTAGATGGATGTAAAAATCATCATCACAATAGACGGCAGGGTGAAGCGTAGCAGCTTGCGGTAGGTAAAATGATCAGACAGCTGGATCCTCACGGTGAAGAGACCTCCTCTCTCTCAGACAGGTTTTCATCAATGGCCTCCCGGAACCGGGAGAAGAAGAACTCCGCCGCCTCCACAAAGGCGGGGCCGAACCGGGCCACTGTCTCCTCCATGGCCCGGTCCTCAGCCGCGCAGAGCTCGCCCAGGGCCTCCTCTGCGCAGGCCCGTCCCGCCTCGGTCAGACAAATCTGACGCTGGCGGGGCTGGTCCGGCATGGCCTCCAGGGTGACGTAGCCCGCCGTCCGGCAGGCCTTGACGGCGGTGTTTACAGAAGTCTTTGGGAATCCCCAGGTTTCGCAGATCTGCTTCTGGGAGTGGGGCAGGCCGTCGTCCAGGGCGTAGAGCAGATCCAGGACGTGCCAGGTGACATGGGTACGCTTTGCCCAGCGGTAATATGCGCCGTCTGCGGCGCTGAAGGCGGCCATCAGCCGCCGGCTCCAGGCGCGGTATCTGTCCATAGGAGTCCTCCTTGATGGTACGGATTCGTACTTAGTGATGTGAAAGGCATTATAGTACGATTTCGTACTAAAGTCAAGGGGGATGTGGAGCCGGCATGGGGGCAGTATCATGCCCCCAGCAAAAAACAGGAATCACATCACGGCGTATCCGCCAGGTGACGTGATTCCTGTTTTGATTCAATCCCTGCGTCTGCCGGCGCTTCCGGCAGGAGAACGGGGAACCCCTCTTACTTCAGGCTCTCGGCAACCGCCACGGCCACAGCCACGGTAGCGCCCACCATGGGGTTGTTGCCCATGCCGAGGAAGCCCATCATCTCCACGTGGGCGGGCACGGAGCTGGAACCGGCGAACTGGGCGTCAGAGTGCATCCGGCCCATGGTGTCGGTCATGCCATAGCTGGCGGGGCCGGCGGCCATGTTGTCCGGGTGAAGGGTGCGGCCCGTGCCGCCGCCGGAGGCCACGGAGAAGTACTTCTTGCCCTGCTCCACGCACTCCTTCTTGTAGGTGCCCGCCACGGGGTGCTGGAACCGGGTGGGGTTGGTGGAGTTGCCGGTGATGGACACGTCCACGCCCTCCAGGTGCATGATGGCCACGCCCTCCCGGACGTCGTCCGCGCCGTAGCAGCGCACGTTGGCCCGCTCGCCCTCGCTGTAGCGGATCTCCTTGACCACGTTCACCTTGCCGGAGCCGTAGTCGAACTGGGTCTGGACATAGGTGAAGCCGTTGATGCGGCTGATGATCTGGGCGGCATCCTTGCCCAGGCCGTTGAGGATGACCCGCAGGGGCTCCTTGCGGGCCTTGTTGGCGTTCTTGACGATGCCGATGGCGCCCTCGGCGGCGGCGAAGGACTCGTGGCCCGCCAGGAAGGCGAAGCACTTGCTCTCGTCACTCAGGAGCATGGCGCCCAGGTTGCCGTGGCCCAGGCCCACCTTGCGGTCGTCGGCCACGCTGCCGTCGATGCAGAAGGCCTGGAGGCCCTCGCCGATGGCGGTGGCGGCCTCGGCGGCGGTCTTCACGTTCTTCTTCAGGGCAATGGCCGCGCCCACGCAGTAGGCCCAGCAGGCGTTCTCAAAGCAGATGGGCTGGATGCCCTTGACGATCTCGTAGGGATCAAAGCCCTTGTCCTGGCAGATCTTGCGGCACTCCTCCACATCCTTGATGCCGTACTGAGCGAGGACGCCGCTGATCTTGTCGATTCTTCTCTCGTAGCTTTCAAACAGAGCCATTATTTTTGTCCTCCTCTCTTATTCGTGCCGGGGGTCAATATACTTGACAGCGGTGTCAAACTGACCGTAGTGTCCCTTGGCCTTCTCCAGGGCGGTGTTGGCGTCGTCGCCCTTCTTGATGAAGTCCATCATCTTGCCCAGGTTCACGAACTCGTAGCCGATGACCTCGCCATCCTTGTTCAGGGCCATGCGGGTGCAGTAGCCCTCGGCCATCTCCAGGTAGCGGGGGCCCTTCTCCTTGGTGCCGAACATGGTGCCCACTTGGCTGCGCAGGCCCTTGCCCAGGTCCTCCAGGCTGGCACCCACGGCCAGACCGCCCTCGGAGAAAGCGGACTGAGTGCGGCCATAGACGATCTGGAGGAACAGCTCCCGCATGGCGGTGTTGATGGCGTCGCACACCAGATCGGTGTTCAGAGCCTCCAGGATGGTCTTGCCGATGAGGATTTCGCTGGCCATGGCGGCGGAGTGGGTCATGCCGGAGCAGCCCAGGGTCTCCACCAGGGCCTCCTCGATGACGCCCTCCTTCACGTTCAGGGTGAGCTTGCAGGCGCCCTGCTGGGGGGCGCACCAGCCCACGCCGTGGGTGAAGCCGGAGATGTCCTTGATCTCCTTGGCCTGGACCCACTTGCCCTCCTCGGGGATGGGGGCGGGGCCGTGGTATGCGCCCTTGGCGACGGGGCACATGTGCTGAACTTCGGTAGAATAGATCATGCAAATCTTCCTTTCCTTTTATTTGAACAGTCGCGGGGCAAAGCAATCGACTCATGCTTCTCTTACGAATGCTCCGGACAGGGTCCGGACCTCTCAATTATAGGGAAAACCGGGGCCGTTGTCAAGAACGGGGGAGGAATCTTAGGGCCGCTCAGTGCCGGCTGACAAAAGGATTCGTCAAAATATCTAAAAAAGAGCGCAGCTTCCCCTTGCAGGCGGCCCGGCAGGCTGGAGACGGGGCCTCTATTCAATGATTTTCCGATCCCCAAAATACTGCGTCAGGATCAGGATCAAAGCGGCTCCCGCAAGGATTCCATCCATCACCCCGGCAGGCAGTAAAAACATCATCAAGGCAATGGTAATCACACAGTTGATCGCGGACAATACGAGTCCCCACAGTCTGTTTCGCAGCAGGCCAATTGCGCCAAAGAGTCTGAGAACTCCATATATTGCGCCTATAACCATCATCATATAGAGATTATCCTGAAAATATGGGAGCTTAAATTGAAAATATTGGCCAATATCCAATTGGTCAGTTTTCACAAGGAGAGCCGGTATCATGCAGAGAGCTCCGCCAAGTTCCATGATCCCCCCATGCACGATCATGAGCCATGCAGCAATTTTGTATTTCCTCATCAGTCCCGCACCTCCGGATTCGTATTTGCTGAACTGATTATAGCACACGCCGGTTACCGCATCAACCGGGTTTTGCAGAAACAGCGGCGGTCATATCCGAATAACGGCCTTCTCCGTATTTTGCAGGACCTGCTCCGAAAAATCGGCAAACAGACTTGACTTTTTTCGCTTTTGCGGTATTATTATAGATGTTCTGTCAAGCGCCGGCGGGCTGTGCGGCAGAGCCAGACACGCAGCGGTATCGAAGTGGTCATAACGGGGCTGACTCGAAATCAGTTTGGGAGCAATCCCACGTGGGTTCGAATCCCACCCGCTGCGCCATGATCAGTTGATAAATCCAGTGGCGTAACCGTGCCCATGGGTTTGTCAACTTTTCTTTTATTCATAAGCCCCGTACTGAAGAGTAAAACGCTATGAAACTCAAATTCAAGCATCAGGACTTTCAGACCGCCGCCGTTGACGCGGTCTGTTCCCTCTTTGAGGGGCAGCGGCGGACCGCCGCCGCCTTTGACCTGGAGCGCGGCAGCGGCCAGACAGCCATGCAGACGGAGTACGGCGTTGGAAACGCCCTGCAAATCAGCGCCCCGGCCCTGCTGGCCAACATGCGGGCGGTCCAGAGGCGGAATAATCTGCCCCAGACCGACGATCTGTCCGGCAATCAGTTCTCCATTGAGATGGAGACCGGCACCGGCAAGACCTACGTCTACACCAAGACCATCTTTGAGCTGCACAGGCAGTACGGCTTTACCAAGTTCATCATTGTCGTGCCGTCCATCGCCGTCCGGGAGGGCGTGTACAAGTCTTTACAGATCACCCGGGAGCACTTTGCCGCCCTCTACGAGAACACCCCCTGCCGGTATTTTATCTACCAGTCCGCCAAGCTCTCCGACGTGCGCCAGTTCGCCACCAGCAGCGGCATTGAGATCATGATTATCAACATTGACGCCTTCCGCAAGGCGGAGAACGTCATCAACCAGCAGCAGGACCGGCTTAACGGCGCCGCGGCCATTCGCTACATCCAGGACACCCGCCCGGTTGTCATCATTGACGAGCCCCAGAGCGTGGACAACACGCAGAAGGCCAGGGACGCCGTCGCGGCCCTCAACCCCCTGTGCGTGCTCCGGTACTCCGCCACCCACCGGAAGAAGGTGAACCTGCTCTACCGCCTGACCCCGGTGGACGCCTGCCAGATGGGGCTGGTCAAGCAGATCTGCGTGTCCTCCAACCAGGTGGCCGACGGGTTCAACCGGCCCTATATCCGGCTGCTGTCCGTCTCCCGGGAGAAGGGCTTCCAGGCCCGGGTGGAGCTGGACATCAAGGGCAAAAACGGCCGCGTCTCCCGCCGGGCAAGGAATGTCCGGCAGGGGACGGATTTGTGCAGGCTGTCCGGGGGGCGGGAGCTGTACGAGGGCTATGTGCTGTCGGGGATCGACTGCACCCCCGGCATGGAGCAGATCGAGTTTGCCAACACCGAGACGCTGCCCCTGGGCAGGGCCATTGGCGATGTGGACGAGAATCTGGTCAAACGGGCCCAGATTCGCCGGACCATTGAGGCCCACCTGGACAAGGAGCTGCGGTACACGGAGAAGGGGATCAAGGTGCTGTCCCTGTTCTTCATTGACGAGGTGAAGAAGTACCGGAGCGAGGACGGCGGCAAGGGGATCTACGCCCGGATGTTTGAGGAGCTGTACGGCCAGCTGCTGGCCCTGCCCAGGTACGCGCCCCTGCGGGAGCGCTTTCCGGCGGAGGCCGCCGCAGTCCATGACGGCTATTTCTCCCAGGACAGGAGGGGCAACTACAAGAACACCCGGGGCGACACCCGGGACGACTCCGACGCCTACAGCACCATCATGCGGGACAAGGAGTGGCTGCTGTCCTTTGCCTGTCCTCTGCGGTTCATCTTCTCCCACTCCGCGCTGAAGGAGGGCTGGGATAACCCCAATGTGTTCCAGGTCTGCACGCTGATGGACCAGAAGAGCATCCTGACGGCCCGGCAGAAGATTGGACGCGGCCTGCGGCTCTGCGTGGACCAGAACGGGGAGCGGATCGAGGACCGGAACATCAACCTCCTCCACGTCATGGCCAACGAGAGCTTTGCCGAGTTTGCCGGCGCTCTCCAGCGGGAGATGGAGGAGGAGACCGGCGTCAGGTTCGGCATTTTGCAGCTGGACCTGTTCAGCGGCCTGGCCTATACGGAGACGGAGACCGTGGAAATTCCGGCGCTGTCTGGAAAACCGGAGGGTGCAGGAAATGTATCTCCGGGAGCGGATACTTCCATACAGGGAACGGATTCTGCTGATACGGGAACGGATA
>OFFV01001352.1_pt1 | contig 14635 bp, 8 predicted proteins | sample 1521461 | NCBI WGS metagenome assembly OFFV01 (sample SAMEA3504120, study PRJEB24116) | mouse gut metagenome | biome: mouse gut; feature: mouse-associated habitat; material: faeces | place: Denmark | collected 2011 | reverse complement strand
TAGGTATCATAGCCGTTTGGCAGGTGGCGGATAAAGGTATCGGCGTTGGCCAGACGGGCGGCGGCGCGGACCTCCTGCTTGGTCATGGGGACACCGCTCCGCAGGAAGGCCCCGTCTGGGATTCCCGGGGTCCGCCGGGGAAGGATGGGGGCGGCCTCCGCCAGAAGGACGCTGAGGGGGGCGAAGGTCCGGCCGGCGAACTCCGCCGCCGTGGCCTGGATGATGCGCTCCTCCGGGTAGGAGAGGGTCTCACCGACAGTGACGGGCAGCTTTTCCAGACCCGCCTCCGCCAGCTGCCGGACCTCCTCATACCGCTCCATGTCCGGCGATACCCGCAGATGGTCGAACAGCGGCTGGGCGAAGGCGCGGATCACGCTGATCTCATAGGGATGGGTGGTGTCAAACACAATGCTGGCGTTGTCCTTGAAGGGGGAAATGTACAGCTTTTCGCCCCGGCGGACGTTGGCCCACATCTTTACCGTCACGTCCGCCTTCCAGGCCCGGAACTTGGAGTCCCGCACCGTCCGCCGCTCCAGGCGCAGCCACGTGCGCTTGAACACAATGTCCCCCGTATCGTCCTGGATGTCGGAACGGGCGGAAATATACACCTTGGCGGCGTCCGGGTTCCGGCCGGTGATAATGTCGTTGAGGGCATGGATGCCCTCGAAAATGGCGATCTCGTCATTGCCCAGCTGGAGGGGCTGGCTCTTAATATCCGAGCGCATCTGCCGAGCGAACTCAAACTTGGGAATCAGGATCTTCTCTCCCCGGTCCAGGGCGGCGAAGTGCTGGTTGAGCAGGTCCATATCCATGCAGAAGGGGGACTCGTAGTCGATCTGCCCCTCCCGGTTCCGGGGCGATGTCTCCGGGTCCACGGTCTTGAAGTAATTGTCCATGCTGACGGCGTGGGAGTTGATGCCCATCTCCTTCAGCTTGGCCTCGATCTTCTTGGCGGTGGTGGTCTTGCCGCTGCCGGAGGGACCGGAGAGCAGGACGATCCGGGATTTGGACAGGTTGTCCGCGATTTTCCGGGCCGCGGCCTCGATCTTCCGGTTGTAGGCCTCGTCGCTCTCCTGCACAAAGCCCTGGGGGTCGCTGCGGACGGCGTCGTTGATCTTACTGAGTGAGTATGCCATTTTCGCTGCTCCTTTCTGCTTTCTCCATCATTGTTTGGTCATCTGCTGATAAAACGCCCGGAACGCCGCCTGGTTGGCCGCGATCTTTTCGGGGCGCTGGATATACTCCTGTGGAAATTTCAGATTGAACACGCGCTCAATGCGGTTTCGCGGCTGGTCCACCATCTTGGTGGAGCCCCCCGCGCCCAGGCTGAGGATGGTGTGGAGCTCCTCCATGATGTAGATGTTGTACCACCCCGTGCCGCCGGGCCTGCACCAGCCCACGTTCTCAAAGCTGCCGGACATGTACTTCTGCCGGTAGAGGTAGTAGGGGGCGAAGCCCGCCCCGCCCAGGGCGGGGGCCGCGTAATCCAGCATGGCGGCGACCTCCTCCTCCGTGGGAATCCGGGTACCCTCCAGGGTGATGCGGCTGCCCTTCTTCAAGGACAGGGTGTGGATGGTGATGTTGTCCGTGCCGAAGGCGACCACCTCGTCCAGGGTCCGGCGGAAGCTCTCCGGCGTATCCTCCGGCAGTCCGGCGATGAGGTCCATGTTCACGTGGGGAAACCCGGCGGCATTCACCAGCTCCATGGCCCTGCGGATGTCGTCTCCGCTGTGCCGCCGTCCGATGGCGGCCAGGACCCTGTCGTCCATGGACTGGGGGTTGACGCTGATCCGGTCCACGTCGTTTTTCCGAAGGACCGCCAGCTTCTCCGCCGTGATGGTGTCGGGCCGTCCCGCCTCCACGGTAATCTCGCCGCAGCCGTCCAGGGCGGGCGCGTAAGCCGCCAGCACCTTAAAAGTGGACCCGGGCTGACGTATGGCATCGGTGGCCCGGTTGAAGGTGAGCCGCCCTTCCTTAGTTCCGCGGCCCCCTACGATGGCGCGGACATAGCCGGTTTCCTGCTCTATGACAGCCAGGGCAGTCTGGGGCTGAGGGGTGAGGTGATAGTCTTCGTCCCAGTCGTCTCCCTCTTTCAGCAGGGAACTGCGGTATTGCTCGATGGCCTCCAAAGCGGCTTCCTGGGAAGTGAAGATCAGGTTGAACTTCTTATCCACGTTCTCCCGGAAATATTTGGTCATCATTTCCTTACTGTAGTTGTCCCGGCTGCCGTCCGCATGGGTGATGGTCAGCGCATAGTCCAGCAGCCATTTCACATTGGGCGGGAAATTGTCGGGATTGGCCACCTCGGCATCGGCGATGGCCTGGATCTTGGGATCCATGGTGGTTATGATCCGCAGACCGCCGGAATACAGCATGAATTCCGTTTGGGTCTCGTTATAGCCTGCCGCCAGCAGATCCTTTTTGACCTGCTGCTGCACGGCGTCCACAAAGTAGCTGCTGGCGGAACTGTTGGCCAGATACTCAATGTTGTGGCTGTCAATCCGATCGTACACATTGTCGGCCATGGCTTCGTCATACTCTTCCTTGCTGATAAAATCCAGCCGCAGCATGTTGTTCAGGCATGTTTCCCGGCGCTTGGCGTTTCCCTCGGGATGACGGATGGGATTGTAGCGGGATGGATTCTGGGTAATGGCAGCGATTACCGCGCATTCCGACAGGGTCAGTTCGCTGCAGGATTTGCCAAAATACCGCTGGGCCGCCGCCTCTACCCCCAGGGTGTTCTGTCCCAGGTTGATGGTGTTCATATAGCGTACCAGGACTTCATCCTTGCTCAGGGTTTTGGTTAATTCAATAGCCAGGTACTGTTCCTGGAGTTTCCGCTTGATCTTTTTGATCAGATTGTCCCCTTCGGAGGTCCAACTGGTAAAGATTGTATTTTTCAGGAGCTGCTGGGTGATGGTGCTGGCTCCCTGGGTCTCGTCACCCAGGGTTTTAACAAATTGATAACCGGAGCGCAGCATGGCTTTATAATCAATACCATTGTGCTGATAGAAGCGCTCGTCCTCCAAAGCCACAAAGGCATGGGCCAGATTTTCCGGAATCTTGTCCTGGGTCACGATGATCCGGTTGGAGTTGACGGCTATGAGCTCGTCCAGCTTGTTGCCTTCGCAGTCATACACGAAGGTAGCGGCACCTATGGGAGCCACATCGTTGGGGGTGATTTGGGGAGTGGAAGCCAGGATCCCTTTGTACATACCGATGCCTGCGGAAGCGCCGACGACGCCCAGACCCATAAAGCAGATCAGGCAGAGTTTTAACACCAGCAGTCCGGCTTTCCTCCCTATTTTCTGTGATTTGGAGTTCAGAGCCTTTTTCTTGGCCCGAACGCCCTTTTTGCTATAATTCATATGGAGCCTTCCTTTCAATAGGGTAAAACGATGCAGGGTCCAAACCCTATTCGCACATTATACCAAATATCTTCTGGTAAATAAAGGGGGGTCATGCAGATATTAAGAATTGTTCACAAAAATTTCTTAAATTAATCAGAAAGTGTTGGCCTGTGAAAGAGGGTTTTGGTATACTGTTAAAGAATACGCGGAACACTAAAACAAAATCCAGGGAACATACGGAACTAAAAACAGTATGTTCCCATAAAGTGCACTGATCATATCACGGACGCTATGGCGGCCGTGGTATGATCATGAGGGATGTGTGCTTTATGGGAACATACGGAACTTAAATTAGAAGGGAGAAGCCATGGACTTTTTAGACAAGCGGGTTATGGGAATCTGCAATGAACTGAAAAAGCTGAAGGTGAAGCAGAAATTTCCCATCACCAAATTTCAGTATAAGGAAGGGAATTTCATACATCCTGTGGATGCGGAGGCCGACAGTCATGGGTGGCAGGCGTTTGACGCGCATACCATGCGCTGGTACGGGCCTGACCGGCACTATTGGTTCCGCACGGAATTCACCGTGCCGGAAGAATTGGACGGAAAGCGGATGTGGATGCATGTCTGCACCCAGATTGATGAGTGGGATGACGGGAAGAATCCCCAATTCCTGCTTTTTGTGAACGGGAAGGCGACCCAGGGGATCGACATGAACCACAGGGATGTGCTGCTGGATCTGGAGGCCGGGGCCGGAGAAAATTGGCTGCTTGATCTGCAGGCCTACACGGGAACCCTCCACGATGAGTTCACTCTGAAAGTGGATATCTGTGAGGTTGACGCTGCCATAGAAAAACTGTATTATGATCTCTGGGTGCCGCTGTGTGCCCTTCCCCGTATGGAGCAGGAGGACAGGAACAGAAAGGAGATCGAGGAGATACTGAACCGGGCCGTCAACTATCTCGATCTGCGGAGCCCGTATTCCCAGGCCTTCTATGACTCCCTGGAGGAGGCGGAAAAGTATCTCGAAAAGGCTCTGTATACGGACATGGCAGGCTGGCAGGAGGTGGTGGCTACCTGTATCGGTCATACCCACATTGATGTGGCGTGGTGGTGGACCGTGGAGCAGACCCGGGAGAAAGTAGGCAGAAGCTTTGCCACTGTGCTGAAACTCATGGAAGAATATCCGGGATATCGGTTTATGTCCAGCCAGCCCCAACTGTATACATTCCTGAAGGAAAGGTATCCCGAGCTCTATGAGAGGCTGAAAGAGCGGGTGGCGGAGAAGCGCTGGGAGCCCGAGGGCGGCATGTGGGTGGAGGCAGACTGCAACCTGACTTCGGGCGAGTCTCTGGTGCGCCAGTTCCTGCACGGCAAGCGTTTTTTCCGGGAAGAATTCGGTGTGGACAACCGCATTCTGTGGCTGCCGGATGTATTCGGATATTCGGGAGCGCTGCCTCAGATTATGAAGAAATGCGGCATCGACTATTTCATGACTACAAAGCTGGCCTGGAACCAGTTTAATAAAGTGCCTTATGACACCATGCGCTGGCGGGGAATCGACGGCACGGAAATCCTGACCCATCTGATCACCACTCTGGGGGTGGGCCAGCCCGAGACAGACTATTTTACCACATATAACGGCATGCTGCATCCTGACGCCATTATGGGCGGATGGAAGCGGTATCAGAACAAATATCTTAACAATGATATCCTGATCTCCTATGGCTATGGCGACGGGGGCGGCGGCCCCACCCGGGAGATGCTGGAGACTTCACTGCGCATGGAGAAGGGCGTCAAGGGGATTCCCCGGGTGCGTCAGGCATTCGCAGGTAAATACTTTGAGGAACTGGAACAGCGGGTGAAGGATCATCCCAGGCTTCCCGTGTGGGAAGGGGAACTGTATTTTGAGTATCACCGGGGGACGCTGACTTCCATGGCCCGGAATAAGCGCTCCAACCGCAAGTCGGAACTGGGCCTTATGGATCTGGAACTCCTGGGAGTGATGGCTCAGGAGCATGTGGAGTATCCCTGGGAGGAATTGGATGCCCTGTGGAAAAAAGTGCTGCTCAATCAGTTCCATGACATTCTGCCCGGCTCATCCATCCATGAAGTGTACGAGGTTACCAGGAAGGAATACGCCTGGCTCTCGGAGCGGCTGGACGCTTTGAAGAAAGAGCGGATACATGCCCTGACAGGAGAAGGGGAGGGAATTACTCTGTTCAATACCACCGGGAAGGTACGAAGCGATGTGGTGAAGCTGGAAGGAATCCATGTGGAAGCTCTGAAAGACCATGACGGAAAGGTGTATCCCGTACAGAATACGGAAGAGGGCGGAATCGTGTATGTGGAGGGATTGCCGTCCAAGGGATACAAGACCTTCGAAGCCTGCGGTCAGGTCCGGGAATCCGAGCCCTTTGTACTGAAAGACCGGCTGTGTCTGGAAACGCCTTTTTATATCATCTGGCTGGATGAGCAGGGAATGTTCACGGATATCTACGACAAGGAAAACCAGCGTCAGGTGATTCAGCAGGGCCGGCGGGCAAACCTGATGCGGATGTATGAAGATAAACCTATTTATTATGATAACTGGGACATAGACATATACTATACAGAAAAATACTGGGATGCGGAGAATCTGGAACGGATGGAATGGACCGAGTTGGGTCCGGTGCGGGCAACGCTGGAGTTGGAACGCCGGATCAGCAATTCCCGGATCTGCCAGAAGATTCATTTTTACAGGGATATCCGGCGGATTGATTTTGACACTTGGGTGGACTGGAAGGAGCATCAGCATCTGCTGAAGGTGCATTTCCCGGTGGCAGTGCACACGGACGAGGCGGCCTTTGACATACAGTTCGGCAATCTGACCCGCAAGGTTCATACCAATACCAGTTGGGACAAGGCCAGGTTTGAGAGCTGCGGGCAGAAATGGATTGACCTGTCCGAGGGGCATTATGGGGTCAGTCTGCTGAACGACTGTAAGTACGGACATTCCGTGAAGGACGGGGACATAGGGCTGACGCTGATTAAGTCGGGAATTGAACCCAATCCTGTCACGGATCAGGAAGAGCACTTTTTCACATATTCTCTGTATCCCCATGCGGAGGGCTGGCGGCAGGCCGGGACAGTGGGGGAGGCTTATCGGCTGAATCAGCCTGCCCTCGCGGCCAAAGGCGGACAGCCTGGAACGGCGTATTCCCTGGCGGGTATCAACCGGGAGAATATAATTCTGGAGACAGTGAAGAAGGCGGAAGACGGGCAGGGCGTTATTCTGCGAATGTACGAGTCGGAAAACGCCCTCACAAAGGCGGAACTCACGGTGAACCTGGATTTTACAAAGGCTTATATCTGCAATCTGCTGGAGGAAGTTCAGGAAGAGGCTCCGGTGAACGGAAACAGGGTAGCTGTGACCTGCAAGCCTTACGAAGTAGTGACAGTGAAGCTGGTATAGCATAGTCCTGCGGATTTCCGCAGGGCGGCCGCAGAGCGGACAGAATGCCGGGAGCCTGGCTTTGGCCGGGTTCCCGTTTCGCAGGAAAGAGGTAAATATGATTATTATTCCGGAACCACAGGAGATAAAAAAAGAGGAAGGTATTTTTCAATGCACCTTTGAGACTAATATTGTCTGCGGGCAAGGGATGGAAGCCTTCCCTGCAAAGCAGCTCAGAGATTGTGTAAAGCAATGGGCGGGACTGGGGCTTCACCTGGCGGGAGGGCAGGCCCGCAGGGGAGATATTGCCCTGGGGCTGGATCCGAAACTGGGGGAGCAGGCGTATCGCCTGACAATTACAACGGAAGAGGTCCTGGTGAAGGGCGGCGACGGAGCCGGGCTGCTGTATGGGGTCCAAACCCTGTGCCAGATTGTGGAGCAGTACGGTGCTCTGCTTCCGGCGGTGACGATCAGGGATTTCCCCCGGATTCCCCGGCGGGGCTATTATCTGGACCAGGCCAGGGGGCGGGTGCTGAAACTGGAGGAATTAAAGCGCGTTGCCGACAGGCTCTGCCGATATAAACTCAACGAGTTTCAACTGTATGTGGAGCACACTTATCTGTTCCGAGATCTGTCCGAGATGTGGCGGGATACCGCGCCCCTGACGGCGGAGGAGATTATGGAACTGGACGACTACTGTGCCCGGAGGCATATTGAACTGGTGCCCTCCCTGTCCAGCTTCGGGCATCTGTACATGCTGCTTTCCACCAGAAGCCATGAGGATCTATGTGAATTTCCGGGTGCTTCCGCTCAGCCCTTTTCCTTTCTGGACCGCATGCGGCATCACACGGTGAACGTATCGGATTCGGAGACGCTTCCTTTTATAAAAAGTATGCTGGAAGAGTATATGAGCCTTTTCCGCTCGGACAAATTTAACCTGTGCGCGGATGAGACCTTTGACCTGGGGAAGGGCAAATCTTCAAAACTGGCGGCGGAAAAGGGAACCCACCGGCTCTATGTGGATTACCTGAAGGAACTGTGCGATTTTCTGGTACAGCACGGGAAAAAGCCCATGTTCTGGGGGGATGTGCTCTGCGGTGAACCCGGGCTGGCCAGAGAACTTCCCGGGGAAAGCATATGCCTCACCTGGGGATATGCGCCAGAGCAGCGGGAGGAGGAGAGCCGCAGGATGGCGGAGGCCGGGATCAGGCAGTATCTCTGTCCGGGAGTGGGCGGCTGGAACCAATGGATGAATCTGATCGGCGACAGCTATCGGAATATTGTCAGGATGTGCGGCTACGCCCGGAAATACCATGCGGCGGGGGTGCTGAACACGGACTGGGGTGATTTTGGACATATCAACCATCCCGTCCACTCCGTGCCGGGCATAATCTATGGGGCAGCCTTCTCCTGGAATGAAGAGGAGATTTCCAAAGAGGAGATGAATCGGCGGATTTCCGTGGTTGAGTACAGGGACAGCAGCGGGCATCTGGTGGAGTTGATGGAAGAACTGTCTGCCTGCAGCCTCTTTAGCTGGCATGACGCGGTGATGTACTATGAATCCACGGCGCTGGGGGAGCCGAAGGTGGAATTTGCCATAGGAGAAATCCCGGGAAATGAAAGGCTTTCGGAGAGAACGATACAGGAAACCGGGGAAAAGATACATGCCCTTCGTCTGGAACTGGGGCGGACGGCAGCGAAAATGGACAGCACGGGAAGGGGCCTGATGCAGGATCTGGATATGGTGGCAGAGGGAATGAACGTCTGGAATCATGTGGGCGGACGGCTCTCCGTGAGTTTGGCTGGGTCGGAGCCCGCCGGCGCCTTTGCCCTGGCAGAACGGCTGGAAAAATGGTTCATGGCTTATAAGGAGGTATGGCGGGAGAGCGGCAAGGAGGCGGAACTGCCCCGGGTCGCGGAGATTGTGTTCTGGTATGCGGATCTTCTGCGGGCAAGGACCAGAAAGAGCAGGAAGTGAGGGAACCGACCCGGAAGCGGAAGAGGCCGGCATATTAACAGAGACGGGAGAAAGTCGTCTGCAAGAAGGACTGCTTTCTCCCGTTTATCATGTCAAAAATGTGATGGCCTTTGCAAATTCATTATACATTTGGCGCCGGCATGAAGTTTATACCGGCTGCAGAAAATGATTTATCTGCTTTCAATGGCGTACACCACGCAGGCATGAGGCGCTACGGCGGCAGAGAGTACCGCACCGGCCATACTGGTCTCTCCGGTCCACAGTTCTCTTAAGGCAACTTTCTCCCCGTATCCCAGTTCCTCCAGGGACAGAGACAATTCCTGGGTTTCCTCACTCAGATTAAACATTGCCAGATAGTGGATATCTGCCGCCGGGTCGTCTGCCCGCCAGATGGCTTTCTGCTTGTCACGGCAGATTTGACGGGGCTTCACGGAGGGAGGCAGCATGGCCAGCACTTCATCATTGGTCAGCAGGGACAGGCTGGTATCGTCCAGCAGCGTCAGTTCCGCGCCGATCATCAGAGGGGAGCCGAACAGGCACCACAGGGTCATCATGGTGCGGGCCTCGTCCAGGGTAAAGTTGGAGGGCCGCTCATGCCCGAATCCCTTGCCAAGCTGACCGATGGGCAGCATGTCGCAGTCGGGATAGCAGCCGGCAGACACATGTTCCTGCCACATTTCACAGCGGTAGAACATATTTTTCAGCAGATCAAAATTGTCCCAGAAATCATCTGTGATCCTCCACATATTGGCGTGGGTCTCGTAGTACCAGGCCTGGTCTATGATGGCCGGCCCGGGGGACAGGGACAGCACGATGGGACGGCCGCAGCGCTTGATGGCAGTGGACAGCATACGGATTTCGTCCTTGCTGGAGGGCTGGTCATAGCGGCAGATATCGTCGCATTTGATGAAATCTACGCCCCAGGAGGCATACAATTCCAGCAGGGAGTCATAATAAGCCTGTCCCGCCGGGGTATCCTTCACGCCGTACATGTCTGGGTTCCAGGGGCAGACGGAGGAGGCGATGGCCACATCGTCCGCTGTTACTTCCGTGCCCTTTATGGCGCAGTGGTGATGGGCGGCGATCCGGGGGATGCCCCTCATGATATGGATGCCGAACTTCAGCCCCAGGTCATGGATATGGTCGGCCAAAGGCTTGAAACCGGCTCCGTCCACAGAGGAAGGAAAGCGGGCGGGATCCGGCAGCAGACGGGAGTATTCGTCCATGGCCACTTCGGCGAAGGGTATGTACTGGTGTTCGTCCCGGCGGCTTCCGGCGCCGATGGCGTACCACTCGATATCCACCACGATGTACTCCCAGCCATGCTTTTTCAGATGTGCGGCCATGTAGTCAGCGTTGGCCTTCACCTGTTCCTCGTTTACGGTGGTGTCGTAGTAGTCGTAGCTGTTCCAGCCCATGGGCGGGGTGGGGGCGAAGTCATTTTTGTTTTTCATAACAAACCTCCTTGGATTGATGGTGTGATTTCATTATAAACCGTTTCCGGTGAAAAGGAAATGATAAAATGCCCTGTTAAAAAAGTAACGGGAAAAAATGAAAAAATCTGTTTGAAATCACCGGTGGTATATGCTATAATGTAAGCGCTTACATATAGAATATATCTATATTTGCGGAAAGTAGTCAGTTGTGATCGGCGTCCTGGCGGACCAGGTAAAAACCGGGCCGGAAGCAGTTGTGCAGACGAGGCGGAATTGCGGTGAAGGGCAGTACCGCCGGGATGCGGGCAATGCGCGGCAATCCTGCCAGGGAGCCGGAGAAAGTGAGGCGTAGCGTGGAACTGAGAACAGCAGTATCCCCAAAAGATGTAAAACATTATACAACGGATCGTCTGAGAGAGGAGTTTCTGATCCAGAATCTTTTCGTGCCCGGAGAGATTAAGCTGGTGTACAGCCATATTGACAGGATTATCACCGGAGCGGCGGTGCCTGTGGAGCCCCTTACCCTGACCGCGGGGGAGGAACTCAGGGCGGAATATTTTTGCCAGAGAAGAGAACTGGGGGTTATCAACATCGGCGGGGCCGGGACGATTACCGTGGACGGCAGGGTGTATAAGATTGGTTTCAAGGAAGCCATGTACATCGGCATGGGGTCCAGGGATATCGTATTTGCCAGCCAGGACAGGGAACAGCCTGCCAAATTCTACCTGAATTCCGCTCCGGCCCACCGTGCCTGCCCCACTGTGCTGATCAGGCCCGAGGGCGCTCCGGAGGAGGGCGTGGTCATTGTGAAAGAAGAGAATAAGGTGGAACTGGGCTGTCTGGAGGACGCCAACCACAGGGTGATCTGCAAATATATTCTGCCCGGCCAGGTGGAGAGTTGTCAGCTGGAGATGGGCATGACAAAACTGGAACCCGGCAGTGTTTGGAATACCATGCCCTGTCATACCCATGACAGACGGATGGAAGTATATCTGTACTTCGAGATGCCGGAGGACGCCTTTGTGATGCATTACATGGGAGAGCCGGCAGAGACGCGCCATATTGTGGTGCGGAATGAGGAGGCGGTGATTTCTCCCAGCTGGTCCATCCATTCCGGCTGCGGCTCCAGAGCATACACCTTTATCTGGGGGATGGTGGGAGAGAACCAGGACTTTGACGACATGGACGGCGTGGCCAACCGGGATCTGCGGTAATACAAGGAAACGGTCAATAGGAACTGCATATTCCCGAAATATGCGTAAAAATAATATTAAAAAGGAGAAAAGAGCATGAGCGAATTTACAAATTTCAGCCTGGAGGGCAAAGTAGCACTGGTAACGGGAGCATCCTATGGTATTGGCTTTGCCATCGCTTCCGCCTACGCGGAGGCAGGTGCCGCCATCTGCTTCAATGACATCAAGCAGGAACTGGTGGACAAGGGACTGGCGGCCTATGCGGAGAAGGGCATCAAGGCCCATGGTTATGTGTGCGATGTGACCAATGAGGAAGCCGTGAATGCCATGGTGGCCCGGATCGAGGCAGAAGTGGGCGTCATTGATATCCTGGTGAACAATGCAGGGATCATCAAGCGTATTCCCATGACCGAGATGACTGCAGAGCAGTTCCGCCAGGTCATCGACGTGGATTTGAACGCGCCCTTTATCGTGTCCAAGGCGGTTATTCCTTCCATGATCAAGAAGGGCCATGGCAAGATCATCAACATCTGCTCCATGATGTCTGAACTGGGACGTGAGACCGTGTCCGCATATGCTTCCGCCAAGGGTGGTCTGAAGATGCTGACCAGAAATATCTGCTCCGAGTACGGCCAGTACAACATCCAGTGCAACGGCCTTGGGCCCGGTTATATCGAGACCCCTCAGACAGCGCCTCTGCGGGAGGTGCAGCCGGACGGCAGCAGGCATCCTTTCGACCAGTTTATCTGTGCCAAGACTCCTGCCAACAGGTGGCTGAAGGCCGAGGAACTCACCGGCCCCGCCGTGTTCCTGGCTTCCGAGGCTTCCAACGCGGTGAATGGCCATATCCTGTACGTGGACGGCGGCATCCTGGCCTATATCGGCAAACAGCCCGAGTAAGCGGGGATTTTCCGGGAAAATACGGAAGTATAACAGCATATTCCCGGAAAATACAGAAACTTAAATTAGGAGAACAAAACCATGAAAATAGCTTTGATCAACGAGAACAGTCAGGCGGCCAAAAACGAAATGATTTGCAATACTTTAAAAAAAGTAGTGGAACCCATGGGCCATGAGGTGTATAATTATGGCATGTACGGCGGGGAGGACCCCAATTCCCTGACTTATGTACAGAACGGGATTCTGGCGGCGGTGCTTTTGAACAGCGGCGCGGCGGACTATGTGATCACCGGCTGCGGTACCGGCGAGGGAGCCATGCTGGCCTGCAATTCCTTTCCCAAAGTGCTGTGCGGCCATATCGAAAGCCCGCTGGATGCCTATCTGTTCTCCCAGGTAAATGACGGCAACTGTGTGGCCCTGCCTTTTGCGGAGAATTTTGGCTGGGGCGGTGAATTGAATCTGGAGTATATTTTTGAAAAACTGTTCTGTGCCCCCGGGGGCGGCGGCTATCCCAAAGAGCGGGTGGAGCCGGAGCAGCGCAACAAGAAGATTCTGGACGCGGTGAAAGAGATTACCCATGCGGATCTGGTCACCATACTGGGCAGACTGGACCGGGAATTGGTAAAGGGCGCGCTTTCCGGCGGGAAGTTCCAGGAGTATTTCTTCGCGAACTGCAAATGCGATCAGCTGGCAGACTGTGTAAGAGAGATTCTGGCATAAAATAAGGGAAAAGCCTGCGATATGCAGGGAAAGGGAAAGCCTGGAAGCAGGGCTTTCAAACGGAAAGAATGCAAGAAAACAAGCATAACGGGAGCAGCTTTGAAGCCAGACACCGATTGTGCGGGAAAGAGGTAAAAAACATGAACGCAGTTTTAGAGAAACTCAGCAAGATCGGCATTGTGCCGGTGGTAAAGATCGACAGGGCAGAGGATGCGGTTCCCCTGGCCAAGGCATTGTGCGCGGGCGGCCTTCCCTGCGCGGAGGTGACATTCCGCACGGATGCCGCCGCCGCCGCCATCAAGGCTATGACGGAGAATTTCCCGGAGATGTGCGTGGGCGCGGGCACGGTGCTGAACGCAGCCCAGGTGGACGCGGCTGTGGAGGCGGGCGCCCAATTTATCGTAAGCCCCGGCCTGAACCCCAGGACCGTGCGGTACTGCCTGGACAAGAATGTGCCCATAACCCCCGGCACTTCCAGCCCTTCCGATATAGAGCAGGCCATAGAACTGGGGCTGGACGTGGTTAAATTCTTCCCGGCGGAGCAGTCCGGCGGCCTGGCCAAGATCAAGGCCATGGCGGCTCCCTATGTGAACATGAAATTCATGCCCACCGGGGGCATCAATGCCAAGAACCTGAACTCCTACCTTGACTTCAACAAGATCATTGCCTGCGGCGGGTCATGGATGGTTCCCGGTGACCTGATCAATCAGGGCGCATGGGATAAGATCGAGCAGCTGACCAGAGAAGCGGTGGGAACCATGCTGGGCTTCGAATTGGCCCATATCGGCGTGAACACGGACAGCAAGGAGGATGCGGACAAGGCGGCGGCAAGGCTCTGTTTCCTGTTTGGTCTTCCGGCCAAAGTGGGAAGCGGCGGAACCTTTGCGGGCACCATCGTTGAGGTGCTGAACCAGCACGGCAGAGGCACTCACGGACACATTGCCATCAGGACCAACTATATCGAAAGAGCCATCAACTATATGAGCACTGTGCTGGGGGCAGAATTTGAAGCGCCTATCATGAAGGGTGACAAGATCAATGCCATTTACCTGAAAGAAGAAATCGGCGGCTTTGCAGTCCATCTTCTCCAGAAGTAAGGGATGCCGGAACAAAAAGACAGAAACTCCGGACAAAGGAGCTAAGAGCAGGCAGGGATTTTGTCTGGAACTAGAATGAACGAAAGGAAAAGAGAACAATGGCGAAGGTAATTACCATGGGTGAGATCATGCTGAGGCTGTCTACCCCCAATTTTGAGAAGTTTATACAGGCAGATGAATTTGACGTAAATTATGGCGGCGGAGAGGCAAACGTGGCTGTATCCCTGGCAAACTATGGGCATGAAGTGGAATACGTGACGGCAGTGCCGGACAACGAGATCGGGGAGTGTGCGGTGGCTGCCCTGCGGAAGTATGGCGTGGGCACAAAGCATATCGCCAGATGCGGGGAACGTCTCGGCATATATTATCTGGAGAGCGGTTCTTCCATGAGACCGTCCAAGGTGGTTTATGACAGGGCACATTCTTCCATTTCTACCGCGACTGTGGCAGATTTTGACTTTGACGCCATATTCGAAGGGGCAGACTGGTTTCACTTTACAGGAATTACCCCTGCGGTATCCGACGCGG
>OFFV01001350.1_pt1 | contig 14640 bp, 15 predicted proteins | sample 1521461 | NCBI WGS metagenome assembly OFFV01 (sample SAMEA3504120, study PRJEB24116) | mouse gut metagenome | biome: mouse gut; feature: mouse-associated habitat; material: faeces | place: Denmark | collected 2011 | reverse complement strand
ACGGGGTGTGGCTCAGCTTGGTTAGAGCGCCGTCTTAGGGAGGCGGAGGTCGCGAGTTCGAATCCCGCCACTCCGATACATTATGGGATGTCAGAACCTTGGTTTTACTGGGTTTCTGACATCTCTTTTTGTTGGTAGGAAATCAAAAAGGTAATCAGACATATATTCGATTAAAAAAGTTTAAGGAAAGGAGTGTATCTTGTATGTATGATATGGGGCATTGGCCCCCAAAAAGCTGCAGTGCGGTGACGACGATTATTATTCATTCAGACCGAGGATCCCGGGTGGAGCAAGAGTACTGTCAACACGCTGCTTGGCAGGATGGTCGAAAAAGGCATCCTGTATTATGAGGACAGCGGAAAAGCCAGACAGTACTATCCGGGAATCAGGCGCGAGGAGGCTGCACTGGCGGAGACGGAGAATCTGCTGTCACGCGTGTATAAAGGCTCCATAGACATGATGATGAGCACCTTGGTCAAGCAGAGAAGTCTCACGAAAGAAGAGATCCGGGAGCTGTATGACATTCTGGAAGGATTGGAGAGCAGGGAGAGGGAGCGCGAAAAAATAACACAATCCACATCAAACTTTTGCGGTGCGCTTTGTGGTATTCTCTGGATGTAATCAGATAGCTGCTCCGAGTTCTGCGGCACAGGTGCACGGGAGACTCGGGAAGTTATTTGTTGAAGGGGAGGAAGCAGCATTGTATGAGTGGAACAAGGCGATCCAGAAAATGATCTGCTGGATCGAGGAAAATCTGACAGAAAACCCGTCGCTGCAGGAGATGTCAAGACAGGTCGGCTATTCGCCGTACTACTGTTCTGTAAAGTTTCATGAGGTGGTCGGAATGACAATCCGGAATTACATAGCAGGCAGACGGCTTGCGCAGGCGACGCTGGAGATCCGCGATACCGATGAGCGGATACTGGATATCGCAGTGAAGTACGGGTATTCCTCACAGGAGGCTTTGACGAGGGCTTTTGTCAGCGCATACGGGTGTACGCCCGCCGTATACCGGAAGCATCCGGTGCCGGTCACACTCTGCATCCGTCAGGCTGTATTCCTGCCAGAACATTATGTGGACAGAGGAGGACCAACAATGAACAGAACGCTTTTGACAGATGCCCATGTCAGGGTAGAGCACATCCCGGAGCACAAGTATGTCGGCATATGGGATAAGGAAGCGGGTGAGTACGGCAGCTTTTTCGCGCGGCACGACTGCGACGCGGTCTGCGGCACGATCGACAGCATGAGCCATGTGTCCCACCCGATCGTTACCTGCCACACGGCAGGATGGTTTTACGAAAACGGCACCAGGGGATATTTTTACGGGTTCGGCGTCCCGGCGGACTATGACGGCGTGATACCGGATGGGTTTGAGATCCGCACGTTTCCGGCAAGCGACTACTTGGTATTTTTCCACCCGCCCTTTGACTATCCGAAGGATTGCGGGGAGGTCATGAAAAGGGTGGAAGATCTCGCGTGGAATTACGATCCGTCGACAAACGGCTGCGAGTGGAACGAGGACGTGTGCCAGGATTATCAGCGCCACTATCCGGAGGTGGTCGGATATGAGGTGCTCAGACCAGTCAAAAAGAAAAAATAGTTGAGACAAGATCAGAAAGGGGCTGTCGCTTTAATGAATAAAGATTCGTGAAGCGGCAGCTTCATTTTTGCCGTTTTTATAAGCCATTTCCCATGACTTGAAAGTTTGTTTTAAAATGTTTAAAATCATGCACTTTTCACTGCAGACAGATGTGTTCCGATCCTGCCTTTTTGAATGAGTGTATGAAAGTTTGGATCTGTTGACAAACTAAACAAAAATGACCTTTTGTATGGTATAATTAAGATATCAATTGAGGAGGGCATTTTTATGATGGGAAAACAGAACGGACAAATTCAAATGGCAATTCTGGATATCGATTCTATGATTCCAGAAGATCATCTTTTGAGACAAATTAAAGAGGAGATGATGATTTTCTTGTGTTCAGGGATGTTATGAATGAAATGTATGCCAAGGATATCAGCAAGAAGATAAAATCAACATTCCGGTCAAAAGGAAAGTCGGGTAAGCATGCGGCAAGCGTTACACCATATGGTTGTCTGAAAGATGAAAATGACGGTAATCACTGGATTATTGATGAGGAAGCAGCTGAGGTGGTTCGGATGATATTCAAGTGGACTATTGATGGGCTGGGTCCTTATCAGAATCAAAGCTATTGCAGGAGAAGAAGATAGAAATACCGGCAGTTCATATGGCACGCTTCGGTCAGGGCAATAACAGACATAAGCAAGTAAAAGACCCTTATGGCTGGGGTTCTTCAACGGTGGTTGGTATCCTGAAGAAGATGGAGTATTTAGGACTGAATTTGATGGAGAATTAAATTTTTTTTCAACAAATTCCAATAGGTCGAACAGTTTGATAAACTTGAATTGGTCGAATAGATGAAAATTTGAATTTAACAAACAGGAGAGAGGCGGATTTAAATTGCTGACTGATATTATAGCGGAGCGATTTTTAAAAAAGTTAGGTACAGAAAGCTTTAACGAACGAATCAGTATTGTAGAGAAATACAAAAAGCAATGGGAGCTGTCTGAAATAGAATTTAAGTCAGAGTTTTCCACTAACAGCCTGATTTTCTATGCGGTTTCAAAACGATATGGTAAGGTTATTCTCAAAATTCTTATCAACAATGGTTTTGACAAGGAAATACTGACATTAAAATTGTTTCAAGGTGAGAATTTTTGTAAACTTTATGAGTATTCATTTAATGATAAGGTATACATAATGGAACGAATTGTGCCTGCCTATACTTTATATGAAAGTGCTCCCCGCAACGAACGTATTAAAATTGCAGGCGAAATATTTAAAGGACTGCACAAGACTGACTTGCCCGATCGTACAATTCCTACATACACCGAATGGTTTGAAGCCGGCAAAAAGGGTACAAAAAATCGTGAGGATTGTGAAGAATTGTATCAGTATCTTGACAGCGCAGAGCGAATGCTTACAGATATATGCAAAAAGTATTCTCGCAATCTTCTGCTGCACGGTGATTTACACCATGAGAATATACTTAAAAATGAAAATGGAGGCTATACGGTTATTGACCCTAAAGGCGTAATAGGCGACCCTGTATTTGATTTATCGAGATTTATACTTGATGAGTTTAGAGATGATTTGACCTCAGAGCCAAAGGATGTAGTAATTGATTTCGTACAAAAGCTTGGTGACGGTGTAGGTATTCCTTGTGAGATTTTATTGCGCTGTTTGTATATTGAAACGGTCATTTGGCTTTTCAGAGAGGAACTTGCAAACGGAGAAAGTCTTGAAGAGTGCCAGCAGCTGATTACTAATATGAAAGTTGCGTATGAGTTTGCTCACATCAGGAAAGAAAAATATATGGGTGACAATATCGAAGGAAAAGAATTAAGAGAAGTAATGTACACGTTATCATGAATTGTAATTCGTAAGAACAGAAACTTTCAGGTTGTACCTGAGTTTATGTAAAAAGAATTATATACATATGACCTAAGAGCCATTGTGGAGAAATCTACAGTGGCTTTTTTCATGCAATGAAACGCAAGGGGATACTCAAAAGTCCTTGACATTTCGTTTCAGGATAGAAGCTGTGGTAGTTCCGCATCAAGTTATGCAAATTTTTTACCAGCCAAAGAATAATTCTTGGCAAGGACCTCATCATTTTCGATTGACACTATCGCTAATCTGGTATGTCACGACTAAGTGCAAATTCATTGTTAAGATACTTGATGCAGGTAGATGTCCTTTGTGAACCATCAGGGGTATAGATAATTCGAATCCCGCCACTCCGATATTGTAGGAATTGTCAAAACCTTAGTTTTACTGGGTTTCAACACTTCCTATTTTATTTGGTAAACAAAAGGTAATCAAAAAGTAACCAAACGTATATTCGATTGAAAACAACATAAGGAAAGGAGAGTATCTTGCACATATGATATTTTAATTTTGTAAATATTTGCATATTTTTCCGATCTTGTCCATATACTGTATTAAGGATGGGAGATATTTCCAGCGCTGTGCGCCCGGAACTCTGAAGAATGCTCCCAGGCAAAGTATAATAGCAGGCGCTGCGGCGCGGAAAAGAGGTAAATATGTCCAGGGGACCAAGAAAGACATTGGATGAAAAGATTGCGGCCAAGGAGGAATTGATCGGGGCGTTGACCAGTCGGATCGAATCGGAAAAACAGGAACTGGCAGAGATGTACAGGGAAAAACGCAATATCCAGTTGGAAAGCATTGACAATCTGTTGGAGGAATGGGCGCTCAGCCCCCAGGAGGCCGAGGAGGCCCTGCGCAGATATGTGGACCAGAGGGAGGAGGCGGCAGTGTAGCACTGCCGCCGGAACAAGGGAATGAAGAAGGGATAAAAGAGCAGGGGGACCTGCTCTTTTTGTATTGAGTATACTAAACTATGTTTACATATATGTTCAATCGTAATATAATAAAAAAAGAGAGACTTGGATATGGATATTATTATAAGTTTATTAAAATTTTTTGTCGTAAGTTATTACAGATATGTCAACATTGTATTAAAAAAGGTTGTGCTTTGGTAAGAGGCATTAGGAGAAAGTGTGAATCTGTAAACTTCCAAATATTAATTGGAGTGTGCGCTGAAGCGCACATGGGGTATAAGATTGATAATAAAATTTTTTAATCGCGTGATTTGTGTCTGCGCGTTGCTTGTCACAAACTTATTATGCGCAAAAAGCAGTGCGGAAATGGGAAAAAGATGGAACAAAGAAAAGTACAAAAAAATAGATATGCCATAAAGCGGAATCATAGTAACCACCATAAAGAGTATACAGCGAAGAAATCTGCGACAGAAAATTCCCCCTGCCCTGTGACAAAACGCTGCGGGGGCTGTCAGTGGATGGGAATGGATTATCAGGAGCAGCTGCGGGAGAAGGAAAAGCGGGTGAGAAAACTTTTGGCTCCCTATTGCGGGCTGGAGGGAATTGTAGGCATGGAACAGCCGCTGTATTATCGGAACAAGGTACATGCCGTGTTCGGGGAGGACAGGCGACACCAGCCCATCTCCGGCATCTATGAAGAGTGCACCCATCGGATTGTGCCGGTGGACAGCTGCCGGATCGAGAATCAGAAAGCGGATGCCATCATTGTGTCTGTTCGGGAGTTGCTACCCTCTTTCAAGATCAGGCCATATAATGAGGATACGGGTTTTGGCCTGCTGCGCCATGTACTGGTACGCATGGGACAGGCCTCCGGGCAGATTCTGGTGGTGCTGGTGCTGGCCTCCCCCATATTGCCCTCCAAGAACAATTTTGTAAAGGCGCTGTTAAAGCGCCATCCGGAGATCACCACGATAGTGGTAAATGTGAATAACCGAAACACCAGTATGGTGCTGGGGGACAGGGAGCAGGTGATCTACGGCAAGGGGTATATTGAGGATACTTTATGCGGCAAAATTTTCCGTATCTCTCCCAGTTCGTTTTACCAGGTCAACCCGCTCCAGACGGAACTGCTGTATGCCAAAGCTATGGAATATGCCGCTCTGACGGGGCGGGAGACGGTGCTGGACGCCTACTGCGGTACAGGCACCATCGGCATCATTGCCAGCGAACGGGCCGGACAGGTGATGGGCGTGGAATTGAATGCGGACGCAGTGCGGGACGCCCGCGTCAATGCCAAAATCAATCAGGTGGGGAATATTCGCTTTTACCAGAACGATGCAGGCCGCTTCCTGCTGGACATGGAGGCTCAGGGCGCCCGGGTGGATGTGGTCCTGATGGATCCGCCCCGCGGCGGCAGCAGCGAGGAATTCCTGTCGGCGGTGGCGCGTATGGCGCCGGAGAGAGTGGTATATATATCCTGCAACCCGGAAACTCTGGCCAGAGATTTGAAATATTTGACGGCACATGGGTATGGGGCGGAGCGGGGATTGGCAGTGGATATGTTTCCTTTTACGGAGCATGTGGAGACGGTATGTTTATTGTCCAAACTTCATTCAGACCAACATATCGAGGTGGAGCTTCAGATGGACGAGCTTGATTTAACGGCTGCGGAGAGTAAAGCCACCTATGAGGAAATTAAGGATTATGTGTTAGAGCATAGTGGACTAAAGGTAAGTAATCTTTATATTGCACAGATAAAGCAGAAGTGTGGTATAATTGAGAGGGTGAATTATAATCTGCCGAAATCGGAAAATTCCAGACAGCCGAAATGCCCGCCTGAGAAAGAAGTGGCTATAAGGGAAGCGTTGGAATATTTTCGTATGATTTAAAAATTTATATCAGATGAAAATGATTTGAAATTTCTGGACGAGAATTATAATGGAGGAGTGATGAAATGTTTCACCCATATAGAAAAGATAGTTCATATTTGCGTGCAGCTATATTCAAGTCATATAAAGAAAAGTGTGCATATTGTGGGAGAACAATTCAACAACGTGATATGCATATAGATCATATTATTCCCTCTAATAGGCAAGAAAAAATTGATGATGAAGTGAGGGATTACCTTATAGAGTTACAGGAAAAAGGTTTTGTTGTAGATTCAATTGAAAATTATTTGCCGTCCTATCCGGCATGTAACATTGGCAAAACTAATCGAATATTCACATCCTCTAATTTACGTTTTTATCATGAAAAAGTACGTGGGCATATTGCAGAGATTTTAAAAATAATTGAAGGTTTAAAAGAAACAAAGGAAACTTTTTATGAACCGGTCTATACCGGGATTTGGGAAGAAATAGATTTTTCCTATCAACGAGATTTGTCTCATGCAATAATGGGATATCGCTTAACTCCGGCGGATGTTGAGGTGTGTCCTCGTTTTCCTCAAGTAGAAAAAATTAAAAAACTACTGTCAATTGTTGATTACACAGTAATAGAAGGAGAAACCGGATGTGGAAAATCGATATCTATTTATCAAGCAGCCTATGATTTTTACCAGGATGGCTGGAGGGTGTATCAGTGTAAAGAGACAGAAACTATTGATTCGAAAAGTATTCGAGACAATACAGAGTTGTCATTATACATAATTGATGATGCACAACAATTATCGGAGAAATTAGTTGATGCATTAAAGAAGCAGGCAAGACCAAATGCAAAAATTTTATTTGCAAAGACGATTTCATCGGTGGTTAAACAGGATACAATTTTACTTTCGAATAAAGAAGCAGTTGAACTCATTTATTCTGATTTCGTGAAGAAAAAAGAGGAAATAGTTCCGATTGTACATAAGTTTGATAAGAGTATTGGAATGAATTTTTTGGATCATCCAATTGAAAGACATTCATTAATATGGAGCAAAGAAGACTTGCGTCATTTGGTAGATAGAATGATTGTGCTTTCAGAAGACGATGTACGTATTGTACATATGGAAAGCGCGAAGATAATTATTGCATTATTTTTTAAAGGTAGTTCTGAGAGTAAGAAGCAGGTACTATTAAGCTTTATAGAAAAGGTTTTTGATACACCATACGAGAAAAATGGGAAATACTTTTTTTTACAGCATAAAAAAATATTTCTTGAATGGATTCAAAATGCGGATAGTGAAACTGCATATGCATATTCTCGATTTATTAATACTTTGATAAATACAGATATTAAGCTACATAGAGAATTTGTACGGCAAATAAATTGGACAAGATTACAAGAATCAATGATACAAGAAAATAAGTCTAATTTGTATTCGTGGGGAAAATTATATAATCGTTTGTTATATTCACTTCCTAAAAAGGAGTATTTGTCAGTAGGAAAAATGTTGGAAAATGCTATTGAAAAATTCTGTGATTCAGTTTCAGTTTTAAATATTGAAGATTTAACATGCTTTCTTTGTTCTGTTATGCATATAAACTCGGATTATATTCATAAAACAGTGGAAAAATTGATTCCAATATATGCCACTTACTTCAAAAAAGATATGTCGTAGGCAATTTATTTATTTGACTTTGATTTTTTGGGGTATGTATGTGGTTTGAACTTGTTAGGTGGACACCGAACCACAAGTGTAGAAAAGAAATCTGCAAAGTTGATAGTATCAGTAATCCCGGAAAAAGAATTTGCGGAGGTTATTATGAAATGCCAGCCTAGAGATTGGCATACTGTACATCCAATTATGGATCTTATAGGTCGTTATGACAGAGAGAAAGCAAAGAGAATCATTGACATTGTCGATGTGAGTAGTCTTGCAGAGAGGACAATGGATAGTTGGAGAAGGAGCCATGAAATAACAGAACTATGTGACATCCTTTACATTGGTAATTATAATGTGGCACAGAGATTCATTAAAAGTAATTTAGATAATATTCAAACAATGTATTCGTCATTTATAATGATGTCACCTAAATGTGCTATAGAAGCCTTTGATAGAGGTATTAAGATTGATTTGTTAACTGAACACTGGTGGAGTGTTAGTTTATATGCGTTACAAGGATTGAATAAAACAGATGTAGAGAAAACCAAGGAAATACTTTTGGAGAGTGTTTCTCAAATTATTGAAAGAATAAATTCTATTACTGCGTTGGATTTTGACGAGAAATATTTTTTGAAATTCTTAAAATTGATAAAAGCTATAGATAGCGAAATTTTCGGTATGATTGTTCTCAAACTGGACATTACCAAAATTGACAATAATTGGAGTAAAGGAGCTATACGTAGGGGAAAAGAAAAACAAGTAAAGAAAAGACGAGAACAATTTTATGAGTTGATAAAGCAATGATTATGAACATATTCACGTAAAAACTAATAGAACGGTTAAAGGAGGGCTGCGAGGTGGAGGATAGCAAAGATAGTTCAAATATTGTTGAGAATGAAATTCTTATTTATCAAACGGAAGATGGACACACTAAAATTGATGTGAAGCTGGAAGGCGAAACTGTTTGGCTTACACAGATACAATTAGGTGAACTTTTTCAAACGAGTAAATCTAATATTAGTGAGCATATTAAGCATATCTTTGAAGAAGGAGAGTTAGAAGAAAATGCAGTTGTTCGGAAATTCCGAACAACTGCTGCTGACGGAAAAAATTATAATACAACACATTATAATCTTGATATGATTATTTCTCTTGGATATAGAGTAAAATCTAAAATTGCCACAAATTTCCGTCGATGGGCTACTGAACGATTAAAAGAGTACATGATAAAAGGCTTTACAATGGATGATGAACGACTGAAAAATCTGGGTGGCGGTAATTACTGGAAAGAGTTACTCGATCGTATTCGTGATATTCGTTCATCTGAAAAGGTCATGTATCGACAGGTACTGGATTTGTATGCAACAAGTGTTGATTATGATCCAAAGAGTAGAGAATCCATTGCATTTTTCAAAATGGTACAAAATAAATTACATTATGCTGCACATGGACATACAGCGGCGGAGGTTATATATGAGCGTGCGGACGCCGATCAGCCTTTTATGGGATTGAAAAGTTTTTCTGATGATTTCCCCGCACTAAAAGATATAAGTATTGCAAAGAATTATCTTGATGACGATGAGTTAAAAATCCTAAATAATATTGTATCAGGATATTTTGATTTCGCGGAGATTCAAGCTATGCGTCACAATCCTATGTATATGGCAGATTATGTGGAACACCTTGACAATGTTTTAAAAACTACAGGTGAAAAAGTGTTGCAAGGAGCCGGAACGATCAGTCATGCACAGGCAATTGAAAAAGCAACAGAAGAATATAAGAAATATCAGATGCAGAACTTATCGCCAGTTGAAGAAGAATACTTGGAAAGCATTAAAAATATTCACAGTACAGTAAAGAAAAACGGTAAGAATTGGCTTCCATAAAAGAGCCTTTTTAGAGGTTGGTAAAAATTTGAGTTTGGACAACGATGAACATGCTGAAGTCGTGTGTTGTCTACAAAGGGTGAAGCGGGTGGATTAGGGAAAAGGGGATATTGGTTCCTTTAATTGTAAGGCCGGATCCGGCTGGTTCAGGGTATGAAATTATTGCAGGACGCAGAAGAAAAGCCGCCGGCAAATGGGCAGGGCTGGATACCGTTCCAGCGGTCATTGTGTAGATGGAGGATGCCGAAGCGGCAATCGCAATGGTAGACAGTAATCTGTACCGTTGGAGAAATGGGGTCGAAAAGTGGAGGCAGATAGAAGAAGTGACGTCAAAAAGTGGCGGCATATAAATAAATGGGGATTTGAGCCTACAGGAAGTTCACAGGGGCTTAAGCCGAGAAGGGGGTAGCCTTTTGGATGGTTTTCTGATAGCAGTTCATGCTGTCTCTGTCAATCCCAGTTGATGGAATCGTGGGGAACAGTGCCGTTTTCTTTCATATCTTTTTCTGCCTTTTCCAGCGCATTTCTTTCTGCGGGTGTTACTTTCGTAAAATCCGGGTCCCATGCAGCTACCAGCTTCCTAATAAACTCAAGGGCAAAGTTCTGGCCGGATTCCGGCAATATCTCCATAAGGCTTATTGCCTTCTTGACTGTTCCGCTCATATAAAACACTCCTTTCCTATTTGCAGATGTCCTCTCTGGTGTCAACGTTCATAATATACAGTATTTCAATTCCCCCATCCTGCCTATAATTATATATGATTCTGTATTTTCCTATCCTTAACCGTCTCCTGCCATTCGGATAACCTTGCAGGGTCTTGATGTCGCCTTTTGGGGGAGTCTCCGCCAGCCCTTCGATGCCAGCTTTGATTTGCTGTTTTGTCGGCCTGTCTAAAGATTCGATATACTTTACAGCATTTTTCGCATACCCAATTCTCTCTTTATCCATCTTCTATTTCGTTTATTATAGCAGATTTTTACTGTGCAATACAAGGGAGAGAACCGCCTGGAAACAAAATGCCTTATCTGGAGTTTAAAGGTGTCATATATGCTCCGTAGATGGTTTATTCTGGCACTTTTGTGGTGCGGAATGGGCAGCATTATCCTACGATAATGTCCTCATGAAAACGAATTTTATTAGCTATAAGTGTTATAAAAAGCTTGGTCATCTCAGTTTCCAGTACTCTTTTATATTCCGTGAAATAATGGAAGAGCATATTGAAATTAGTTGACAGGAATATATAGAAAATATAAAATAAATATAATGCTTAAACCTTATGTTTATAATTGTGGAATGGATGAAGCAAATATTGTAAAAGCTGTTGGACAAGATGAATTGGTAAGAAAAATTGGCAGAAGTACAAAGACGATAGAATCTAAATTACTGCAGGATCTGGTGGAAAGGACGTAGAAAATGAATATAGGAAAATTTAAGGAAATTGTAAGTACATGGGAGAACAGTGAGGAAAACTTCAAATTGTTTCGCGTATGGGTAGAGAACTGTTATAATTCCTATAAAAAGAATTATGATTTGGAAAAATCACAAGCGATGGTTTTTGCTTCGGGTTCTAAAAAGATGGAGAATTTGGAACATAGTTGGAAAAGTATATATTATGATGATGTCATGCTGGCATATTCTGAAATGGGATGGAAATGGGATGCAAAAATGAAAGGGGCAGAAAATTTCTATGATAAAGGAGGGTTCTTGTATTGTGGTGTCGCATTTCCAGATATATATGAAAAAATCCAAACAGTAGAGGATAATGTAGAATTTAGTTATGCAGTTTTATCTGTTGTAAGGGGTGTAGACATAGATTGTAGCTTATATACAGAGTTCGTAAAAAAGTTGCATAAAGGGTTAAAGGAATATGAATTGTTTTCTGTAATAGATATGATAGGAAGAGAACAAAAGAAGAAAGTTTTTATTGCTATGAATTTTGATGATTCTATGAAAAAAGCTAGAAATGCTATAGTAGATGCTATTAAGAGTTTTAATTATGATCCAATGTTAATAGATAATAAAGAGCATAATAATCAAATTGTACCTGAAATATATAAAGAGATAAGTGACAGTATATTTGTTATTGCAGATCTGACAGGTCAACGGGGTGGAGTATATTATGAGGCTGGCTATGCAGTGGCCAAAGGTAAAGATTTGATTCTTTGCTGCAAAGATGGAGAAAATCCTCATTTTGATGTTGCACAAATTAATACTATTTTTTGGAAAGATGAACAGAGCTTGAAAGACAAGCTTGTTAGAAGAATAAGGGCAACTATAGGGGTAAATGAATAGATAGAGTGAGGTTATATATTGCTCGTTCTGTTGTAAAATTTTTAGCCAATATAAGAAAATGCAACAGAAGAATAATTAAAATCATTTCATATTCAAAATGAATTTTATTTCTGTACTTTTTAACACGCATTGGATATAATAAATACAAATTTTTTTCAGCATAGAATCAGGGAGGTGGAAATCCAATGCGGTGTATACTGATGAATAAAAATGTGCCTGTAGTAGAGGTGGAACTGGATGATGATACGGCGACAATATTAAAAGTAATGAAGAATTACGAATTGGATTTCCTGCCGATTGGAATAGATGTAAAAACAGGTATTCCGAATAAAAAGGAACTGAATGAGTGGTGGTTTGGCAGATGTATTCCTGCAAGCAGATCAGGAATCACACCTGCATTGGAGCAACTGGGGGTTCGATATTCGGAGCAGCTACTGCCAAGATGTTATGGGCTGAGCCTCTCGGACCAATACTGGATGAAACCTGTGGACAGTGAATTGAAGTGGAAAAATATCAATTTTTTTGAAAATGATTTTTCAGATGATGTAGGTAATATTCTGTTTGGCAGACCAGCAGCACAGGGGATTGATCTAATGTCTCCATGTAATACTTCAGACGGATGGTTGAAAAAGAAGTGGGTAATGATTGACTCGAAGAGATATTTGGTGAAGGCTGGCAGCAATCCTTATATGCAGGAGCCAATTAATGAAGTATTCGGAACGAGGCTCCATCAAAGACTTGGTTGTAAAAATTATGTATCTTATAAAGCGCTTTTGGAAGGGGGTGTCCCCTATAGCGTATGCGAAAATTTTATCAATCATAATACGGAATTGGTGAGTGCAGTAAGTATTAATCGCAGCATGAAAAAGAGCAATCAGTTTTCTTCTTATGAGCATTTTCTGAATGCTTGTCAGAGACTTGGCATCCCAGGTATGAAAGAATTTGTTGATTATATGTTGGTATTTGATTATTTAATGGCCAATACGGATCGGCATTTTGGGAATTTGGGGGCGATACGAAATGTAGAAACTTTGGAATGGATAGGACCGGCACCGGTGTTTGACAGTGGAACAAGCCTTTGGCATGATAAACTTACGAGAGCAATTCATCCGTTAGAGAAAATGGAAACAAAGCCGTTCTATTCCAATATTTCAAGACAGATGAGATTGGTTTCAGATTTTAGTTGGATTCCGTTTGAAGAGTTAAGGCATTTAGAGGATGATATAAGAGAAATTTTTATGCCGACAGAATTTATTGATGAGGAACGCATAGAGGCACTGTCGAATGCTGTAATTGGCAGAGTAGAAGAATTACAAGATATGGCACTTTCATGAAAGGGAGAAAAAACACATGGAAAAAACATGCTTTGTTGTTATGCCCTTTGGCGGGCAATTTGATGAGATATATAGTGAAATTTATAAACCAGCCATTCAGGCGATGGGACTAAAACCGCTTCGGGCGGATGACATTTACGATAACCGGCCCATTATACAGGATATCAAACAGTCAATACAAAATGCCGATATCATTCTGGCAGAAGTGACAGGGCGCAATCCGAATGTCAATTATGAACTGGGAATAGCCCATGCTTTGGATAAAGAGGTAATTATTATTACATCCAATTCAGAAGATGTTCCGTCTGATTATCGTCACTATCGCTATCTGCAATATAATTCCAGTGGGATTGGATGGGACAGAAAACTGTCTTCGGATCTGTCTGCAACGCTAAGGACCGTATCAGCCCGTCTACATATCGGAAATGGATTAAGCCATGTTCTTCATCCGAATAATGGATTTTATGAAGCCGCTATTCTTGATACATATTGCAATAAAAATAAGGGGCATTATTTTTATAAGCTGGACGGATTACTGCCGTTGTCCGAATTAAAAGGGGCAGATTCCCATATCCCGGATGAAAGCCATTGGCTGGCGGACTGGAACCGACAGGAACCGCGTTATAAGGTTGGAGAAATAGTAAGATTTAAAGTGACAAAAGTAAGCGATCTTAATAATTGGGGACATGTATCCAATGCCAGGAATATTAATTTCATAAATTAGCTTGATTATGTTATAAAATAAAATTAAAATAATAAAAAAATATTTGCAAACCACTTTTATTTTTGGAAAAAGAATGTATAATCATAATATATAAGTATATTATTCCAAAAAGGAAGGGGGGAGAATGGATTGTACCGGAAACACGTGAGGGATTACCCGCATTTGTTTCCTTTTTTATGCGTGAAATGCATCGTGCAGATCGATGCAAAGGAAAGGAGTATGTTGTAACAGCTTTGCCTTAGTACGGATATACATAAGGATGTACACTTTTTATGGCGCATAGAAGTGCATGAAGGAATTTGTTGGTGAATACAGCATGTGCTTCGCGCGGCAGGCAGGGATCTTCCCTGTATAATTTCAAATAATGTATTTTACAAAGGAGGTATCATGGATGAAAAAGTCCAGGAAAAAATTGTTAGGAATTTTGCTGACAGCGTCCATCATAGCGGCGACGGTATTTCCAATGCAGGGTACGGCGGCAGAAG
>OFFV01001337.1_pt1 | contig 14807 bp, 16 predicted proteins | sample 1521461 | NCBI WGS metagenome assembly OFFV01 (sample SAMEA3504120, study PRJEB24116) | mouse gut metagenome | biome: mouse gut; feature: mouse-associated habitat; material: faeces | place: Denmark | collected 2011 | reverse complement strand
AAATAAAAAAAGGACGTTTTATATGCTTAATTTTTTATCAGATTTCCTAAATAGAATATTGAGCGTGTTTTCCACATTCAGATTTTCGGATTTTCTCGATATAGTTATTGTTGCTGTTATTATATATGTGTGTGTACGTATTATAAGAGAAACAAGAGCAATGCAGCTTATTAAAGGTATAGTATTTCTTGCTGTTATTTATCTGATAGTAAGGCTTCTTGATATGGAGGCATCAAGCTATATTTTTGAATCCATTTTTGCCAATATTTTAATTATTGTGGCAATACTTTTTGCGCCTGAGCTTCGCAGTATACTTGAGCAAATAGGAAAAGGAACAGCACGTAAAAGCTTCAAAACATTGACTCATCCGGGGGTTGCGGTAGGAATTGCCGAAATTGAAGATTCTATAGAAGCGGTAATCAAGGCTTGTTCCAATATGCGTGATGATAAAACAGGCGCATTAATTGTTTTTGAAAATCAAACATTGCTTGGAAATGTTATAGACAGCGGAACCGTCATAAATGCTAAACCCTCAAGAGCATTGATAGAAAATATTTTTTATCCTAAAACACCGCTTCATGACGGTGCTATGGTTATGAGAGACGGTCAGGTATATGCGGCAGGCTGTATTTTGCCGCTTACCAAGAAAACGGTAAAATCATCTTTGGGAACCCGCCACAGGGCAGCAATAGGACTCTCTGAGGAAAGCGATGCAATAGTTGTTGTTGTTTCCGAGGAAACAGGTGCAATTTCTGTTGCTAAGGGCGGCATCCTTAATAATGATATTTCAGACGGTGATTTAAGAGATATTTTGATGAATGAATTTCTTCCGAACGGTTCCTCATCTGATGACAAGATTATTTCAAGGCTTGTAAGGAGGATGAGAAAATAATGGAAAAAACGAATAAAAAAAAGTTCTCAATCAGAAAACTTGTTTATAATGACAAATATTTAATCGTATGTTCAATAATCGCAGCAATTATAATCTGGATTATTACGTCAATGAATCTCAGTCCTGAAACTACAAAGCAAATAAATGTTCCTGTTACTATTGATTTTTCGGGCACGCTCGCCGAGCAACTTGGTATTGAGTATTACGGAAATAAGGAAATAACCGTTGAAGCCACAATTTCATGTAAAAAATATCTTGCTAAAGATATTAATGAAAATGATCTTGTTGCAACGCTTCAAACAAGCACTGTTACATCAACAGGGTATCTCTCGGTTCCTATAACCGTAACGCCTTCTGATGCGGCTGCAGAATTTACAATTGAGCGGTATTACCCAACTTCAGCGCAAGGCTATTTTGATGTTGCACAGAATGTCAGTATGCCTGTTGATATTAATTTTGTCAACAGTAATTTTACAGCAGACGGCTATGTTGCGGGGGATACCACCTTCAATCAGAATTCTGTGATTCTGAGCGGACCTAAGGACTATATTTCAAATGTTAAAAGTGTTGTTGCCGATGTTACACTTGAAAACGATTTAACGGAATCTCAGATTGTTAATCTGGAGCCTAAAGCGTTGGACAGCAACGGCAATGAGGTAAGGTATATAACTATTACTGTTCCGGAGGGTGAAAGCTCAGTAGTTGCCACTATTCCTATACTGAAGGTTCAGCTTTTGAAACCGTCTGTTTCATTTGTCGGCGGTTCTGATAATGCAGAAAGCATACTTGATGTTGAGTATTCGGTTGATTCAGTTCAGATTGGCGCACTTGAATCGGCAGCACTGACAACACTCAACTTAGGAAATATTTCATTTGCAGACCTTAATGTAGGCACGAATACTTTTGATTTTGATGCCAATGCCATAAACGGCATCACCGTGCTTGACGGTACATCAACAATCACTGTAACCGTTACTGTTCCCGATGATTATTCTACGAAAACGATTTCAATCAGCAGAAGTGATATTAAATCAGAGCTGATTAATTATAATGTTTCTGTAAGAGGGCTTTCCTCCAACCGCATAACTATAATTGGTGACAGTGAGGTTTTAAAGGATATTGATAAATCAAAAATATCACTTTCGCTGGCACCGGCAAACGGTGAAGATGTAATAAGTGAAGCTACAACCGAATGCAGAATTGCAATCAGTGTTAATGTTCAGGGCACATGCTGGGTAGTAGGAACGTATACTGCCAATGTAAACGTTACACCAAAACAATAAAAATTAGGGACTTGATTTTATCATCAAGTCCCTTTTATGTATTATGCGTTAATATCTGTAGAATAATGAATTCTTTTGATTTTTACTGTATCGGTAAACTGACAAAACAATTCCGATTGCCAGGTAAATACTAAGGCTTGATGAGCCACCTGATGAAAACAGAGGAAGTGTAATTCCGATACACGGAAGAAGCGATAACTCCATCCCGACATTGACTATTAATTGTGCAAAAAGCATAACGGCTACGCCCATACACATCAGATAACCAACATTATCTCTTGCCTTTAATCCAACAAAAACAACTCTTATAATTAAAACGGCAAGCAGCAGAATAACAGCCATTGCTCCGATATAACCGAATTCTTCGCCTGCTACTGTTAAAATCATATCATTCTGATTTTCAGGAACAGCACCGCCCTGTGTCATTTTTCCGTTTAAATAGCCCTGACCGAATAATCCGCCGCTTCCAAGAGCAATTTTGCCGTTGGTCTGCTGATACATAACGTCTTTATATTCATCCGGGAAAAACAGTGCTTCTATTCTTGTTCGCTGCAGTCCGTTAATAATTCCCGTTCGCCATGCAACTACAAAAGCAACAACGATTGCACATATGCCTGCAGCAAAATATCCTATATTTATTCTTGCAAGAAACAGCATCCCTATAAACATAATAACAAATATCAATGCTGAGCCTGCATCACCTGTGAGCACAACCAATCCAATCGGTATTACACCGTGAATAACAAGCGGAATAATGGTTTTAATTTTATTAATATTGTCTTTTACCAAATCCAGATGGTAGGAAAACGAAATAATAAAACCTATTTTTAAAAACTCGGATGTTTGGATAGAGAAAAATTTAAAATTCAGCCAGCTTCGTGCGTCAGGTCTTGATTCAGGTCCTTCTCCGAAGATGAAAGTAATAATCATCAGCACAACACATCCGGCGGCAATAATAGGCCATAGCTTACTGATTACTTCATAGTTAATCATTGACAGTATCAGTGCCGCTGCAACACCTATAATTGCGGCAAGCACTGTAACAAGCATTGCTTTGATTGAGGCAATAAGAATGGAGTCCTTATCAAGATTTGAATAAATTGCACTGTAAACAAGTGTAAAGCCATAGGCAGAGCAGATCATTGCCGTTATAATTGTAAGATGGTCAATTCCGCTTATGAATTCTCCCAAAGATGTTTTTCTTTTTAATTCCTTCAAATAATACTCTGCCTCCTCTCACGGATATGTTTACTATTATATTATCATATTAAAACATTTTCAAGGTATAAATTATTAACAGTTGAATTATAAGTGAATTTAATATATAATATCTACATTAATAATTAATTGGATAAGGGTGATGTTATGTTAAGCGATATCGAAATAGCACAGCAGGCAAAAATGACACCGATTACTGAAATTGCTGAGTCAATCGGTATTAACAGCAGTGAGATAGAACCTTACGGTCATTACAAGGCAAAAATCTCAGATGATCTTGTTGAAAGAGTTAAGGATAACAAAGACGGCAAGCTGATTTTGGTAACTGCAGTTAATCCCACACCTGCAGGCGAAGGAAAAACAACCGTTAGTATCGGACTTGGCGATGCTCTTGCTGAAATCGGCAAGAATGCTGTTATTGCTCTTCGTGAACCATCACTCGGTCCTGTTTTCGGAATTAAAGGCGGAGCAGCAGGCGGCGGATACAGTCAGGTTGTACCTATGGAGGACATTAACCTTCATTTTACAGGTGATATGCATGCCATTACAAGTGCAAATAACCTTATGTGTGCTATACTTGATAATCACATTCAGCAGGGTAATGAGCTTGGAATAGACCAAAGAAGGATTCTTGTTAAAAGATGCCTTGATATGAATGACCGTGCACTTCGTAATATCGTCTGCTCACTCGGCGGCAAGCTTAACGGTATACCTAGAGAAGATCACTTTATTATAACTGTTGCCTCAGAGGTTATGGCAATTCTTTGTCTTTCCGAAGATTTGTTTGATTTAAAAAGACGTCTTGGAAATATCCTTGTAGCTTATACTTATGATGAAAAGCCTGTTTACTGCAAGGATATTAAGGCAGACGGTGCAATGACAGTGCTTTTGAAGGATGCAATCAAGCCTAATCTTGTTCAGACTCTTGAAAATACTCCGGCAATTATGCACGGTGGTCCTTTTGCCAATATTGCGCACGGCTGCAATTCGGTAAGAGCAACAAAAACAGCACTTAAACTTGCAGATTATTGTGTTACCGAAGCCGGATTTGGCTCAGATTTGGGAGCGGAGAAGTTCCTTAATATTAAATGCAGATTTGCCGATCTTAAACCCGGCTGTATTGTGCTGGTTGCAACTGTTCGCTCAATGAAATATAACGGCGGCGTGCCAAAGGCAGAACTTATCGGTGAGAATATGGAGGCTCTTGAAAGGGGTTCTGTAAACCTTGGTGCTCATATTGATAATCTTAAGAAATTCGGTGTGCCTGTTGTTGTTGCAATTAATCATTTTTATGCAGATACGGATGCTGAAATTGAATTTGTTAAGAATTTCTGTGAAAAAAAAGGTGCGGATTTTGCCGTAACAAAGTGCTTTGCAGAAGGGGGCAGCGGCTCAATTGAGCTTGCTCATAAGGTGGTTGAGGCTTGTGATAAGGAAAGTGATTTTCATTGCCTTTATGACCTTGATATGTCTGTTTATGAAAAAATAGAAACAATTGCAAGAGAGATTTATGGTGCAAGCGGTGTTGAGTATACCAAGGAAGCAAAAAAGAGCATTGAAGAATTTATTGCTCTCGGTGCGGAAAAAATGCCTGTTTGTATGGCTAAAACACAGTATAGTCTTTCAGACAACCCTGCACTTCTCGGCAGACCTTCTGATTTTAAGATTACGGTTTCTTCAGTTAATCTTTCAAATGGTGCAGGCTTCCTTGTTTGCCAGACAGGGTCTATTATGACAATGCCGGGTCTTTCAAAATCTCCTGCGGCATACAGAATTGATATTGATGATAATGGCAATACCGTAGGGCTTTTCTGATTATGAACAAATATATAACGAAAAGCTATGAGGAAACTGTTGCTCTTGCAGAAAAGATGGCAAAGCATCTGCATGAGGGGGCGGTTATAGGTTATCTTGGAGATTTGGGTGCGGGGAAAACTGCATTTACAACTGGGCTTGTTAAAGGGCTCGGAATTGATGCAGATGTTTCATCGCCAACCTTTGCAATCTGCAATGCGTATATTGGTGCAGATAAAACGCTTTATCATTTTGATATGTACCGCATAGATGGCTGGGACGATTTATATTCCGTAGGTTTCTTTGATTATCTTGAGAGCGGAGCTTATATTACCGCTGAATGGAGCGAAAATATTTACGGTGCACTTCCCGATGATGCAGTTATTGTTGAAATCTCAAAGCTATCCGATAATGAAAGGGAATTTAAAATTTATAAAAAAGGTGAAAATGAGTAATGCTTTTGCTTTCTGTTGATTCTTCTGCCGTAACTGCTTCTGCTGCATTAACGGAAAACGGCAGTGTTATTAAAAGTGAATTAATTAATAAAGGTCTTACTCACAGCGAAACGCTGCTGCCGCTTATTGAGAGTGTTATGCAGGGATATGAATATAAAGAGCTTGATGCAATAGCTGTTACTGCAGGTCCCGGCTCATTTACAGGTGTCAGAATAGGTGTTGCAACCGTTAAGGGTATTGCATTTCCTTATGATATTCCGTGTATCAGTGTTTCAACACTTGAAGCAATTGCTTATAATTTTGCGGATGAAAATGCCGTTGTCTGTGCTGTTATGGATGCAAGAAGAATGCAGTTTTATAATGCACTCTTTAAGGCTGAAAAAGGTGAAATAACACGACTTTGTGATGACAGAGCAATTTCATTGGAGGATTTGAAAAAAGACCTTGAAAAATATGAATATGTGATTATAGCAGGTGACGGCGCAAAGCTTTGCTATGATAATATTAATCTGGAAAATACTGCTTTGGCAGCAGAGGATAAACGCTTTCAGTGCGGAATCGGTGTTGCCCTGGCAGCAAAAAATAAAAATACAATAAAAGCAGAAGCTCTTATGCCTGTTTATTTAAGATTAAGTCAGGCAGAACGTGAATTGAAATTGAAAAAGGAGAACTAATATGATTGCACTTGGATCAGACCACGCAGGATTTCCGCTTAAAGAGGAAATTAAAAAGTATCTTGAAGAAAAGGGAATAGCGTATAAGGACTATGGTTGTTATACTCCCGAAAGATTTGATTACGCCATTGCTGCCAAGAAGGCTTGCGATGGTGTTATGAGCGGAGAGTGCGAAAAAGCCATACTTTGTTGCGGTACAGGAATCGGCATTTCAATGGCTGCTAATAAGGTTAAAGGAATTCGTGCTGCTGCATGCTCTGATTATTTCAGTGCAAAATATACAAGGGCGCATAATGATGCTAACTGCCTTTGCCTTGGGGATAGGGTATTAGGAGTTGGTCTTGCACTTGAGCTTGTTGAGGTATTCCTTAATACAGAGTTTGAAGGTGGCCGCCATCAGACAAGAATAGACCAGATTATGGCTATTGAAAAGGGCGAAAAGTTTTTTGATTAATTACATATGAGCAGTATAATAGAATTTGCAAACAGAGAAGAATTCAGAAAATGGATTTGTGATAATTGCCGGTCAAATGATGGAGTTTGGTTTTTGCTCGGCAAAGCAGACGGACCGAAAACAATAAACGCAGGGGAAGCACTTGAAGAAGCCTTATGCTTTGGCTGGATTGACGGCAGATGCAATAAAAATCTAAAGCCTATGTAATTGTTAATAACCAATAAAAAAACGCGAACAAAATGTTCGTGTTTTTTATTGTGTATATGGAGAATACATACAGCCTTAAGGTTGGATATTGATTTATATGACTGATAGATATATAATTGTATTTGTAAATTTTATATTTTTTGCAACACTTTTATGTTGATTTGATACTTAATTGATGACAGTGTCAATAAAACATATATTTTACTTTAATGAATAAGGGGAGTAATGCAAATGAAGAAAAAACTTATCTCATTATTATGTGCTTTTGCAGCATTGACTGCAATCATGATTTTTTCATGTCTTGAGGCGGGTGCGCAAACCATAACACCGGATGTTAAGCTGAATTATACAAGCTATGAGTACACAGGCAGTCCGCTTGGTCCCGGATTGTCAGTTTATGATGATAATGGTAATGTCCTTACAAAAAATAAGGATTATGTTGTAAAGTATAATGGTGAAAGAGTTCAGCCCGGTACATATTCTGTTACAGTTTCCTTTATCGGTGCTTATGAAGGAAGTCAAGAAGTTACTAAAGAATTTTCTATTACTGAAAATAAAGTGAATATCAAGCTGAATAATACCAGCTATGAGCATACGGGCAAGCCTTTGGGCCCCGGACTTACGGTTACGGACAGCAAAGGAAAGGTTCTGACAAGAGATATTGATTATACCCTTAAATACAACGGTGAAAGGATTGAGCCGGGTACATATTCGGTTACGGTTACACTTATGGGCAATTATGTTGGCTCAGCTACAGCGAATTATAAGATTACCGAAAACAATGTAACTGTTAAACTGAATAATACAATTTATGAATGCACGGGCAAACCGCTTGGTCCGGGTCTTACCGTAATGAACAGTAAAGGAACAGTTCTGACAAGAAACGTTGATTACACACTTAAATACAATGGTGAAAGAATTAAGCCGGGTATATATTCGGTTACGGTTACACTTAAAGGAAATTACAGAGGCTCTGTTACTGAGGAATATCAGATTGTTGAAACATATAAGTCAATTCCTCTTAACTCAAAAGCAATCAGTTGTTCAAATTCACGCAAAAACTGTACAAGATATATTTACGGAACATCATCAATGGGTTATTCTCTTGATGCGTTTATTATCGACGGAAATGGTAAAAATAATAAAGTAATATTTATAGATTTTGCAGTTCACGGCTTTGAAGATGAATATGCGAGGGATGGTCAGGTCCTTGTACAGCTTGGAAATGAGCTTGTTGAGTATTATGCATATCATCCTGAGTTACTTGGAGATTACCGAATGGTAATTGTTCCTTGTGCAAATCCTGATGGAACAATACACGGTAAAAACAATTATCGTGCAGAAAAGAGCGGCGCTTTTGGCAGATGTACATATACAGGTGTTGATATGAACAGAGATTTCAAAGCAGGAGGATTTAAGGCTGTTGAATCAAGGGCACTTCGCGATTTGATGAATAAATATCCTATGAAGATTTATCTTAATTTTCATGGCTGGCTTGACGGTGTATATGGAAATCCGGAGCTTGTAAAAATTTTCAGAGCAAATGCAGGTCTTACAGAAGATCATTCAAATGCTTACGGAGCCAGCAAGGGTTACATTGAAGGATATGTTAATAATACCTTCAGAGCAAAATCTGCTATGGTTGAGCTTAGAAACACAAAATCCGTAAACACTTCAAAAGTTATTTCTGCAATTAATACGTCTATTGCCAAGAATTAGTATTGTAAGATTATAAAAAAAGAAATGCATAGTAAAAATCCCGCAGAGATTAATTCTCTGCGGGATTTTTATCCGTTCCAGCGATAAAGCATACAAGGTCTGCCGCCTGTTTCGTAGTTCATATTACCAATAATTTGTCCTTTTTCAAGCAGATAATTCATATATCTGCGTACAGTAACTCGTGACAGTCCTATCTCGTCCGCAATTTCTTCTCCTGTAAGCTCAACAGATGGATTGTTTTCCAGAAAATCGCAGATAGTTTCAAGTGTCTGATTCTGTATTCCTTTAGGCAGTTCGTCATTTGTTTTAGGATACGCTCCTCCGATTAAGGCATCAAGACTCTGCTGATTAAAGGTAGCCAAGTCATGAAATGCATCCTGCCTGCTCAGAAATGTTTTTAAAGCCTGCTGAAAGCGGTTGTTGGAGAATGGTTTTACAAGATAATCAATAATTCCGAGTCTTAACGCTTCTTCTATTGTTTCGCTGTCATTGGCAGCAGTTACCATAATAACAGAAACGGGAATTCCTTTTTCTCTGATTTGTCTTAGCAATGTTAAACCGTCTGTATGGGGCATATACTGATCCAGAATAATCAGGTGCACAACATTTTTTTGCAGATATTCCATTGCAGATAAACCGTTATTGCAGACTGAGCAAACGTGAAAATGTGGGTTTTGATTAACATATTGCTTGTTAATCATTGAAACCATAGGGTCATCTTCAACAATCAAAACTTCATACATGATTGCTTCCTCCTTCGTCTGTTAAGGTTACCGTGAATGATGTGCCTGTGCCTAATTCCGAATCAACGGAAATTGTGCCGTTGTATTTTTGAATTAAATTGTTCACAATATGCAGTCCGAAGCCGTGGTTTTCTCCTTTAGTGGAAAAACCATTTTCAAATATTGCGTTTTTATTTTCAGGAGCAATACCCGTTCCGGTATCATCCACGCTGATAAGCAATGCGTGCGGCTTTGTATAAATGCCAACAGATAATTCTTTTGGCTGCTCAGCCTTTTCATTTATGGAATCCATTGCATTATCAAGCAGATTTCCGATTATGGTTACCAAATCACCTGATGGAAGGGAAATCTCACTTCTTGATAATCTGCTTGAGCTTTTAAGCGTAAATTGTATATTGAGCTCTGCTGCACGTGAATATTTTCCGATAAGCAGTGCGGCAACAGACGGATCTTCAATACTTTTCATAATTTTATGAATTACCTTTTGCTGAATAGCGGTAATGTTCATAATATATTCGCTTGCTTCTGCGGTGTTTCCAATCTGAATTAAACCGAGAATGACGTGGAGCTTGTTGATGAAATCGTGATTGTTGGCACGCATGGATTCAACCATATATTTTACGCCCGATAAATCCTCCATAATTTTAGTGTATTCCGTTCTGTCACGCAGAATACACAATGCACCGACTATTTGCTCGTGCTCCATAACAGGAATCTGGTCGGCAAGAATATCATTGCCTTTTGATGAGTTAATGGATACGCCAAAGTATTTTTCACCCAAAGTCAGGGTTTGTTTTAAAGCCAGTTCAGGGCATATTCTGCTGATTTTATTGTTTTCCGATTGATTATCTTCAACATAAAGCATTTTTCGTGCAGCTTTATTTATATAGATGATTTTTTCATCCGTTCCAACCGCAATAATTCCTTCTTCAAGGGATTCCAATATGTTATCTCTTGTACTGAACATTGCACTGAAAGTACTTGGCTCATAACCGAATAACATTTTTTTGATTTTTGTTGAAAGATATTTTGAAAAAATGACTGCACAGATGATAACCGTAACAGCACAGATTAGGTGAATCGTAATTGCATTTATAACAACACGGTTAATATTTTGCTTGAGCATAACTGCAAGCACAAAGCCGGAATAATTGCCGTCACTGTCATAGATTGCGGCATAGGCACGTCGTTGTGAGCCTGAAGGACCAATGTCGCTTGTTACATATATAAGTTTGCTTTCGTTTTGAAAGTCGGGGAGTGTGCCGTCATAAACAGTGCCGATTAACTCGGAATTTGTATGGTATTTTCTTACCTGATCGCTTCCGACGACAGATATAACATCTATGTTTGATAAAGAGCTTTTAAGTGTATCCAAATATGGCTTTACAATAGATGCGGAATTTTCGCTGTTATCTGCTGCAAGCTCTTCCTGCACAATTTGTGACTGTGAAATAGTGTATGCTATATTCTGCAGGTTTTCATCAAGATAATTGCTTTCTGATTTTATATTCAGAAATATGCTTATCACAGTAATTAAAATTGTCATAATCGAAACAAGAATAATCAGCGTTATCAGAATTTCCTGTTGGATTTTTTTTATGGGGCGTACTTTTTTTCTTTTCATTGCAATCTCCTCAATAATGTTTTTTCATTATAGCATAGTTTTATTTTTTTGAAAATAAATAACAGATTTTAAAGGGCTTTTGTAAGTAAAAAAAATCATATTTTATTCTAATTGTATTCGTTACTTACAGATGGATAGACTTTTTGCCAATTGGAAATATAATGACATTGCTGAGGAAAACAGCAGGATATGTTTTCAAAAGGAGAGTATTTTATGAACGCATTTATAGGTATTATGGAAACAATGATGTTGATTTTATTCGGAATTTCATGGCCGCTTAACATCGTGAAGGCCTGGAGGGCAAGAACGGCACAGGGAATGAGTTTGTTGTTTTATTCATTCATATGGCTTGGTTATGTTTTTGCTTTGGTAGGAAAATTTGCATTGATTCACAGCAATGCACCGCAGCCATGGTATGAGAGTGTGCATTGGTATGTTATGTTTTGCTATATACTGAATATTTTAATGGTTTCAATCGGTATTTTGATTTATTTCCGCAATAAATATTTTGATAAAAAAATCAACACAACAAATGCTGTGATGGCTGTATGTGAGGAGAGATAATTATGAATATATATGAAAGAGAAGTTGAAAATTTCCGCAAGTTGAACAGAATAGCCAAAAAGAACAGTGTTGTATTGCTTGGTTCAACATTTGCAAAGGATATTCCTGTAAGCGAGCTGGTCCAGACCTTTGATATTGATTGCAATGTTTATAACCGAAGCTTAACGGATCTTTCGGTTTTTGACGCAGAAAAGCTGCTTGATGACTGTGTGATAAGCCTGTCGCCTAAGAAAATACTTTTACAGCTTGGCGAAACAGATTTGGAACGTGGCTATCGCACAATTCCTGAAATTCTGGAAGCCTATGAGAAGATAGTTGCAAAACTGAAAAATGCAAATAAGCATTGTGAAATTATAATCGTATCTGTTTGCGAGAAGAATTCAGAGGTTTATCCTGAAGCTTTGAATGTTAAGCTTGAAGAGCTTGCAAAGAAACATAAATGTCAGTATGCTGATATAAGTCCTGCATTCTCAAATGATTCGCCAAGTGTAAAGGCATTCAGCCTGCTGAAATATTTTATGCTTGACAGACTTTCGTTTTATGATGCAATGAATCTGCTTAATGTATAAGTGATTTTTCTTAATATGCTGATTACTTTGACGGTGATAAAATTGTGTGCTATAATTTTATCACCGTTAAATTTATTTGAGGGGGAAACAAAATGAATGTTATCATTCACGATTTGAATAATGAGCAGTTTGAGTTGCTTTTTCCTGAATTAAATAATAATTCACACATTATCTTTGACAACGGCACAATTAAAAGCTGTATCGGCTGCTTTGGCTGCTGGATTAAGACTCCGGGCAAGTGTGTAATAAAAGATGGTTATGATAATATCGGTGAATTATTTTCCAAGGCAGATAAAGTGATTGTTATAAGCAAATGTTTTTACGGCGGTTTCAGTCCATTTGTTAAAAATGTGCTTGACAGGAGTATAGCCTATATGCTTCCTTTTTTCAGAACTGTTAATAAAGAAACGCATCATAAACAGCGATATGATAAATCGTTTAAATACTGTGTTCATTTTTACGGAGAGAATATTACTGAACCGGAAAAAGAAACCGCGTGCAGTTTAGTCAAGGCAAACAGTATAAATTTCTGTTCAGAATATGTAGTTTCGTTTTCATCTTCGGTAAATGAGCTTGTCGGGGAGGTTGATTTGATATGAAAATAACTGTTATAATCGGCAGCCCCAAGATTAAAGAAAGTAATTCTGAGATAATTGTGAATACGCTTATTCCGCTGATTGCTGATAATGATGTTGAAATAATCAATATAAAAAGAAACAGCTTATTGAAAGAGCACCTTTGCAGAATAGAAAGCAGTGATACATTGATTTTTGCTTTTCCGCTGTATGTGGACGGTATTCCGTCACATCTGCTGAGAGTCCTTGCTGCGATAGAAAACAGGGGATTTTCAAGTAAGGATATTATGGTTTATTCAATTGTTAATAACGGCTTTTTTGAGGGCATTCAGAACAATATTGCCATAACACAGATGAAAAACTGGTGTACTGCTGTTAATCTTAATTGGGGGCAGGGTGTAGGTATCGGTGCAGGAGAAATGCAGCCGTCTATTAAGAATGTTCCTTTAGGTCATGGACCGAATAAAAGCATAGGAAATGCACTGCAATGTTTGGCAGATAATATCAATAACAGAAAATCAGGTGATGATATACTGGTTTCTCCCGATTTTCCAAGATTTTTATGGAAAAAATTTGCAGATATCTTCTGGCATAAGCAGGCTAAAGAAAATCATCTTAAAAGAAAAGATTTATATAAGAAGCTGTAAAATATGCTTAGCTGTTCATTTTCAATTCATAATATGGGTATATTATAATAATCGGTGGTTATTTTGAAAAAATCAATTCAGGCAGCTTTGTGCGGACTTGCAGCGGCACTTTGTGTTACTTTTATGTTTTTAGGCGGAATATTTTATATATTCGCATATACTGTGCCGATTCTTCTGGGGCTTGTTACGGTTATGATTAAAAAAACATTCGGCAACGCCTCTGCTGTGTCTGTTTATATAGCAGTATCCATTTTGTCTTTAATGCTTGTGCCCGAGAAAGAAACAGTTATGATGTATGTTCTTTTCTTCGGGTATTATCCCATTATCAAATCTTATTTGGACAGGGTTAAACCTAAAATAATTTCACTGTTTTTTAAGTTAATAACCTTTAATACCGCTGTTGCAATAATTGAGCTTATCTGCGTGTATGTTTTCGGAATACCATTTTTTGAGGATGGTGATTTTTCCAAAGCCATGCTGATTATTTTTGCAGCAGCTATGAATACAATCTTCATCATATATGAGTATTTGCTTAAATACTTCGTTTTACTTTATGAAAGAAAAGTAGAAAAAAGGTTGAAAAATATTTTAAGATAATATAAAAAATGTGAACTTATCTGACTTGTGATATATAATTTAGATTTTTTGCCTTGCTCAAAATTACTGTAGCCCAAAAACACATATATCAGGTAAATCTATTGACATATCTATTTTTTATGTGATTATATATCAGTAATATATGTGGAGTATATAATGAAACAGCATCCTTTAATAGTAGGAATAGGCGAGCTTTTATGGGATAAGCTGCCTAGTGGAAAACAAATTGGTGGAGCACCTGCCAATGCTGTATATCATGCATCATGCCTTGGAGCAGAAAGCTATGCTGTCAGTGCTGTTGGTAAAGATAAACTTGGTGATGAACTTTTAGAAGCAATTTCTAAAACAAATATGCATACAACTATTGAAAGAGTTGATTATCCAACAGGCTTAGTTCATGTTACTTTAAATAATGGTATGCCTGAATATAATATTGTAGAAAATGCTGCATGGGACTATATACCATTAACAGATAATGCACTTACTCTTGTTAAAAAAGCAGATGCAGTATGCTATGGCACGCTGGCAAGCAGAAATGATATATCTCACAATACAATTATGACTTTATTAAAGCATACAAATCCATCATCATTAAGGCTTTTTGATATTAATTTACGAGCAGCATATTATTCTAAACAGCTTATTACAGAGCTTATGACTTATGCTGATATTTTTAAAATGAATAGTGATGAGGCGATTATATTAAAAAATATGCTTGATATAAATATATCTGATGATGATTTATGCAGAATGATTTTAGAAAAGTATGATTTAAAATATTTAATATATACA
>OFFV01001335.1_pt1 | contig 14816 bp, 15 predicted proteins | sample 1521461 | NCBI WGS metagenome assembly OFFV01 (sample SAMEA3504120, study PRJEB24116) | mouse gut metagenome | biome: mouse gut; feature: mouse-associated habitat; material: faeces | place: Denmark | collected 2011 | reverse complement strand
CTTCTACCCGCCAATCAATCTGGTTGCCGATTACAAAATCCTGATATGTATAGCCGAGTTCATGGGGTACAGCGTCTGCAATCAGGAGAATGGAGCGTGTGGAGTTTTCTCGCCATTGCGTTTCCTCCACAATCTTTCGGAGGACCAGTTCGTAGAACTCAGGACCATCTCCGCCGGACGTATCTTTTGAATTGAGAACGAACTTGATGAGCTCGTTTTCATTGGAGGTCGGCTGTATGCTTTGGTATGCGTCGCCATAAGTCTGTGCATTATCCATGTCGCAGTAATCCCCGAATGCAACGATGCCGAGGCGTAAGTCATCATTGTCTTTGAATAGCTGTGGGATCAACTCCGACACCTCTTTTCGTACTGCACCAATATATTGTGCCATGGATCCAGTGGTATCAAAGGCAATAACCATGTCAAGTTTACCGACATTTTTCGGAGCCACGTCCCCAAGAGCATTATCCTTACAGACTGCTGACTCTGTCTGTTCTGTGGGAGATTCTTCCACAATTACAGTTCTTTTTTTCTTACTGAATAGTCCCATTGTTATTTATTCGGTTTTATTATAAGTTTCTTGTTTTGATTATCAATCTCAATCTTGCCGAGGCGACCTAAAACTGACTGACCAAGCAATAGAGGGGCTTTCTGATTTTTCACGACTGATGCACGAACATTATCAAGTCTCAATCCGCCAAAGTCAATCTCTCGTAAGTTGATAATTGTTCCTTCCGAGATGTCTCCGTTTGCATCAAAGAAATTGCCGCTGCCTACAACATCACTTCGTTTGAGATAACCGTTCTTCATCATAAAATTTGCTTCCACCATTGAAAGAGAAACTATGCTTGCACCCGTATCAAAGATGAACTTCAAGGGCAGATCGTTAATCGAGCATCTTACTTCAGTGACGCCACCAACAGGAGTGAAGGGAATTTCTACCATTTCAGCCGGATCGCTGCTATCATTCTCTTCGATGGTTAATGGTCTTTCTTCTTTTACTGGCAACTGGGCTTCATACTCTGAAATAAGTTTTTCAAATTCTGAAAGTCCCCGTATGTCCGCCAAGTCATCATCACGTCGTATATGATCAAACCGTCTGAATCCTTTTTCAAAAGCCGTTCTTAGGTACTTTAAAGATTTCTCTCTATCTCCAAGGCGACACGTGAAACACGCTGCATCATAATAATTGCCAGGATTAATGCTGTCGTTGGCAATGACCTTTTCCATAAAGGCAATCGCATCATCCTTTCTGTCTAAAGCCAATAGAGCATACATGGCACAGGATTCATTATTAGGAACCGTGTCCAGTTCAACCACTTTCTGATAAGCGATAATGGCTTCGTCATGACGACCGAGTTTTTCAAGCATATCACCTCTGCCAAGATGTGCATAAGCATATTGGGGAGATAACATAACCGCCATGTCATAGTCAGCAAGTGCCTCTTCTGTCTTTCCGGAATTGTCTTCAAAAAATCCGCGCCTATAATATCCGCCATAGAAATCAGGATTTTTCTTTATGAATTCGCTCCACTGGGATATGGCACCTTCAACATCGCCGGATTCTCCCAAAATATCCGCTCGTTCACCAATCAGATTGTCATCATCCGGATTCATCTGGATAGAACGATCTATTGTCTTCAGGGCATTGCCATAGTCACCCATCTCCGAGTAATTATCGGCAATCATTTCCAAGAGGAAACTACGCGCATCAATGCTATAAGCCCTTTCAAGAGCCTCATTAGACTCAAGGAACATACGCTTATTATTGTAAATTTGCGCAGTGTAGTATTCATATTCTCCTGTATGGGGATGCTTTGCGGAAAGCCCTTTTAACTTAGTTACGATAAGCGTAAGCTGATCTGTGGGGAACTGAAACAGAAGATAATGGGCTTTAGAATCACTGTCTATTTCTAATGCCTTGCAGATATCCTCAATAGCCTTCAGATGTTCTCCCTTGGCAAGATAAGCTTCTGCTCTGAAAGAATAGCCGGAAGAATAATCAGGATTAAGAGCTATGATGCGATTATATTGTTCGATTGCTTTGACATAATCTTTACGGGCATAAGAATTACGCCCAAGACCCATTCTACCCATCACGCCACCGGGATTGAGTGCGAGTATCTTTTGATAATCAGTATCCGCATCATCGTAGCGGCCCTGTTCATATAGCAGCTGGGCTCTTTTCTCATACGCTTCTTCGTTGGTCGGATCAAGTTTAATCGCAGCAGCCATATCGGAATATGCGCCAACAGTATCGCATTCAATGGCGAGCAGTTGCCCACGAAGTAAAAGCACACGTGCGTGGCTACCTTTGTCTTTCTTTGGCAGGTATTTTAGAGCTGACTCCACCGCATTTCGAGCCTCACCGTAGTCTGAGTTATCCATGTGGAAAGCGGCCATTGCCATATAAGCATATCCGTTTTGGGGATTATCGGCTACTTCTTTGTTGAAGTACTCCATTGCGCTCTGCTTGTTGCCCCGCTGTGCTTCTTCAAGTGCTCGACTGAAATTATATGACGGCTCATCTTTTTTGGCTGCCATCGGTTGAAATGTCATTACCGCTAAGGCAAGAACCAGTGTGATTTTTATTAAAAGATTCATCTCTTCGTAAAATTATATACGGTTATAATATCTGTCAACTTCTTCTTGGAGATTTGTTGCAGGGAATCGCATTAGCTGTTGTACCTTGTCGATTGCGACGTGGATGTCAGCGTCATTGAAATCTCTCGGCAGTATGATTTTGAGAGCTTCACCCACTTCTTTTGTGATATGTTCTACCCAGTCTGAAGTCAACAGTCCATCGGATTTGCGCTGAAACTCCAGACACATGTCGCAAGAGTACATGACACATTCCGTTATGACATGATGCTTGTAGAATTGTAATGACCCTTGATTTGACCTATTCATCAGATTGTTGATGAGGTCCTGACGGAAATGGTCTCGGAAACGCGGTTTGGGAGGGGTAAACATAGTTAGAAGTCTGTAGGCACGTTGATTTCTGAATAGAGCCAGTTGATGAACATTGTTTCTTTTTCCGAGATACCGCCGATTAGCCCGGTTATAGAAACGAATTTTGCGAAATAAAGCTTTTTCCCATCTTCCATACGTTTGAGTATGCCCATCATCTGTGGTTGGGTTAAAGTCCGCGATTGGATTTGGTCGTTAGATGTGATACCAGCTATTGCCATCACTTCATGAATATGATTCTCCTTCTGCATCATGTGATGGTTCCCAATCTGGCGCACTGCGCACATCACTTGGTATAATGACTGTTTTTCCTGCGGCGAGAACAAACCGGGGATAACCATTTTGTCCATTGGTGATAGTTCCATGTCTTTGAGTTTTTAGGTTTCTTTGATTATATATACCCTGAGTTGAGAAAGGTAAATCATTCGGCGTCACCCCAAACGCCTCTGGTACCGGTAAGCTGATAGTTCCGAGCCTCGATTGCTTGCTCAAACTCATGTTGAGCCTCGTAATATCGGCGCATTTCTGTTTCACTCAGTTTTCGGTCACCGCCTATTCCTTTCGCCCCGTTGATAAGCTCGTTACGCACATCAATGGTGATTTGGGATAGTTCTTCAGGAGATTGGGCAGATTCAGCTCTCTCAATCCCGCGTTGATAGGTTTGTTCTATCTCACCGATTGAATCTGCACACGATACACCGATGAAGGTGAGGAATATCAGACCGATAGATAACCATTTTTTCATGATTTCTGATTTATTTGTGGGTGAGATTGAATAGGACGAAGTCGAAATGGCTGTTCTTAAATTGAGAGAGATCCATGGTATTGAATACCTTGTCGGGGTAAAGGTCAACGATTGTACGGGTCACCCGAGGGTATATGTTGCGGATTTCATCGGGGCTTAAACCGTCAGCTTCCAGTAGAAGGCTGAAGACATCCATATAGATGAGTAGATCGCCGAATATCAATCGTCCGCAACGTGCAAGGTGATCCATTACAACAGCCATGAGTCCACCGATATGGACATCAAGGAGTGTGTCCTGTTGTCCTACCGCCTCCATCGCAACCACCTGTTTTTGGCAGTCGGCGATAAACTCTTCGAGGATTTCACCGTTGACAGCTGTAACGAAGCTGATACCGCCTGTCAGCAGGTCTTGCGGGCAATATTTGTTGGTGTATACTCCTCCGTTTTCAACCGGGACTTGAAAGGAGAGTTCTTTTATTTTGTTGTTGATTTTTGCGACAAAACTGAATCTACGAGTTTCCATTATGATTTACCGATTTTATGAAAGGCCTGCGAATAAGATGATTCCCCAGATGATTGCTATCGCCTTGTCACCGAGTCCTCCGTCGATAAGCATTTTAATTGGCCAAAAGATGTTCCAATTGGAGATGAAGCACATGAAGATGTAAGATATAGCTGCGAGAGTGAGCATATGGATGATTTTTTTGAATTTGTGGATTTATTTATGATTATTTAGGCAATGGTGCCTGCATTAGCGATTCGTTGAGCCATATCCCATAGACCATCACTTGATAGGTAGTGCATACCCCACTCATATTCTTTGACGATGGTGGCCACTGCCATTGCTGCACAATATAGAGTGGTTGCATCTCCTGCGGAGTTATGCCACTTCTGCTCAGTGAGTTGACAGAGCTTGTCGATTACCGTTTCATTTATGCGAGAGTCGCGAATGTCAGCGAGTTCAGAAGCTGTGAGCGTTGGTATCACGGCTCGCTGAATGTCACTCTTATAGTCAATCATGACGGAGATGAGTGCCATCGGGTTACTGCGAACCACGTGAGCTGCTGAGTCGAATTGTTCTTTAGTTACCATATTCGGGATGTATATGTTTACTTACACTCTTATATCCCGACCGCTTGAAAAAGTAAACGCGCCAAACTGATTTTTTCAGTTTGACGCGCCTTTTTTGGTTGGTGAAGGATTTAATGGATTTCCACAACTGGCCGTTGTGTTCTTCTGAATATTCGGTCCTTCACATACTTACGGGTAGAGAAATATTTGCCCCATTCACTCATCGGGACTTTTGTGTCAATAAGTTTGCTTATTGCATAACTCAAAGACCCGTACGCTTTGCCTGACCGCTTGTCCCGGCACTCATAGTTCCGCTTATCAGCCTCACAAGCACTAATAACTGTGAGAGTCCCTCCTCCTCTGGTATATTCACCCGGCACTTTCAGCTTACGAAGATATGTATCGGCACTTGCATTTGCCTTGAACTCATCGCCGGTGCCACGCACAGTCTCAGACCATTCTACCTCACTGTCGGGATCCGGGTCATCATCTTGTTCACCTCTGTCCGCTCCTCCACTGTAACAGCTGTCAAAGACTACCATCACACTGCCGTTTGAGCCGACTTTTTGTTTAAGAATGGACAAGATCGGGAACAGTTCATCATCAATGAGATGGTTCTGACCTCGATACGCACGTCCTCCGGATTTGAAATCGGAAGACAAACACGCATCGAAACATACAAACGACTGATCATAATCGGCAAATTCATCGCCATTCAAATCTTCAATAAGTTGCCCATGACCGGAAAAATGGAGATATATGTTGTCTCCGGCGACAGTTTTCCCTGAGAGGACCTTCAGGGCAGATACAACTTTGGCCTTTGTCGCTTCTGCATCTGTCAGCGATGAAACTTCATAGCCGAGAGCCACGAACTTGGGTTTAAGCAAATCTATGTCATTCACACTGCTGATTTTTCCCCAACCGGTGGCTGAGGTATTATATCCTCCAACTCCGATTAACAATGCGCGATTCTTTGCCGACATTGTGAAGGTTAAGGCAAGTGCGCATAATATTGCCAATACTATCTTTTTCATCAGTCTTTTATTATGTAGAGTACGCGTTCACACTTTCGTACCTCAGGAGTAAGGTCTTCATTGTCTTTATACTTATCGATAATTTCATTAAGAATGAGACGCGCATTGTTACGGTCATGCAGGCGAAGATAAGCCATAGCAAGCATATAGCCGTTATTTGCCATTTCAAGATCACCGTCAGCCGATTTATAGAGGGTGGTGAGTTCAGGCAACTTCTCTTTCAGTTCTTTATCCGAGAAGGCAGCTATATCTATCTCATTACCGGAGGCACTGCGCACAAGGCATTCATCTCCAAAGGAGACCATCGCAATAGCATTGTCTACATTGTTGCTAGCCTGCCGCTGGAAGCCAAAGTAGCATGTGATAACGATTGCCACCATTGCCGCCGCTGAGGTTATTTGCCATAGAATAGGTTTGAGCCGGAATTTAACTGGCTTCTTATCGGCTATCTTAGCCGGCTGAGTCTTTCTTTCTCCAACAATATCGCGAAGCTGTTCTTTGGTAAGCTGCTTTAATGCTATGCCAAAATCAAGATTATCCTGTTCGGTTTCCTTGCAGATACCTATGACCGTAGCTGTATATAATTTGAACTCAGAGGCAAAAGCACCATCAGATATGAGACGGGCATCAAACTCTGAACGCTCTTTAGCGGAAAGATTACCGTCTATATATCGGTCAAATAATTCAATGTTTTCCATCTATCTTATCCTTTAGAGTTTGATATATATCATATAGCCCGAAATTCCGAAGAGAAACCAATAACTTGGCCGTAAGGACTTTCATGCACTGACTTTTCTTGGATTTTGCAGTAGTAGCGTTTCTATAGCCCACTCGCTCAGCAATCTCATCCATACTTTTCTTCTCCTTGTAGAATAGTGTAAGAATAGTATTGCAGGGCTCGGGGGTGCTGGCGAGAGCATCACCGAGAGCGGCTTGAGCTTCCTTATCCGTATAAATTGGATCATCATCCCACCCTTCCGGTAAAACTTTCAGAATGTCGTCAACCTTACGAGCGGTTGCGGACTCGTCATCGTCAGAATCAAACGGGGTATCATCAACGGAATCCGTTTTGCCGATTCGTCTCATCTCCTTTGATGCAAGGTTAAGACCAATCGTCATAATATAACTGCTCCAAGAAGTATCTTCCTTGATTCGTCCTTCAAGCAGGTTCTTTTGTATGGCGAGAAATGTGTCCTGATAGATGTTTTCAGCGTCATACAAAGTAAGCGCAGGATACTTCGCCGTGAGATGCCTCATAAAAGGTGCCTCCAGCTTCATATACCAGTCGCGCACTATGTCTTCGTAATTCTGTGCCATTGTCTTGTCTTTCAGACTGCAAAGTTACAAAAAATCGATGATAATTTATAGCTATACCATCATTTACGCACTCATTTTACGCAATTATTCGCTATTCCATCAGAGGGAAATGCAATCTTTACGGCATAATGAAAGCATCTATTAGACTTTGGATACTATATCATCAATGAGGAATACTTCTGGTGCGATAAAATCGCGTTGGTTTAGAAATCATCAAATAAAGAGAGATCTTTGACATTTTGATTTGAATTGGTTGACAAGTCTTGCTTGGTTAGAAGTTGTCGTAACTCGACACGTTCCAAAGCAGAGATTCTGATAAGGGTCGCCACTTCGGTTATAGAATACCAGCTTTTATAATCGGCCTTTATTCGAGCTACCGTAAGATAGGCAATGACAGCAGTCCAAAGATGGATTTTTACAGCGTTCTCGGAAAATCCCCAAAGGGTCTTCACGACAATATTCTGTTTGATCCATTTGAAGAAAACTTCTATATCCCAGCGATGGCGGTAGAGATTGGATATTTCCAAGGCGCTGATTTCAAAGTTATTGGATATGAAATCCACAATTGTGTCATTGTCTGGGTCATATACTCGTACAAACCGCATGTCATCAGGATAGAGTTTACTCGACTTATATCCGGTTACCCGAATACGGGAGTCTTCTATGATGCCTGACTTTGCATTGGGGATTTCCATTTGCCCGATTGTCATGAACTTCATGTTCTCTTTCGGACGGGATACCCAGAATGCCTGTGACTGATGGAATCTGAACAAAGCCTTGAAGTCAACATAAGCCTTGTCCATCACATAGAATGCGAATGGTTCCGGCGAAAGCATGTCAAGTTCGTTGCTGTCATGCCATTTCCCGTCGGTAATATGGATGTTGGCCGGTATGCTTCCACGCAGATCAAGCAATGTGTGCATTTTTATAGCGCCTCTGCTGTATTTGCCCAATGCCCATGCCGCAAGTTTTATGCTGGTTGATATGGTTGTAGAGTCCAGAGCATATATTACGTTGTCTATGGTTATCTCAGACAGTTTAGCCTTTGAATACATAGGTCTTACCAATCCTATGAGATAAATACCCAAACCTTCAAAAATTCGATAGTCCCGACTTTCGTTAGCCCGCGACAATGATGTGTGGCTGACTGTTTTTCGAAAACCGAGATGATATAGCATTTTTGAATGGGCCTCCAGACATAGACAGATGTCCCGTAGCGAATCACAGCCTGTCAGCTGTCCGAAGAGCAGATGAAGGAGGTGATTGTAACTGTTGAGATTCTTTACATGCCAGTCTCCTTTATACAGCCTTACGAGCTTATCGAACTGGTAGCGCGGTATAAATTCGATTACTTGGGAGAAAACATACTTACCCTGATTCATAATCTTGATGTTTGGGGACAACAAGACTAATAAATCAATTTCAAATCAAAAAATCAATGTTCTCTTGTATTTAACTAAATACTAATATTTTAATAACAATGGTTAGATTTTTATCGCACCACTACTAAATGAGGAAATTGAATTCAACACCATGAGAAATGGTTGCTTGTGGAACTACACATTTGAAGTCTCCACCGATATGTACCGGACGATTATTGACCCCATTGGCTATATCTGCCACATCACGGTTCAAATTGCCTATATTGAGGAGCACCTTAATAAACGGCAATACTTCTTCGAGAGGGGGATACACATGTTCATCATCATCTGAGAATTTACAATGTGACATATCTACACAACATAACGCATAATTATTTGCTTCTTCTACGGATTGTCTCATCTGCAAAGGAGACATCATTACGGATTGGTCTGTGCCCCAGCGAGATTTTACTTCAATGTAGTATGCCGGGATGCCGTTCTTGCATATACTAAGGTCTGAACCATATTGCTCAACTTTTACGGTGACACCGTTAGTTGAGATAGAATCAGACAACTGTTGTTGAATCATCTGCTCAACATATTTGCCTAAATCATATTTGAAATTGAAGTCTGCTTCTTGATTCCTTTGCGAAATCATAGCCGCACGACCCTTATTGATAATTTCATCAAAGTCAATTTCATCTGCGAGTTCAGCAAGTTGACCCAACTTCTGAGGATCGTTTATTTTCATCAATTTGAAGACGCTTTCTTTGCAGTCTTCACGAACATGGTTAAGGAACAATTCGGCTTTTTGAACTGTAATATGGGGGAACCAGCGTTCCCAACATTCATCCTTATCAGTGTTATTGATGATATCGAGGATTGCGGAATCATGGAATCCGTTTTCTTCCAGGCGTTTTTCTATTTCTCCGGCCACATCTTTGGCTGAAAGCTCCACGAAATCACAGAATGCCTCGAAACGGTCATCAATCATTCGGTCATTAAGATCTTTTCCCATTACCTCTTGATACAAGGTTAAAAGTTCATTTGGAATATCAATGCCCTTTTCGAGATCACGCACCAAAGACGGATAGCCATTTCGATTGGGGAACGCGCCGTATTTGATGCATAGACCATCATGGTTGTTTCTATTATAGTATTCCGTCCATCCTGAAAGTGAAGAGTGCAGCGAAACAATATAATCGCTATTATTTGTTACCCATTCTTTATCTTGTTGAGATATTTCAAGAAGCATACACTCAACCAAATGCTTGAAGGGCAGCTCTGCAATGTCTCTCTCATTACTATCAAGAGGTGCCAGAATATGTACATTAGGTGTTACTCCGAGATGTCCTTCAATAATCTTGATTGTATTTTTACGGATTTTTGAAGCTGTTTCAGACGGGAATATGAAGCTAAGTTTAAGTAATGTTTCTACCACGGAAGATTCGTATACATTTCCTTTTTCAAGCCAGTCTTGTCGTAAAGTTCTAAGTCTGCTCGTAATGGCATCGCGTAGGTCGTTGCGTGTAAATGCATTCATTCCGGCAAGTCCGATAAACATATCATCTGCGAAAGAGTCTATTTTATCCGGTACAAGTTCTTTAGCGATACATCCGAGCCATTCCGGAATAGCAGAGGCATCATGAAGTTGAGCTTTCTTCTTCTTAATGCCATCTCTATTAGGGATAAGGGCATTGGTATCAAACAAAGAACTTAATCCTTTCTGTGAGAGATATGAATCGAACGCATACAGAATCGATTTAGATACATTCTCGCATTCTCCAAGCTTATGGGCAATTTCCTCTACTCCAATTAACGAAGGATGCAATTCATCCCAAGAAGAAACCACTTGGCTCCATGCCAATATTTCATTCCGAGGAACTAATTGGCTTGTAAGAACAGCGGCATCATATATAGCAGTAAAATACCCGTCTCCAATTTTTTCATCAGAAATGTCAGAAATTATTTCTTGTGAGAAAAAACGGATGTTTGATCCATTTATGCTGATTTTGCCATCTCCAGAATTAACCATTGGTAGACGTAGAAAGAAGTCACTCCATTTTTTCTTGAAAGTCCTGAAGTAATCCTTTGTAACATCCTCTTTATGGTGCTCACAATCAAAAGACAGTCCTGATATATTTACCCAACCAGTAATAGCTCCTGTATGCTCGCGGTAATATTGGTGAACCATTTCGGTAAGCGAGTCGAGCACTTGGATATTCTGCTCATATTTTGCGCGAACATTTGCGTTTGACACCGGCAAATGCAATCCATCTCGTTCTTCAACAGGAATGAATCTTTTAGAATGGAATATCGCATCCATACCAAAATTCTCTGTACCGAGGAGCGGAAAATACACAAATAATTTTGCGATCCCGCTCAGACTCTTTGTCTTGTATGGTGTTTCGAGAGGAAGTATTGCCAGATCTTCTCCATCCGCAGACTCCAGATAGTAGATCTTACGTTCTTTGCGCACTCCATTATGCGTCAATGAAACCGACATGACTTTCAACCCTTCCTCATCCGGTAGTTGTCTTTTCTCAAACTTATATATGTCAGTTGTCAGTTTATTCTCAATGACTACATCCGAGATTGGCTTATTGACCGTCATCACATAAGGAATAACAGTAAGTGAAGATTCAATGGCAGTCACCGCGTTTTCCGAAGCACATTCCATTGACGAAAGATCATAACACAATTCCGTCCACTCTCGGCAAGAAGTGATTTGGGGAGCATCTGCAAACTCATTAACTGCAAGCAGTTGATGAGCAACTTTATCAACGAACTCTGTAATATTTTCATAAGTTCGGTCAATGATAAATCGATTGATGTCCGCATAAGTTCCAGGGGTATACTTCCCCATGTCCAACGACCCTGTGACATACAGTTTACGACCGAACACATGTGTGGTTAAGAATCCGGTACCATACTGACCAACAGTATCATCATTTTCTTTTCCACGAGAAGACACTTGCATAACCAACGATGTAAGAGAATCGTGATCGAATGGCTGTCCCTGATGTGCGAAAATGAATTCCGTCGGAGTTAAGGTTATTTTGATATGCGCTGTTTTATTCCCATTAATGTCTGTCCGTGCCAAATCGCGGGCATTTTGGAATAATTCCCAAATTGCCCGTTTCCCACTTTGTGGATCGAGTTTATCAAGACCCTGATCAATCTTTGTGCAGCTTTGTTTACAGAAAGCACGTTTCAGATCAAGCTCCATTTGTTCGCGTATTTTGTTGCTGTCCATTTTGATTTAAGTTTTTCGAATATATCTTCAAACAACATTAAATACTAGGGTGTTCAGTTTGATGTTCCAAAAAAAACGTCATTCAAAACACCTGAAAAATTAATAAAAACACGTGCTTAAAAATATTGATTTTTAGCGCAAAAGAGTACATTGAAAATTTGGATAATTCATTGATTTTTAGTAATTTTATAGTCTAATAATCAACTAAAAAGCAATGAAAAAATCAGATTCAAACACTCCCAAAGAAACCCCGGAAGAGGAACTGAAACGTCTTCGTAAAGAGAATGCCAGACTTAAATCTCAGAAGGAGGCTGACAAAGCCAAAATCTCAGATTTGAAGAAAGAACTCAAAAAAAAAGACGTGCCGACAATAACCGTGACCGAAGAACAACGCAAGTTACTTTCGAGCCTGTTCCCGGACATAGATTCTCTATTCAGCTAATAATGCTTTGCGTGCTGATCTATGTGAGGACCGGATGCGGACTGCGAACCGTCATATCCATAATAAGGATCTTTGAGGAGGTTATTGGTGACCCATTGGGAAAGCTTCCATGCTACAACTCTGTAGCCAACTGGGTTCGCAAGCTTGGACTATCCGTCTATGAGGAGGATGCACCCCAAGAACGTAAGTATGCCCACATAATTGATGAAAGCATCATGATTAACAAGGAGAAACTTCTTGTAGTGCTGGGTGTTCCTGCCGAACATACAGGCAAACCACTGAATCATGATGATGTCATCGTATTGGGAATGCACGTTGGAGAATGCTTCAAGCGGTATGATGTCAAAGAGGCTAATGAAAAAGCTGCTGAAAAAACCGGAAGTTTTCCTGAATACGGAATATCCGACGGTGCGCACAATCTTGTAGGCGGCTTTAAGGATGCCGGCATTGACCATCATCTTGACATAAGCCACACATTGGGCAACTGCATGAAACACGTCTATGGGAATGATCCTGAGTTTGTGTCACTTACCGAAAAACTCGGCAAGATCAGGCTGCAATATCATCTCACCGACAAGGCATGGCTTCTGCCTCCCAATATGCGTGCCATGGCACGGTTCATGAATCTTCGTGAATGGGTGACGTGGGGTCAGAAAATGCTTGGTTGTCTTGATTCCCTGGATGACGACACGAAGGAAGCATATTCCTTTCTTCTTCAGTATAGAGACCTCATTGAAGAACTTGGTGTCTGCGTCGAGTCCGTAACCTATCTTGAGACTCTTTGCAAGTGTGAAGGGTTCGGACTCAGAACCAATGCACTTTGTCAGTACTATATCATCCGTAATCTAATCGGCAACGCCTCCAACAGGCGGGCTTGTGTCGGTCTCAGAATGCTGGATTATTTCAAACGACAGGCTGCTGTGCTTAATGACAGCAGGCAGATACGAAACATTTCCTCGGACATAATTGAATCTGAATTCGGTATATTGAAATCAAAGGTATCTTCCAATAAACTTAACGGATTCACTCGTATGATTTTAATGTTGCCGTTATATCCAAAAATCGTTGTTTATTCTGACGCCAAAAAACATAATTTCAAAGTACGCTTGGCCAATGTTAAACTCAAGGATATAGATCTCTGGGCCAAGGAGAATCTATCTCTGAATCGGGTGGCTCTGCGCTCCAAGACTCTCAATAATGCGAGTTAATTTTGGAACATAGAACTGAACACCCTAATTGTTTAACAAATTTTCAAATTGAAAGAAGAATGGTATCATGTAATTATTAGTTATTTCCAAAATGGAAACAACCTCGCGGCATGGTGCTGTTGATGGACTGACTCAATCACGAGAGACCAATTTCTACAATCTTGATGCGATTATCTCCGTTGGCTACCGTGTCAATTCTGCCAAGGCAACAAAGTTCAGGATATGGGCAACCAATGTGCTGAAAGAGTTTATGCAGAAAGGTTTTGTGCTTGATGATGAGCGGTTGAAACAAGGAAGAACGCTTTTCGGCAAAGATTATTTTGATGAATTACTCGAAAGGGTTCGTTCTATACGTGCAAGCGAACGACGCATCTGGCAGAAGATTACCGACATTTATGCCGAGTGCAGTATAGATTATGATAGGTATGCCCCCACGACCCGTGATTTTTATGCAATGATTCAGAATATGTTCCATTACGCAATTATGGGGCAGACTGCGGCGGAGATTATATATACCAAGGCTGATGTTGAAAAAGAACACATGGGACTAACTACATGGAAGTATGCTCCTAACGGACGCATATTGAAGTCTGATATTGTTATCGCCAAGAACTATCTGCAACAAAACGAGATTCGCCGGCTGGAAAGAGTTATTACCGGTTACTTCGACTACATCGAAGACCTGATAGAGCGTGAAAACACATTTACAATGCAAGAGTTCGCCGCCAGTGTCAATGAGTTTCTCGCTTTCCGTCGCTATCAAATTCTACCGGATAAATCCAAAGGCTCCATTTCTCATGCAGAAGCCGAGACAAAAGCCACGGAAGAATATGAAAAGTTCAAAAAAATACAAAAAATCATCTCCGACTTCGATTTGGATTTTGGTCTTATCGAAGATAAGTAAATCCGATTTCCATACCATTTCTCCAACTTTATCAAAAGTACACTTTTAGCACCTACCACAAAACAAACCACATTCATTATCAATATATTACAAGTCACAAATAGAATTTTTCTACATTTGCAAAAAACGACACTCGACCAACACCTTTTACCATGTTTCCCAAGTATTTGATACCATGCATCATCGCCGTCATAATCGGCTCTATCTCTATTGCTGACCACATCACCGCAACGTCGGCACCTGTCGCCAAGGCAATTCCCGCCGCCACTCCATCATTCCGTCCCGGACAGTTTTATACCATATCTCCGGCAACTCAGTCAGGCACATTGATATCAGCACGCGGAGCTGCATTGACTTCATCTACCACAGATTCCGCCGAAGTCTATTGGTACATAGCCGAACTCTCCGGTGCATGGCGTTTCATAAATCCGTCAAGCGGGCAGGCTCTGCGCATCACAGGTCACGTACTTACCACCGGCGAGGACAATGGCTCCGATGAGGCTCAGCT
>OFFV01001330.1_pt1 | contig 14854 bp, 16 predicted proteins | sample 1521461 | NCBI WGS metagenome assembly OFFV01 (sample SAMEA3504120, study PRJEB24116) | mouse gut metagenome | biome: mouse gut; feature: mouse-associated habitat; material: faeces | place: Denmark | collected 2011 | reverse complement strand
ATATACTTATAAAATATGCGATGGAAAGGGTGATGTGTATTATTATTTTATTTCTCGTACTGACAGTGGCGGCAATTACTGATCTGCTGTTTGACAAAATTTATAACGAATGGCTTCTGGGAGCTATGGCGGCGGGCTTATGCTATGCCGTATGGAAGGATGGAGCGGCGGGGCTGCTAAGGGCTTTGGTATCAATGACGATACCGTTTGCCTTGTTATATCCGCTGTTTATCATAGGAGGACTTGGAGCGGGAGACGTTAAGCTCTTGTCCGTAGCAGGATGCTTTTTGACAATAAAAGAATCCATATGGTGCCTTGGGCTGTCATTTCTTCTGGGGGCGGCAATATCTTTGCTGAAAATGGCGGTGGAAAGAAATTTTTTAGAGAGGATGAAGTATTTTCTATCGTATGTCGTGGATGTTTTTAACAGCGGAGAATGGAAGCTTTATGAGGAAGATGGGAGGGACAGAAAAAAGAGAAAAGAGGGGAAGATACATTTTTCCGTGCCGGTGCTGTTGGGGATGGTAATTTATAAAGGAGGAATATATTGACAAAAAAGGTTTTGGCGCTTTGCGACAAAGAGGAAAATTATCTGCGGCATATGGCGGATTATCTGGAAAAGAAGGGGATACAGCCGTTTACGGTACGGGCATTTACGGATGTGGAGCAGTTTAAAAAGTTTACGGAAAAAAATTGCGCGGAGTTGTTATTGATTGCGGAAAATTCATATAAAGAAGAAATCAAAGACTGGTCCGTCAAGCATATTCTGATTCTGAATGAAAGTGGAAATCTGGCAGGAACAAATATAGAAAATATCAATAAGTATCAATCTTCCGAAGAGGTATTCCGGGTGGTTATGAATTGCTATATGGAGGAAAGCGGTAATGTCAGGAGGATGGCTACAGGAAACCGAATGAAGATCATCGGCAACTATTCCCCGATAGGAAGATGTATGCAGACTACATTTGCACTTAGCATGGGGCAGATTTTGTCTAAAAAACATAAGACATTATATTTGAATTTTGAGAGTTATTCCGGTTTTGGCTATTTGCTGAACAGAGAATTCGCTTCTGATCTTACGGATGTATTATATTATTTTAACTGCGAAAAAGAAAAGCTGCCTTATCGCCTGGAAGGAATGATTCAGACGATCAATGGTTTGGATTATATTCCTCCTGTATTGTCATACCGGGATTTGGCGGAGACAGAGGGGAGAGAATGGATAGAACTGTTCCGGGAAATCGAAAAGACGTCCAAGTATGAATATTTGATTCTGGATTTGTCGGATCAAATGAAGGGATTGTTCGATGTACTGAGGGAATGCTTCCGGGTATTTACCATAGTGAAAGAAGACGGGTACGCGGAAGCAAAGCTGCGGCAATATGAGGAGGTGATGAAAATGATGAATTATGAAGATATAGCGGTTAAGACAAAGCGATGGAGTCTGCCGGAGTTCTGTCGTCTTCCGCCGGGATTGGGGCAGTTGACCCATGGTGAGATGGCGGCTTACGTAAAAGGAATCATAGAGGAAGATATCTACGCATATGAAGGATGAGAACAGAAAAGAAAAGCTTCGGGCAATGATTTTGGACAGACTGGACTTTTCCAGGGAGATGCCGGATGAGGAAGTAAAGGATATTATCGACGAATTGATCATATCCAGGAGCAAGGAATCCTATATAGGGTTAAAAGAGAAAGAAAGATTAAGGCAGGAACTTTTTTATTCCATACGAAAGCTGGATATTTTACAGGAATTAATTGATGATACTGATGTGACGGAAATTATGATTAACGGCACGGATAAAATCTTTATCGAAAAAGCCGGACAAGTTATGGAATACGAAATGAGGTTTGAATCGAAGGAAAAGCTGGAAGATGTGATACAGCGGATCGTGGCGGGCTGCAACCGCGTAGTAAATGAGGCCTCCCCTATTGTGGACGCCAGATTGGAAAACGGCTCCCGCGTGAATGTGGTTCTCAGCCCGGTGGCCTTAAACGGGCCGATATTGACGATACGCCGGTTCCCGGATCACCCGATCGGGATGAAAGAACTGCGGGAGCTTGGCAGCATTACGGAAGAGGCTGATCTGCTTTTATCCAGGCTGGTAAAAGCGAAATATAATATCTTTATAAGTGGTGGGACAGGTTCCGGTAAAACTACTTTTCTAAATGCGCTTTCTGCATATATTCCCAGAGATGAAAGAATTATAACGATCGAAGACAATGCAGAACTTCAAATAAAAAATATTCCCAATTTAGTACGCATGGAAACAAGAAATGCAAATGTGGAAGGCTGCCGCCCTATCAATATCAGGGATTTAATAAAGACAAGTCTGCGGATGCGGCCGGACAGGATTATCGTAGGGGAAGTGCGGGGAGGAGAAGCGATCGATATGATGCAATGTTTGAATACGGGACATGACGGTTCCATGTCCACCGGCCATGCAAACAGTTCCGGAGATATGTTAAGCCGACTGGAAACTATGATTTTAATGGGGATGGAATTGCCGTTAGCTGCAATTCGACAGCAGATTGCCGCCGGATTAGACATTATTGTCCATTTGGGCCGGCTTAGGGATAAAAGCAGAAAAGTCCTGGAGATTGTGGAAGTGGAAGGAGTGGAGGGAAATGAAATAAAAATCAGAACGTTGTATGCATTTGAAGAGGAAGGGGAAGAAAATGGAAAAGTAAAAGGAAAATTAATAAAAAGGGGGGAATTAAGGAATGACAGCAAACTCAAAACGGCAGGAATCATGGTTTAAACTGGCTTTCTGGAAAAGAGGGAAGAAAAGCAATGATCTTCTGAATAAAAAAGACAGAATAAAGTGTATGCTGGAAGGCATTGTTATTATTGTTCTTTTCTCATGGTTTTTCTACCGATCTGCCCTGGCACTGCCCTTTTTATTGCCGGTTTATCTCTTATATCAGAGTGAAAGGCAAAAGATATTGAGGAAAAAGAGGCAAAAAGAAGCGGTAATTCAGTTTAAAGACGCCATTTTATCGGTATCTGCCAATCAAAAGGCAGGATACTCCATTGAAAATGCTTTTCAACAAGCCCTCGGGGACATGGAACTGCTATACGGAAAAGAGAGCATGATCTGTAGGGAATTGTATATTGTTGTGGCAGGATTAAAAAATAATATGTCAATAGAAAGTTTATTGCATGATTTTGGGAGGCGCGTCGGTACGGAGGATATCATAGAATTTGCCCAGGTATTTGCCGTGGCAAAAAGAAGCGGGGGAAACTTGACGGAAATTATAGAGCGAAGCGTATCGGTAATAGAGGATAAAGTAGAAACGGAAAAAGAAATAGAGGTAGTTATCAGTGCAAGACAGATGGAGCAAAGAATCATGAATATAGTTCCTTTTGGCATTCTGCTATATATCAGCGCGGCATCGGAAGGTTTTTTCGATGTACTTTATAGAAATGCGGCGGGAGTCGTTCTTATGAGCATTTGCATGGCTGTTTATATAGGCGCGGTTTTTCTGTCAGGAAAAATAGTGGATATAGAGGTGTAATATGATTATTTTATATGGAATGGTATTAATACTATATTTTTTATTATTTTTCCTGGCATTAAGGAAAAAAACATCTCTTGCCGGAATTGTCTACGACTTTTGCATAAAAAGAAAAATATTCCGCCAGCAAGGGGCCGGGGAAATATTGCCTGTTCTGCATCCGGAAATCAGGGGAAAAAGGGATAGGGAAAAGAACCATCTCCGCCGGTTTTATATGAATAAACTCGGGTTATTGCTTTTTCTGGTGTTTACGGGGGATGTACTGGCAATATGCTTATTCGTTAGCGGAAGAATGGAAAGCGTGGTGATGGATGGAAAATATATTAAAAGAAATACATATGGGGTGGGAAGCAGGGAAGCCGGGCTGGAGGCGCGGATAGAAAGCGGCCAGGGAACGCTCCGGCAGGATTTTGTTATTTCTGTGGAAGAGCAGAGATATGAAGAGGTTTTGGTAAAACAGCTGGCCGAACAACTGGCAGAGGCGTTGCCGGATATTATATCGGGTGCAAACAGATCCATAAGGGAGGTAAGAAACGATCTGAATCTGGTGAGAGAAGTGGAGGGATATCCTTTCCAGATCGTTTGGGAAAGCAATGATTATTCCTTGGTTTATTCCGATGGAAGCGTAGATAATGCGCAGATCGGAGAGGCTGGAGAAACGGTGGATCTGACGGCGGTATTTATTTACGATGACTTTAGAAAAGAGTATGTTTTTTCGGTTCATATATTTCCGCCGGATTATTCGAAAGAAGAATTTTTGAAAAAAGAGATATCAGAACTGCTGCTCCGGCAGGAGGAAAAAGATCGTCATACGGACAGAATGGAACTGCCCGAAAGTATTGGCGGAGAGAAAATAATATGGAGTGAAAATGTAAATGACGGCAGCGGATACATATTTATTTTACTTTGTACCGGCGCAGGAATGGTTTATTTTTTACAAGGCAGAAAATTAAATGAGGAAATGGATCGGAGAAACCGGCAGATGCTTTTGGATTATCCTCAGCTGATCAGCAAATTGATGCTCTATCTTGGAGCGGGAATGACCATTAGGAATTCTTTTAGGAAAATAGCTTCCCGTTATGCTGTGGAAAAGCAGGAGGAAGGAGGTTTCCATTATGTATATGAGGAGATGCTTCTGATATGTCATGAACTGGACAGCGGAATTTCCGAAATGGAGGCTTATGAGCGTTTTGGAAAGAGGTGCCGTCTGCCCCAATATACGAAACTGTCAAATATTTTGGTACAGAATCTGAGGAAAGGCAGCAACAGCATATTAAATGCGCTGCGCCAGGAGGCGGACAACGCTTTTGAGGAGCGCAGAAATATGGCAAGAAAGCTGGGAGAGGAGGCGGGAACAAAGCTGCTGCTGCCAATGATGCTGATGCTCGGTATCGTTATGATATTGATTTTAGTACCGGCGTACTTTTCTTTTTCTGTATAGAAATTTAAAGTTGCATGAAAATATACAATTACAAAGCCGCGCTGGTTTTATGAGGTAAAACGGCGCAGAAATGGAGTGAAAGATGAAAAACAGGTTAAAAAATTTCAAGGAGTTTATGTTAGAAGAAGATGGGATGGGAACTGTGGAAATTATTTTAATTATCGTTGTCCTGATCGGTCTTGTTATTATATTCAAAAATCAGCTCCGTACGTTAGTAACAAATGTTTTCAAAAAGATTACCCAGGACAGCAATACGGTAATGTCATGAGCAAAGGTTCTCTCACCGTATATTTGTCGCTTTCCCTCTCCCTCATTCTGTCATTTGTTCTGACTGTCATTGAGGGAGCCAGGATAAGCGTGATCAGGATGGAAGCGGAATGCGTGGCGGATATCGGGATGAACAGCGTACTTGCCGAATTTCACAGGGAGCTTTTGGAGCAATACGATTTGCTTTTTGTGGATATGTCTTATGGAACAACGGACTGCAAGGCGGAAAATACGGCAGAACATCTCAGACGGTACATGGAAAATAATTTTACCGGAACCGGAAAAGGCAAGAATGCTGCGAAAAACTGGCTTTCCCTTTCGGTAGATAAATCGGTGGTAAAAGAAATGTCCATCGCTTCCGATGATGGAGGAAATGTAATGAAAAGGCAAGCGATCGCATATATGCAGGAAAGTTCCATGGAAGGAATGATAGCCAAAACAATAGAGCAGGCTGGGGAATTGCGTGCATGGGGCCTGGAAACCAGAGATATTGCAAGAGAAAGGGAAAATATACAGGAGCAGATAAATGAGGTTGCCTTTTTGGAGGAAGAAGATGAGGAGGGGAATAAAAAGGAAATTTCGCTGGACAATCCTGCGGACAGGGTAAATGCATTAAGAGGAAGTCTGGTTTTAAACTTGGTATTAGGAGATATGGATCATGTGTCGGGAACAGTTATCCGGCCCGAGGATTACATATCCCGGAGAGAGAGATTAAAGGGCGCAGGTCTGAGCCCGGGCCAGAGGCTGCCGGAAACCGTATCGGATCATATATTGTTCGACTGCTATTTATTTGATAAGTGCGGCTGGTACGGAAATGAATTGGAAAAGTCGTTTATGAAGTATCAAATAGAGTATATGATTGCCGGAGAAAAATCGGATCTGGAAAATTTAGAGAAGGTGGTAAAACGCCTGATCCGGTGGCGGGAAGCTGCCAATGTCATTTATTTGTTTTCCGATGCAGGAAAATGTGCGGAAGCGGAGCTGCTGGCACTTACGCTGACCGCAGTATTACAGATACCGGCGCTGGTAAAGCTGGTAAAAGCATCTATTTTATTTGCCTGGGCATATATGGAAAGCCTGTCAGATGTAAAATGTCTTTTGAAAGGCGGACGGATTCCATTAATGAAAACAGCGGCGGACTGGAAAACAGGACTTGCGAATATAGCTGATTTTTCGGGAAATATCCCGGATGGGGAAAACCCAGGGCATGGTTTAAGTTATCAGGACTATTTGAGGATTATGCTGTTTTTAGAAAACAGCGAAAGAAAAAATATGCGGGCAATGGACATTATGGAGATGGATATACGCACAACGGCGGGCAACGTTAATTTTCGCATGGATGCCTGTTTTGACAGTTATTTATCTGAAATATCCATGTCCAGCGCCTTTGGATATCATTGTGATGTTCAGAAAAGATACGGTTACGATTAATAAATTATCTATTTAAAAATATACGAAGGGGAGGAAGCAAATGATGTCCTTTTTCCGGAATCTAAATGGCAACTGTAAACATAATAAAATAACAATTGTTTCTCCGGGCAGGAATCTATTAAATCAAGACAACACATCTCAATTCTTTTCTATTATAGCCGGAAAAAGGATGTCATTTACTTCCTCCCCCCGTAAAAGAACTTTAAAGGCAAGCATGACAGTAGAAGCTGCTATGATTATTCCATTATTTTTCTTCTTTTTTATGAATTTGCTATTCGTTTTTGATGTATTGCGGCTTCATGGGAATATTATGGGAGCGATGCATCAGACGGGAAATAAAATGGCGTTTTATGGTTATGCATATAAAAATGGGATAGAAGAAGGTTTGCCCTGGGGCGGAGCCGGTTCTTTGATATTGTCTGAAAAGTACACAAAAAGAGAAATCATCGATATTCTGGGAGAAGAATATTTAGACCATACTTGTCTGATTGGAGGCAGCCGGGGGTTGAACTTTACCGGATCATTGATTATGGGAGAGGGAGACAAGATAGAACTTATCGCTTCATATAAAGTGAGACCTCTTGTGGGATTAACAGGATTTCCTGATATTTCCATGGAAAACAGATATTATGGACGTGCATGGACCGGTTATGATGTGGAGAACAAAACGGATGGAGGGAAAGAGGAAGAAATAACGGTATATGTGGCGGAAAATGGTGTGGTTTACCATGTGGCCCGTAATTGTGCTTATTTAAATCCATCGATTAAAGCCGTGTCCTCTTCCTCGGTAAAAGATCTGCGGAATGAAAGCGGGGAAAAGTATTATATGTGCGGCGGGTGTAAAGGCAGCGTTTATCAGGCAGTGGTTTATGTGACTTCCTATGGGAATAAAGCGCACAGTTCCTTAAACTGTTCCGGCCTGAAAAGGACAATTCATGCGATACGTTTATCCGATACGGAGGGAAAAGGGCAATGCCCGAAATGCAGTGAATAAGAGAGGAAGGGAACTGATGAGAATAGAATGGGAGTGGACGATCTGTCTGATTTTTATGACAATATGTGTCATAACAGATATACGAAAAAAGGAAATACCGGTCATTGTCGTTGCGTTATCAGGAGGCTGTGCCTTGCTGTATACGATAATTTTGGGAGAGAAGGAATGGAGTGAAATATTATATTCGCTTTTACCGGGGGCGTGTTTACTGTTTCTTGGACTTTGTACGAAAGAAAGTATTGGATATGGGGACGGGCTGGCAGCTATGGCCGTAGGTATGTGGATAGGCTGGAAGGGATGTATAATTGCGATGATCAGTGGATTTCTGCTTTCTTCCATATGTGCCCTGGCTCTGCTGATTTGCAAAAAAGTGAGGGGGAAAAGCCGTATACCTTTTCTTCCGTTTTTAGCCGTTGGATTGGGGGTGTTTTATGTTGTGGGGAAAGGAATATAGAAAGGCAGGAGGATATCTGACAGTAGAGGCAAGCCTGGTGATACCGTTGGCAGTTTTTTTAACAGGCCTTATTTTTTATATGACTTTTTATCTGTATAATCGTTGTGTAGCTTCCCAGGATGCGTATATGTTAGCTTTTCGCGGAAGCGCATGTGGCTATTACGGAAGTGAATGGAGCGGAGTTTATGGATGTGACAAAAGTCCGGAGGAAATAAAACAGTTGATCATAGGCCAGTGCAATAGGCAGTTTGGCCAGAAATATTTAGGGATAGACACATTGATCAGTACGGTGCAGACGGATAAGAGGAATATTACAGTGGAAGCTTCCGGAAAGATGAACGTGGCTTTTACCGGACAATTACTGCCATGGAGCCGGTGGGATTTTTATGCGAAAGGATGGGCGGAAAGGATCTGCCCTACAGACTGTATCCGTAAAGTTCGGCTGATAAGGAAGGCGGCGGATAAGATAAGCGGGCATATGGAGACAGAATAGGGAGAAAATATGTTAAGTGTAAAATATCATAAAGATTTAAACCATAATTTTCTAATTATCAATCATAAGTTAGATGAAAAGGATCAGAACTATCAATATCGGATGATAAGCGGAAATAAAATCGGGCATTTATTAAACTGCAAGATAAGGTATGTGGATGAAGAATGCAGTTTTTATTATGAGATAAGTTCTAAGCAGAATTTAAGAAATTTATATGAGAAAAAGAAAATGGAGTATGGGAATATCTATGATCTATTGGAAAGCATAAGAGAAGCTTTAGAAAATCTGGATATTTTTCTATTGGACAGTCGGTGTTTGATGTTGATGCCGGAATATATTTTTGCAGAACCGGAGTCCAAGGAATATTTTTTTCTGTACTATCCCTGTTTAGAAGAGGCTGATAGACAGTCGGCGCTGATGTCATTGGCGGAGTTTCTGCTTGATAAGGTGGATCGGGAACAAGAGGAAGCGACCGAGATCGTATATAAAATTTATGAAACGATACAAGACAATCGGTTTATATTGCCGCAAATATTAAGCTGGTTTGATTCTTCTGCAATAGAAGTGGAGGAAGTTGTGAAGATACAGGAAATGTGGAGCAAGGAGGAAGAGGCGGAGGAAGAAGAGTGGAACGGAGAAGAGGATTTTGAGAGGGTTGACCGGGAAACAGGCGAGGAGGAGAGCGATATACATCTGCCAATCGTCGGAATATTATCGTTTCTATGCGCAGGAGCGGCAGCTGCGGTTGTCAGTGCGGGATATTTTTTTACATTATCCAGGGAAGAAAAACTTGTGGCCATGGCGGGAACTGTCGTATTGATCGTTATGTCGGCATTGATGTTTTTATATTTTATTTTCAATCTATTAAAAAATAAAAACAGGGTTAAAGTACAAGACAAAATGTTGTTGGAAAGAGAGGAGAGTGTGGAAAGCCAATTAATCAGTAAAAGCGCATTTCAAAGAGAAAACATGGAATATATGAAAAAAGGGGAATATGAAAAGCAGGAGGAATATGGAAATACCATTTTTCTTGATGTGTCTTCCTATAAAAAAGAAAAGAAACTTTATGGGGTAAATAAGGGAAACAAGTATCATATCAGTTTGGAGCAGCTTCCATGCACGATAGGAAAAATGGCGGGAAATGTGGATATTGTTATTAAAGACAGTACAATAAGCCGAATACATGCCCGCTTTACAAAGCAGGAAGATGGAATTTATGTAACGGACATGAATTCCACAAACGGAACGTTTAAGAATGGTTTACGGCTGGAACCTAATGAAACGGTAAAGATTGAATGCGGGGACGAACTCCGTTTTGGAAAAATGACTTTTTGTTATAGATAAAATACATGAATGCGGAATGTAAATTCATTGACACAAACGTAAGGAAATGATAACCTTTTCCATAGCATAGAATAGTCCGTACATATATGCGAATGGGAGAAAATATGGTAGAACAACAGCTCGACGATTTTATGGCAGAAGAAGGATATGTGAAAGTCCCTTCAAATTTGCCCGAATTTATCTTTTATTATTATTTGGAAAAGAATTATGTAAATGTATTCCATGTGATATACTATGAAAAAAATTTATATATAACGGAAGAACAATATCAGCACATTAAAGATAAAATAAGGGCTTTTTTTAAAGAAAAAAAGGTAGATGATGTTCATATTATGTCGCTGATCGTGAGCAGGGATACGGAAAAGGGGAAACGGATCTGCAAAGAGGATTCTTTTTGCTGGATGATAGATCCCTCTAATGACCGTCTGGTAGTGTATGAGAATCAGGTTGGCGATTTTTATGGAATGAGGAACAAAATAGAACGATTTCTCGCCCAGACATCTTCATCCGGGCAAACGACGGCAGATACGCAAGTGGATGCGGGGCAGACAGGAAAATGGAATATCCGCTTTCGCATACCATATGTGACAGCGTTTTTGGTGGCTGCAAATATTTTGGTTTTTATGATATGTACATTTACTGGAGATTTGTTATATAATGAAGGTGCTTTTAGCGCAGGAATGTTCTGGGAGGATAGAGAATATTATCGGATATTGACAAGTACATTTTTGCACTGGGATATGGATCATCTTGTCAGTAATATGATTGTTTTGTATTATTTAGGCGAAGTAGTGGAAAAATATTTTGGTCGCATAAAATACAGTTTTATATATTTATTTACAGGAATGCTGGGTAATCTTTTGTCCGCATGTTATGAAATTTATAAAGGGCTGTATATTAGTTCGGCAGGAGCGAGCGGAGCAGTATTTGGAGTAATTGGCGCATTGTTTGTATTAGTATGTGTCCATAAGGGGCATTTAGAGCAGATTACAATGGGAAGGCTTCTTTTTATGATAGGTTATTCCCTTTACAGCGGTTTTGCAGCAAAAGGCATTAATAATGCGGCTCATATCGGAGGATTTATAAGCGGAGTGATTATAGCACTTGTATTTTGGAAGCTGGGAAAGAAAGACAGGATGGAAATGAGGGAATAGTTATGAAGATTAATATTTATTATGGTGGAAGAGGGCTTATTGACGACCCTACGTTATTTGTCATTAATAAAATGCAAGAAGTTTTAGAAGAACTTCGGGTAAAGGTAGAGCGTTTCAATTTGCATGAATTAAAAAATGGCATTACTGCTTTGCCCCAAAGTTTAAAAGAAGCGGACGGTATTATCCTTGCCACTACGGTAGAGTGGTATGGAATCGGGGGATATATGCAGCAGTTCTTGGATTCTTGCTGGCTATATGGTGATAAAGAGAAAATAAGCAGTATTTATATGTGTCCAATTGTTATGTCCACTACGTATGGCGAACGGGAGGGAAAATTGAGCCTTACTTCCGCTTGGGAAATCTTGGGCGGGCGGCCTTGCAGCGGTATATGCGGATATATTGCGGATGCGTCTTTAATGGAAGAAAACCGGGAATATATTATGCTGATTGAGAAGAAAGCTGAAAATATGTATCGTACAGTGAATCAAAAGATTGTCAGTCTTCCAGCCAGCCATCAGGCGATCGGCCAAATGGTATCCAAGACTCAGATTGATTTGACACCCCAGGAATCAGAACAGCTTTCCCAATATGCATCCGATGATAATTACGTTCAAAAACAAAAGGAAGATATTCAGGAGTTAACTAGCTTGTTCCGGGATATGCTTAATAATGGTGAGATAGAAGAAGGAGGGGAAATTGTTACGCAATTACAGCAACATTTTAGACCCCAGCCTGGATTTAGCGGCACTTACCGTTTTATTATCAGTGGAAAAAAGAAAAATTTGATTGTTAAAGTAAATAACGCGGATTTGCAATGTTTTTTTGGCACATCCGATTTTGCCGAGGTGGAATTACAGCTGGAAAAACGTACATTAGATGAAATTGTCAATGGAAGAATGACTTTTCAAAGGGCATTTATGTCTGGAGAAATGAAGATGAAGGGTGATTTTAAAGTATTGCGTGCCCTGGATCAGATTTTTGTTTTTTAGGATCCATATCGGGTCGATTAACTGGAATAAATCATAATATTGAGGAAAGGAAAATGCAATATTGCGTTGCATTATTGCGCGGGAAAGAGTGATGGGAGAAAAAGATTGTATATTTTGTAGAATAGCGAATGGAGAGATCCCTTCTAAAACGCTCTATGAAGATGAGGAGTTTAAAGTGATTCTCGATGCAGGTCCGGCAACTAGAGGACATGCACTTATTTTGCCGAAAAGCCATTATGCTAATTTATATGAGCTGCCGGATGAAGCTGCTGTAAAAGTGATGCTTCTTGCCAAGAAAATGGCGGTGTTTATGACAGAAAAACTGGGTTGTGATGGTTTTAACCTGGTTCAGAATAATGGAAAGGCGGCCGGGCAGACAGTGTTCCATTTTCATCTTCATTTGATTCCCCGTTACAAGGATGATGGGCAGACTTTAGGGTGGAAACCTTTGGAACTGAAGCAGGAAGAGCTGGAGGAGATTAAGAATATTATTATAGGATGATGAGGAAATATATGCGTGTCGTACAAACATCGGTAATTACAGAAAATATAAAGGAAATGTGCATAGAAGCCAATCATTATCTTTCAGAGGATATGAAAAAAGTCTTTGATCAGGCTGTTGAAAACGAAGAAGCCCCCTTAGGAAGGCAGATCTTAAATCAACTGAAAGAAAACCTTCAAATTGCGGCAGAAGATATGATTCCAATTTGCCAGGATACAGGAATGGCAGTTATCTTTATGGAGATAGGGCAGGATGTCCATTTTGAAGGGGGCATATTGGAAGATGCAATAAACGAAGGGGTGAGGCAAGGATATATAGAAGGATTTTTGAGAAAATCCGTAGTTCGTGATCCGCTCATTCGGGAAAATACGAAAGACAATACTCCAGCGGTGATCCATTATGAAATAGTCTCTGGCGATCAAGTGAAGATTATAGTAGCCCCAAAAGGATTCGGCAGTGAAAATATGAGCCGTATATTTATGCTGAAGCCAGCAGATGGAATAGAAGGTGTGAAAGAAGCAGTTATAACAGCAGTAAGGGATGCGGGTCCGAATGCTTGTCCACCGATGGTGGTCGGTGTCGGAATAGGAGGAACATTTGAAAAATGTGTGTGGATGGCGAAGAAAGCATTGACAAGACCGATTGACGAGCGTTCCTCAATCCCATACATAAGGGAAATGGAAGAAGAATTGTTAAATAAAATAAATAAGACGGGTATCGGACCAGGCGGGCTGGGAGGAAGTACAACGGCTTTGGGGGTAAATATCAATACATATCCAACACATATTGCCGGACTGCCAGTAGCGGTTAATATATGCTGTCATGTAAACAGGCATGCAATGCGGATTATTTAATTAGGGTTTAAGGATAAATCTAAAATAGGTGAGGAATATGGATCAATATATTAGCGCCCCGATGCGGGATGAAGATGTCAGAGCTCTTCGGGCAGGCGATTATGTATATATTACGGGGACGATTTATACGGCAAGAGATGCTGCCCACAAAAGGATGGATGAGGCGTTGCAAAAAGGAGAAAAGCTGCCCGTTGATTTGAAAGGAAATATTATTTATTATATGGGACCATCACCAGCAAGGGAAGGGCGGGTGATAGGATCAGCAGGTCCTACTACATCAAGCCGGATGGATAAGTATACGCCTGGTTTTTTGGATATAGGGTTAAAAGGTATGATTGGAAAAGGCAGACGTTCGGCAGAGGTAATAGACAGCATCGTTAAGAATAAAGCTGTTTATTTTGCCGCAGTTGGAGGAGCTGGAGCTTTGCTTTCGCGTTCCATTAAGAGTTCTAAAATAATTGCTTATGAGGATCTTGGTACAGAAGCGATTCGTGAATTGGAAGTAAATAACTTCCCGGTTATTGTAGTGATTGACTCTGAAGGCAATAATTTGTATGAATTGCATTGATGCTGCGTAGGCATAGTATAATATAGTTAGGGAAGTAAATTATGTACAGAATTGCGATGATGGTTTTACGGTTATTTTTAAGGGCTCCCTATTATCTGTTTCGGATATGGTGGTGTGGGAAAAGTGACAAGATAAGTTTTGAAGAGGCATATGCTTACATCAAAAAAGTTACAATAGCAGCTAACAAGGCTGGAAGAGTAAAGATAGAGTCATATGGTCTGGAGAATATACCTGAAAAAAATGGCTTCGTATTTTTCCCTAATCATCAAGGACTTTATGATGTGCTGGCCTTTTTGGAATCCTGTCCTGTTCCGTTTGCATTTATAATAAAGAAAGAAGCAAGAAATGTTATTTTATTAAAACAGGTAACGGAAGCTTTGGGTTCTCTTGCCATAGACCGGGAAGATATCCGACAATCTATGAAAGTGATTATGCAAATGGCGCAGGAAGTGAAGGGCGGGAAGAACTTTCTTATTTTTGCGGAGGGGACAAGAAGCAAAGCAGGAAATAAGCTGCTGGATTTTAAAGGAGGGAGTTTTAAAAGTGCGGTAAAGGCGCAATGCCCAATTGTTCCATGTGCTTTAATAGACGCTTTTAAGCCTTTTGATGAAAAATCAGTTAAGCCAGTTACAGTAAAAATTATATATCTCCCTCCGTTATACTATGAGGATTATCAAAATATGAAAACAGTGGAGATTGCAGCCGAAGTGAAAAAGAGAATTGAGAAAGCGATTGAATCTTATTAGAAAAACGGAGGGAATGAAAATTTTTATGAAATGATAATTTCTATAATATTTTCTATAATATAAAGAAAAAAGAATTGACAAATAAATATTTCCTGTTG
>OFFV01001319.1_pt1 | contig 14988 bp, 17 predicted proteins | sample 1521461 | NCBI WGS metagenome assembly OFFV01 (sample SAMEA3504120, study PRJEB24116) | mouse gut metagenome | biome: mouse gut; feature: mouse-associated habitat; material: faeces | place: Denmark | collected 2011 | reverse complement strand
AAGAAGGGATATAGCCGCTTTCCTTTGACAAAAGTGTTACCTGCATGGAACGAAGGGTTCCGAGAATCTCGTTACAGGTATATTTGTTTCCCATTTTTTTCTCAAGCAGGCGGTATATAAGCAGGCTGATGTAACAGGTAAGGAAATGTGCTTTGATGCGGTCCTCTCGTCTGACATAGACAGGACGTGCTTCAAAATCTGTTTTCATGATCCGGAAGTTTTCTTCAATTTCCCAACGCTGCCTGTTGATTTTTAAGATTTCTCCAACATCTCCTTCGAGATTTGTTATGACTGCATAAAACCCGTCATACTTTTCTTCTTCAGATATACGGTCCAAATCCAGATCATATATATTCTTGCCTGCAACTTCACCTTCTTCTGTTATGGCAGTAGATTTAATAAAGCGGGCGGGGTCATTCTGGTTTTTGCCACGTCTTTTTTTGCCCGGCTGTTCCATCATTTTTACAGCGCGTGCTATCTGCTGTTCGCGGACCCTTTTCTGGTATGCCTTGTATTTTGGGGAATAGGTTACGATGATGGTTTCATCCATGTTTCCATTTACAACAGGCACTTCCTTGTAAAAGATTGTTTCGTAAATATCCGGATCGGATTCATCAAGAGTGGATAGATCGATGAACTTATCAGAACCAGGTCTGCGAAACTGTTTTGGATTTAAGGCAGTCTGCCGGTCTTCCACGCGCATCTTCTTCAGGGACTGTGTAATGACATAAGAACGGTTTCCAAAGCTGTTAAATCTTCGGTTTGACTTACTGCCGAGTCCGGCATCCGAGCAGAAGATAAACTCGCCGCATGCAAAGTCACGTATTACCTTTGTTTCCAAAGGTTTTAAGGTTGTCTGTTCGTTCTGGTTTCCCGGGAATACATCAAAAGCAAGGGGGATTCCATCAGCATCCATAAACAGTCCCATTGTGACGATGGGATTTGGCCTGTTTTCCTTGCTTTTTCCATACTTTCTGAAATCATCATCCTGCTGGGTCTCAAAGTAATAATTCGTACAGTCGTAGTAGAGAATCTTGTTGTTTCTGGGATGAACGAAGTTTGAATTGCAGTATAGTTCCTCCTGAATAAAGTCGGATTCTTCAGCCATAACGGAAAGTGCGCGGTAGATGTCGTGCAGTTCATACTTAGGCGGTTCAAGCAGCATCTGGCAGAAAGAGTAACTGCCCAGTTTGCTGGAAGGCGCCAGGATTCTGGAAAAAATCTGATCCGTAAGAATTGCGCTGAAATCATAAGAGTATTTATGACGTTTGGAAATCTTACGGGAAATGGAATCTATTTTTAATTCAGTGCACAGTTTTTGAAGGAACAGATATCCAATCTGAAAGCAGCGTTCTTCATATTTGGGAATATAAGCGCTTCTGGATAAAGAAACTGTAACACTGCTAAAGTTAGAGTTGTATTCGATGGTGTCCTTTTCTGCCTCAGATTTTGCCCAGGCCATCATAGCATCATAATCCCCGGAAAACTGATCCAAGAGTTCATTGAGTTTTCCGAGTTTTCTATGGATATGAGTAGCAGTTTTGCCATTGCTTTTACGGTATGAGCGTTTAATATAGACATCTTTGTTGTCTGAATTTCCTGTAAGTGAGATATACATGTGAAAGGCCCCCCTTTGTGATATAATCTATATTATACCATAAAACGTACAAAAGCGCACGCATTATTTTAAAATATTTGACAAAAAAATAAGCCCTAATTAGCTTAAATAAAGGATTTTTGCGATATGATGTTAAAAAGAAGTGTCAAACTCCCGAGGCGCAATAAAAGAATATTGAAATTTTAGTCGAAATTTTTTGTTGAAAAGTACTTCTCAAATGTGGAAAAATGCGGTATAAATATATTACATTATAGGCGTAACTGTGCCGGAAAAATTTCTTAATGTGTAAGAAGGGAGAACACAAAATGACAGATAAGGTAATCGAAAACAACCAGGTCACCGTGATGGGGGAAATCATCAGTGATTTTGCCTACAGCCATGAGATCTTTGGGGAAGGATTCTACATGGTGGACGTGAAGGTACAGAGGCTCAGCGAGAGTTTTGACGTTATTCCGTTGATGGTCTCGGAGAGACTGATTGACGTGAACGCGGATTATAAGGGGAAAAATATCTGCGTGAACGGCCAGTTCCGCTCCTACAACCGTCATGAGGAGCGCAAGAACCGTCTGGTTTTGTCTGTTTTCGCCAGGGAGATCGATTTTGTGGAGGAGATCGAGGAGAGTTCCAAGACCAATCAGATCTATCTGGATGGCTATATTTGTAAGGAACCCATTTACCGCAAGACGCCGCTGGGAAGGGAGATTGCCGATGTGCTGCTGGCGGTAAACCGCCCTTACGGTAAGTCGGACTACATTCCCTGTATCTGCTGGGGAAGGAATGCCCGCTATGCCAGCAGTTTTCATGTGGGGGAGCGCTGTGCCATCTGGGGCCGGATTCAGAGCCGGGAGTACATGAAGAAGCTGGACGAGGAGCATGCGGAAAAGAGGGTTGCCTTTGAGGTGTCCGTGAGCAAGATGGAACTTGTGGAGACGGAGGAGGAACAGCAACAGCCTCTGTAGGACGGCTTATTTTCAGCTTTTATTGGACAATGCCGCAGACCGGTCTGCGGGCTGCAGGGGGAAGAACATGGACTGAGGAAGCATCTACATATATACGGGTGATGGCAGGGGCAAATCCGCTGCCGCCTCTTCCATTTTGACAAAAATAAGCCAATTTTCATTGACAAAAACATAGGGCAATGCTATGATATTGAAAATAAGATAGAGGTTGCGTATTTTAAGAGTACTCCCCCGGATGTGGCAGGCACAGGGGAAGGGGAAGGAAAGGGACATACGCCGAAAGGACTGGCCTGCTGCGGGCTGGAGCCTTGGGTGTGCAGTGAATAACTGCATGACTGTCATCTGAGTATCTGGATGGGGCGCTATCGTATAATATCAGGAAGCATTTCGTGATATGGTTCGTCGGCGCATGGGTGTCGGCTTTTTTTTGCGGAAATAAGCCGGCGGGCAGGCGTGGTGCTGCTGAGGCAGCGGAATGGAGGAAAGAGTATGGCAATATTCACTGGAGCGGGAGTGGCGATTGTGACCCCCATGCATGGGGACGGAAGCGTGAATTACGAGAAATTTACGGAACTGGTGGAGTTCCAGATCAGAGAGGGCACGGATGCCATCATCGTCTGCGGGACTACGGGAGAGGCATCCACCATGAGCCATGAGGAACATCTGGATGTGATCCGGCACTGTGTGGAGGTGGTAAAGGGCAGGATTCCCGTGATCGCAGGTACCGGTTCCAACTGCACGGATACCGCCGTCTATCTGTCCCAGGAGGCGGAAAGGTACGGCGTGGATGGCCTTCTGTTGGTATCCCCTTACTACAACAAAGCCACCCAGAACGGCCTGTACACCCATTTCAAGAAGGTGGCGGACTCTGTGAAAACTCCCATCCTGCTGTACAATGTGCCCAGCCGCACAGGCGGCAATATTCTGCCCCAGACAATTGTGCGCCTGTGCCGGGACTGTGAGAATATCGTGGGGGTGAAGGAAGCCAGCGGCAATATCTCGCAGATCGGTCAGCTTGCCGCTCTTGCCGGGGGCAGCGTGGACATATATTCCGGCAATGATGACCATATTGTGCCCGTTTTGTCTCTGGGCGGCAAGGGCGTGATCTCTGTATTATCCAATGTAGCCCCCCGCCAGACCCACGAGATCTGTGCGAAGTTTTTTGCCGGGGATGTGGAGGGAAGCTGCCGGATGCAGTTGGAGGCCATGGAACTGTGCAGCGCGCTGTTCTGTGAGGTGAATCCCATTCCGGTCAAGAAGGCGCTCAATCTGATGGGCCTGGGCGCAGGTTCCCTGCGGCTTCCCCTGACGGATATGGAGGAGGAAAACGCGGCCAGGCTGGAGAAGGCCATGCGGGCATACGGCATCCTGGACTGACAGGATCCGGGGAACGGGAAATTTAGATTGACGCGGCATCGCAGGCTTGCCTGCGGTATGCGGGAATGGGGAAAAGGAAACGAAAATGATTCGATTAATTATGCATGGATGTAACGGCAAGATGGGCCAGGTGATCAGCAACATCGTGGCACAGGACCCGGAGGCGGAACTGGTGGCAGGCATTGATATGCGGGACGACGGACATAATCCCTATCCGGTATTCACGGATATAAGCGCCTGTGATGTGGAGGCGGACGCGCTGATCGACTTTTCGGCGGCCCCGGCGGTGGACCGGCTGCTGGACTACTGCGAAGCCCGCAGGCTCCCCTGCGTATTGTGTACCACAGGCCTCAGCCCTCGGCAGCTCGCAAGGGTGGAGGAGATCTCCCGGGAGGTGGCGGTACTCAAGTCCGCCAACATGTCCCTGGGTATCAATCTGCTTCTGAAGCTGCTGAAAGAGGCGGCCGGGGTGCTGGTTCCCGCGGGATTTGATGTGGAGATCGTGGAGAAACATCACAACCAGAAGGTGGACGCCCCCAGCGGAACGGCGCTGGCCCTGGCGGATTCCATCAATGAGGAGTTGGGTAATACCGGCGAATATATTTACGACAGAAGCGGGAGAAGGGAAAAGCGGAATAAAAAGGAGATCGGTATCAGTGCCGTCCGGGGCGGGACCATTGTGGGAGAGCATGACGTGATCTTTGCCGGGGAGGACGAGGTGATTACCTTTTCCCACAGCGCTTATTCCAAGGCAGTGTTTGCCAAGGGCGCGGTGCAGGCAGGCAAATTCCTTGCAGGGAAGCCTGCGGGCCTGTACGATATGAGCCATGTGATCGACGGACAGATCTGATGTTCAAAAGAGCCACAGGAGAAATATACCTGTGGCCTTTTGATGCTTAAAGATCAGTGTGCGCCGGTGCCGGTTCCGGTACCGCTTCCGGTAGTGCCCGTGACGGTGCCGGCATTGTTTCCGGTTGAGCCGTTGCCGTTGGTATTCCCGTTGCCCAGAGCAGGGTCGGACGTATCCCCTGTGTTGTCTCCGGTCATGTCATCGATGAGGTCATTTACCCCGCCTGTCACATCGTCGACGATGCCGCCTACGGTATTGCCCGCATCGTCTGCCACGTCATCTATGGCGCCGCCCACTCCGCTGCCGTCATCGCCTACGGTAGAGCCGTCCGTAGAGCCGTCTGCGGCACTGCCGTTGTTGCCGGCGTTGATGTCATCGCTGTCGCCCATGGCGGAATCCGTGGTGGAATTGCTGTTGTTATCGCCGGCTACAGACCCGGAAGTATTGCCGTTGTTACCGGCCACGGTTCCGGAATTGCCATTGTTGGCTGTGGAACCGGTATTGCTCTCGCCGGTGGTCTGGTTTCCGGCCATGTCGCTGGGATCGTTATTGTTATCCTTGTTTCTGGTACATGCTGCCGCCGTACACATAAAGGCCGCCAGCAGACCGATTAAGATAAGTTTTTTTCCATTAACTCGCACTTTCATCATAACTCCTCCTGAATGATTGTTTTTGGCTCTGCATATATTATGTGTATCTGCAAATGATTTATACAGCAAATCCAAAAACAGGAATTTTGATGTGCCTCGTTTTTAGACAATTCGCTGCAATCCAAACATTGCCTGTCCCTCATACTGACGACGGTAACCAAAATACATATCATTAGTATTCTGTATCAAATTCCACAAGTTAAGGATTTTATCATTCAAAAAGCAAATTCCTCAAAATCGTTGCGCAGCAAATTCAGGACTGTGTTATACTGAAACTGCTTCGAAGCAATAGGAACGGGAGGTGAACAGCGAACCATATGAACCACTACATTCTGATCTGGTCTGTGTGTACCTTTGTGGAAAGCCATGTACAGGAGGAAATTCCTATGGAAGAGTTTGTGCGTCAGACTGGTTTTTCTCTGGCGCATATCAGAGATGTGTTTCGAAAGTGTACCGGAAAGTCACTGTCCCGGTATGTGCAGGAGCGCAGGATTGCCAATGCCGCCCAAGAGCTTCTGGACACGGACAGAACAATTCTTGACATTGCCTTGCATTACGGATTCTCCGGCAGAACCGTATTCTCCCGGGCTTTCCGACGGCATACCGACTATACCCCCTCCCAGTTTCGCGCCGAGGCCCCTGTGCTTGCCCGGGTTCGACTTTGTGCGGGGGTATACGGCGCGTCGCTTCCGAGGAGATGGGAGGATGGCGGTGACAGCAGCATGGCATAGACAGACATATTGAAAAAAGAAAGTTGAGGAAATTAAATGGATAAACAGAACAATGCAATTTTATACGGCGTACCAAAAGTAGCCTATGGTCAGGACGGATGTACTCCTTTTCCCATGTGCATCCAATCCTGCGCAAAGTATCTGGGGCTGCGCGTTGACTACACCCGGGCTATGGCCGAGAGCGGCGCCGCTTTCCGGCTTGTCTGGAATACCGCCTGTTGGGATGGCGGCAATGTGGATGCTATCTTCACTTTTGATGATCCGCTAAAAGTATTTCGTTGCGGTATGCGTGCCATGGAGCGGGAGTTTAAGTTCCTCCGCCGCATGCCGGAAACGAAAAAAGAGGATTACATGGACTTCATCTGCAGGGAGATCGACGCAGGATACCCGGTCATCGCCCTTGGCATCATAGGCCCGCCGGAAGCCTGCGTTATAACCGGCTACCAGGACGGCGGTAAAGTGTTGATGGGCTGGAATGTGTTCCAGGAATATCCGGAATACCAGGCAAGTGTTCAGTTCGAGAAAAACGGCTATTTTCTCACCGGGGACTGGTGGGAGAATCCCGATACAACCGCACTGATCGCCACCGGCACGGAAAGCATTCCCCCTTTCACTTTCACAGAAGCGCTCCAGAACATGGTGGAGGCTCTGGAAGGCCGTATGTGTGGAACCTATGCCAAAGGCATCCTGGCCTATGATGCCTGGAAGAACGCCCTGTTGTGCGACCGGGACTTTCCGGCCGATGCTGTCCTCCCCCTGCAGGTGGAACGCATGATGTGTCAGGGTGATGCCATGGACTGCCTCTCCGATGGGCGCAGCCACGGGGCAAAGTACCTGCGCAGATTGGCAGAGCAGCACCCTGCAATGGCCCCGGGCCTGAATGCCGCCGCTGGGGAACTGGATGGGATATTGACAATCATCTGGAAAGAAATGGTTCCCGTCTTAGGCGGCTGCGAGCGGGGCGAGGCTCAGATGCGCCAACTGGCCAAGGCAGAGAACCGCCGCCTGCTCGCCGGACAGATTGAGCGGATGAAGGCTCACGATGAACGGGCGTATAACTATATCCGCGAAGTATTGGATGGTAAATCTCCAAATATTTGACATCTGTAAAGGCATAGGCTATATGATGCATCGGCCTATGCCGGGTATAAAAAATACCTCCATCACTGTACTTTGTCGCTCCCAACAACAAAAACATTATACCATATCTGTCAATGAAAATCATTAACACTTGCTGCTGCCCTTGTCGTTTCCAGTCGAAAACCTGTTCTCCATTGATAAAGACCGTGGTCTGTGATACACTTATCCTGCGTATAAGTAAATCAGGACTTCGGTCTGATTGCCAATAGGGGCAGCCGTTATGGCTGCCTCTTATATCCAAATCATCGGAATGTGTGTAGGGAGGGCATATGCGGAACTAAAAAACAGCATATGCCCGGAAAACGCACTGATGCATGTGCGGACGGCGAAGCGTTCGGACAATGCGGAACTAAAATAAGAGGAAAAGTATGGAATTCAGACCCTGTATTGACATTCACAACGGAAAAGTAAAACAGATCGTAGGCGGAAGCCTGAAAGATCAGGGGGACCAGGCTTTGGAAAACTTTGTCTCCCAACAGGACGCGGCTTTTTACGCCAGGCTCTATCGGAGCGCAGGCATACGGGGCGGGCATATTATTCTGCTCAACGGGGCGGACAGCCCCCACTTTGAGGCTACCCGGCAGCAGGCTTTTGAGGCTCTGGCGGCATACCCCGGCGGGCTGCAGGTGGGCGGCGGCATCCATGGGGGCAACGCCCGGGAATATCTGGATGCGGGCGCTGCCCAGGTCATTGTCACTTCCTATGTGTTCCATGACGGCCGGGTGGACTATGGCCGACTGGAGGAACTGGCGGCGATTGTGGGCAGAGAGCGGCTGGTGCTGGATCTGAGTTGTCGGAAGATAGAGGGAGAGTATCGGATCGTGACCGACCGCTGGCAGAAAGCCACCAGAGAAGTGCTGACGGATCAGTTATTGGACCGGCTGGCGGGCTATTGCTGCGAGTTTCTGGTCCATGGAGTGGATGTGGAGGGCAAGTCCGGCGGCATCGACAGAGGGCTTGCGGCCCTGCTGGGGGAATGGGGCAGGCTGCCGGTGACTTACGCCGGAGGCGTACACAGCTATGAGGATCTGCGGCTTCTGAAAAGGCTGGGGCATGACCGTCTGCATGTGACCGTGGGCAGCGCGCTGGACTTGTTCGGCGGGGACATGGCGTGGGAGCGGGTGCTGGAGATCTGCAAAGAAAAGGGCTGACAAATACTGTCAGCCCCTTGTCTCTAATCCCATAAAACGATATTGCTATTCATTAAACAATTCTTCATTATATTAAGAACAGGTACATCGTGTTACTGATTATGGATGTTATAAGCGTCTCTTATAACTTTGTTACGTTCACGGCCTGAGGTCCCTTTTCGCCGTTCACTACCTCGAATTCAACTGCCTGGCCCTCTTCAAGAGACTTGAAGCCTTCCATGTTCAGCCCGGAGTAGTGTACGAATACATCGTTACCAGACTCATCAGAGATGAAACCATAGCCCTTTTGGTTGTTAAACCACTTTACTGTACCTTTGTTCATTGTTGATACCTCCAAAAAAATGTATGTTGCACTATTACAACGACTAAAGGATAACACAAGAAACAGAAATTGTAAATAGTTTTTATGAGATTTTTACAGAAATTCCTTTATTTCTTTGGTTCACGGCATGAAAATATGTGTCAAATGTTACAAAATTATTAATTTTTGTTGAGAAAATGAATCAGCTATGGTAGAATAGGTCTTGTTCATTGGAGGTGAAAGACTTAAATGAAAACCAAAAAGCATAAACGCAAGACAAACCGTGTGGTGATCGTCGCCTCGGATGCGGTGGATGCGGGGGTGCGCCACCTGCGGCTCAGCCACTGGGTATTTCGGGTACTGATGGTGGTGTTTTGCGTTGCCGTGGGCTATGTGGTGGGCCGTATCATCTATGAGGAACAGTACAAGTCCAGGGTGTGGCAGATTGCCAACCAGAAGATAGCGGAGGCCCAGGCCGCAAACGAGGAGATGCAGGAGAAACTGGCGGCGGCGGAATCCGGGAGCCTGGACATGCAAAGCCAGGTCATAGCCTTAAACAGCAAGATTGACCTGCTGAGCGACACGGTGAATCAGAAAACGGAGGAGATGAACGCGCTGGCGGAAAAGATTCAGCAGCAGGGCATTCCCAGTCGTTTTCCCATGACAGGTTCCGCTTCCATCGACGAGATCACCGACGGAGAACCCGCCTGCATTCTGAACGGCACCGAGGGTACCGTGGTGGTTGCGGCCGCTACCGGAGTGGTGACGGAGGTGGGTGAGGACACGGATTACGGAAGCAGGGTGGTACTGGACCATGGCAACGGCTATGTGACCATCTACCGCAACAAGGGGAACTGCCTGGTGAAAGTGGGGGACACGGTGGCCCAAGGGGGAGCGCTCTATTACATCGGCAGCGACAACACCAAGCTGGGATACCAGATCCAGCAGGACGGGACCTATATCAGCCCCATGCAGTTGATAGACATCAGCGGGTAAGGGGAAAACAGTCACATCAAAAAGGTTTTAAGCCGCGGGGCGGCAGAATGGGAGGAGAAAGCATGACGGGAAAAAAGGATGATATGGTAATAACCACAATACTGGGCAAGGACTGCGTTGTCAACGGGAACTTCATCGTGAAGCAGAGCGCCAGGATCGACGGCGAAGTACAGGGCGATGTATATGTGTCAGGAACCCTGATCATGGGCGCCGGAGCCAGGGTCGAAGGCAATATCGAAGCCGGGGAGGCCATCCTTGGGGGCGATGTGATAGGCAATGTACAGGCTCCCGGGAAGGTGGAGCTGACGGTGACGGCCAAAGTCATCGGGGATATTACCACCAATGTGATTGTAATTGACGAGAACGCCATATTCCAGGGCAGATGCAACATGAACCAGGACGCGCCCCGCAGAAAGACTCCCGAGGCCAAGAAGGCCCTTAAGGACGAAAAACGATCCGCCAGAGCGGTATTGCAGGAAGCGCTTCGCGAGGCCCAGGAAGAGAGAGTCTCTGCGGGTGATACGGAATAGACTGGCGAAGAGATTTGGTACAGAACAGATGATAAGGAAAATAAAAAGGCAGGCGGCGTAGAGCCCCTGCCTTTTGGCGTCCTATTGCTCTCCCGGAGGAGTCATCCGCTTGAACACCATGTCATAGCCATCGTTGCCGTAATTCAGGGAACGGTTGACCCTGCTGATGGTGGCGGTGGAGGCCCCGGTCTTTTCGGCGATCTCCAGATAGGTTTTGTGGTCGTCCAGCATGGAGGCCACCTCGAAGCGCTGCGACAGGGACAAAAGTTCGTTTACGGTACAGAGATCCTCGAAAAAAGTATAACATTCGTCTTTGTTCTGCAGACAGAGAATCGCCTCAAACAGCCTGCCTACCGCATCTGTCTTGATCTTTTTATTCATTGTCATTTCCAAGCCTTTCTGCTATTAAAGTTCTGCTTAAAGCTAAGCATGTTCTCTGCCCTCTATTTTATCATATTAAAGTTGTAAAGTAAATATGGACGCAAAATTTCTTTTTTGGAGAAGTTTTATGAAAAAAGGTTGTCATGTAGTTTTAAATACTATATAATAAAAACTATGATAAAAACAATTTCAGACGCAATATCACAGATAAAGCGGTGTTTGGCCCGGGTGGGATAATGGATAATCCGGGTATGACCCGCGTTATGCAGGTAGAGGTAAGCATGAAGATAGATACGGAAAATCTGTTAAACAGCATATTGGACAGTTTGAGCAGGATCGAGTATGTCCGTCCGGAGGATATCCCGGACATAGACCTGTATATGGACCAGGTGACCACATTCATGGACAGCAGACTGCGCACCACCACCCGCAATCCGGGCGATGACAAGGTGCTGACCAAGACCATGATCAACAATTATGCCAAGAACGATCTGCTGCCGCCCCCGGTGCGGAAGAAATACTCCAAAGAGCATGTGCTGGTGTTGATTTTTATCTATTATTTTAAGGGGGTCATGTCCATCAATGATATCCAGGTCCTGCTGAAGCCCATCACGGACAAATATTTTGGGGGAGGGGGCGCCTTTGATCTGGAAGCGGTGTATCAGGAGGTCTTTGGCATGGAACAGGAGGAGGTAGAACTGCTGAAAGAGGATGTGAGGCGCAACTATCTCAAAGCCCGGCAGACCTTCCAGGAAGCGCCCCAGGAGGACCAGGAGTTCCTTCAGAAATTCTCCTTTATCTGCCTTCTCAGCTTTGATGTGTATGTGAAAAAGCTGATGATCGAGAAGATGGTAGATGATCTGGCGGGTCATATGACGGCCCCGGATAAAAAAGAAAAGAGGGAAAAGAAGGAATGAACTATGTGATGGATCTGCATACCCATACCATAGCCAGCGGTCATGCTTACAGTACATTGCAGGAGAACATAGCGGCGGCCAGGGAGCGGGGGCTGAAGTTTTTGGGGCTCAGCGAGCACGGACCCGCCGTGGACGGGGGGCCGAGCCGGCTGTATTTTCAGAATTACAAGATCATTCCCAGAGAATATGGGGATATGAGGCTGTTGTGCGGAGTCGAGGCCAATATCACGGATTACGAGGGGCATCTGGATCTGGATGCCCTTACCTTGTCCCGGCTGGACTACTGCATCGCCAGCATGCATACCCTGATTGTGACGCCGGGTTCCGCCAGGGAGAACACCCGGGCGGCGGTGCTGGCCATGGAGAATCCTTATGTAAAGATTCTGGGGCATCCGGACGATTCCCGCTATCCCATGGACTATGAAGAACTGGTCAGGGAGGCGGCAGGACTTAAAGTGGCGCTGGAGGTGAATAATTCCTCTCTCCATCCCCTGTCTTCCCGACAGGGAGCCAGGGAGAATATCCGCAGGATGCTGGAAGCCTGTCTGCGTCACAGGGCCAGCGTAATCCTGGGGACGGACAGTCATATCTGCCAGTCAGTGGGGGACTTTACCCAGGCGGATGCGCTGCTTCGGGAGGTGGACTTCCCCCGGGAACTGATCATCAATACGGATCCTGCCCGGATCGGGGAAGTGGTTAATATTTTGTGAGGGAGAGTGACCGAATCGGCGGTTTGCAAAAAACAGTATGGAGGAGACTCAACATGAGGGATGAAAATTGCGGCTATTGTATGAGAGGGGAATTGCTGGAGAAGTTCGGGATCTGGATCTGTGATTTGCAGGTCAGCAGTTTGATTCTGTTCAAGGAGCAGAGCAAGCCGGGCAGGTGCATCGTGGCTTACAGGGATCATGTCAGCGAGATCGTGGACATCGGAGAGGAGGAACGCAATCTGTTTATGGCGGATGTGGCCCATGCGGCCAGGGCCATTCATAAGGCGTTTCACCCGGATAAGCTGAACTATGGCGCTTACGGCGACACGGGTTGTCATCTGCATATGCATCTGTGCCCCAAATATCAGGGAGGCGACGAGTGGGGCGGCATATTCCAGATGAATCCCGGCAAGACCTATCTGGCGGAAGAGGAATACGAAGAGATGATCCGCAGGATCAAAGAGAATCTGTAAGGAAACCGAAGGGGCGGTAGAAAGGCGGGCCGAGCCCCGGGCGGGGCCTGCGGCGGGAACGGCGGATGAAAAAGGGATGGATACCGGCACTGCTGGTTTCGGCGGCGGTGGCCTCTCTGCTTCGCCTGCCCCGGGAGCGGTGGGGCGTCTTTGTCGCCATGGCGGGCCTGTCCAACACCCTGTTCATCGGCATCCCTGTGTGTACACAGCTCTTTGGCGAGACCAGTATGCCCTTTATTATGCTCTACTATCTGGGACACACCTCCTTCCTCCAGTCTGTGGGGGTGATGCTGATCGAGCGGGCGGGCAGTCAGAAGGGCCGGAAAACCAGCGTAACAGGGTTCATAAAGGACATGTTTTCCAAGCCGCCCATCCTGTCGGTGGTGGCCTCCATTGTGATGCTGGCACTGGGCCTGCGGCTGCCTGATCCTGTGATGCGTTTTGCAGGGTATATCAGCGACTCCGTCTCCCCTCTGGCCCTGATCTACTGCGGTTTCATTGTCTATGAGGTGGGGCTGCGCAATCTGCGCTTTCTCCCTGGACTGCCCACTATGCTGGTGATGCGGCTGTTGCTCTCGCCGGTCATCTGTCTGGCGTGCTGCTCCCTGATGGGGATGGAGGGCCTGCCCCTGCGGGTCTTTGTGGTGGAGAGCGCCCTACCGGTGGTCAGTCAGGTGACGGTAATGGCCGGGGCCTACGGCGCTGATGAGGAGTATGCCGCCACCGGCGCCTGCCTGTCTATCCTGGGCAGCTTTGTCACCATACCAGTTCTGATGCTGATTTTGAGTTGACCGCGGCGAAAGGGAGAGGGTACTTATGTGGATGGCCATGACTGTGGCCGCGGCGCTGGGAACGGGGCTGCTTCTCTTTAAGCTGCACGTCCCTGGCGGCATGTTGGTAGGGGCGATTCTAGGGGCGGCACTGCTGAACATCCTCACTGGCAGCGCGTTTATCTACCCCCAGACAAAGGTGTTGGCCCAGGCCCTCACCGGAGCCTATATCGGCTGCATGATGACCCGGGAGGATGTGCGGCATCTGCCCCGGTTGATCCGGCCCTACTTGGTGGTGCTGGCCAGCTTGCTGACTCTGAATCTGGCAATGGCCACCCTCTTTTACCGAATCACAGACCTGGATCTGCTCACCTGCCTGTTCTGCGCCGCCCCGGGCGGTATGTCGGACACCCCGCTGATCGCCATGGATATGGGGGCAGACAGCTCTGTGGTCGCGGTGATGCAGTTTGTACGTATGCTCTTTGGAATGGCCTGCCTGCCCACGGTAATCATGCTTTCTGATCGGCTGATTGAGCCGGAGACAGCCAAGGCTCTGGAGGCAAACGCCGCCCAGAGCCATATTACAAAGAGGGCAGGGCCCAAGCCCACCTTGCGTGGATTTCTGCCCACCATGTGCGCAGCCTTCGCCGCGGCGGTGCTCGGCAAGCTATCCGGCGTACCGGCCGGGGCCCTGTCCGCCGCGCTGATTGTCACCACCGCACTGAACTTGAGCGGAAAGTGCCCCGGGATGCCCATGTGGCTGCGCCGAGGGGCGCAGGTGATCTCCGGTTGCTGCATCGGTTCTGTCATCACCAGAGAACAGATCGTCGCCATGAAACAGCTGGCCCTGCCCGCGGCGGCCCTCTGTCTGGGCTATATGGTCTGCTGCGTGGGGATGGGGCTGGTAGTGTCCAAGCTGTTCCGCCTTCAGCTGCGGGAGGCCATGCTCACACTCTCTCCAGCGGGGGCCACCGAGATGGCGCTGATCGCCGCTGATCTAGGTGTGGAGAGCACGGACCTGGTGATCCTCCAGATCTGCCGCCTGATGGGTGTTATGTTGATCTTTCCGCAGGTTTTCCACCTGATTATCATACTTCTTACTGTGTGAAAGACGGGATGGACTGTTCTCTGTATAACAGTGTGCCTCGAAACGCCATTGGCGCTCCGAGGCACACTGTATTTCTATCCCCTTCGTCTGTCACAAAGGGACACGGTCAGTTCTCTTCTTCTGCGGTACACACGAGGTGCAATTCATCCAGCTGCTTCTGTTCCACTGTGCCAGGGGCCCCCATCATCAGGTCCTGGGCGTTTTTGTTCATGGGGAAGGGGATAACCTCCCGGATGGACTCCTCTCCGGACAGCAGCATGACCATCCGGTCCACTCCGGGGGCGATGCCCGCGTGGGGCGGCGCGCCATAGGTGAAGGCGTTGTAC
>OFFV01001310.1_pt1 | contig 15068 bp, 16 predicted proteins | sample 1521461 | NCBI WGS metagenome assembly OFFV01 (sample SAMEA3504120, study PRJEB24116) | mouse gut metagenome | biome: mouse gut; feature: mouse-associated habitat; material: faeces | place: Denmark | collected 2011 | reverse complement strand
TAAGTAGGGGATAATAAGAATTGTGTCGAATAAAATAATACCGCAATCCCCTCAAGGACTGCGGTATGTATATCAAAAATATGTATTTTTATTTTGTGCGTCAGACAGCCTGCCCCTGCTCTGATTCGTTTCATGGTATCCTCTTTCTGGGGATACACAGCATTTAGTTTAACTTTCCCCTGATAACTTGTCTACGAGGAAATTATATAGTATTGAAGAGTAGCGAAAGTGTAGGCACGGAGTAAGAGCGGTGTAGGAAAACGCAAGTTTCGACACATAAAAAACAAAAAATACAGCGACTGATTTCTCAAACCGCTGTTTATATATTGATATTATTCAGCATTCACTTCAAAACAGTATCCAACTTCACGGACACATTTTATTACGAATGGTGCTTTTGGCATAACGGCATCCAGTTTATCACGAATATTACGGATATGACATTTTACAGCATTCTTTTCATTGCCGATGGTATCCTCATTCCACACTTTATGATATATCTGGTCATATGTAAGAACCCGTCCTTTATTTATCACCAGCAGATAAAAAATTTCAAATTCCTTTGTTGTCAGATTGATTTCATTGCTGTTGCGATATACCTTTCGGCGGTCAGGATAAATATCAAGTCCTGGAAGCGACAGCATCGGCATATTTTTAAGCTGAAGTTGTTCAAAATTTGGATGCTGATTTAAAACCTGCATTACTTCATCAAATGCTGAACCATCTCGCTCCGTAAACTCTACAATCAATATCCGTCCGATGCTATCACCTCCACTTCCTATCTTATTCTTATCTTACTCCCATTTGAAATAACGAATCGAAATTCCAAAGCATAATATAGTAATAACACACATTATCAAAATAGGCGTTACGACTTCGGAAGCCACCGGCAACCCAAGAAAAGTTGCTTTCATAAGCTGTATACCTTGTGTTAATGGAAAGACACTTACAATTTTCTGCATAATTCCGGGCATCACCTCAAAAGGAAGTGTAGCTCCTGAAAAAATCAACATTGGGAAATAGAGGATACAAGCAATCATACTTGCTGTTTTCGTGTTTTTGGCTATACCACCCACCATCATACCAATACTTAAAGTTGATATAAGTGTAAGAAACCAGCTACCCAAAAACGCCAACAAATTACCATGTAACCTTACTTTCCAAAATGCCACTGCCGCCAAAAACAAGATAAGCATAGAAGCAATTGAATATAAAACATAAATCGTAAATTCCACTGCTAATAATTTTGTTGGGCTTACAGGCGTAGCACGAAAACGTTTCAGAATTTTCCGTTCACGATATTCTGATACAACAAGCGGAAGACCCATCAATCCCCCTGCACAAATTGAAATTGTACAGAGAGCACCAAAAGATTGCTCAAGAAAAGTGTATTCCATTCCTTCCGCAGCTGGTTTGGATCCATAAATGAACCCCAGGACAATCAAAACAATAACGGGGATTATGATTGCAAAAATAACCATATTCATATTTCGGATATTCAATTTTAGTTCTGTTTTCAAAAGATTTGTAAAAGTCCTCATGCATCTGCCTCCTCATCTGAAAATTCTAAATAAGCGTCCTCAAATTTTTCACATCCGCTCTGTTCTTTTGCCTGCTCTACGGTGCCGTAAAATACTGGTTTCCCTTTCTTAAGGATACAGATCTCATCACAGAGCGCTTCCACCTCATCCATAAAATGCGAAGTGAGGAAAATAGTCAGCCCCTGCATTTTTAGCTCCTCCAGAATCTTCCAGACCGTCCGTCTTGCCTTGGTATCAAGTCCAGTTGTCAGCTCGTCTAAGAATACCAGCTCTGGCGACGGGATAAGTGCCAGGACAATAAACAGCCTCTGCCGTTCACCTCCGGACAGACTTTTCACCGCATTCTTTTGCTTGTCTCCGATTCCGAACCGCTCACAGAGCTCCCTCCAGTCAGCCGGATTATCATATAGACATGCGATTTCCTCGCATATCTCGGAAACCTTAATCTCCGGCTGATAATCTCCTTCCTGGAACTGGACGCCTACCTTTTGGAACAATGCCCGCCGTTCTTTTCTTGGGTCACACCCCAGCACAAGAGCCGTTCCCTGTTCTGCACGCTTAGTACCCAAGATACATTCAATCGTTGTACTCTTCCCCGCACCGTTTGCCCCCAGTAGCCCAAAGACCGTGCCATTCTTAACAGAAAGATTCAAGCCGTCCAACACCTTTTTCCCGTTATAGATTTTCGTAAGGCCGCTTACTCTGATGGCTTCTTTCGCTTTTCTCATTTTTATCTCCTCTCTTACTCCTGTTTTCAGATTGCAGTATAGCATTACCCGGAAATATCTTCTCGACTTTTTTTGGCATGTTTGAAAACGCAGACACAATCCATACATACGGAAAAATAAAAACCGGGGTGACTAAACACCTCGGCTTTCATTTTTATTCTTATTCTATTGATTTATGTCCGTTCAGCCGATTTCTGAGGATACCCCTTAATTGCTTTAATTGCGCGCAATTCAATATATCCCCGTTCTCCCCGCGGTTCCAGCTGGATACGTGGGCTTCTGTCATCCCATTCATAGCCAATCACCGCCGGATCATACTGGTTCATAGAATACTGTACGGACAGGATTGCCTGAGAGTAATCCTCTTCCCTGAACGGCTCCCCCTGGAAAACCAGATACTCCGAAGCAGGCAGGGAAATGATATCAAACCCCTCCGGTATTTCCCCCGCATAACCTGACTCCACTTCCACACCCTGCACATAAGTAGATGTGCCCGGCGTCTTATAGCTTTCGGGCAGCCAGAGGCAGACAGGCTCCCCGCAGAGGGAATCCATGCTCATAAGAATGCCCCATATGTCACAGCTTACCTCGCTGCAGTAATCAAAATAATCCTCTGCGCAAATACCCCGCTTGATGATTGCCTTGCGCTCTGGCTTTCGGATTACCTGTACAAAAACACTCTGCAAATTTTCCATATCAACAACATCCTTCCTTAATTCTTTGAATTTCACGCCATAAGGGATAAAAAGCGCAATAGGAACCGGGTCCTTTACATAGTCTCCTGGATTACAGCCAAATTCTTTGTAAAAGGCTCGTGTATATCCGTCCACACTGCCAAAGCCGCACTCATAAGCTACATCTGAAACAAGACACTGCTCCTGCTTCAGCCGCATAGCGGAACGTGTAAGACGCAGCTTCCGAATATATTCCGCCGGAGTTGCCCCCAGATAATTCTTAAACAGCCGGTAGGAATGCCATGGGGAATAGAGCGAAACTTCCGAAAGTTGAGTTAATGTAAGTTCTTCTTCCAAATGTCCCTCAATATATTCCTGCATCCTCTGAACAGCCTCCATTTGTTCGTTCATACCATCCTCCTGATATACTGCTAATGCTCCACCCTGTCAGAATCCAGATTCAAAAACCATACAGTTAATGAATCTAGTACAACCTCGCAGAATTCACTGTTAATTATGCAATGCTGTACTAGATTCCGGCCAGGTAAAACACTCGATTTATTGCAAAGACCTCCGTAAATATTCAGCCGTAATCGTTTTCCCATGCCATGCCATCTCTGACGGAGTTCCGGTAAAGACAATTTCCCCTCCGGATGTTCCGCCATCCGGACCGATGTCAATCACATAATCTGCCAGCTTTACCACATCCATATTGTGTTCTATCACAATTACCGTATTGCCCCGCTTTACAAAACTGTCCAAAAGCTCCATGACTGCCTGTACATCCGAAGCATGAAGCCCCGTTGTCGGTTCATCCAGCACGTAGATATTGCCTCTCTTATCCAGATATTTTGCCAGTTTCACCCTCTGGCGCTCTCCGCCGGATAACGTAGACAGAGGCTGCCCCAATGATAGATAGGATAACCCAACCTCCACCATAGCATGTACAGCTTTGCGAATCTTTGGACAGCCTGAAAAAAACTCTTCTGCTTCTTCCGCATTCATGTCCAGAATATCCACAATATTTTTTCCATGATAGGAATACGAAAGGGCTTCTTCACTGTACCGGCTGCCGCCGCAGGCCTCACAAGTGGTCGTCACCGGATCCATGAAAACCAGCTCTGTCACAATCACTCCCCGTCCTTTACAGTCCGGGCATGCCCCTTTACTGTTAAAGGAAAACAAGCCTGCACCTACACCGTTCTCTTTCGCCAGCAGTTTACGTATATCATCGAAAAATCCTAAAAAAGTTGCAGGCGTAGAGCGTCCTGTGGCCGTCACCGGAGACTGATCCACTAAAATCACCCGTTCCTCATACTGCTTCGCAAAAATATCACGAATCAGCGAACTCTTCCCCGAACCCGCCACACCGGTCACAGCGGTCAATACATTTAATGGAATATCAGCGGAAACATTCTTCAGGTTATGGATATTTGCGTTTCGGACCGGAAGAAACCCTTCCGGTTTTCTGGTCGTTTCTTTCAATGGTATCAACGCTTTCATGGCATTACCTGTTAGAGTGCCAGAATCCAAAAGCCCGGTATAGCTTCCCTGATATAGGATTTCCCCGCCTTTTCTCCCCGCCAACGGTCCGATATCAATCACTTCATCTGCAATGGAAATCACATCCTTGTCATGCTCCACCACCAAAACACTGTTCCCCTTGTCCCGCAAGGACAAGAGCAATTTTGTCATACGGTGGACATCCCGCGGATGCATTCCGGTACTCGGCTCATCAAATATATAAGTCATTCCGGTAAGCGCACTTCCCATATACCGCACAAGCTTAAGACGCTGCGCCTCACCGCCTGATAAAGTGGCAGACTCCCGGTTCAGGGAAAGATAAGGAAGCCCAATGTCGATCATCCGGGTCAGAGTTGTAACCAGCCCTTCTGCAATCGACTTGCCCCTTGGATCTGTAATGGTTTCCAACACTTTCCGAAGCTCTGTAAGCTCCATCCCGCACATCTCGTTAATGCTGTAACCTGCGACTTTGCAGGAAAGCGCTGCAGAATTTAAGCGTTTCCCATGACAGAGCGGACATTCCAGAGGATGCACATAATTTGCCAGACGTTTCATGGATGTCTCGCTCATATCGGAATTGTCACGTTTCAGAAGCAGGCGGCTCATCATATTATGGATTCCCTCTACTTGCTTCGACACACGCTCTCCGCCCTGTTCCCTGGAGCCATATAGCAGGAGGTTGCGTTCCTCTTCCGTATAATCACGCCATTTTTTTTCAAGGTCAAATAAACCGCTTCCTATATACTGTTTCCAATACCAGTTATTCACATGAAATGTAGGGAGATCCACCATCCCCTCATTCCAGCTCTTGTCCTCTGCAATCAACGGCAAAATATCAAGCTCCATCACCTTACCGATTCCAAAGCATTCCGGACACATCCCGTTTGGATTATTGAAAGAAAAATAGGAAGCTGTACCCACATACGGTTCCCCGATACGTGAATAGAGAAGACGCAAGGCAGAATACATATCGCTGATCGTCCCTACGGTAGACCGGGCATTCCCTCCAAGCCTTGTCTGGTCAATGATGACCGATGCAGACAGATTTTCAATCTTCTCTGCTTTCGGCTTCTCAAACTTGGGGAGCCTGCTCCGAATATATGCCGTATACGTTTCATTCATCTGCCGCTGGCTCTCTGCGGCAATCGTATCGAATACAATACTGGACTTTCCGGAACCGGAAACTCCGGTAAATACAATAATTTTTTCTTTTGGAATTTCAAGAGAAATATTTTTCAGGTTATTCTGGCACAATCCCTTTATGATAATGCTGTCTTGATGCGGCATATCTGTTCCCCTTTCTTAAATTTTCTGTTCGCAGTATAGCATTGTTCCAGAATATAGTCTCGACTTTTTTTGGCATTTTTAATCCGGTTCTCCTGTCTCATTAGACAGCGCTTTCCCTCACGATAGCAGAAAAATTTATTGCAAACCGTTTTCCAGAGCATTTTCAACAGCTTTCTTTATGACCTTGCTTGAGTTGGTCGCACCCGATATGGCATCCACATCAATCTTCTGTTCCGAAACAATCTGATCCACAATCGTCTCTGCCGCCTGTCCGCGTTCATTTTTATGCTCTAATATCCTGATTTTCTCAATCTCTTTATTTTGTACTGTAACTTCAACCTTCGCATAAATGAAATTGACATTGCATTCTCCAATATAAACTCCGTCGGCAACATCACTGATACGGACATCTCCAATGGAAATTTCCTGTACTGCCTGCTTATAATCCCATACACTTTTCAAATAAACTGTCAGAACAATCAGTCCTAAAAAAACCGTGGCTGCAGCAACGCCTACAAGCAACTTTTTATTATGTTGTCTCATTTGAATCGCCTCTCAATCTTTCTCAAGATGTGGTCTGGTACGGCCTTCCTCTTTCCTGTATTGGCACAGACGATTTTCCCAATTGGTTTCATACCGGCAGTTTTAAAAAATTCATCCATATTACGGATTGCGCCTCTGCTTTGCCCGAATATCCAGGAAAACGGAGCCGGGGTATTACAGGCGGTCAGCAACATATATTTCTTTCCGCACAATCTTGGTTTGGGGAAAGCTCTCGTCTCTTCCATAGCAATTCCAAGCAACCGGTCAAAAAGATTTTTCACAGGAGCCGGAACATTTGCCCAATATACGGGAGCAGCAAGGATCACGACCTGACATGCCCCAAGCTGAGAAGTAATTTCATGGATATCATCCTTCAGCACACATTGCTCTGTCTTTAAACATGCCCTGCATCCTGTACAATAGGCAAGATTTTTTTCATATAAATTGATTTTGGTAACGGCATATCCCGCTTTTTCTGCCACATTAACAGAATGTTTCAACATAGTTGCTGTAATTCCACTCGAATGAGGGCTCCCTAAAATCGCAAGCGCTTGCTTCTGGATCATTGTTTTACCTCCATACCTGCAATAGACTGGTAGATCATATCAAATCCACATTGAAGAAATTGTTCTTTGGATAATCCCATGGACTGTTTGATGTAATCCGCTTTACTTGCCGTAAACTGAATCAGCCCTGACAACATTCCCCAACAGGAAAACGAAACAGGCGCAATGTCTAAATCTGCCCGCAAGTCGCCCTTTACCATACCGGACATCAAAACAGTCTTTATCATTTCATTAATCTCTTCTCCCACCTGAAAAGTTTCCCTTTCCTCCGGATAGAAGTCCTGGCTCTCAAAATGAAACTTTATTTTTTCCAGCGTCATTTTGAAATAGAACGGATATTCTTCCTGGTACCGTACCAGTTCCTTGCAGATAAGGTCATACTTTGAACGTGTGGATTCCTGATGCTGTATGGCAGATGAGATGTAGGCGCAGAGCTTTTTCATGCTGCCCAATACCAATACGCTGACAATTTCTTCCTTGCTTTCAAAATACACATAAAGCGTTGCCTTACTGTAACCTGCTGCTTTTGCAATATCATCCATAGATGTCTGGGAAATTCCCTTTTCCATAAAAAGCACGGCTGCAGCAGAGGCAATGTTCTCCCGATGCACGCCTCTCGGTTCTTTTTTTCTTCTTCCCATAATCCCTCCAATAATTAAACTATTAGTTTAATTATATGGAAAAGGCTTTCGTTTGTCAATGTTTCTCTGAATAGCTTAGACTGTTCTTTCTGTTTTTTATATCATATTTCCATTCTTTCGACTTTCCGTACCATATTAAATGTCAACAGGAGCCCCGTCACAAATATTACAGATGACAAGCTGAACATAATCGCAAAGCTTTGATTGATATCCGCTGCCATATTCACCAACAGCATACTGAGTAGAATCGCACTGATAATTGTCATTGAATTAGATTTTTTTATAAATCCAATGCGTAAAGAACAAAGGGTGATTCCATCCGCAAGACATGCCAGTACCAAGGCATTTCGATATGCTATAGCAATATCTATAAACTGCAGATTATCGTCCAACAGTGAAAACATATAACCTGTAAGTGCAAATACGATAAAGCTGCCAAATGTACATACAAGTATTGAAGCAGAAACAAACAGCAACAACAGTTTAATTTTGGCCCATACTATACTTTTCCTATCAACGGGGTATGTGAACAAAAGAATTACATTTGCACCGCTGTACTCCCTTATCACATACCGGTATCCCATGGCAGATGCTAAAGCTGAAAATGCCATAAGTCCGACAGCCCCTCCCATAGCTGATATTCCCTGATAGGTAGAAAATAGTTCCACGGCGTACGGATCCGCTGTGCCGAGGCTTGGCACCCAAGCAAATATGTAAGCCAGCCCTAAAAGACAGATGAAAATAGCGGACGCAGCAAAAAAATAGGATTTAATATTTGTTTTTTTCAATTCCATCCTCATTAAATTCATTTTTCCGTACCTCCGCTCATGATATTGACAAAATAATCCTCCAGTCCCTCTGGACAGATTTCCCTTACTTCCGACATAGGTACTTCTCTGGCAATACTCCCATTCACCAACACGCCCACCCTGTCAGCTATATACTCGATTTCGCTTAATATGTGGCTGGAAATCAAAACTGTCATATCATAATCTTTGACCAACGCCAAAAACAGTTCCCGCATTTGCCGGATACCCATAGGGTCGAGGCCGTTGACTGGTTCGTCCAATACCAGAAGCTTCGGTGAATGGCTGATTGCCCTGGCAATGGCCAGCCGCTGCTTCATGCCGAGAGAAAATTTAGAAACCGGCTTCTTTCCGGTATCAGCAAGCCCCACCATCTGCAAACTATTATCAATGGCTGTTGACTTACATCCCATATAAGCCAAATGAATCTCCAAATTTTCTCTCGCTGACAAATGCTCATAAAATACCGGCGTTTCAATCAAGATTCCCATCTCTTTCAGAAATTTTCTGTCCTGAACCTGAATTTCTTCTCCATCAAATTGAATGGCTCCTGTATTTGGCTGCAGTAAACCGGAGATTAATTTGAACGTAGTGGACTTTCCGGCGCCGTTTGCACCGAGTAGCCCATAGATAGTGCCGCGTTCCACACTCATATTGAGATGCCGCAGCACTTCCTTTCCATCAAAGACCTTGACTACTTCACGAACTTGTACCATCTTCGTTTCCTCCTACATACCACATGAATTAATTCCGCTTAATGGCCTTGCATCCAATCTTGTCTTACACCCAAGTTTTTTTGCAATACAGCACATCACGAATCTTTGAACATATCGGAGCGGGCCATTCGCAATGCGGATCTGCTTTGCCGAAAGATATTCCGGTATCGAGAAAGACTCCATGATTTCAGACCGGAAATAACCATCCTTTCCAAACTGCTGTCCGGCTTCCACAAATGGCTGCAACAGTTTTGCTCCTAGTCTTCCTCCCATCAGGCTGAGACCGAACATATCTCCTTTGATGATCGTTCCGCCATACGCACATCCAAGCTGTGCCGGAAGCATTTTTAAGAATTCTTCGCAGCATCGTCCTTGAGATACTTCCGGGAATCCTCCCTGCAGGAGAAAGGATATTTGGGTTCCCGGCTGTTCCTTTGCAGATAGACCTGCTAAAAACTCCAGCATAATCCCTGGCACATTCTCTACATAAAGCGGCAGGGCAAACAGGACATTCTCATTCTCTTCAAACGCAGCCTTTGCTCTCTTCCACTGTTTTCGGTCTGAGAGATACCAAGTCTCCGATGTATTCCCGCTGCTATTCAAACCCGCGCCAAATGCAGCAAGGATCTTCGCAGTGTTGCTCTTAGACTGTGTACGGGCAGCACCGCTGATCATTACGAAATGCATACAGCCATCTCCTTCCACGCTTCAATTGGATATGCCCCCAGACTGATTCCATGAAAATTCAAACAAAACCGACTCATCCAGTGTGATAAATAATCCTTATTTCCTTCACCTGCATATAGAAGCCCGAATTGGAATTCTTTTTTATAACGAGGAACATGGCGTGTCTGTCCGTTTTCAATTCTGGTATACATAGTCGCCATGGGCAGCATCCGGTCTATTATATTTTTCATTTTATAGCCAACAAATCCTAGTGTCGTATCAGAGATAAAAACAGTAACATCATATTGCAAATAAGCCCTTAGGATCTGTTCGTAATCATCTTTGACAGCGCAAATACCAGGTGTTTTTAACCAACAGGCATTGCAGCCAATACAAGGTGTTATCTTCATATCTTTTATATAAAATGTCTTACACTCCGCCGTCTTTTCCTCCAGGCGGCATATTGCTTTTTCTGCCAGCAGATGCTCTTTAGGCAATGTATTGATAATTAACAGCCTCATTCTTTTTTCTCCCTTCTATTCAATAGGGCCAAAAAAACCGGCCCTGCAAATAATACTGTAAAGCCGGTGGAATCCCCCAAGTCAAGAGGAAAGTGTAATTCATTTTAAATTCATTTTAGAGGAACCCATACTTCGTAAATGTGTTTGTCTATATCCTCATTTGGCATCGCCATACGGACAAAAATATACACCATACCGCGAAACGCTGCCTGATTTTCTTTTGCCCATGCATGGCACAGAGAAAACATCTTTTCCGGAACCGAAGTGTCATTATTATCTGCAAGCAATGTGGTATACAGGCATTTTCCATGCTCCAGATAAACATTTTGCTTCTCATGTTCTATTTTTCCGGCAGGTTTTACTACATACATTTCTGAGCCTTTGTAACCTGTTTCATCAAAAGTAAGCGTCCGAACCATGCTTGAAAGAATATCCTCATTCTCCACGTTGAGAAACCGCAGCACTTTATTCCTGTACTCTCCAAAGGAAGCTACGGAAGGAAACCGCTCTGCCACATAATAAAGCGGTAGTTCCCGGATCTCAAGCTTACCGGTATTCTCGGAAAACTCCTGATAAAAACGCTGTGTCTCCTTCAGACGCTTCTGCATCTGAGAAAGCCGGTCTATCTGAGCCTGCAGGCTGTCTGACTGTTGCTGAAGCTTTTCGGCATATTCCTCTGGCTTTGCCTCTAGTATTCCTTTGATGGCAACTGGTGAAAATCCCCGTTTCTTATAGAAATCAATCGCCATCAGACGGGAGATGTCAAACAAGTCAAATTCACGATATCTGCTATACTGCCCTCTTTTCGGCTTGATAAGTCCGATTTCCTCATAATACCGCAGGGTTTCACGGGTAAACCCCAGATGTTCAAAAATATCTTTCATATGATAAACCGCCGATTCCGCAATATCTACAAGTATGTCGCCAACTGCCTGACTCTCTTTTGCTTTGATAGTATCTCTGGAATAACGCTTATCCAAGGGTTTTGGAGCGTCGGCCGGAATAAACCAGGTCTTTCCTTTTTTTACAGCGCCCTCTATCCTTCCGGCCTCACAATAATAAGCAGCCATCCGGCTGGACACTTTCCATTTATTTGCAATCTCTGCAGCAGTGAGATAATCCATTTCCATCCCTCCTGCATCTATTATATTTCAGATACCTGAAATATAATAGAAAGTAACCTTGGATTTATAAAAATTATCACCAGCTTGGCATTCCTTTGCCTAACAGGAAATATTATAGTATTTGTGATTTCATTTATTTCTCCCGTTCTTTATGTGACTTGATGATTCGCAAAAAATCTACGGGAAGCAAAAGCACCTGTTTCTATAAAAATAAATGCCGTCGGAATAACCCATATTGCATATAATATGCCGTTATCCATTTGTTCTATTGACATGAGAGAAACAAATTGAGCATGATACATAGGTAAAAGCCCTATAAACCGAAACAATGGATTACTTTCCGAAATGGGTAATACAGCAGGGAAAAAGTACACTGCCGCTGAAGCAACCAGAGCCACCATCTGATTCCTGCTGATAGCTGAGATTAGCAGCGTAATTCCCGCAACACTCAATGTTCCCGTAAAAGCCAGCAAAACTTGATATTTCAGCAAAGTTCCACAGGTAATATTAAAAGGAATATACCCATTATCAAATGGCATAGGCGCAAAAAGAACGCTGCAATTCAATCCATCTCTTCCATATAGAACAAATGCAAACAAAATATTGACGGCAGCTACTGCCAGTGTCACTATAAATGCAGCAATCAAACCAGCGCCCACTTTCGCCGCCCCACATTTCGTCCTTCCATATCTACTTGTAAGGATAATATTATCCACTCCGCCATATTCACCACAGAAAACAGGTGCGGTCATAATAACAATAACCAGCGAAAGAATGAAAAAAATCTTAACCATGTTCTGGCTCGTTGTAAGCCAGCCGTCAACATAACCAATCCTGACTTCCTCACCGCCAAATGCATCCGAAACACGAACACCGTTCCAGTTTCCATTCATATCAGAAAACCGCGTAAAAACTGCAGACTGCAGAGCGTTATGATAGAGATACGCAGCATTCATTCCATGTAAGTTCGTTTGGGCAGCAAAGTCATTCATCATTTGCTGAACTTTTTCATCTGTCAATACTCCCTCATATTTCGCCGCAATCTCCTTATCAATCTCTACGGCTGTTTTTCCTGTCCCTTCCTTGCTCACTCCATCAAATGCGTATTTATTTTGATAGCTGGAAAACCCCAAAATGGCAGAAAAAAACAGTACAAAAAGCAAAGCAATCTGTGTCAGGCGTTTTGAAAATATTTTTCGTAATTCAAATTGAATTAGTTTTTTCATTCTTCTGTGCCTCCTTTGAAATAAAATAGATACAAATCTTCCAAATTAGGCTGCACCTGCGAAGCATCTGCCATAGGCGGATGATCTGCAATGATCCGTAAAACCGTTTTGTTATTATTCATGTTGCGCAAATTGCTGGTGTTAAATGCTGCTGCATATTTCTCCGCCTTTGCCGATGGGACAATGCACTCCCACACCTGCCCATTGATTTCAGACGTGATCTCCTGTGGTTTCCCGAAGTGAATAATTGAACCGGATTTCATCATAATAATTTCCTCTGCAATAAACTCTACATCAGAAACAATGTGGGTAGATAAGATTACGATACGATCTTTTGCAAATGCACTGATCAGATTACGAAAACGGACACGCTCTTTAGGGTCAAGCCCTGCTGTCGGCTCGTCTAAGATTAATATACGCGGGTTATTCAACATTGCCTGTGCAATTCCCAATCGCTGTTTCATACCGCCGGAAAAGGTTTTAATTTTATGTCTGCTTTCTGCAGATAATCCTACCTCTTCAAGTAATTCGTTTGATTTTTTCTGCGCCGCTTTTTCACCCACTCCCTTTAGAGCTGCAACATACAGCAGAAAATCAAGTGCGGTAAAATCGGGGTAATACGCAAAATGCTGCGGCAGATATCCCAAAAGATTCCTATACTTTTCTCCAAGCCCTGCAATGTTTTTCCCATTCAGAAATATTCTTCCAGAAGTAGGTTTTTGAAGATTGCACAGCAGTCTCATAAATGTAGTTTTCCCCGCGCCATTTGCCCCCAATAGTCCATAAACACCATTTGATAAAGTAATGTTCAAATCATTTACGGCTGTCTTCCCGCCAAATTGTTTGGTCAGCCCGACTGTTTTTAAAACCATGTCAAACTTCCTTTCCTATGTTTTTATGACGAGTATAACGCGTAAATTTCAACTTTTTATCTACAAAGAAAGATTTTTGAAAAATGCAGATACCATAGCTCCATTCGGCGTATTATCAATGTTCAGATATCCGCCATGATGTTCGCAGAGCAGCCTGCAGATATATAATCCAAGGCCAAAGTGTTCCGCACGGTCTTCTTCTGTGAAATATGGATTCGTTACCTTACGTACAATATTCTTATCAAAGCCTTTTCCGTCATCCAATACCATGATCAGCAATCCTTTATTCTGTAAAGAAAAAGACAATGTAATGGACGTCCGGGCATAGCGGACGGCATTTGCTAACAGATTATTGCATACTTGTAAAATGAACGATCTATCTATAAAAAGTTCACAGGCAGGCACCTCATTTTGCAGGTGCAATGCTTTTCTATTTTGTGTACATACCATTTGTGCGTTTTCCTGTAGAGAAGACAAAAACGGCTGCAGAGAAACCGCCTCGTACTTCGGCTGTGTGTCCTCCAAACGCCTGAGACTGCTCATACTGCTTACATAAGCCTCCATACGGGATATGTGTTTTCCCATAGTAGCAGCGATTTTTCTTGTCCGTTCATCTGCATCTACCTGCAGCATTTCATTGTAGCCTTTTAATACTGTAAGCGGGGTACGCAAATCATGAGCAAATGCCGCATTAAGTGCTTTCCGTTCTTCGACCTGCTTCCACATTTCAGAAAAATTATTTACAAGAGCCGTGCGCATGATTTCAAAGGAATCCACAAGCTCCCCCAACTCATCCTTACTGTCGTATCCTACCGCAAAATCCAAGTCATTATTTGATATTTTTTCAGCCGCAATGCGCAAGTTTGCAAGCGGCTTTTTCAGCTTGTCCCTGTAAAACAGAAATGCCGCCGCTATAATACATAATGCGGAATAGACAGGTGCAGCAATCGTAGAAAACAGTTCTAATAAAGTGATAATACGTTCATCCTGCCCGGAAGGCATAACAGGTACATTCCCGATATAGGTGCCGTCGCCCAGTCGTTTGCCCTGCTCATTTGTCAGGTAATATTTTTCACCGGCCAACGGGTAAGACTTCCTTATTGTATCCACTGTGTTATCGCATATGGAAATTGTCATGATAGAGAGAATAAGAGCAAGTACCGCAAAAACTGCCACGTAGAGCACCAGACTTTTCCTAAGAGATAAATTCAGTCTATAGTGCTTTATTTTCTCCATTTGTATCCGCACCCCCAAACTGTTTCAATATATGCCCTGTCCGTATATGCTGCAATCTTTGACCGTATCCTTCGGATATGCTCCGCCACAACACTGCTGTCCCCCATGCTGTCATAACCCCAAATGCGCTCATAAATCCGTTCTTTCGTAAAAACCTGTCCCGGATTTTGAGATAACAGTTCCACAATATCAAATTCTTTTTTAGCAAGACCAAGACGCTGCCCCTCAAAGAAAAGGCAGCGCTCTGAATAATCAACCGTCAGGTCACCGGAGAACTTGATCTGTGCATCAAAGGTACGCCTTGCTTCCCGGCGCAAATGCGCAGTCACCCTTGCTTCAAGCTCCATAAGGGAAAAGGGCTTGACAATATAATCATCACCGCCGACGGCAAACCCTT
>OFFV01001304.1_pt1 | contig 15110 bp, 13 predicted proteins | sample 1521461 | NCBI WGS metagenome assembly OFFV01 (sample SAMEA3504120, study PRJEB24116) | mouse gut metagenome | biome: mouse gut; feature: mouse-associated habitat; material: faeces | place: Denmark | collected 2011 | reverse complement strand
TATATAAATTTTTCAATATTCTTTCAATTTAGCTTGACTTTTTATTTGCAGGCTAGTTTTCGTGAATGGCCAGTTGCCCTATAGACTGGACCTGGTAATAAAGTGCTCCATCAAGGGGCTTTCGGGCATTGAGTCGTACCTTCTCAACTCACCCTCCTGACGGAAGTTAGTATCTGGAATCAGTTAGGTCTTCGGAACGTCTTCCTCTGACTGCGTCCGCCGTGATCTTTTTGCGTTAAAAAAATCCGTTCCTGGTTAAAAATGTCCGTATCGCAAACCAAACCTTTGACAAATGGACACGAATGTGCTATACTCAACTCTGTGTACCATGTTGTGCGGCAGCCGGTGTTCCAGATGCTGAGGCTATTATAAAAAACAGGGTATTTGCGTTTGGGGATGGTTTGGTTCACCGTGGTTCATCGTGGTTCAAATCTGAAGAAAGGAAGAAAACATTCGTGGAATTCAAGGACTTCTTTGCTATGATGAAAAATCGAATATCTGACGGTGCGGATGTACCTTATTTCTTCAGAGATCTGATGGCTATGATTACTGATGTCACAGAGGATGAATGGGGAACACCGAAGGATCCGTCAACGAAGCTGACTAAAGAGAACACGCTTCGTACATATGCCAAGAGGGGCTTTTCTCAAAAATTTGCGCTGAGTATTGAATATAGGCTATCTCCGGAAATGTTTGTGGAATCGCTTAATGAGAGACCTAAGGCGGCTGTAGCTCTTTTGGCTGATGATTATAAGAGCTATGATCCGACCACTACGGCAGCAAATGTAGCTCAGAAGCTGGCGGATTGCTTTATAGATATTATTCGCAGGGCTGCTGGTCTTGTGCCTCAGGATGAGTTTGAGAGACAAAGACTGATGCAGCAGGCTTTTGATCTGAAGCAAAGATATGGTGAATATCTGAGAGATGAGACGGATAATGTGTGTGCGTTCCCTGGATGCGGAAGGCTTTTAAGCGTTGCCGAAAACGGGAAGATTTCCCCGGTATATGAGGTTGGTCTTATAGACAAGCAGAAGGAGCCTAAAATAGATAATCTGCTGGCCTTCTGTCCGTTCTGCCACGGCGCTTATCTGTTTGATCACAATAAGAAGCTGTGTAAGGAACTGGTATATATAAAGAAGATCCTTGTGGCTCACAAACAGAGTATGCGGCTCCTTGACGGAATGCCGCTGGAAAAGGAAATAATCGGCGTCATTTCCAAGATTAAAAACTTGAAGGAAAAAGACTTGTTGGATCCGTCGCTGGATCCAAAGGATATCAGAGATAAGCTTATTCCGGATGACAATCTAGTTTTGTATAAAACCGTCAAAGGGTATGTTGACACTTATTACGTGACGCTGAAGGAAATAATCACAAATGCGGATAAGCGTGGTGAAATAGATTACGATGAAGTCCAGGATCAGATGAAAGCAATCTATAAGCGATTAAAAAAAGCCAACAAGTCCAATGCGGAAATCTTTAATGAGATTTCCGAAAAGGTTCATAAAGTAAGCCTGCAAGAAGATTTATATTGTCAGATTGTTGTCGCTTTCTTTATAGCGAAGTGTGAGGTGTTCGATGCAATTACCCAATAAGCTGTATTCCTATAAAAACAGTACGCTAGCGCTGATACCGGTCGTACTGAACAGAATAAAAAATGGTCCGGTACCTGTGAAGGAATTATATGACCATGTTAAGCCGTCGCTGAAGGATCCGACGGATTTCATGTCGGTAATGGACTGTTTGTATGCTCTCAGGGCGGCAGATATAAATGATGATGGGGAGGTGTTCATATGCTTGTTGAAATGATGTCACCGGCCTTTAAGAAGCAGGGAGAGGTAAGGCCTCCGATAAGGTTTAAGGAAGGGTTGAATGTTGTGCTGGGCAAAGAAGACGGCGCAATGTCAATCGGAAAGTCTTCATCTCTTCTTGCAATCGATTTTGTCTTTGGCGGAGATACATATATAAAGAGCGATGGTGTTAAGAAGGAAGGACACCATACCATATTTTTTACGTTCAAATTTGATGGCAAAGAATATCATTTTGCCAGAAATACAGGAGACAGCAATACTGTCTTTATTTGTGATTCAAAGTATGAGATGACAGGTAGTCAGTACACGAAGGAAGAGTTTACCACTTGGCTTAAGAAGCAGTACAAGATGGATTTTGTGGGTCTTTCTTTCAGAATAGCGTTGAGCAGCTTCTTCAGAGTATATGGTAAGAAGAATACAGATGAATTGAATCCTTTGCAGGGCATTCCCGGACAGAATATGGAGAAGTCCATCACTTCGTTGCTGACGCTTTTTGATAAATATAAGGATATTGAAGAGTTCAAGACCAATGTTACGGAGCATAAGAAGAAGCTGGAGGCTTTCAAGGAAGCCAGGAAGTACCATTTTATTTCTGACCTGGTAGGCGGTCAGAAGAAATATGAAGAGAATTTGGCTACTATTCGGGATTTGGAACTACAGCTTGCGACATTGATGGAAGAAGCTGAAAAAGGTCATTCCGATGAGGAAATAGAGCTGAATAAGAAAAAAGCGGCTTTGACCAATGAAAAAATGAAGGTCGAAAAGGCTATCCATGCCAAAGAAATGAAACTGCGACTTGTTAGCATGAGTCTGGAATATGGCCTGTATCCAACCGAGGCGGACATGTCCGCTTTACAGGAATACTTTCCTGAAGTGAATGTACGTAAACTTTATGAGGTTGAGAAGTATCACCAGAAGCTTGCAAAAATTCTTGGAGCTCAGTTCGCTGATGAAAAAGAAGCGATTGAGGGACAGATATCTGTTCTTCAGGAACAGTTAAAGGGAATAAACACAGAGATACGTCAGCTGGGATTTGTGGGTAATATCTCAACAGAGTTCCTTGACAGGCACTCCGAGCTTCAGGGTGAAATTGCAGCACTGAAGACACAGAATGACGCATTTCTCACCCAAAATGAATTGCAGGCGGCTAAGGCAAACGCAGATGCGGTATTGAAAAGAAGTATTGAGGATATTCTTTTTGAGATTGAGCAGACGCTTAATACGAAGATGGAAGAGTTTAATGACTCTTTGTTTGATACGAAGAAAAAACCGCCTCATGTTCATTTCAATTCGTATAACAGCTATAAGTTTGAGACCCCGGATAACACGGGAACAGGGTCAAACTATAAAGGTATGATCGTATATGATTTGGCAGTCCTTTTTACGACGGCGTTGCCTGCCTTATCGCATGATTCGCTCCTGTTCAAGAATCTGGGGAAAGATATTGAGGATGGAATAATAAAGATATACAACAGCACAAGTAAACAGATTTTTATAGCATATGATAAACAGGGGGATTGCAGACCGGCAACGCAAAAGATTTTGGAAGATAACTGCGTGTTGAGATTATCAACAAATAACTGTGAACTGTATGGTAGATCGTGGGATATAGAAGAGGTAAAGAACGATGAAAATGAGTTATAACAAACTGTGGAAACTACTGATTGATAAGCAGATGAAAAAGTCTGATCTGCGAAAAAAGGCGGGCATCAGTTCTTCTTCACTGGCCAAGCTTACAAAGGATGAAAATGTCACGACAGAAGTTTTGACTAAGATTTGCCGTGAATTGAAATGCGATGTGGCGGATATTATGGAATTCATTCCGGATGAAGAAGAGAAAAAAGAAAATGTAGAGTAAAGATGTGAGTTCGTTTTATGGGACAACACATTTGATATGATTCGATTGGCGGATGCTGGTTGAGGAAGGAAATAAGGAAAAAGAGGTGCCAATAAGGTGAGTGAAATAAAGAAACTATTTGAAAGGCCGTTACCATCTGCAAGAAGTGGAGCTTTCTTTAATACATTTTCATATCCAACTAAAATTTCACCTGAATCAATAGCTGTATATATTGCATCTATGACTAAGCCAGGAGATACAGTTTTAGATACTTTTGGGGGAAGTGGAAGCACAGGTATTGCAGCGCTGCTATGTGAACACCCTACCGAACGTATGAAGGAACTGGCAGATGAGTTAGGCGTAAAGCCCGTATGGGGATCAAGAAACGCTGTTGAATATGAGATAGGAACGTATGGTTCATTTGCTGCAAAAACTATAAGCAACAGATTAAAAGCAAGTGAATTCAAAAAAGCAGTTGAGGATTTTGTTGAGAAGGGAAAAAGGCAGTTAATGCGCTATTACTCTGCTATAGATCCTGATGGGAATATAGGAGTTATAAGATATATCATTTGGTCTGAAGTGTTATTATGTCCACATTGCGGGAAGGAAATATCTTTCTTCGAGAAAGGAACAAAACGGAATCCGGTTAAATTCGAGAAAGATATTATTTGTCCACAATGCAAGAAAAAAGCTTCTGTAGATGAGATGAAATTCCAGACAGAAGAGTATATGGATGGATTGACTGGGAAAATCTCTATAAGGAAGAAACGTATTCCTTCTTGGGTTTATGGAACTACAAATGATAAAAATTGGGAAAGACCAGCCACGGATGAGGATCTTAATAACGCTCTTGCAATAGATAAGGAATTGCAAAGTATTAGTGATGAACCTAAGGAAATCCAGTGGGGAGAACTTCACAGAAATGGATATCATTTTGGGATTTCATTTTTGCATCAATTCTATACATCCCGTAATTATTTGATTATGCATAAGTTATGGGATGCTACTGAAGTATATGATACCAAGATAAAAGACGCTCTTAGGTTATTACTGCTCAGCTATAATTCTTCACACTGTACGCTAATGACTCGTGTTGTTGCGAAAAAAAATGCTAAAGACTTTGTTTTGACTGGGGCTCAAAGTGGGGTTCTTTACATAAGTAAACTTCCAGTTGAGAAGAACATTATTCTTGGTCTGGAAAGAAAATCGAAACCGTTTTATGAAGCTTATAAACTTCTGGAGAATTGTACTGGTAGTTTTATTATAAAGAATAAGTCGAGTGAATCATTGGACGAGAAAGATAATACAATAGATTTTGTGTTTACAGATCCACCTTTTGGTGACTTTATTCCATATGCAGAAGTTAATCAGATAAATGAATTATGGTTAGAAAAGCCTACCGAGAGAGAAAAAGAAATAATAATTAGCGCATCACAAAATAAAGGAATTCAAGATTATCGGATAATGCTTTCAAAGGTGTTTTCTGAGATTAAAAGGGTGCTAAAAGATTCGTCATATGCAGCTGTTGTCTTTCATGCGGCAAAAGCACAGATATGGTCTGCATTTGAGGATGCCGTATATGATTCGGGGCTTAATATTGAACTGACCAATATTTTGGATAAAAAGCAATCCAGTTTTAAGCAAGTTGTATCGGAAGCATCTGTTCAAGGAGATCCTTTGCTGTTATTAAGTAAACGGATTCAAGAATCAAGTGGGTCTGAAGATGAAGAAGATATAATGGAAAGAATAATCCTGGCGATGAACGATGGAAATATCTTTGATGAGAGGCGAGCATATTCTTTATATGTTAATGAATGTCTACGAAAGAATATTCGTGTTACATACGATGCAAAAGATGCATATGTCCTTCTTCGACAATTGAGAAAGGGTGTTATGGATGCAGCATTACAAGGATAATAGTATAAAAATAAAGCAGTATGGGCAGGTTTTTTCTGGCAAGCGTATCGGTGAGTTGTTGGTATCGATGTTGCCAAAGAATTTGGTAGTAAAATCAATAATTGATCCAATGGTTGGCCGGGGTGATTTGCTACAAGCAGCATATACAAAGTATCCACAAGCAGATAAGGTTTTGGGTATAGACATTGATGTAGATGTCAGGGAAACCTGTAAGAGTGCTGTTCCCAAAGCAGAAATTCTCATCAAAGATGCTTTTAAGAGTGATGAAGTTAATATTACTGGAGGTTGGGGTTTGGTCATAACTAATCCTCCTTATATTAGATATCAAACACTCAAAAAAAACCCAGAGATAGGTCTGCCAGACGGGAAAGAATTAAGGGAGAGTTTAATTAATCATATTCAGAACACAAATAATTTAGATGATCAGGAAAGACAAATCTACATTGAAGTGTCAAAAAGATACTCGGGCTTATCAGACATGGCTGTGCCATCGTGGATATTATGCGCCTCGATAGTAAAAAAAGGTGGGTATATGGCAATGGTAGTTCCAGAAACGTGGCTAAACAGAGATTACGCAATGCCAATTCACTACTTACTTTTACGATGCTTCGAAGTTGTTGCCATAGCACGTGATGTAGAATCCGTGTGGTTTGAAGATGCTGAAATAAGAACATGTTTGGTTATATGCAAAAGAAAAGAAAACGAGCCTATAAGGAATAGTTATCCAGATACGGTACTTCTTGAATTAAAATCTGGAATAATCGACAAGAACTCCCTTGTCGGATCCATGAAGTTCAATGGCTATGCCGGGTATGAAGCGTTAAATTATATTATATATTCAAAAACAATATGTTCTGTGGAAGGGTTTTCTTCAAAGATCATTCCAGCGATGGAATTATTTCCAGGCTTGACTAGAAAGCTAAATGATCAAAAGTGGATCTGTAAGGAAGATAAAATGAGAGATGAAGAGTCTGCTGTTCTTCCTAACGAAATTCGAGAAATTGTGAACAGTAGTTGCGGAGTCGAGTATGATTCTTTGGAAGATTTGGGATGGTCCGTTGGGCAGGGTCTGCGCACAGGTGCAAACGATTTCTTTTACGCACAGTTGCTGTCGTCAGATAGATCTATGTCCGTTGCTCAAACTGAATCATGGTATAACCGTAATATTATGCTGTCCTCGGATAATATAAGAAAAGCTTTCAAGAAACGTTCGGATGTGAATGGTCTTGTTGTAAACTATGATGATTTGCATAAGTGTATATTCTACATTCAACATCAAGTAAGACAAGTGGATTACTTAAGATTATCTAAAAAAACAGCGGAACAATATACCTTGATGGATTCCGATTTGGATGATTACATTACACAAGGAGAAAGATACATATCCCCAGTGCATAAGAAGCCGTTTAGGGAACTTTCAGCAGTTATTACGAATGAAAAAAAGATAGGTGATGAATTTGAAAGATTTTGGTATATGCTTCCTGAATTGAAGGAAAGACATGTACCAAACCTATGTATTTCCCGTGTTTGCGGTGAGAGTCCTGAGGCCATATTTATTCATCAGGTGCCAGGAAGTGAGATAATAGTTGACGCTAATTTTATTACACTTTGGAATTTAGAGAATCGTGATCAAATAATTGCATTAGCGTTGTTTAATTCTACATGGGCAAAGCTTTTTCTTGAAGTCGTAGGAACCGCAATGGGCGGAGGTGCCTTAAAAATTGAAGCAAGTCATGTAAGGAAAATAGTATTTCCACGAATTGATGATAAAAGGAAAACTGAGCTCGAACATATTGGCAAGGAGATTCTAATAAATAGAAGTATAAATAGAACGATTCAAAAGCAAATTGATGAGATTGTAACATCTCCATTTGGTGATGAAAACAGTGTGTTCGTGAGTAAACAGTTGGAAATGTTACTCATAAAAAAAGTACAAGAAAGGACTAGGCGAAAATACGATGAATAAGGACGAATTAAGGTCATTTGCTGCAACTGCTCAGCATGAAATAGATAATGGATCTGTGGAAGATAAACTAAGACACTTGCTATCAGCGAGTCTTAGTAGAATATTCCCCGATACACCGTGGTGGGTTCAAGAGCATGTGATGGGTACAGAGACCTATCTTCACTTTGCCAATGCTAAAGGAAAAGAACGGATAGGTTTTGCGGATTCCGTAGTTGGGAAGACTGCAATTGAATATGAGAAGAATCTGAAGATATCTTCTATTTTTAACGAGGGGTATCATCAGGTAGAAGAATACTGTGCAGCATTATGCAATTTAGGCATTGATGAAAGTGAGATCCTTGGAATCCTGTCAGATACGGTGAGATGGTATGGCTATACAATTAAGATTTTAGATAATCTTGATAGGGGTAGATTATTTGGAGCTAATGATATCGAACTTCAACAAGTTGATTTTGTTGACCTTTCAAATTGTTCGGATGAGGAAATGGACAAGTTTGAACTATTTGTAAATAAATATCTAGGCAGGGATCAGTCCAGAATTCTCACTGCAAAAACGCTTGTGCTTGATTTCGGTTTAGAAAGTGATTTTTACCGTAAAGAGATTGATGGGTACAGGGCTACAGTGGAGAATGCAATGCGCTCAAATCCATCATATGCGGAGTTGATCAAAAATGTATGGCAGAACTTTGTTGCATATTTAGGAGCATCTGAATATGGGACCTTTTCGATGGATACATATACAAATGAGTACTATTTGGTTACTGTGGCGAAGGTCGTATGTGCAAATATTCTTAATGGAGCTCCCTTAATTTGTGGTGATGCGGAAGTCATTAAAATTCTGAATGGAATATACTTCCAGCAGAAAAATATACAAAACCTTGTAGACTATGACTATTTTGGATGGCTAAATAATTCGCCCTATGTTGAGGGTATCGTAGAATGTGTGAAAAGAATACAACGACTTTTGGTTTGCTATGACTTTAAGGTAATTGCTGAAGAAGATTTGTTCGGAGCATTGCTGGCACAGTTGTCTAATCGTGAACATCGCCTGCTTCTGGGACAGGATTTCACACCTCATTGGGTTGCGAGAAGCATGGTTGAACATGCGGTGGAGGATATGGAGGAAGCACCGCGTATTTTGGACATGTGCTGTGGTTCAGGAGTTTTTTTAATTGAGGCAATCAGAAAAGTTCGTGAAAAGTATGCAATAAGCACACATGATTATGATAAGACGAAAGATGAAATAGTATTCTCGTGTGTTATGGGGTTTGATATTGATCCTCTTGCTGTTATGCTTGCAAAGGTCAACTGGGTAATGTTTATGAGGGATTTGTTTCCATATCATAGCGGTCAAATTATAATACCTATTTATCATGCGGACTCTCTTTTTGTAGCAACGCCCATTACGCATAATATGCCATTAAGTAATCAGGATTCTTATGTCATGTATTTTGATAATAATAAGGTTGAGATTCCTGGACACATGTTGACGCCAGCTCATAGACGGAATTTTGATGCGTTTATGTCTATTTGTTATAAATATGCTATGAAAAGAGCTGCCCAAGGGGAAAGTGACCTTACGGATAAACAAGTAGATTATGTTTTGTCTTCTGTAGAATCTGAAAGTAGCATAGTGCTGTCGCATGTTGAGCGACAAGCACAGAGGGTTGCGGCTTATAGTCTTATTTTGCAGTTAGAAAGTCTTCAAAGACAAGGGCGTAATGGAATATGGTATTTTATACTGAATAATAGCTATAAACCAGGATTGGTTACAAATCAGTTCAACTGTATTGTTTCTAATCCGCCGTGGTTGGTGATGAGTAAATTAGCTGATAATCCGTATAAAATAGTATTACAAAGAAAAACTGATTCTTTTGGGATAAAGCCGCCAGGAGCATCTCATCTCCACATGGAATTGGCGACAACCTTTTTATTAGCATCAATTGATAAATACTTAAAAAATGGAGCAAGATGGATGTGCGTTATGCCTGGAAGCATATTGAGTGGGTACCATCATGATCCGCTCAGGTTGGAAAAATATAGAGAATCAGATTACTCAGTAGGTACCAACGTGGATACGATCTGGGAATTACCAATGAGTACATTCAAGAACAAAGCTGTTGTTCTTGGGGGAATGAAAACGGTAGAAAAATCCGAATATCCAATTTCAGGAAGAGTTTATGATGAACCGGATTCATATGTTGAGTGTAACTATACACTTAACAAACAGGGAAACCGTTCTGCATGGACAAACAAGGGAGAAAACGCGGAATTTCTGGATGTCATCAACTCAAATCCCTGGGAATTTAATCAAGGCGCTGATATTATGCCAAGAACGGCTTTGTTTCATGAGTTTACTCAGTTACCGAATGGAACATGGACTATCAAGAAAATTGATAATAGATCAGAACTGTATTATTTGCTTAGTGATAGTCATAAGGATGTATGTAGAGATTTGGTAGCAGAGGGTTTCAGCGATGATTATTTATATGACTGTTTGATTTCAAAGCATCTATCTCCATTTTCAGTTGAAAGACCTGCAAAGGTTATCCTTCCAGGAAAAAGCATTGATGGTAAATGGAAGGGACTAACTGATGAAGAAATAGCTTTGTTGAATCCGGGAACATCTTATGTATTTAGTGAGATTCAAACAGAGAGTGAGATGCCTTTGTCTGTATTGTTTGATCACAAAATCAATATAAGAAATAAACTGGATAAACAGAACTTTGCACTGGCAAGGTGGCTAGTTTTATCTAATGCAGGGGGGACTAATCCATGCGCAGCTTATGTTGATCTGAATACACTCGACAAGAAAAAACTGATTATCGATCAAACTTTGTATTGGTATTTAGCTGAATCTGAGGAAGAGGCTCTTTATATTGTGGGTATATTAAACAGTATGACATTATCTACTGCCATATCTGACTTCCAACCGCAAGGGGGATTCGGTGCAAGGCACATTCATACGATACCGTATAAAATCATTCCGAGATTTAATGCTAATGATGATGCACATATGGAAGTTGTTACAAAGACCAGAGAGCTTATTAATGAATGGACAAGTTTCTGCAATACTGATAAGGTTGGGAAATATCTTTTACCAAACAGTGGAAGTCTTAACAGTCGCCGCCGTAAGTTGCAAACGGTCCTCAAGACAATGACTTCTTACGCGGAATATGAAGAGGCATGTGGCTGTATTTTATGTACAGAGTAGAAGGTGATTATGGGAATAGCATTCAGACATTCGGCCGGGTTTGGCAAACGGATGGAATATAATTTGGTTGGGAAAATGCTCATGGAGGGGCTTGATGTCTATATGCCGCTTGTCGATGATCATGGCGTTGATTGCGTTATAAAAAGGAAGACGGCACATTTATTGAGGTTCAGATAAAAGCGAGATCCAATGAAGTTACAGATGGTGACGCAGCTCTTTTTTCGGCAATTACCCATGAGAAGACCGAGAACTTCTACTTTGTGTTTTATTCTGAGCGTCTGGAGATGATGTGGATCCTATCTTCAGAAGAGTTCCTGCAGGAGTGCGTAACCAATAAAAATGGTAAGAATGCCGGAAAGCATGGTATATTGAATATTCTAACGCTTCGGAGCCACCGTTTTATCACTTGAGAGCCATTTGATTTTGGTATTCTAATGCTTGAGAGCCACCACAACATCTAGTGGTCTTTGATAAGAGAATCAAGGAGGCAACTACAATGGCAAAAAAACAACGGAAATACGACATGGAATATAAAATCCAAGCCGTAAAATTAGCAAAAGAGCTTGGCGGCGCAAAAGCTGCAGCCGAGTTAGGCATCCCTGAAAATACTATGTATGCGTGGACAAAGGCTGCCAGAGAGGGAAGGCTGAATGTCGGTTCCGGATCACATACTCCGGAAACTGCTATGAATCTTGCAGAAGAACTGGCTCTCCTACGCAGACAGGTCAAGGAGCAGGAAAAGGAAATCCGCCGCCTGAAAGAGGAAAACGAATTTCTGGAAGAGGCAAGCGCTTTTTTTGCCGCCAGCCGTCGGAAGTCTGCAAAAGGCAGAGAATGATGTTCCTTGCCATAAAAACCGAGGACGGCGTCATAAAGGGAAAGATTTCTTTCTACTGCCGGATGCTGAAGGTAACGCGGCAGGGATTTTATAAATATCTGGCAAACAAAGACCGTCCGTGGAAATACCAGCAGTTAGCTGATGCCATGAGGACAGTCGTGTCTGAGGATGAATGCAACGACACTTACGGACGGATCCGTATGTATCAGGCGCTTCTTTTAAAACAGCCGGAAGGCGTCCGCATTCCCAGTGAACGAACTGTCTACCGCATCATGGAAGAGATCGGGCTGAGCCATCGCCCGAAACACAGACCAAATGGGACCACCAAGGCGGATCGTGAGGCGCGTAAATCTGAGGACCTGCTGAAAAGGGATTTCAACTCCAGTGAACCGCTCAAAAAATGTGTCACGGACATAACCGAGATCAAAGCAAAAGATGGAAAACTCTATGTATCCGCCATATTTGACTGTTTCGATGCTGCAGTTCTGGGCATGGCAATGGATACAAACATGAAAGCCGTACTATGCGAGCGTACGCTTATCAATGCGATCCGGTCTTACCCGGCGCTCAGGGGAGCCATCATCCATTCTGACCGTGGATCTCAATACACCAGTGAGACCTACCGCAGGGCAGTGGCAAAGTATGGCATTCTCCAGAGCATGAACAGCGCCGGCGGACGCTGCCATGACAATGCCCGTTGCGAGAGCATGTGGGCCCGGATGAAGGAAGAACTCATCTATGGAAGGCATGACACAGAAAGAATGACAGTAGAGGAACTGAAAACCCTCATCTGGAGATATTTCATCAGTTATTGGAACAACAGGAGAATATGCTCTTCCAATGAGGGGCTTCCTCCTATGGTCAAGCGGCAGAGATATTATGAATCTCTGGATACTGCTGCTTAGGCATTGATATCCTTGCAAAAAAAGTGTCAACCAATATTGACAATATCCCATATGTGACAACATTTTTCTACATATCTAATTCATATCAAGAAATATTTTTTGTTTATAGACACAAGATTTTTTACAGTCTCAATAATAGACATATCACAGTTCTCTTGGTAGTGTACCGAAAATATTATAACATTCCTCTTTGTAGAAATAAAGGACTGATTTGTTAACCAGTCCTTTGTTATGGAAAAGTGTGTTACCATAATTCTAATGAATCTTCCGCATCTACCCATATCTGCATACATCTTCCAAGATATAGACTTGCATATTCAAGAGGTTTATCTATTGCTAAAATATTTAAGGCACACTCAGAACACGGTGTTGTTTTTAATCCTTCCTCTGCTTTTCTACAATCTATTCGTAAAAAATAGCCTGCGTAAGTATAGATATCAATGCTATTATGGTAGGTATTGTATGTTGCATAAATGATATTCATATTTATCAGTTCCTTTCTTGAATTTTGAAAGCATTTCCATCAATTCACCATATCTGTCCATTTTGTGTTATAATGTTTTATGTGATTTTGTTTCCCTTATTTTTTCCCTTATCAGGGTTCGTAATGCCCTATGGGAAGATATAACACAAGGGAAACGATAAGGGAAAGCTCAGCTGCGATAAACTTAGTATTTTCAAGGGTTAGCGGATATTTTAATAACAAAATATAACAGCTAATGTTTCCCTTAAAAATCATCAAATCACAATCGGAATTTATGGAGGGAAAAAGAGTGGAACAATTAGCAATCAAAAAAGCTCGGTTAGATCAGACTGACGAGATTAATGAAGTCGTAAGTGAAACGATAAAAGAAATATATTCAAAATACTATTCGGATGAAGTGGTGGATTTCTTTTTGGAATTACATAATCACGATAATATCCATAAGGACATTTTGGAAGGTAATACCTATGTGATTGCTTGTGGAGCTGCCACTCTTGGAACAGGCACAATCAATCAAAACGCTATTTTAAGGGTATATGTAACTCCGAATCATCAACATGAGGGAATTGGAACCAAGCTTATGGATTGTTTGGAAAAAGAAATAATAAAGAATTATTCGTATGTAAATATAGATGCATCGTTGCCAGCTGTTGAATTTTATCGCAAACGGGGATACGAGTTATTAAGACAAGCGGAGCATTCCGTTGCAAATGGAAAATTATTGTCATATTCTATTATGCGGAAAAGAGAATTTGATATAGACCCGGCTTTTTATAATGCCCCATCTGTTCTTGTCCGAAAAGAGATTGAATTGCAGGGACTTGATTTTGATGAATATCAGACAAAGGTGCCCCAAAGAGTTTATTTGCTGGCGGATAGCCTGTTTGATACAATGCTTGCAAAGAACATTGCTACGCTTACCTTTGATGTCGGTGGAGGCATATATGTAATGAATCATAACAGCAATTTAGGTTTTGCAAAGGGCGAGATGTGTTCACCGGGACTGGCAACCCAGGCAGAGGATTTATATGCAGCAGGAGTGAAAGAACTGATTCATGTAGGATTTGCCGGCGGGAATAAGATTGGAGACTATGTCCTTACCGATGGGGCTTATAACGATACCTCTATTACCAGGTTATATGGATTTAAGGGGGAACGAATCGATTCAACAAAGGATTTGACAGACTCTTTTTGTATGGAGCTGGAGAAAAAGGGAATATCCTGTATTCGTGGCTATCATTGGACAACGGATGGCGGATATGTTCAGCCTGAATGGAGAGAACGGTATTATTTTAACGATCTGGGTGCGAAATGCGTTGAGATGGAAGGAGCAGGACTATTTACAATCGCGAATTTCCGTTCCCGCAAGGCAACAGCGATCTACGTTGTATCTGACAGTGGTTCAAATGATGAATGGGAGCTTGGCTGGGGTGAAAGCACTCTTGAACATAGTATCCAGAAATTGATTGATGCACTGGCGGAAAGTTGATTTTGTTAAGAAACGATAAGTCTGGTGAAAACGAAAATTCCGGTTTGTTGATTAGAGTGGTGGAGGACAACGAATTGATATTTTCCTTGTTAATGTTATTTATACATGGTGCTAGCACCATGTAATAAGGATGGATAAGGAGAAAATCGGTATTTTGCTGCTGGCTCTATTTTGGCTCTAAAATTTTTCAGAACAGTAAAAATATAGTGTCAAATCAGATAATATGATGAATAATAAGTAGCAAAAACAAGGAAAAACATTCAGATTTCATTTCCGAGAGCTCGTGAGGGTGGCAGAACTGTTGGTTCCGGTCGTGTGGCTACTATCATCGAGTAATCCAGTAAATTCAAGGCTTTTGAGCTTTTGAAAATGGATTTTGCAACAAAATTGCAACAAATTTGCAAAGCATAATGCTGAATAATGCGTGATAATGCGTTTTTGACAGCATGTGAGTGAATCCAATTTCATAAAATTTTGTATCAAATGGACACTTTCCAAGTGAAAACTAGGAGGGTGTCTTTTTTGTGTTATAGTAAAAAATTTATGAATTGGAGGAAGAAAGAATGAGTAGTACAGCGTTAGGAGCAGAGAAAGCGGTTATTTTTATCAGCGATGCACATGAAAAATTCTACTATGAGAAATTGAAAGAGGT
>OFFV01001300.1_pt1 | contig 15139 bp, 10 predicted proteins | sample 1521461 | NCBI WGS metagenome assembly OFFV01 (sample SAMEA3504120, study PRJEB24116) | mouse gut metagenome | biome: mouse gut; feature: mouse-associated habitat; material: faeces | place: Denmark | collected 2011 | reverse complement strand
GGTCTGATGGCCGAGTGGCTAGGCAAAGGTCTGCAAAACCTTGTACAGCGGTTCGAATCCGCTTCAGACCTCACTAAAACCGCGTTGTAGATTACTGCAACGCGGTTTTAGTTTTTGTTTTGTACGGTATTTGTACGGCAAAGGACAAATTCGGACGTCTAATAGCAATCAACACTATGTCGTTGCTCCACTGATAATGCAGTGTAATATATTTTACCTTGTACCCATTGCTTATAACGTACATCAATCGCTATATTATATTACACAATCGTTTCAATGCCGATATTTCAGTTTTTACTAAAACATTCGTTGTTTGAAGATCGGCTTGCGATAATTTAAAAACAACATTAAATGGCAGGTTTAAATTTAGCTCGTTTTGTATTCTAATAAAAGAGTTTATAGAGCTTATAGCAAGATAGGCCATAGAATAAAAGACACTATCCTGCGATTCATTTATTGCAAGGTCTAATGCATTATCAATAGCATTGCATAAATGCATATTTCTATTATATGCAAGACTATTAATCTCTAATTTTACATTCTGTCGTTGCAAATTGGTAATATAGTCCGGCTCTTTATTAAACGAATATTTGCTATTTATATCCATCAACTTTATCTCAAATTCTTTTTGGGAGATTTGAGATTGATAATTTTTAGCCTGCATCAGTTCATTAGATGAGTTCTGATAAAGCATATTATTGTTAATCATCATTGTTTGTCCTCCTCTTTTGCGTCTATGGATTCTTGCTTATCTGCCGCCTTCTGTTCTTTCAAATGAGCAAAAAATTCATTTATTTCTACTACTAAATTCCTGAATTCAACTTGTTGTTTAGAAAGTTCTTGTTCTTGATCCAAGCGTAGCTTTTTCATTTCGCTCTCAAACGTTAGGAGTATATTATTAATTCTCTCATTAAAATACTCCTTTGTTGTATTTAAACCTTGCAAAGAATCATCATACGCATGCTCAATCTCACTTTTTTTAGCTTCGAATTCTTTGCTGGATTCTAACATATTACGATGTTGGCGCATCATAAATCTTCTGATATCTTCTTCTGTGTTTGTTAAGATTTTTTCGCCTTTCGCAGTTAGCTCTTCAACAGTTTGTTCGCCTTGCGCCTTAATTTGCCGTATTTCGTTAAGACCGTCTGTTCCTTGTTTGATGAGTTCGTCTGCTTTAAAAACAGAGTAGAAACTGAATACAAGAAATAAAATTGTCAGAATGGCTGCCCATAAAGTAATGTTACTATATTCATGTTCTATTTTGTTTAGATGCAAATCAATCATCGCCTTTGTTTGCCCGTTGAGAAGGTCCCGCTCAACACCCAACCGCAACGAATCTCTTAATAGTTTTTCACCATATTTTTCATGCAATGATTCTATTTTACTAAAATGAGATTCAATAATCACTCCCAAATTATTCGATTGCGCTTTCGACAAATGACGAGTATTCATCAAAGAAGCTTTAATCATAGAGTCAGCCAACGTAGCATCAAATATCTTTTGAATATTTACAACTACGTCTTTATTATAGCGAAGTATGTTAAGATGCAAGCTATCTGCTCTTTTAATGTGCTCTACATAACAAGTCTTCACATTATCCTGAGATTGGCAAAACACATGATGCGAATATATTAAGTAGCCAATAAATACAGCAGTAAATGCACCTAATATTTTTAAGAATAAAACACTATATCTTGGCTGTGTAGATTCTGAATCGGTAGAACGGGTCATGATTTTACTCCTCAAATTTAAGTTTCGGTAAAGTATATACAATTTTCATCGTTTCGAGCGAAACGGTAATGATGCGCAACAGCAGATTGAGAATATATTTTTCGTCGTTATGTTCCGCAGCCCAATCGTTCGGGTCGTTGCGGATGCCGCTGTCTTTGTTTACGGCAACCGCGTAACGCTCCATTATCCACTCTATTGCAGATTTGCCGTTTACTACATAATCGTATGCCTCCAATGGAATGCCCTCGACAGTGATATGCTGGTTGTAATGTATCTTCGTCTTGTCGGGCGTTTTGCTGTCGAGTTTGCCGAAACGCATCTTCTCGACACGATAGTTCATGCCATCGCCCCAATTGGTATTTGCGCCATATACCAGCAGACAACCTTTGTACGGCTCGACCGTCTCGTAGTTGAGGTGGAGCTCGGCAAGAGCACGGCCGGCTTTGCTGAATGCCCAAAAATCATCAGCAGAATCTACCAACGGAAGCCGAGGCAATGATTTTTTGAGGTCGGAGGCAAAAGCGGTACGATATTCGGGCGAATGCAGAATGCCGTAGACGTAATAGAAAATATCCTCTTTGCCGACCTTGCTGCCGTATTGCTTGCGGGCTGTCGAAAGAATCCAGTCGGTTACTCCATCGCGACGCACATATCTGTCCGCTTCGTTCTGAGGCGAGGAGAACAAGTCGGTAATATCCGCCGTGCTGTCATCATACCAATAGAGCGGGAAACATTGCGATTTTTCTACCATGTCCAAACATGGGATCAAATCGGTTATCAATACTGAAAAATCTTTGCTTGCACCGACACCTGAAACGCAAATCACCAGATTTTCGTGTTTGGGTGTAGGAAATAGTTTGGGACTTAATCCAATAGCCTCATTGAATTCCGATGCAAAGTACAAATATTGTTTTTGGAATGGACGATAAATCCCAATACGTAATTTTTCATCCGAAAAAACATAATCCTGTTTTTTTCTAATGCTATTACGTAAAGATCTTGTCCAGCTGATTTTTGTCGGGTCCGTATCGATAAAATCCTCTACCGACAAATCGGGATTTTGTTTTATGGCTTGTTGATATGCGTGCTGCTGTCGATTATAGAAATTGATCATTGCACTCATGTTTTTTCCGACCGCCTGCTTGGAAAAATTGTAAACCCATGTGTCTCTATTGGATGCCAACCCAATAGCGAATGTATTGAAAACTGTTTTTGATTTCTGATTGAATTTCTTTTCAGGCTCCAGCGGGGTGTAGAGTTTGAACAATTCGCTGCGCTTGTTGAGCCAGTCGCCGTGTTCGTTGGGTACGATAGCCGACCACAGCATCGCCGGATTGCTTATATCCGTCAGATTGCGAATTATGCGCAATTTATCCTCTCTCGACAGATAATCGCCGATATCACGATAGAATATCCGTGCTTTCTGATTCGCCTCTTTGGGCCGCTTGACCAATATGGTTATGGCAATCGGTGTGCGGGACCCCGAACCGAAAATTTTACCGCCTTCTTTGCGGGATAATTCACCGCTGGTTCGTTGGTTGCCTCGCAGATTGAATACATAAACGGATGAAAATTCCTTTTCAAGGCACTTTCTCATGCCGTCCAATCCATTGGCGTCGAGCCATGCGCCGTTAGTGACAAAGCCTATTACGCCGCCGTCTTTATCGTCGATCCGGTCCGATGCCCAGCGGAAAGCCTTGATATAACTATCGTAAGCCGATTTGTTGAGGGCGGCTGTCGATTGGGCGACATAGGTGTTTTCGATGCGGGACTCAAGAGTCTTGTATGTCTGGTTCTGTGCATTGTCGTTGGCCGATTTCTGACCGATGGAATAGGGCGGATTGCCGACGATGACGGTTATCCGTTTCTTCTTTTGTTCGATCACTCGTTTTGAGTTAATCGGGAACTGCTCGGAATAGAGATTTTCTTCCGACGCTTCCTCGCCCAGCTGGAATGTATCGGTCAGGCAGATACCGTCGAAAGAACGATATTCCGCATTGGCTCCCATCAGATCATGATAGACATTTTCGATGTTGATGGATGCGATATAATAGGCCATCAGCACAATCTCGTTCGCATGGATTTCACTGCGATATTTGCGTTCCAGCGCATCGCGGCTGATCAGACCGCTCTGCAACAGCCGTGTAATGAATGTTCCCGTGCCGGTGAACGGGTCGAGGATATGTACATTCTCGTCGGAGAGGGTGCGCCCGAACTCCTTCTGAATGATATATCCGACCGAACGGATGATGAAATCCACGACCTCGACGGGAGTATAGACGATGCCCAGCTTCTCGACCGTCTTCGGCGATGCCGTCTTGAAGAATTTGTCGTACAGCTCGACGATTATACGCTGACGGCCTGCCGCATCCTCAATATTGCCGACCGTAGTGCGTACATAATCGTAGAACTTTTGCAGTTTCTCGTGCTCCTCTTCCGTCTTGGCTTCGTCATCCAGCAAATTGAGCATTTGCTGCATCGATTTCGATACAGGATTGTTCTTTGCAAACTCGTAGTTTTCGAACAGAGCTTCGAACACCGGTCGCGTAATAATGTGCTGCGACAGCATCTCGATAGCATCATGTTCCGACAGGTTCGGATTGATATTGCGACGCAAACCTCGCATCAACTGCTGGAAAGCTTTGCGGTGGCGGTCGTTGTCGGATATAAGCTGGCGTATGCGTTCGATATGCTGTTCGGCTATTTGGGCAATATCGCGTGCCCACTGCTCCCAGTAGCGTTTCGTGCCGACTTTCGTAACCAGCTTGGCATAAAAGACATTCTGCAACTCGTCGAACGACAGCGCCAACTGTTCGGCCATAACCTGCACGGCACTCTTTTTAGGCGTTCCGTCGCCGGTGCTATTGTCATCTCCGCTACCACCGACACCTCCGAAGACAATGTTCTTCGGTTTCTTTTTAGACAGTTCTATTTTGTTTACTTCCGCATTGAAACGGTCATCATGAGCGCGCAATGCGTTCAACACCGTCCACACGACTTTGAAGTTCGGATGATTTTCCAGCACCTTGTCTCCCTCTACATCGGCAGGAACGACAACAGGGATAATGATATAGCCGTATTGCTTGCCCTCGCTGCGGCGCATTACACGCCCCACAGACTGCACTACATCGACTTGCGAGTTTTTGGCCGATACAAACACCACCGCATCCAGCGACGGCACATCAACACCCTCTGACAAGCAGCGCGCATTGGTCAGCATACGGCACTCCCGTTCGTTTTCGGGCTGCTCTTTAAGCCACATCAGAGCCGCATCCCTCGCTGTTGCCGACATCGTGCCGTCCACGTGGCGGGCGGCGACATCGACCAATTGCAACTTCTCATCTTCGGGAACATCTGCCATATAACTCTCCTTGCAAGATGAGAATATCTCTGCCGTCTCTTTCGACTTCTTGATATTCTGACAGAACGCCACTGCACGACGCATCGGGAGCGGGTCGGCATCCTTAACCAGCCCTTCATCTCCCAACACCCGTTTTGAAAGCGCATTGATGCAGCCGACAAATTTCGCAGCATCGTCCGTTTCGATTGTGCCGTCCTCACTCGTCAGTACATTGCGTAGCGCCGGTGTAATATCCTTGTCGCCGACCGCCAGAATCAGCACCTTGTAGTCTGTAAGCAGCTTCTTATCGACCGCTTCACCGAAGCCAATCCGATAAATTTCATCGCCGTACATCGATTTGTCATCCATCGAACACAAAACAGCATCGCTCTGCTTGGCCTTGTCCTTCATCGCATCGGTGTACAGACGCGGTGTCGCGGTCATATAGATCCGTTTGACAGCCGACAAAAAGTCGTTGTCATGAACCTTTACGAACGCACTTTCGTTCTCGTCTTTTAGTGTAACACCCGTAGTACGGTGTGCTTCGTCGCATATAATGAGGTCGAATTTACCATACTCATCGTCGGTTTCTTCCAATAGTTTGTGTTGGGCTTTGGATACAACCTCGATAGATTGGTAGGTCGAGAACACAACCGTCATTCCTTGTTGCTTGCCTCGCAAATATCGCAACTGGCGAACAATGAAGTGAACATCGGTCGTTGCAGGCAGCGCAAGATCTATCGTGCTAAAAGTCGAATTGTCATCATTCTTCGCCACCTGTTTCGCCACCTGTGCATCAGAACAAATGCAAACCGCGTCAAGAGGCTGAGCCGATTGTGCTTTCCACACGCGCAGGGTCTGACCCAATAGCGCGATAGACGGCACAAGGAACAATATCAGACCTTTGTTATCTGTTTCATTCTCGGCAATTTTTAACGAAGTAAATGTCTTACCCGTTCCACAAGCCATAATCAGCTTACCCCGGTTGTTTCCTTCAATCTGGAAATACTCGTGTGTTTTATTGATTGCTGTTTTCTGATGGTCTAATACAGTGAACTGGGCAGTTCTGGCAGAGGCTCCGAACACGCCTTTTTCGAGAGCATCCCAATCCACTGCATCATTGTCGAGGTCGATCAGATTGAGACGAGTAACCGGTGGATTTTGGTTTTTAATAGTTTGCTCGGCTGTTGCATTCCATTTGTTCGTGGTCGAAATCCACAATCGTTGAGAGAATGCCTTCGACTCTCCATTGCTCTCGAAACTTCGTCCAGAGGTAGCCAAAAAGGAATCCACAGATGGTTTATCAATATAACTATCCGCCGCGTAGCACTTGCATTGTATCGCCCAATAATCTCCCGTATATGTTTTTGCGACAAGATCAATTCCAGTATCCTTACCGCCAAATTGATCATGATGCGGAAATTCACTCCACAACCACACCTCTTCGAAAAGATGAATATAAAGCGCCGTTGTCTTCAAATAAGCCTGCATCAAGCGCTCAAAACGGAACCCTTTGTCTTTCTGCGAAAAAGATTCCTTGCGGAATTTATTTAGTATGTCGATAAAAGTTGCCATTTATATAAAATATTAATATAACAAAGGTAACAAAATTCGTTGTAAATAAAAAGAGGAGATTTATTCTCCTCTCAATTTGGCCGCTTTGTTGTCGAGTTTCTCTGCTTCCCATTCTTTGAGCCTCGCTTGTTCTTCTAACTGCACTTTGCGTTGTATGGTTCGTTCGTACTCTTCGACATCTCTTTTTATTTGTCGGATTTTTGCGTTGTCGCGGTGTAACTCGAATATTTCTTCCAGCTCGGCAATGCGGTCGGGTTGCGCTTCGCCTTTCATTTTGATATAGCGGTATTTCAGGTCATTGTCGATGCGGTCGTAGTTCGGTTTCGCCGTCCAATACAGCATCGTACTCAGCAGTACGATTGTCGACATCATGCCTATCATCGTCCAGAATACTCCTTTCGATTCGATGGCGAGCGATATTTTGTGCTGTACAATTCTCGGCGGCAGTTCGGCGGGGATTTCGATTGCATCGACAGCTGATTGCAGGCTATCTATCCCAGCTTGGGTCTTTGCATTGCTCCGTTCGATGTTCTCCAATCGTCCGGCAAGCTGGGTTATTATTGCTCGATACTGTTCTTGTTCAGTAAGAACGATTTGTTCCACTCGTTGCGGCAAGTCATTATCGCCCGATTGATTATGCTTTGCCGATAGTTCGGTTTTGATGGTTTTAGCCATCGTCTCCTTGAAGTCTTCGTACATTTCATAAGACATCATATTGTCTTCTTTCATAGTTGCTTGTTTTAGGGTTATAATTTCATTTTGGTTTTACGTTCACGCAGGCGGCGTTTCTGCTCTATCGCAGCTACCGCCATCGCCTCGGCGGCGGTATTGAGTAGTGCTGTGATGCGTGCGATATGTTCTTCGGGGCTTTCGCCGGGTTTGCGTTGGAGTTGAGCTGCCGACAATCCGACGGACGAATCGTTGGGAGGTAAGGGCAATACACCAATGTTTCCACCAAAATTCACAATGTTATTATCTGTTCGCCCTTTATTCCTGCTTCCGCCTGTATTGCCGAATAAATCGGCGTATGCCGACCGATAATTGCCTACGGCCGTATGAAATCCCTTCGCAAGCGTCGCCCGATAGTGGGTTTGCTGCTGTGCCTGCGTAAAGTGTCGGTTCAGCTTCGAGTAGCTGAATTGCCGGTCTATCTTCGAGCCAGAGAACTCGAATCCGTTTTTGCTGAACAGCACCCCTTGTTTTTGATTGGTCGAGCCGCAATACTTATAACGCATAGCAATACCGTGCTCCTTTAATCGAAGCTCCAAGTCGTTCCAGCTTCGGGATTGAGGCAGCGAGGCTTTAATCGTATCGTATATTTCGTATTTGGTTTTGTCGGGTTCCCGCAAGCGCTCCCGACGTACCGATTCTTTTTCCGGCGCAAGGTGCAACCCGTATTTCTCGGTCAAAGTCCGACAGACTTTCGCATTGCGGATTTTGATGTTCTTGTCCGATAGGGTTTGGCCGTTGTTTGCTACCCGATTATAAACCAAATGGCAGTGCGGATGCGGTTGGTCGAGATGGCGCACCAGCAGGTATTGGGTATCGGTAATTCCCATGCGCTGCATATACTCTTGGGCAATATCCAGCATCAAAGCGTCAGTCATTCGCACGCCATCTTTCGGAGAAAACGAAAGGGAGATGTGCCCGACGGCATTTCTCAGCCGAGGATTCAGTAATGTTTGGTCTTTGAAGTCTTGCACCATATCCCGAACATTCGGCGGGGTTACTCCCTCGGCTGCCAATATTCGCGATTGTTCCTTTATTACATATCCGACCGTTCCTGCAAATGATGACCCGGCGATGATCTTACCGATCATCGCGAAGATTCCTTAACAAGCCCTCAATACTTGCTACAATAATCGTATGACGGGATACTATTCCCGTAAATCCTTTCGCATGGGCAAGGTGGGTAAGTTGGTTCAGGTTGCGGGCCATGCCTTTGAGCTGGGACATGAAGTCCAAATGTTCGCGGCGCAGACGTTCGCGGACACGACCGGTAGCAATCAGCTGGCGGAGGACTTCGGCTGTTCCATGACCGGAGGTGCGGACAAGCGATTTCAGCTTGAAGTAATGTTCGGCATCGAGCCGTAACGATAGCAGGTATTTCTTGCGTCGGCCATCGCTTATGGCAGGTCGTCCGCCTTTGTTAAGCGGTATTTGCTTCATGGATTGATTTCGTGTTGATAGACCATCGGGATGCAGCCACCGAGGTTCGGCGGCACGTTTTTGTACTACAAAAACACAAACTTGCCTTACTAATTGATAGAAAATCCGACCCGCTCCGAAGAGCCGGAGCAGGCCGGATGAAATGCTACCTCGGTCGTCGTTTGCGGACGACGTAATCGACGGCTTCGCGTTCTTTCTGTTCGGCTGTTTTGACGGGATTCTGCAACAGCCACCGTTCCAACTCCTCGCGGTTGAAATAGATGTGCTTGCCGTGGGGCTTGAAATGGGGGATTCGCCCTTGGTGGGTAAGCTTGTACATGTAGGTCCTCGACAGCCCCGTGAATTCGCATGCTTCGGCGAAGTTCAAGACTGTCTTTTGTCCCCGAAGAAGTTGTTCGATGCGGTCGAGCCGTTGCTCGACGGTTGTGTTTTCACTCATAATCATTCTGTTTTTAGCGTTCAATTTCTTGCACCTTTTCTCGCCTCGGCAGAGCACGTGCAAGCACGTCTCTGCGCTCGGCTTATCGAAAAGGTTTGATACAAGGCGTTGCGCAACGCTCGTGATGTAATTACGAGTGCAAATAAAATTCAACGAAAAGCTGTCCGCATTGGCTGCCTATGTTTCGACATTTTTGGACAATGTTTCCAAGGTTCGGTGGGCGTATGGAGATGAAAAAAAACAGGATTCCGGTGGGGCGGAATCCTGTTATAGATGAACGTGTCGAAACTATTCGGCTGCTTCCAGTGCTTCGATGCAGTCGATAATCATCCGCTCCTTGCGGCGGTCGATGATTTCGGCCATTTGTTTGGCGGCCGAGAGGTCTTTCGCCGTCAGCGGTTTGCCCAACTTCGAGGTAAAACAGCCGTTGTTTCCGGCTACCCGCTGCCATTTCGGGGTAATCAGCCGGGATGCGCTCAACGATTCGAGCAGCAGCGCCAGCAGCTTGTTGTGCGTCGTCTGCAACGGTTCCGCGAGCTGGCAGGCAAGCAGTCGGGCAATCTCCTCTTCGGTCGTGTCGCGTTTGAAGATGCCGATTCGGTTGATGTGTTCGGTCAGCACTGCGATTTGCCGGTCGGTCAGGCGTGGGCAGAAATCGGCGGGTGTCGGGTCGAAACCGGTGCGGCTGCGCTGGGCGGCCCGGCGTTTTTCGGCTTGGGCCAGCAATTCCGCTTCGCGCTCCTTGCGCTGCGTCTCCTCCGTCTGCCGATGACGGGTGTAGTCGGCGATTTCGGTAACGGTAGACCGGACTTCGGCGATACGGGTCAGCAGTTTGTCCGCAGGGGTGTCTGCCGGATAACGGGCGGAAAGATACTCGAACGTCTTGTCGATGCTGTGCTGCTCTTTGGCCGAGATTGAACCGTAGGCCAGCCAACGGTCGTACTCCTGCTTTTTGTCGGCGAGGTATCGGCGTGCTTCGGCGGCGGATAGGTTGCGATGTTCGATTTCGCACTCCATGTAGTGCAATGAAAAACGGTTGTCCTTGAACATTTCGACGGCGAATGCCAGCCAGCTCACCACGCTGACTATGCTGTACAATACCCATGCGACTGCCTGCCATGCACCGCCGAGCCATCGGCTTTTGGCATCCAATCGGGAGCGAACCGCCTGCAACCGCTCGCGGATTTTGCGGTTGGTGCGCCGGTGCGACAGACGTATGTATTCGATGCGGGTCATGGCTGATTCTTGGCGGCGGCTTGCAGGTCGGCTTCGAGTTCGGCGAGGCTCGCGCGGCGTTCTTCTTCACGCAAACGCCCCTTGTAGGCATCGAGCTGTTGGGCCGCGATGCTTTCGGCGACCTTGCGGCTGATTTGCCCGGCATGTTCGAGCAGTTCGCGCCCGTTGATGACCAGAATGTCGTTCAGCTTCTTGATCCAGTCGGCCATATACATGGGCACCTGCCGCCGCGCCTGGCTTTCGGCGAATGCGAGGTATTGTTCGACCAGCAGACCGAGGTCTTTCATCTCGTCTTCGGTCAGGTAGTTCTTGGCGGTTGCGGCATCGGCTTTGGTAATGCGCCGCGGGTCGCTTTTGTTGCAGGAGGTCATGCCCATCATCGGCAGGCGGGCATCGGCGCGGCGGGCGACCAGTTCGGCGGCTGTCTGGCTGCTGATGGCCCACAGCAGTTTGTTCTGCACGATTTTGAAAAATTCGACCGTCTTTTCGGCTTTCGGGTCGTAGTCGATGCTCGTCGTGTAGATGTCCTTGACCTTTTGGTAGAACACCCGTTCCGAAAGGCGGATTTCGCGGATGCGCTCCTGCAGCTCGTCGAAATAGTTCATCGACTTGCCCGACTTCATCCGTTCGTCGTTCAGCGCGAAGCCCTTGATGAGGTACTCGCGCAGCACCTGCGTCGCCCAAATGCGGAACTGCGTGCCTTGGTGCGATTTTACACGGTAGCCGACCGAAATAATCACGTCGAGGTTATAGTAGTTCGTGTCGTAGCTTTTGCCGTCGGCGGCAGTTGTTCGGAAATTCCGAATAACTGAATCGGCGACCAGCTCACCCTCGGAAAAGATGTTTTTCAAGTGTTCGTTGATGGTGGATTTGGCCTTTCCGAACAGCGTCGCCATCTGGTCTTGGGTCAGCCAGACGGTCTCCTCGCCCATGCGGACGTCGATTTTGATGTTCCCGTCGGCCGAGCGGTATATCAGCATTTCGTTCTCCATAGCATAAAGATAGTTATAATTCCGGAATCCGGTTTACTGCTTCACGCTTCTTCGCATCCATAATCTGCGCATAGACCTGCGTCGTTTTCAGTTCTCGGTGGCCGAGGAGCTTCGACACGGTGTAGATCTCCGTGCCGAGCGAGAGTTGCAGCACTGCGAACGTGTGCCGTCCGCAGTGGAACGTAATGTGTTTCGTAATGCCCGCTTTCAGACACCACTCGCGCAGGGCGAGGTTGTGCCATGCGGAGTATTTCAGCCCGGCGAAGACCCGCTCGTCGGCCTTGCCGCGCTGGCCCATGTAGCGCACGGCTTGGTCGGTAATGTCGAGGTATTCCAGCCCTTTGGTCTTTTTCTGCCGGAAGACGATGCGCGTGCCGCCGTCGAACTCCTGCACCTCGGCCCACGTCAGTTTGTTGATGTCGCTCCAACGCATGCCGGTCAGGCACGAGAAGAGGAATGCGTCTTTGAGCACAGGATACGGACACTTCGTTTTGGCGAGGCGCTGCAATTCGTCGAAAGTGAGGTATTCGCGGTGTACGTCCTCGACATGCGCAGGCTTGACCGACATGGCGGGCGAGTGGGGGATGATGCCGTCCTCGACCGCTTGGTTCAGCGCGGCTTTGAGTTTGAGGAAATAGCTGCTTTGGCTGTTCGTCGAAAGAGCTGTGCCGCTTTTGGTCTTGGCCTGCTTCGCCAGATAGGTTTTGAACCCCTCGACGAACTTCTTGTCGACCATCTCGAACGTCGTGTTCGTTCCGGCGTAGGCGACGAGGTGTTTCAATGCGCTGTCCCAGTTGCCCCAGTTCCCCGGCGACTCCTTGCGCTGTTCTATCAGTCCCTTGATGTACTCGACGAGGTTGGTGCGGATTTTATATTTCACCGCAAAGCCGTATTGCTCGTTCTGCTCGGCGAGCAGCCGTTTGGCCTTGACCTTCTCGGCCATTTCGAGATTGACCTTATTGTGGTCGCGCTCCAACTTGTTTTTCGGGTCGGTGTAGAGGTAGTATTCGAGAGTCTCGAATTTGCGTTGGGGCCTTGTCGTACCGTTTGCGGCAACCGAATATCCCATGTAATATTCGAGCACCAACGATGTTCGCCCGCTTTTCAGCTTGCGTTTGATTAGTTTGATTTCCATAGCCGCATACGTTAATTGTAGCGCGGCAAAAATAAGTAGAAAATTTGCAACACGCAAATGCGTAAGTTGCAAATATGTTGCAAAAATGCCGAGTGTAATTGAAAATCAAAGAATGAATAAAGACAGATGTTTACTACTTAATAAATTGATAGTCAATAATATTTATTGCATCTTCTTTGTCTTTTGTTTTATTAGGTTACTTTCCGATGCAGAACTTCGAGAAGATGTTGCTGAGGATCTCGTCCGTGGTGATCTCTCCGGTGATGGTGCCCAGGTGGTGGAGGACGTGGCGGAGCTCCTCGCTCAGCAGGTCGGCGGGGCGGCCGGCGCATAGCGCCGCGAGGGCGCGGTCGAGTGCCGCACGGGCCGAGGCGAGGGCGTCGTAGTGACGGGCCGTGGAGACCACCGTGTCGCCGTGGTAGAGTGCTTCCGTATCGACCGCGTCGCGGAGCGCGCGCCGCAGCGCGTCGATGCCGATGCCGTCGCGTGCCGAGATGCCCAACGCACCCGCGGGAAGCGTGAGGCGGGGACAACGGTCGATTTTGTTGATCGCCTCGATCAGGCGCTGGTCGTCGCGGAGCGGGGGCAGCAGGGGGGGCGAGGCTGCGGCGTCGTCCGCGGCGTCGGTCACGCGGAGTATGATCCGTGCGCGGGCCGCGGCGGCAAGGGTCCGTTCGATGCCCATGCGTTCCAGCCGGTCGTCGGTGCGGCGCAGGCCTGCGGTGTCGATGAAGCGGAAGAGCACGCCGTCGATGTCCAGGGTCTCCTCGATGGCGTCGCGCGTGGTGCCGGCGATGTCGGAAACCATGGCGCGTTCCTCGCCCAGAAGCCGGTTCAGCAGCGTGGACTTGCCGGCATTGGGTGCGCCGACGATCGCCACGCCCACGCCCTGCTTCAGGGCATTGCCCAGCGAGAAGCTGCGGCACAGGGTATCGAGTTCGGCGCCGATTTCCTCCATGACGCCGCGCAGCTGCGTGCGGTCGGCGAACTCCACGTCCTCCTCCGAGAAGTCGAGTTCGAGTTCGAGCAGCGAGGCCAGGTGCAGCAGACGGTCGCGCAATGCGTGCAGGTCGTCGGAGAATCCGCCGCGCATCTGGGCCGTGGCGAGGGCATGGGATGCGCGCGACGACGAGGCAATCAGGTCGGCGACCGCCTCGGCCTGCGCGAGGTCCATCTTGCCTGCGAGAAACGCCCGGGCGGTGAATTCGCCTGGTTCGGCGGTGCGGGCTCCCGCGGCGTGGAGCAGGCGCAGAATCTCGGCCACGACGTAGGAGGAGCCGTGGCAGGAGAGTTCCACCGAGTCTTCGCCCGTGTAGGAGCGGGGGGCGCGGAAGACGGTGGCGAGCACTTCGTCCACCGTGCGGCCGCCGTCCGTGATGCGGCCGAAGCGTACGGTGTATGCGGGGGTGTCGGCGAGGCGCGCCGAGCCCCGGAAGATGCGGTCGCAGACGGCGATGGCCTCCGGGCCGCTGATGCGGATCATGGCCACGGCGCCGCCCGAGGCGGTGGCCGGTGCGGCGATGGTGTCGTGCGTGTCGAACATGACGTTATCGGCCTTCGATGCGGATTCTCTGTCCCAGACTCAGCTTGTGGGCGTTCTTGATGCCGTTCCAGCGCATGAGCTGCGCCGTGGTCACGCGGTAGCGGCGGGCGATGGCGCCCAGGGTGTCGCCCTTTTTCACGATGTAGACCGTGCCGCCGCGTTCCTGGCGCTTCTTGTCGATGTTCGCCGGGTCGATGTACTCCTTCAGGTAGAGCGAATCCTTCGCATGGATCGAATCGAGCCGTTCGATGAATTGCACGACGTTGCGCTGCGGCAGCACCAGGGTGTAGGCGCGGGCCGTGGCCGGCACGATGTCGAGTTTGTACTGGGGATTGAGCTGGCGCAGGGTTTCGACTGGCACGTCGATCGTCGAGGCGACCTGGCCGAAGTGGAGCAGCCGATCGACGCGCACGGTGTCCGTGGCGAGCGGAATCGGCGGCCGCGAGCATTCGATGTCGTGGAGGCGGTGGTAGGCGTAGGCATAGGTGGCGCCGATGAAAGCCGGCACGTAGCCGCGGGTTTCGCGCGGCAGGTGGTCGTAGACGGCCCAGAAGTTCCGCCGCTCGCTGCCCGCGCGGGCGAGGGCCTTGTTCACGTTGCCCGGACCGCAGTTGTAGGCGGCGATGGCCAGCGACCAGTCGTGGTAGAGGGCGTAGAGGTCCTTGAGGTAGCGGCATGCGGCGCGCGTGGAGAGCACGGGATCGCGCCGTTCGTCGATCAGCGAGTTGATCTCCAGGCCGTAGACCTTGCCCGTGCGGGGCATGAACTGCCACATGCCGGCGGCGCCCATGCGCGATACGGCCGAGGGTGAGAGGGCCGATTCGATGATGGCCATGGCGCGCAGCTCCACCGGAAGACCCGCGCGGAGCAGCTCCTCCTCGATCAGCGGGAAGTAGTATTGCGAGAGGCTCAGGATGCGGCCGATGGTGCCGTGGCGCGGGTTGGTGTAGCGTTCGATGTACTCCTTGACGATGGGGTT
>OFFV01001292.1_pt1 | contig 15270 bp, 15 predicted proteins | sample 1521461 | NCBI WGS metagenome assembly OFFV01 (sample SAMEA3504120, study PRJEB24116) | mouse gut metagenome | biome: mouse gut; feature: mouse-associated habitat; material: faeces | place: Denmark | collected 2011 | reverse complement strand
GGAGAATAAGCTGATTCATATCGGAAAGCCGATTGAGTTTGACGATGAGAAATTCCTTCAGGAGCTGGAGGAGCTGCGGGAGCTGGCAGAAGAAGACGCGGAGGGCCTGCGGGGGAGTGACACGGCTTTGCCGGGAACACCGCCCCGTTTGAGAAAGGAATGAATCATGGTAAAGGGGATCGGAACAGATATCCTTGCCTACAGCCACGTTGTGCGGTCGCTGGAGGACGAAAAATTCCTCTGTGCGGTCTATACCCAGGCCGAACGCAGGGCCGCCGAGCAGAGCGAGGACCGCAGGCGATTCTATTTTACCCGCTTCGCGGGGAAGGAGGCGGTATTTAAGGCGTTGGGCATCAGCGCGGAGGCGGTGCGGCTGACGGAAATTGAAATTCTGCCCGATGAAAACGGCGGCCCTGTCGTCTCTCTGTATGGGACGGTGCATTACCAAGCAAAGCGGCGGGAAATTCAAGAGGTCCTCATCTCCCTGTCCTGGGAAGACGAATATGCCCTGGCCGTGGCAGTTGCCCAATAGCTGTCCGGCGTCAGCAGATCCTGGAAAGAAACCCGATATAGAATGGGGAAACAAAGGAAAAGGACGCGTTCTCTTGTACCATCCATCCCAACCATTATAAGGAGGAAAAGCATCTATGAAAAAGTTCCTGTCAATTACGCTGGCAGCGGCGATGCTGCTGTCATTGCTGGTAGGCTGCGGCAACGACGCCAACAAGGACGGCCAGGGTTCTTCCGCCAGCGATCAGGGCCCTGAAAATCAGGGCTCCTCCGGCAAAACCTTCCTGATTGTGGGCACCTCCAAGGAGCCTGTGAACTTCTACCCCATCAGCACGGAATACGCCATCAATATGAGCGACGCCCCCGTCAACTTCAATGTCTATGAGGCGCCGCTGAAGCTCAATCCAGACGGCACCTACTCCCCCGGCCTGGCTGAGAGCTGGACCATTGAGGACGGCGGCACCTCTTACGTGCTGAAGATTCGCCAGGGCGTCACCTTCCACGATGGCAACCCCCTGACTGTGGAAGACGTGGTGTGGTCCATGGAGCAGCACGCTCAGGACCCCAACGGGAAGTCCCTGCTGATCAACTTCGAGAGCGTCGAGGCCGTGGACGAGAGCACCGTGGTTATCCACCTGTCCGCCCCCTTCGCTCCCTTCCTGGGCGCTCTGGCCTCCAACGCTGCGCTGATCCTGGAGAAGGACCTGGCCGAGAAAATCGGTGAGGAGGCCTACTCCGCCGCCCCTGTGGGCACCGGCCCCTACACCTTTGTCAGCCGTCAGTCCGGTGACAACGTCAAGTTGGCCGCCTATGAAAATTACTGGGGCGGCGCCCCCGCCATCAAGGACATCACCATCAAGGTCCTGACCGATGTCAACTCCCAGGTGCTCTCCCTGGAAAACGGTGATATTGACGCCCTGCTGGACGCCCCCATTGATCAACTGCTTCGCCTGAACGAAAGCAGCCCCGTCAAGTATACCACTACCCGCGCCTCTCAGCTGACCTATCTCACCCTGAACTGCAAAAAGGGCCCCGCTGCAGATATTAATTTCCGCCGCGCCGTCCAGTACGGCATCAACAAAGAGGACGTGGTCATCGGCACCTATGAGGGAGCCGTGAACGTGCTGGATACCCCCCTGAGCCCCATCCTGACCGCCTACCCCGAGGAGGGGAGCTATCAAGTGATCCCCTATGACCCCGAACAGGCCAAGGCCTATCTGGCCGAGTCCAACTATGCCGGTGAGGAGTTCACCATTATTGTTCCCTCCGGAACTAAGGAGGAAACTGCCGCTCAGATCATCCAGGGCCAGCTGATTGCAATCGGTATCAACTGCGTGGTAAACGCCGTGGACAACGCCACCTACATGGGGACCATTTTCCAGGACCCGTCCGGCAACTGGGGCTCCAACATACGCGCCAACGGCAACTCCTCCATTGACGCCGACGGCAGCATGAACACCCCGTTCGGCCGCACCGGCCGCGCCCTGATGAGCGCGTTTGCCCCCCACAACGGCTCTGATGAGATGGAGGAGGTCATCGCCAAAGGCCGCGCTGAGACCGACGAGGCAGCCCGCGCGAAGCTGTATGCCCGGGGCTGCGACATTGTCGCGGAGGAGGTGTGGGCGATCCCGCTGTACGATGGCCTGAGCATCGTCGCCTACAACGGGGGCCTCCAGGGCGCTGAGCCCAGACCGCTGGCCGGTATTTTCTACTTCAACGAGTGGAGCTTCTGATTCCCTACCTTCCTGAAACCCAAAAGTCGCCCCGTCCCCCTTTTGCGGGAGCGGGGCGGCCGCGGGCCAAACCCAACAAGATGCCAGATTGATCTTAAAATCTCATCAATAACAGACCAGACCTATCCAGAGGAGGCGGCTAGCCTGGCCAAAATTAGTACGGTCTGACAAAGGGGTATAAAATGGTAAAGTACATCATCAAAAGGCTGCTGATGCTGATACCTGTCGTAATTGGTATCACACTGCTGATTTTCGTTATTATGAGTGTTGCCCCCAGCAATATCGCCGCCTTAACGGCTGGCGCCGACGCGACGGCGGCTGACATCGCCGCCAAGGAGCATGAGCTGGGGCTGGACCGCCCCATCCTTGTCCAATACGCCAGCTACATGGGCAATCTGCTGCGGGGAGATTTCGGTGTATCCTGGCTAAACGGCTATCGGGTGATGGATGAGTTTGCCATGCGCCTGCCGAACACCATCAAGCTGGGTATCTTCGCCATGATCATCGCCACCGTTATCTCCATACCGCTGGGGATTCTGGCCGCTGTCCATCAATATGGCGTGTTGGATATCTGTACGCTGGTGGGATCTATGGTGCTGGCCTCCATTCCGGCCTTCTGGCTGGGGCTGCTGCTGCAGCTGCTTTTCTGTATCAGGCTGGGGCTGCTGCCGGCCACAGGGTCCGAGACGTCCCTCCACTTCATCCTGCCGGCCATCGCATTGGCCGCGCTGCATACCGCGTGGCAGACCCGATCCAGCCGGACCTACATGCTGGAAACCATCAAGCAGGATTACATCCGCACGGCCCGGGCCAAGGGGGCCTCGGAATTTCGTGTCATCACCCGCCACGCCCTGCGCAACGCCATGATCCACATCCTTACCACTCTGGGTTCCACCTTTGCGTCCCTGCTGGGCGGCACCGTGGTTATTGAGACCGTCTTCGGCATCGCCGGCACAGGGTCCATGCTCATCAGCGCGGTGAAGGTCCGCGATACCCCCGTGGTCATGGGCGTTATCGTTGTCATCTCCCTGTTTGTAGGCTGTGTCAATCTGCTGGTCGACCTGCTGTATGCCGCAGTCGATCCCCGGGTGAAGCTCGGATACATCTCCTGAAGGCGGTGAACTATTATGAGCAGAAAAAAGAAGACCGTAATTCACACTCTGCCCGCCAACAAGAGCATGTGGGGGCTGATGGCATTCCGTTTCAAGAAAAACAAGCTGGCCATGCTGGGCTTGTTTATCATCGCCCTTTTGATCCTGGCCGTACTGCTGGCGCCTGTGTACGTGGACTATGACCTGGTCTATACCCAGAATATGGCTGACCGGTTCCTGTCCCCCTGCGCCGAGCACTGGTTCGGCACCGATCAGCTGGGCCGGGACCTCTTCGCCCGCATCGTCTACGGCGGTCGGGTCTCCCTTTTCACCGGCCTGGGCTCCGTCGCCATCGGCCTGGTGATGGGAATCCTCGTGGGCGGCCTGGCCGGCTATTACGGCGGCGTGGTGGACGATATCCTGATGCGCATCTGCGACATCCTCATGGCGGTGCCCTCGGTGCTGTTGGCCATGGCCATTGTGGCCGCTCTGGGCCAGGGGGTGGATAAGATGCTGCTGGCCATTTCTGTCACCATGTTCTCCCGCTTTACCCGCACCACCCGGGCGGCCATCCTGACCCAACGGAGCCAGGAATTCATTGAGGCGGCCCGCTGCTGCGGCACTTCCTCACTGCGCATCATTGTCAAGCACCTGCTTCCCAACGTGCTGGGCGTTATCATCGTCAATGCCACTCTGGCCCTGGGTACTGCCATCCTGGCCATTGCCTCTCTGGGCTTTCTGGGGATCGGTGTATCTCCTCCCACACCGGAGTGGGGCAGTATCCTGGCGGAAAACCGGGCAAACATCCGCTACTACCCGTACCTCGGCATTATCCCTGGCGTGTGTATCGCCATCGCGGTGATGGGCATGAACTTCTTGGGCGACGGACTGAGAGATGCCCTGGATCCCCGAACGAAGAATTGATGAGGTGCGCAAATGAGTGAAAAAATCTTAGAGATCAGAGACCTTTACACCCAATATAACACCGACGAGGGCATAGTTCACGCCGTCAACGGCATGAGTCTGACCCTGAACCGGGGCGAGGTCTTGGGATTGGTGGGGGAGACTGGCGCCGGCAAATCCACCCTGGCGCTGAGCCTGCTGCGGATTCTGCCTGACAAGGTGGGGGAGATCACTGGCGGCGACATCAGTTTTGCCGGCATTGACATTCTAAAGGCCAACAAGAAGGAGATGCTCCAAATCCGCGGCGCCCGCATTTCGATGATCTTCCAAGACCCTATGACCAGTCTGAACCCGGTAATCACCGTGGGCGATCAGATCCGGGAAGTCATTCAGCTCCATGAGCGTGACCTGCCCAAGCATGAGCTGGAGCAGCGGGTGGATGAGATGCTGAGCTTGGTGGGCATCCAGCCCGAGCGGAAGAAGGAGTACCCTTTTCAGTTCAGCGGCGGCATGAAGCAGCGCATCGGTATCGCCATGGCGCTGGTGGCCCGCCCGGAGTTGCTGATCGCCGACGAGCCCACCACCGCCCTGGATGTGACCATCCAGGCCCAGATGCTCCGGCTGATGGCCAACCTGAAGGAACAGTTCGACACCTCCATGATCTTCATCACCCATGACCTGGGGGTGGTGGCCGAATTCTGCGACCGGGTGGCCGTAGTCTATGCCGGCCAGATTGTGGAGGAGGGCAGGGTGGAGGACGTCTTCTCCCGGGCGCGCAACCACCCCTACACCGAGGGACTGTTCAACAGCATCCCTGATCTGACAACAGTGACCAGGCGGCTGAAGCCCATCCCCGGCTTCATGGTGGACCCCACAAATCTGCCTGCCGGCTGCAAGTTTGCGGACCGGTGTCCCTACTGTGCGGACACATGCAGGCAGCAGGAGCCGCCGCTCGCCGCCCAGGGCGCCCACAGCATCCGGTGCGTCCGGAATTTTGAAAAGGCGGGTGAGTGACGGTGAGCAAAAATAACACTCCATTGATCCAGACCCAGGGGCTGAAGAAGTATTTTAAGACCCGGCGCGGCATGCTCCATGCGGTGGATGACGTCAATATCACCATCAACCAGGGACAGACCTTCGGCGTAGTGGGAGAATCGGGCTGTGGTAAGTCCACCCTGGGCCGGACCATCATCCGGCTTATTGAGGCCACCGACGGCCAGGTGTTGTACCAGGGCGAGGACATCATGCAGATGGGGCGCCAGGAAATGAAAACCACACGGATGAAGCTGCAGATGATCTTCCAGGACCCGTTTACCTCCCTCAATCCCCGGCTCTCCATCGGAGAAATCATCGCCGAACCCATGAAGGTCACCAAGATTGTGCGTGGCAAGGCGGCGCTCCAGGAGCGGACCAAAGAGCTGATGGATATGTGCGGCCTGCCCCAGCGGTACTACAACGCCTATCCCCACGAGCTGGACGGCGGCCGGCGGCAGCGGGTGGGCCTGGCCAGGGCGCTGGCGGTGGACCCCTCCTTCATTGTCTGCGATGAGCCGGTATCCGCCCTGGACGTGTCCATCCAGGCCCAGATCCTGAACCTGATGATGGACCTGCAGGAGCAGCACGGGCTGACCTATATGTTTATCACCCACGACCTGTGTGTGGTCAAGCACATCAGCGATATCATCGCCGTCATGTACCTGGGCCAGGTGGTGGAATACGCCCCCAGGGACGAGCTGTTTGCCAACCGGCTCCACCCCTACACCAAGGCGCTGCTCTCCGCCATCCCGGTGCCCAACCTGAGCCGCCGCGGCATCAAGTGGGATCTGCTGCAGGGCGAGGTGAGCAACCCCATTGATCCCAAGCCGGGCTGCCGGTTCGCCTCCCGCTGCAAATATGCCTGCGCGGAATGCCAAAAGGTACAGCAGCTGCGGGAAGTTGCCCCGGGCCACTTTGTACGCTGCCATCAGGCGGAATCGCTCTGAGGCCGGAGGGCCTCAGACCTGGCGGAAAGGAGCGATGGCATGCCTTTTGTATCATTTGCTTCCCTGAAGGAATACATGGAACAGCTGCTGCCGAAGCTGGGCCTGTCCCAAGCGGACGCGGCTGTCATGTCTCAAATCTACATCGACACCACCAAACGCGGCATGGGGCACCATGACATTAATATGCTGCCCATGCGGCTGAAGGCGCTGCGGAGCGGGGCCATCAATCCCAACCCGCATTTTCAGCGGCTGTCCAGCTTTGGCGGGATGGAGCGATGGGACGGGGACAACGGCCCCGGAGAAGTCATCAACCATTTCTCAATGCAGCGGGCCATTGACCTGGCCGCTCAACACGGTATGGGACTATGCGCGGTGCGCAACTCCAACCACTATCTGTGCAGCGCCCCCTATGTGGCGCAGGCGGCGCAGCAGGGCTGCATTGGCCTGATCATCTCCAAGGGGGTGCCCACCATGGGCGTCCCCGGCGCGAAGGGGTGCGTGGTGGGGCAATCCCCCATCGGCTTCGCCTTTCCTACCCGGGAGGACTGGCCGGTGATGCTGGATATCAGCCTCGCCTACACCTCAGGCCTCCAACTGTTTCAAAGGGCCAAGCAGGGCGTGTCCGTCCCCCCTTGGTGGGGGGTGGACGAAAATGGCGAGGCCACCACCGACCCGGACAAGCTGCTCCGGGGAGTGCGCTATCCTATCGGCGAGCACAAGGGCTTCGGCCTGGCCATCCTGTGTGAGCTGCTCACCGGCGTTCTGTCCGGCGGGCTGATCCTGGATCAGGACGAGGATATGGAGGGTATGGCCGCCCGTTCCACCGCCCATACCGCCATCGCCATCAAGGCGGATGCACTGATGGACCGGGAGACCTATCTGGAGCGCAGCACCGATCTCATCCATCGCATCCAGGCGCGTGCGGATGGCGTGCGGCTCCCTGGCCAATCCTCCTGGTCTAAACGCCAGGTGCTGGAGGCTCAGGGGAGCGTCCAGCTGTCCCAACTTCTCTGGGACGAGTTAAACAAGTATGCGCGGGACTGCGGTACCGTCCAGCTGACGGACTGTGCCCCGCAGGAAAAGGAGTAAACACATGTATTTAGCGGCATTTTCATTCGGCAGAAAATGGGGCAACTGTGAGGTGTTTCTGAAGTCTGCCCTGATGGGCGCGGAGGAGCGCGGCGTTGAGGTGCGCTTCTACCGCCTGCGGGATTACGAGCTGCACAACTGCTCCACCTGTTATTATGATGCGTGCCCCGCCTCCCGGGACCCGCATCTGTGCAAATATAAGGACGACGCCCCCTTCCTGATCGAGGAGTTCCTGAACAGCGACGGTGTGCTGCTGGCCGCCCCCATCTATGCCATCAGCCCCAACAGCATGTTCTTCGCCTTCCGGGACCGGGTGTTCGGGCCCAAGCTGGATATTGCCCGGTCGGCCGCCGGGCGGCCCGAGCAGCCTTGGATCAAGGGCCGTGGCAAAGCGCGAGCCGGGGGGCTAATCTCCGTGGGCGGCGCTTTGACTGAAAACTGGACCAGCCTGGGTCTGCCCTCTCTCTACTCCTGTGTGTTCTCCCCTCAGACTGAGGTGGTGGACCAGATGAACATCTATGGCGTGGCCAGCCTCGGCGAGGCGGCCGCCCAGGAGGACTATCTGGCCCGGGCCCGACAGCTGGGCCGAAATGTAGCTGACGCTATGCTCACTGGTGACCACAGCTGGCGCGGTGATGAGGCCGGAGTCTGCCCCTGCTGCCATCTGGACACCGTCACCCTGCTGCCAGGGAACAAGAAGGTCTGCTGCCCGGTCTGCGGTATTTACGCAGACGTGGTCATCAAGGATGGAGCATTGACCTTTGATTGGCCGGACAATATGGAGTACCGCCAGCACAACCGCCAGGCGTTCCACGGCAAGCTGGACCATCTGCAGGAGATCGACCGCCACAAGGACATCTTCGCCCCCCAGCGGGAGCGGGCGCTTCAGCTGCTGGAGCAGTACAAGGCGTACAGCGTCTGCGAGGTTCCACCCCCGTCCAAGGAAAAAAATCACGCCTAAAGAAGGAAGATTCTATGGATTTTATTTCGCAAATGGTAGAGAAAGCCAAACGCTCCCCCAAGTCCATCGTTTTTCCGGAGTCCTGCGAGGACAAGGTCCTCCAGGCAGCCAGGAGAGTGCTGGAACTGGGGATCGCCCATCCCGTGCTGGTGGGCGCTCCTGCTCGGGTGGAGGAGGCGGCCAGGGCCGCCGGCGTGCCGCTGGACGGCTTCACCATTGTAGACCACACGGATGAGGGGAAGCGGGCCTCACTGGTGGCTGACTATCTGTCCCGCTCGGAGGAGTATTCGGAAAAGACCCTGCACAGGAAGCTGAAAGCCCCGCTGCCCTTTGCTGCCGCCATGGTAAAGTGCGGTTGGGCGGACTGCCTGGCGGCGGGCTACACCTGTTCCACCGGTGATGTCGCCTATATCAGCCAGATGTTCATTGGCATGCGCCCTGGGATCACCGCCGTGTCCAGCATGGGTATTGTGGAGACCGGCAGCCTGGAGACTTCAGAGGGGCATTTGCTGGCGCTGACGGACGCGGCCATCTGCCCCATGCCGGACCAGAATGATCTAGCGGATATTGCCATCACCACAGCGGACAGCGTCAAGCAGCTGCTGGGCTGGGAGCCGAGGGTGGCTATGCTGAGCTTTTCCACCAAGGGAAGCGCCAGCCATGATATGGTGGAAAAGGTGCGTCAAGCCACCCAGACCGCCCAGCTGCGGCGGCCGGACCTGGCCATTGACGGCGAACTTCAGCTGGACGCGGCCATCCTTCCGGCCGTTGCGGCAAAAAAGGTCAAGGAGGACAGCTCGGTGGCGGGCAAGGCCAATGTCATCGTGTTTCCCGACCTGAACGCCGGAAATATCGGCGTCAAGCTGATCCAAATTTTTGGAAAATGTCTGGCCTACGGCCCAATCCTACAGGGATTTGCCCGGCCGGTGACAGACTTTTCCCGCAGCGCCCCGCTGGACGAGATTGTGGGCAATCTGGCTATGCTGGTAGTCATGGCCCAGGAATTCGACGGTTGAGGATGAGCAAGGAAAGAACGCCGGGTGAGAACACCCGACGTTTTTTCTGGCGGCAAATTGCCGAGGCGTTCCGGCAGCGGCAGGCTGCCGGATGAAAAAAGGAGGAATTACCATGAAAAAAGCGTACCGGATCTTTGCGATCAACCCCGGTTCCACCTCTACCAAAGTGGCGCTGTTTGAGGGGGAGAAAAAGATTTTTCAGACCAACGTGGATCACGCGGCGGAAACCTTAAAGGGATTCCGAGAGATTGCCGACCAGCTTCCCTTCCGGATGGAGACGATCCGCCAGGTGCTTCGGGAACAGAATATCTCGCTGGAGGGGGTGGATGCCTACTCCTGCATCTGCGGCGCCCTGGTCTCCATGGAGGGCGGCGTCTATCAGCTGAACGACCAGCTGCTGGAGCACGCCCGCACCTGCTTCACCGCGCGCCACCCCAACACCCTGGGGCCGCAGATCGCGGTGGAGCTTCAAAGGGAGTTCGGCGGAGAAATCTTCTGCGTCAATCCCCCCGACATTGACGAGCTGGACGACGTGGAGCGGGTCTGCGGCTTTCACGAGCTCTATCGCCAGTCCAAAGGCCATCCCCTGAACCAGAAGGAAAACTGCATCCGCTATGCCGCCTCCCAGGGAAAGCGGTACGACGAAATGAACCTCATTTGCTGCCACATCGGCGGTGGCGTCACCGTGGCTGCCCACCGGAAGGGACGGATGTGCTGCGTCAACGACGCCATGAACGGAGATGGACCCATGGCCCCCACACGGGCCGGCTGGCTGCCGATCTGGTGAAGCTCTGCTTCTCCGGCGAGTACACCCAGCAGGAGCTGTATAACCGAATCACGAAGACCGGCGGCCTTGTGGACCACCTGGGTGTTTCCGACGCCCGGGAGATTGTGGAGCGGATCAAGGCCGGCGACCGGTATGCCAAGCTGGTCTATGACGCCTTTATCTATCAGATTGCCAAGGCGGTGGGCGGCTGCGCCACGGCGCTGAAGGGGCAGGTAGATGCCATCATCCTCACCGGCGGCATCGCCCATGACCCCTATCTGGTGAATGCTCTCACCGAATACATTTCCTTCCTGGCCCCCGTTGTAACCCAGGCGGGAGAGTTTGAGATGGAGGCGCTGGCCGCCGGCGCCATTCGGGTACTTTCCGGTGAAGAGCCTGCTCTGGAATATACTGGGATCCCCGTTTGGAGCAGCTTTGACGCCTATCGAAAGTAAACCTTTTCCGGCAATCAAACACCCTCCGTCCCTTAAAGAGAGACGGAGGGTGTTTTTGATATTCCATCAGCATATTCCAGCCGCATCTGAAAACAGGTGCCCCGACTGCCCATACCGCAGAAATAGCGGGTATTTTCACGCGCTCCCCAGTGTACCGAGAGCTCTTCTCCCAGCAGGGCCTCTGTGACAAATTCCACTCGGACCTCCCGCAGTGGGCCAGGGGTAGGCGGAGTATGATCCTCCACCATGTCAAAGTAGCGGGTGTTGTTCATATGTCCGTTTAAGTCAATGTAGCTGCGGGGGACAACAAACTGAAACTGGTGCTCCAATGGCAGCGGCTTGATCTGGTCCATACAGCAGACAGGCTCCCGGCTCTTCTGATAGGGAAACTCCAGGCCATAGTCCTCCGGCGGGACGAGGCTGCGGTCCGGGCCCCCGATCAGTGCCCAGACGGCGTTGCTCTCCACCAGCACCGAGCCATCTTCCCCTGTAATCTCGCAAAATAGGGGGAACAGCATGTGCATTTTCCGCCCGGGCCGTGAGCGCAGGCGGACCGTCTCCTGAAAGGCAGGCAGCCGGTGGATGCGGATATACTGCTGGATCAGCACTAGCAGCAGCCCACGCAGATGGGCTGCGCGGAATACGGCGGCGCCTGGCTCCATCTGGTGGATGATCCCATTTTGCAGTATGGCAAACAGGGCGGAGGTGCGAAGCAGCCGGTCCCCGCCCACCTGATCAAAGGCAATGGAAACCGGCATCTCCTGCCACTGATGTTCCAGCTCCATAGAGCCCGCGCTCCTTTCTGTCAGCCTGCGGGGTCGGTGTCAGGCCCAGTCATAGGCCGCCATCTCATCAATGATGGACAGCAGATGCTGGTTTTCCATCGACTTGTTCCAGGCCACGCCATAATCAATGTTACTTAACCCGTCGCAGGGCAACAGCACGGTGCCCTCCTTCAGGTTTTTGGGCAGGTCACCGGGGAGGAATGTGCCGATGATAGGGGCCACCCCCCGGCCCAGGGCTACATCCGCCAGGATAGCCATCATGGAGTTGTGCTCTGTGGTGACATTCAGCGTCAGCCCATACCGTTTGCCCAGAGAAACAATGTCGTGCAGGGCAAATTTGGTGGACAGCGACGTGTTGGGGAGCATGATGACATCCTTCTGAATGTCTTGGATGGTGAGGCGTTCCCGTCTGGCCAGCGGGTGCCGCTTGGACAGGCAGATCTTACTGGGGGAGGAGAACAGCAGCTGTGTGCAGATGTTGTCCTGTTCATACAGCTCGTGCAGGGCGCAGATGGCCAGATTGGTGCTGCCGTGGTTCAGATCCTGGAGCAGAACGTCCCACACCGTCCGCTCCACGATAAAGTGCTGATCCTTGGCCCCGAAGTGGACCAGAAATCCGGTGATCTTACTGATAAGGTTGCTGCTGGTGTACTCAATGCGGATGGTCTGGTTGTGGGCGGGATTTAGCTCCCGCAGCCGGAACAGCAGGCTATTCTCATTTAAAAGGAGAGCCTCCGACTCAGCATAGAGCAGCTCGCCCGCTGCCGTCAGCTTGACGCCGCGGTTCCCCCGTTCAAACAACGGCGTCCCCAGTGACTTTTCAAAGGCACTGATATGCCGGCTCAGCGCCGGCTGAGAGAGAAAGAGTACTTCCGACGCCTTGCTCAGGCTGAGATGTCTCGCCACTTCTGTAAAGTAGTGCAGTCGAACCATGTCCATACCCATACCTTCTTCCTGACAAGATGGAATCCCGGTTACGGGGGCGGCGGCAGATATGACGCTGTCGTTATGTCGTTATTATTATAATATTTTCCGCATAATCCGTCAAGGGTGGCGGCAGAAAAATAGGTCAAAATTTGAAGTGTTGCGTCCATTTCGGCGCAGGGTTCCCCTTCGACCTGAGAGACCGCACGCCGTTTGTTGGGAAAATAAAAGTGTGCAGACCTCAGTTCTTAAGGTCTGCACTGGCGACATCAGCACCATTGGCAGTTGCGGTGCTGGCAAAAGTGTGCCCTATGGCACAGTAAGGACAAAGCTGTAAAGCCATTGATGAGTTGGGCTGGAATCCTCCCCTTTCAGGTCGGTGTTGCCCAACGCCATTGGCGTCAAAATATTTCAAGTGAGCAGTTGCTCTATACAGGCGTGTAACTGCTCGATAAACTATGATTTTTCGATTGGTATATTCACAATAAGCTACCCATACATTTGGTCAATCAGATCCTTGACGGTCTGACCCGCCTCGTTGACCCAATAGGTAGTTCCCCGCAGTGTTTTCACGCGCTGGTTGATCCCCCTTTCCTTCCGTCGGAAGTTGATCACGTCAATCCCGGCAGAGGAAGAAGTTCTGTAGATCCCGACAACCTTACCGTTTACTATATAGGGCTGCTTGTTCTCATCCAGAATCTGTAGGTAGCAGTCTTTTCCATCTGAGCTTAAAATGGCGCGAGCATAAAACAGCTCACCGTCATATTTCATCGTGAACTGCATCTTATTTTTCACCAGACCCCGCTTATACAGGTCTGTAAACGTCACGACCTGCCGCTCCATTTTATTTTTGGGCGTCCGGCCGTACCGCTCGTCAACGGACAGATAGATTTCGTCAAAAACGTCCGAGTAGTGGCTGTACACAATACACCCCGGATTTCCGCTCTCCGTATACTTTTCTGCCCCCTCCACCGCGATGAAAATTTCATCCAGAATTTCTGTGTAGTCGTCATACAGAGATTTGCATTTGTCGATGTTGACCAGAGCCATGGGCGTATTGGAATTATGTACGCTCTCCCGCAGATTGGCGGCATACTGCTCCAGGAGATACTTGCCGTCGGGGGAGACCCTCGGGTGCTCAACACACTTGGAAATGATGGAATCGTACATCTCCTGATAGGTAATCTGTACATACATATCTGCGTCGGGGGTCTGCCGCTGGTCCGCTGTGATAAAAAAGTACAGCGCCCGCTGTTCCGGCCGTTTGTGCCGTTCCACATACTCGTAGTAGTCCATGGTCTGCCCCTGGTTGGACTTGTTGAAGTTCTCCCGGGCGTTGACCTTGTTTTCAATCACCAGGATCAGCTCTCTGCTCTCCCCGTATATATCAATGGAACGTTTCTTGTGGTCATAGGAGGCGTCCTTCTCGGTCGAAAACACAATGTCATCCAAGTTCCAGCGGTAGATGTCCCGCAGGTCGAACCCGCACTGGGGATTTTTGATCATATAGAGTGTCAGCAGCCTGACCAGCGGGAAGTGTCCCAGCCGCAGAGAGGAGTGGGCGTCCAGCAGCCAGCGGATAAATGAGCTGTGCCAATGCTCGGTATGGGTCTGTCCCACGATGGTGAAAATATTGGCTTTTTCCTGGAAAAACTTGATCTCCTGGAACCGGATATCCGTAATCAGAGCTTCGACCTGTGCATTTGTTACCATTGCCCCAACTCCTCCCGATTACCTCAAATTGTCCAACAGCTCCCCAGTCTTTTCGTGGTAGACATAGAGATAGGCGTTATAGGAGCCCTCTCCCAGCACCGCCTTTACGTACTTGTTCAGCGACAGAAGCTGTCCGCCATAGGTGATTGTGCCGTCAGCGGTAATGGTTCCTCTCTGGTCCGGCTGTCCCTTCACATACACGCCGTCTCCGGCGCAGACTCTACCTGCCGCCACCATTTCCGAAAGTTTCATCAGGCTGGCTTTCTTTCCGCCGCCGGAGGAGACATACCCGCTCAGGGGCACCGGGCCGGTGATCTCGATTTCCTGGTAGGCCGTCTCTGTCACAACCTGTGTCCGCGGCGACGGAGAACGGCTGGCTTCTGCCGCGGTCTCGGGGGGGCGGCCGGAGGAATCCATACCTGTGATGCCGTTGGAGACTTTGGAAGCTGTGCCGCTTTCTGCGGGTGCGGCTGTCCCCCGGTCTTCAGACGAGCTCCCACACCACTCCATTCCCAGTCCGGGTATGTATTCCAGCGAAAAATCCTCCAGGGAAAGACCCAGCTCCAGCATCCGCTTGCGCAGAACGACGTTAATCCAGGCGTATTGTCCATAGTTTATGTACATGGCCCAGCCTTCCAGACCGGACACATTCAGAGGGCGGTAGGGTATATTGTTTCCATCGGCCTTCCGCCGCTGATGTTCCTCCCGTGTGATAAAGGGCGGGTTCTTATACCAGGCGTTGCGCCCGTTGACAAACCGGATGTACGCCTCCCCCTGCTCTTTCAGGCGGTCCTCCACAAAGCTCCAGACCAGAGGATACATTGACCGGTAGAGCCTAGTGCTATATTTGGCGTATTCCCCCCGCCCCACCAGGCGGACCTCCCGAAAGGTGTCCTTTTTAAAGGTGCTGACATTGTACTTCCTCAAAAAATCCGGCAGAGTGATCTCCGGCAGAATCGCTATCAGCGGCGGATTGGAGGACGTTTTGCTGGCATTCGGCGTGGAGGACAGGATGCCATGCTTCTCCGATTCCTCTGCCGTCTTCAAAAGTTCCAGTTCAACCGATTCTGCTACCATATTTCTGCCCCTCTCCCTTCTCTGTGTTTCCATTCAGCCGGTAGACGCGCGGCTCATCGAACATCCGCGGCATGGCCGGCATATATTCCATAGGTTCGGTGTCCTTATCCTGTCCCGCCTTGTTCAGCCGGTCGTAATTCTGCCTGGACGGCTCCGTTTTCAGACTGGTTCCCAGCAGTTTAACTAATTGCAACTCATGCCAGCCTCCACCAGAATTTTTTGAGCGGGAGACAGGACCTCTCGGAAAAATTTCCCTAATTATACT
>OFFV01001284.1_pt1 | contig 15308 bp, 11 predicted proteins | sample 1521461 | NCBI WGS metagenome assembly OFFV01 (sample SAMEA3504120, study PRJEB24116) | mouse gut metagenome | biome: mouse gut; feature: mouse-associated habitat; material: faeces | place: Denmark | collected 2011 | reverse complement strand
CGGCGGCATTGACAAACCCCCGCCGGTTGGGGTAAAATATCCCCACCAGCCCAGCAGAAACAGAAAGGAGAAACCTCTATGGCGTTTTTCGATCAGCTGGGTCAGAAACTGACCCAGACCAGCCAGGACGCGGTGAAAAAAACCAAGGATATGGCGGAGGCGGTCCGCCTTAACAGCGCCGTCGCAGACGAAGGGAAAAAAATCGAGGCCGCTTACCGGGAAATCGGCAGGCTCTACTATGAGCGCTTCGCCGACGCCTGCGACCCGGCCCTCCAGGCCCCCGTGGAGGAGGTCCGCCGGGCCGAGGCCGCCATCCGGGAAATGAAGGACGCCATCTTCCGGCTCAAGGGCGTTCAGATCTGTCCAGCCTGCGGCGCGGAGCTGCCCGCCGGAGGCGCCTTCTGCAACAGCTGCGGCGCAAAGCTGCCCGAGCCCCCTAAGCCCGTCTTCCCCTCCTGCCCCGCCTGCGGCGCCCCGGTGGAGCCGGATACCGTGTTCTGCACCAACTGCGGCGTGAAGCTGCCGGAACCCGTCCCCGCGCCGGAACCTGCGCCTGCACCCATGCCCGCGCCTATGCCCCGAACCACGGCAGGCCCAGGCGGACAAATTCCTGGTTGAGCAGATACCGCACGTATCCCGGTACGGTCCGGCCCGTCTCCTCCGCCAGCTTTTGCAGCCGCCGGTATGACGCCTCCGGGATGGAGACGTGAACGGTCTTTGTTTTGATGTAATGGCCTCGCATATATCTCACCTCACAGCACATGATAGTCGAAACCTGACTATTTGTAAATAGTCAGATTTGGATTTTTTATAATGTGCATAGGTGATGGAAATGGAACATGACTATATTGACCGGTTGACTGCGCTGCGGCAGGACCGCGACGTTGGTCAAAAGGTAATTGCCCGTGTGCTGGGCTGTACGCAGTCGACGGTATCCAAATATGAGCTGCGGCAGTCAAGATACGACATCAACGACCTGATTGCGCTCTGCAAATTCTATAACGTCTCCGCCGACTATGTCCTGGGCCTGCCCAAGGGCATGGATTTTCCGGAGAGATAGACAGGCGTCTCGCTCTGACCTGATTCAGATTGGTATTCTCATTGTCGGTATTTGCAGCCTGTTTTTACAGGCAAGTAAAAAGAAGTAACCGCCCAATCTGTCCCCACAGTCGGCGGTTACTCTTTTGAGAAACTATAGCAATCATCAGAATTCCCGGCAAAAGTTCGGGGGTACAAAGTGCGCATGGCTGCGTCGTCGTCCTTGGTGGGCGGGAGGCCGGTGGAGGAGATTGCGTTTTGCTACCCCCTCCGTTCGCTACTTTCTTAGTATTTCGATAAGTGTTGTGGCAATTTTGAATGCGTCAGCTTCTGCATTGTCTGCCCCAAAAGAAATGCGGATAGTTCCCTGTGCATATTCTTTTGGAACGCCAATTCCTTTAATTACATGAGACACTTGAGTATTAATTGAATCACAGGCTGACCCAGTGGAAATGCAGATACCCTTCAAATCCATCCGATGTAACAAACTCTCTCCGCTGGCATCCCGAATTGAGATATTGATATTCCCGGGGATGTGATTGTCTGCGCCATTTCGGATGTAATCTACACCAGCCTCATTCAGCGTGTGGATAAAAGTGCGCTCCATTCGGGAAAGACGTTCAGAGACTGTAATCATGCGGTCACAGTTTTTTCGCAGAGCACACGCCATGGCCACAATGGAAGCTATATTTTCCGTTCCAGCCCGAACTCTGGATTCCTGTCCGCCGCCATCCGCATAAGGTTGGATTTCTGTACCCTTTTTGATGTACAGAAATCCAACGCCCTTGGGGCCATTGAACTTATGTCCAGAAGCCGACAAAAGATCAACGCCCAGCGCTTTGACATCCACCGGAATATGACCAACTGCCTGCACAGCATCCGTATGGAATAACGCACCGTGTTTATGCGCAATTTCTGCCAGAGCAGATACTGGTTCCACCGTCCCGATCTCATTATTGGCCAGCATTACCGAGACAAGCTTTGTTTGATCGGAGATAGATGTTTGAAACGCTTCTACTTCTACTATTCCTTCCTGGCTTACGGGCAAACGCCAAACCGGGATCCCCATTCGCTCTATAGATAAACACGCATTGAGAACAGCATGGTGTTCGATTTGACTGGTAATCATCAGCCGCATATCTCCCGGCCGCATCAGACCCTTGATGGCCCAATTATCACTCTCTGTTCCGCCGGAAGTAAAATAGATTTCTTCCGCTAATGCCCCAATACAGGACGCAATAGTACTTCGGGCGTCTCGAAGGGCCTTTTTCACATTTCGCGAAAATGAGTATGGCTGGGAGGCATTCGCATACTCCTCCAGTAAGAACGGGCGCATCGCCTCAAAAGCATCCGTATCCAATCTGGTAGTAGCTGCATTGTCGGCATAAATCATATGGCAGTCCTTCCGTTAGCGGGATCTTTCACTCAAAAAGAGTGCATCCTTCGTTTTTGAAATCTTCTATCTTTTCCAGCAGATCCTCTGTTGTTGTGTCAAGATGAATTGCGAGGCAGTTCAAACAAAAGTTTTTCCCGGCACGCTCCCCGATTAGCTTTTTGTTCAAACCAATCCCATTCTTACTTAAGGTAGTTTCACATACGCAGCATTTGACTCGTTTTGCCATCAAGCGTCCCACCTCACTGCATATGTCGAAAAGCCAAGATTGCCGTCTGGGAACATTCCAGGATTGACAAAACGCATTTGCTTTAGCACCGTCTCCTGCATAGTTTTCGCAGGTGTCAAGCAGTAACGGTCAAACTCCTGCTTAAATTTTAGAGTGCGGATCAAATCGCTGTTTGCATGGGGGAAGAAAAGTTTCAGATACGCTGTGCAAAGGCGGAATACGGCTTCCTTTTCTCGCCCCGAGGTATTACCTGTAGAAGAGCTTACATCCACTAATTCCTCAACCATGCCACGATATTTCATTGTTTCAGATGTACTGCGCAATAAATGCATGATTTCTGTAAAATACTCGGAGTTGAGCGCCCAGTCATTAATATACATTTCAGGTGACAAAGACGGTACATAGTGACCGGGAATAAAACCATGAATTCTCTGGAGAAGCGCGCTGTCCCGGAAAATGGGGTTAATCTCACCGATCATATCCTTGTCGCTGTCCATATTTTCATAGGAAATATTGCCAAGAAAAATGATTCCGGCCTCCCCGTCCACGCGGGTTCCTCCTACCGTGGCGTACCCGTCCTCCATATAACCCTTCAAGATTCCGGCCATCTCCTTGTCGTTGGAAAAGGAAATCGACTTGATCTCGTCCACGGCAATGAAGTCATTGCAGGTTACTAGACCTTTGGCTCGCGCTCCGGAACGGCGGTCAAGGAAGAGCATGGTACGGCTCACCTGTCCGCCAGTAAGGAGCCAACCATATTTGCTGATTTTTCCGAACATATAAGATTTTCCGGTTTGCTGCGGAGCCAGTTCAATCAGGTTGATACGGGGCTGAATAAAAGGCAGCAGACGTGTGAGCATGGTATGTTTCGCTCTCCAGACATCCCTGTCAATCCAACTCTTTCGCGTAAATCCATCCGGGTTATAATCAATTGCTCCAAGGAGAATGTCCATCCATTCTTCGGCGTTGAAGCAAGAACGGGCTTCCCTGAAATCGTCAAGGCTGACCTTATAAGGACAGAAATTCTTAAAATCCAACAAAGTAAAGCGCCCGTTTTTCTTATTACCCTCCGGAGGCATATATCCGAGCTTTACCAGTCCCCACCCGCCAGCTTCTCCAATGAGTTCACTTTTGATTCTATTCCATACATAGTCCTCAATGATGGTCTGCGCGTGACTGAACCCAAGAGACGGAATCTCAAAACTATAGTAATTTGCGTTGGAGTTAAAAGAGATATTAATTTTTGCAAGGAAGAAACGAGTTTCGCCTTCTGTCCGTGCCTCGTCCTGCAAACGCTCTTTTTCGCTTCTTTGTGGAATAATGGACGCAACATACTCGCTGAGAGCATCCTTGTCCTCGATCATTCCGTCCGCGCCGGTTTTTCGCTTCAAAATCCAGTCACGCAGGAAAGATTCAATCTTTGCCGCCTTGAACATTGACATAATGGACGGGTCTTTATATACAGTTGTAGTGGGAAAATGCTCCCTGAGCTTACCTACGTCATACATCTTCCAAAACTCCTTAGATAAGACCTTCAAATTCATCCTTCAGTTCCGCTATATGCTTTTTAACAGGCGGCTTTGTAACCGTTGTGTCAGCATCAATGATTTTAGTAAAAACCAGAACCGGAACCAACCGTTCCTCAAGGGATGCACCCCCGTGTAGTGCGTATTTCTTTCCGCCCTTTTTAGGAAGGCGGTGATAGCCCCGCACAACCCAATACGTCTCGCCACTGTCGGGAGCATACTGGCTCTCACATTCCTCTGGCCGTTGAACGTCCTCCAGTGCCGTCGAATAGCGCCAATTAAGAGGTTCTTCCCCTGGCTTCCATGGTAAAGTTGTGCCCTTCCCTTCCCGACTGGCGATTACAGATAGCCGGGAGGAACCATGGTCGGCGGTTACAACGACACGGGAGAACCGGGTAAGACCATCAGCAATCCGGTTCAGCACATCCGTCTCTATTTTTTGGAGTGTGCCGGCAAAGCAACTCTCCGGAGAGGGCGTTTCGTGTTTCTCCATACCGTCATGAACAATATTATCCAAGCCCCTGACAGGCGCCAAGGTGCGCTGCGGATCCCATTGGATGTGGTTGAATTTCGTCTCGGTGGGAATATTCGCTGATGTAATTTGGGGAGGCTCTAGATGCAGGCCATAGCGTTTTGCCAGTGCTGTCAATACGGGCAGATACTCAATTCCCAATGCGTCTACCACCAGCAAAGCGGTATCCGTTTGCGGACGCAACGGTTCCAGCACAGCGTCTCGCGCCGGGATTTCACCAGGAAGGAGGGTATCGTATGCTTGAGCCGCAAATACATCGGTCAAAGTATCCGAAAGCTTCAGCCTGCGATATTCTCGGAAATAGGCTGTAATCGTGCGATTGCCCCAGTCATAGGGAGACAGGTAATCAAACAGCGCGGGGTAAAGTTCTCCATATAGTCTTGGAAGTTCGCAGGAAAGATTCTCTTTCGCTGCTCGGCGGACAATCTCTATTTTTTCGGAAAATGTTCCGCAGTTTAGAAATGGGAGCGCATCTCCACGCTCTCTTGTAGACGCAATAAACTCCACCACGAACGGCTCAATCTGTGTACGGTCTGTGAGGGCGTTGAGTCCCTCGGCCCTCTCAAATGCGAAATTTTGCGCGTTTTCATCAGAAAGTCCAGAAAGGGCCGCTCCGACCGCGTAATTCCATAGCAGCTTCTCTGCGTCATCCTTTTCTGATAACACCCTAGCCATATAGGATTGCTCAGAAATGGATTTTCTGACATACCACACATACGCCGGCCAAAGGTTGTCCTGCCGTAACGCCAGCAGTCGCTTCAACGCCAAGCGCGGATTACAGTATTCTTTCCCAACCCTCTTCGCTAGGAGCGCCTCCGGCGTTTGACCGCATTTGACGCAATCCAGAAGCAGCCGCTCCAGAACCACGTCATCAAGTTGGGCGTCAAACCTATAGAGCCGCATTGCTATATCGCGAATGCCGGTTACAAATGTCATCGCTTTTCCAAGCCCAGACTGGGCGGAAGAAATATCCGGCAAAAAGGCAGTATATTCCCCACCAGGGTCAAAAGGAGTGATCCGCCGCAAAAGCGCGTTAAATCCAATATCGTCACCTGGCATTGCCCACTGCTTATGATAGGCTCGTATATGTAAAGGTTCCGGTGTTTCCTCTGCGCCTTTCAAGAAAACTACCTTACGGGCTTCCTCATACTTTGACGCATATGGGAGAGGATAATTGGCGGAGAGAAGATAGTCGACATGGTAATCGTCCCTGTCCAACCGCTTGCGCAATTCAGCCATGAATACCGCAATATTTTCAGATTCGATCAAGGACAGATATGCGTCCAATCCAACAATCGCAAAATAGCCGCCTTGATCTCGTATGATCTTATCCATAGCGTCCATCAGAATATGCGGCATTGGAAGCCGGAAAGCGTCCTTCAGAATACATTCAGCAACAGAAATTTCTCTTGCACCCCGGCCTTTTATGTAGTTTAGCAGCTTCGACGCAACGACCTGATTGGGGTATACCAACACTCGGGAATTGCTCTGATTTCTGTTGTCGAAGTGGAAAAACGCGTTGAGTTCATAAGGCATTCGCTTATTCCTCCCAGAACAGAAGTCCAAGCTCCGGATTTTCTTCGGCAAGCTGGAGCAGTCGGCTTTTTAGCTCCTCGGCGCTTTTTCCCTTGATTTTTGCTCTAATCCGAGGGGCAATCGCACCCTTGTACTGTCCTTTAATAAACTCAGAAACATCCGGCCTTACCGGCCACTGGTTTGGCTGGCCGCCGTATTTCCCGCACAAGTAATCCAGCAGCGGAGCAAGCGCAATATCAAATTTTCGATATCGGGACGGAATGACATCGGCCATTAATGCTTTTTGACAGTCAGTAATCGGACTCGCCGTGATGTTTTGAAGCAAAACGAGAAACTCCTCCAGCTTTCCGGCAGAAAAGGTCTGCGGTTGTTCGATCGCTTTGAGCATATCGCCGCCGTCCGAGATGCCTGCAAATAAATACCTGGCAGGGATTCCGTTCTGAATGGCCCACGCCGCCGGTGTTTCTTCTCCTGAAATACGTTTCCATTCCCGCTTGACTTTCAATACAACCGAGCGTTTTGAAAAATCCTCAATCCTCTCAGTAAACGCCGCAATAAAGGCGCCTTCATTCATTTGGAAGCCGCCTGCCATCTCGTCCAGCAGCCCCAGCCAGTCCGCATCCTCCAGAGTAATCGTTGGGAAATGAGAACGCAGTATTTGCAAAGATTCCTTCCGGGCACGGTCAAAGAAAAGACATTTAATCGAAGACGCATTGTGTTCCAAAGCGTTTTTAATCTCCAGCCGGTTCTGCCCCGCCTGTATTTCTGTGAGAAAACCGGCCAGTTCCGGATGAAACGCTTCTATCATTTGCCGGGATAAGTGATTTTGAACGGTAACCACTTTTTGCAACGTTGCAAAAACATCCTTATATTCGGCAAAGCCTGTGAACCCGCACATAGATTTCGCCAGACGGATGATTTCATATTCACAGCTGATTTCCTTGATTTCCTCGCTGATATCCGCTTGTTTCCAAAGCCACCCCGCCGTTTCCTGGCATTTTTGAAGTATGGCGGTACAGTATCCATGCGAGATATCGCCGATGGAGATTGCCAGTCTAGCAAGTTCAGGCGCTACCCTGTCAATGTAGATTTCAAAAGAACGAAGAAAACTCTCCTGTTTGATGTAACGTACGATAACGCCAACAATTTCAGAATCGTCTTCCAAAATTTTTCCTGCCTCTTTGATGGCGTTGCTCCGCTCCTCAACCTTGCCCTTGTTACTGGTCGTAAACGCAGTACAGATGTCCGTTAGCACTGTCTCAATCGAGTCCGCTCTGGGATCATTCTCCGCACGAATCAATTCTGGCAGCACCCACAGCGGAACCCTGGCTGATTTTTTCTCCACTTCTGTCTGAATCTGGCTCAGAACAGTCGGAATCGTTGCGTCAACTATAGAACTGATTCCAAACATCTCCGGGGCCCTTTTGATAAATGTCCGTTCCTCTTTGGAGAGGCGGCAAATCAGTTTTTCCTTGACTCCGAGCTTATTTGCACCGTCATCTTTGACCACCGCTTCAATAATTTCGGCCAAAGTGTCTACATCCAAGGGTTTTGTCAGCTGTCCGTTGGTCCACTGATAATTTTTCTTCAAAATATCTCCAAGGCAATAGCCAAGCGCAAATGCCGTCAACGCATTATAGCGAAGTCCGTAGGGCGCACGCTGGAGTTCAATATAGGCTGTGCGGAGGGAGAATTGCCCGCCGCGTCCCACCGTATTGGACATTTTTTTCTGGAGGAGCGCATGGATTGCGGTAAGAGGATGCTCCAGATTCTGTGCAAAGAACTGTTCGCTGTTCTCTAAACCCCTTTGCTTCATATTCGTAACCAGGTTTCCAATGGGGCCAGGAGAACCGATCATGGTAATGCCAGCCTTAGCATAACTCTGAAGGGCTTTGTTTCCAAAGAATTCTGTACGGAAACCCAAATGATCCACGCTGTACTTCATGTTTTCCCGGACATAACCTGTGATGTACTGCTTGAAATCACTCCAGACAATATCTTGTGTCATCAACTGTCCGTTTTTTATCCGATGGACACGAATCAGGGTGTCATTCCTCTTCAGTTCGTCAAACCACCCCGCCTCAATTTTGTCCAGAGTTCCGTTGTGCTTCTCATCGTCCCGAATCTGCCGCTTCACGGTTTTGTCATTCTCCGCCACATACTGCGCATACTGCCGTATATATTCACTCCAAAGATTTTTGTTGCTATGGCAGAAGGAAAGCTGCGGAAATGTGAACATGATCATCCTGTGATCCCGGAGCTGGTTCAACATATTGGAAATTCGCTGAGGGATCGCCAGCTGTTCCTCATGATTTCTGGCAATGACAAACCAAAGGCACACCGAACCGTCATCCTTTGCAAGTCCGGATGAGTACTTGTCCCGTGTTGATGCTGCGATGTTTGTCAACGTCGTATGACTTTCATCAGAAACACGAATATCGAAGCGCCCGGAACTATATTGCCGGTCGTTTTTCGTTTTCTCCTCCAACATTGCCTGCGTTCGTTCATGGAGCAGTTCATAAAACTGGGGCCGGTATTTCTCCACATCTTCTGGTTTGACCGTAGACATGGAAAAGAGTGAAATTTGGCCGTTGGACACAGAAAAGCAATGTTTACTCTGGAGGGTTTCCACAATTCCCTCCGGGTCGGTAATTGTTCCGTCACCTCGGAAGGACAACACCATATTTTCTACAGTAGGGCGCAAGCGAACATGCCCCCCTGGAGTCAGCCTGTCCATCAGGCAGAAAAGCAGCGCCGTTTTCAAAACGCGCAATTCCGGAGCGTCCTCCGTTTGATTCTGAAAGGAGCGCTCCTTGATTTGTTGGTAAAGCAGACTGATGTTTGTAATCTCGTGGTCTACGCCAAGATCCCTGCGATCCATAAAATAGTGCCAGAGATAGTCTACCGTCAGGAACTGCTTGCTGGCAATCTCCGGTCCGCCCTGATGAATGAAGTCCTGAAATTCCGTTCCGTCCGCTCCGCCCTTCAGGTACTCAAATAGGCTGCGCTGATTGGATTTAGCAGATTCAGACAGATGCTTTAGCAAAAACGCCGCCATTGGATGAATTGGCAAAATATCATAGAAACGCTGACGACCGGGATCATCCGCAGCGTTAAATTGATTGACGACATAGGAGACGGAGTCCCAAAGATCGTCCTTCACTTTTTCCCATTCTGCGGCGATACCCGGGTTCGGGTTTTCAATTATGGCGTGTCTGGCCAGACGGAAAGCGGTATCATTTGGCATTTGCAGCTTGCGGAAGTAAAAGCGGTCATTGGCTTTTTTCGCATTCTCTGAACCTTCTGCCCAATACTGCTGGATATCCATATGGGTCACAGGAACCAGGAAAAACCGATTGATGCCCGGGGTTTCCGTCACATCTTCAAAGGTTTTCAGTTGGGAGGAATTCGCTTCAATAAACGGGTGAAATTCGTCAAAGAGATACACAATGCGGTGAAGTTTGTTCGCAGCCAGAATGGCCTTCACCCACCTGCGGAACATGGGAACATCAAAATCCAAATAGATGTAGTCCTTATGCAGCACGGTTTCAACTTCGCTCAGCAGCAAGGAAGCAATCGAATCCTGTTTCAGCGCTGCGGCCAGCTGATCGACGGTTGTAATACTTTCGTTCAGGTATGTCAGCTGGTCTTGAATGGAATCCCGGGTCTTAAAGAAGTTTTCTCCTTCGCGTCTCACGCGGTCAATCAGTGTTTCCAGATTGGACATCGCCGGAACAACCATGCTACGCTCATTCAATGCGGCTATTATCCCCTTTTCCAGCCGAACCAGAAGACCGCTGTTTGCGCCGACCCCGGACGCGTTAAAGTCGTATACCACCAGCGTACCCTCCGCCCGACGAGCGAAGAGCAATTTTTCCAGATTCTCTCGATCTGAGAAGCCGTTATTCTCCTGTTCAAACCACTGGCGCACACGTTTCTCATCGTCCATAAACAGCTTTTGAATTACGAGGGAGGCATTGGATTTTCCGGTGCCAAAGTTTCCGGTAATCCAGACAGACTTTGCTCCTGACCTGAGGACAGACAGAATCGTGTTGCAGATTTCCTCAAACTCGGGATGGGGGCAAAAATCCAGCCAACGCTCAGGATTCTCATTGATTTTTTCCCGCGTCATATTGGGGCAGTAATCTTCTTTGACATGGAAATAGTCGGAATAATGTTTCATTGTAATTCCTCCAACGCCAGATGAACAACATCCCAGAGATTGTGCTTCTCGGAATAAATCTCAATGCCATCATTTCCGTGGGTAAAAGTTGTGGAAATGTAGTCGGGGTAACGAGTTCGCAGTCCCTCGCACTGGCGCTTGAAGGTATCCGGCGCAATCCCAAAGGCGACTATGGGGGAAACGAACACGGATTCCACGTCGGCAGTGAGTAATTCCCGGACGGTAAAACTGTTTCGCCCCGACAGGCTTGCAATCAAGTACAGACCATACAGAATTGTCAACGGGTGAACCTCTTTTGCTTTGCGGATGATACTTTTGAAAATCCTTCCGCTGAACTCACAAACCGCAACACCTCCATCGCTGCCTAAAGGAGAGCGGGAAATGGATTCTTTTAAAGAAGTAATCCCATCTTTTTTAGTAGACGTACCAAGAGACGGATAATTGTCGCTTAGTTTATCCAGCAATTGTTCAACGGAATAAAGGCGTCCAATATCTGTTTCGGTAACAAACCATTTTACAAGAATTGCATTGTTTGCCAGAGTTATCCATATCAGTTCCCAGCCAACGGGGTTCGCTACCCCTTTTTCCTCAAAGACTTTTGATAAAACTGTCATTTTTCTCGTCTTCGGTTCAATCAACATTGCTTGCTGGAACCAAGCGCTTGCGGATTGAACCATCTTGTTTCCCAGCGGGTGACTTTCGTGCCAAGGAAAAAAGTTATCCCCAAGATCAATCAATGCAGCAATCCAATCTTCACGCAGACCAAAGTGGTTATACTTGTTAATGCCACTCATCTTATTTTGCTCATTATCTGACTTATACATGGACTTAAACCTCCAGCAGCCAAAATCAAGGTCATAACAGCTATAGCAATGCCTGCATCGTTGAGCATCAATTTCTATTTTTCCATTCTTGAAACTGATTGCTCCAAAGTTACATTGAGCCTCACACGTCCGACAGCCGACGCAGGCTATGGTTTTACGCAACACATTTTGAAGTGTCGGCAGTAGTTCGTTACGCTCACTTTCTGATCGAAATTCAAAGGTAACAGTAGCCCCTTCTGTATTGGCCATCAGATAATGAAGCGGAATTCCACTATCTATTTTCGTTGGGATCTTAAGGAGAGATTGACCACTTTCTTTTTCAACTACGACGCTGCCTACCGTTTTTATCCACTCTAAAAAAACATCTTTTTTTAAAAGCTGGCTTTCAAAAGTTATATTCAGATTTGCAATTGTTTGGGATGGATTTGGCAGAGTCGCTTTTAGAACGACGCCGCTCTTTCTGGCTCCCCAATCCACTGTGCCAATAAATTCATTCCTTTCATCGGCTGTTAAAAAATTTTTGGTTGAGGTTTCTATAATAATATCCTCGTATTTTCTTATCAGCTGAGGATAGGCCTCTTTGGCAAACCACATATACCGTGCAGCAGAATCCGGGCAGACAATACACCCCACACGGGCGATCCCCTTTTTGTACGCCTCATTTACTGCCAGCCTGTTCGCAAAAATATACAGCCACAGCTCATGGGCGCCCCAGTCCAGAATGGGCATCCGGTTCAATTGGGAGGCGTTTTTGATGCCATTAGAAGCGTCCTCATAAAAAGACCGGCTGTGACTTTCGTCGCCGCGAACCCCAACAAAGGCCGTTACTCTGATTGCGGTTTTGCGGAACTTCTTCTTCAGGGTCATCAATGCGGGAGTGCTTTTATGTACAGAGCAGCACCAACGAATCGTTCGGGAGGGCGGTCCAAAAATTTTCCAGTTCTCCAGCGCTGGCGTTTCCGCCCGGGCCGTGATGAATTCGCGTTCCGGATAGAGAGTCTTAACCGCATCAATTAATTGATAGGTATCCGGAAGTTCCATGTCGGTATCGCTAAAAACCACTGGAACGGAAAGCGGCAGAACCCGGTGGCAAATGTCCAGCAGAACCACAGAATCCTTTCCACCGGAGAAGGCAATGTAGGCGACGTCACATCGGCCAATGCTCTCATCATACAATTCCTTGGTTCTACGTTTTGCGTCGGCAGTCACGATATCCATGATTTCCGCGTTCGCCGCCACCATAGCATCCACATCAACGGGGTGGAGCGATAACTTCCCATCAAAGAAAATCTGAATATCCAGCGGTTTCCCATACTGCGTCTTATTCAGTTGGGCAACTTTACGGCCATATGAGTTTCCGTATTCGTCCACATCAGCAATCAAATAAGTATTCTTAATTCCCCACATCAACGGTCTGGTTTCATTGGGATCATATTCAAAATACTGCCCCAGTCCTGTCAATACCAATTCCGGGGCAAATACAGGGCGAATCTCATTCGCAACATATTTTCCGGTCTGGGTAGTCAGTAAATAGCCGTGGGTCTTATTGTCAAAACGATATGAGTACAATCAGCCATCTACCTCCGTAAAAGTGTTATTTCTCCACTCTCGGTGGGGTTGTCCTTTGTAATAGGAACTGATTAAACGTCTATAGGTATCCCAGTCAGGGAGACTAAATTCGGATTTAAAATTTACGCCCAGTTCGAGCGAGAGAGCTGTATGCAGCGTTTCTTGAGAGGCGGGCAATTCAATCTCATCAAGTCGTTCCAGCGTAGTGGAAAGAATCTCGGGAAAGTCTTCCGGCAATCCAAGTGCCGCAAACGACTGGTAGCAGATTGTATCATTGATTTCTACCCGAACAAGCTCGTCAGGCGCACAGTGACGAATGATTTTGCTCAATAAGTATTTTGAGAAGGCAGGGAATTTTTCTTGAAGCTCATTTTCCGCGCAAGAGCCATAGTGCCTTTCGTTAATAAATGTTACAATTTTTTTTGCGGCTTCACCAAAGGCTTCCCATACGTTTCCACCACTATAGCGGACAACTCTACTTCTTATCTGCGGAACCGCTACGCAACGCACCTTCTCCTGCGCAACCCAAAGATAATAGTCCTCAAAATCTTGTGCTGTTTTGATGCAGGTGGGATTCAATCGTTTTTCAAATTCTTTGTAAACCTCAGATACTTCAAAGCATCCATAATTCTGAAGATACGCATCTGTCGTTACCAGTAAATCAGTCTGAGTGTCCTCGTCCGCAATTTGATCCGGCAGGAAAAAGATGCCATCCCTTCTGCCAAACATTGAATTTTCCAGATTCTCTTTGGTTTTCGGGTCAATTTGTATTCCAGATATACTGGCAAGCAGGCTGATGGAGGTAGCCTCAAAACGAAAGCCTCCAGAGTATGTACTCCTCAGTACATCCAGGATTACATCTGGAATTGTTATATCCAACTGCTTGGACAAATTATAGCGATTCTCGTTGGAAATTAAGATTTCTGGCGTGTCTATAGTAGAGGAAGATACCTCTTCAACGCCAGATTCCAAAAAGCGAACATATCTTCTGTACGCGGACAGTCCGGCCGAAAATGTCCCATGGCCGTTCCCGCGATCAACCTCTTGAAAGTTGGGTGCGGCGCGGAAAATTTTGGTCAGTCGGTCAAAATCCTGAAGTGTCCGGCAACAATAGATATCCCGTTCTTCTGCTGACAGAGGAATATCCAATTTGAGGGGCTCAGTCCGGAGGCAGGCGGCGTATCTATTTGCAACATGGGCCTTATAGGGTAACCCTCGTGCATTTGTTTGGGTTGTAAGCCAAAGGGAAAATTCCTTTTCGGCAGCGGCCCGTACCATTTGAATACCCCCTGCGTAAAAATTAGCAAAATAATCATACCACATCTGGTCCTGGAAAACAACGGCGCTTTTCGACTTTTACGAAAATCCCTCAAACTTGATTGAGCATGATATCCCCCTTCCCAGCTTCCTGGCATACTTCACCGTTATCACCGTTCCTCTCCACCACTCTCCATTATGGATAGCCGGCAGATAGGCGGTGTGATCGATCAGATAGCGGTTGCGCTCCGGCATACTACAAGTCAGTCCTCCAGCGTACTGAATAGTTTATTCTTCTTATATGGAAACGTAGGCTCTGAAAGCCAAAAGCGGGCCGTTTTCCGGCCTGATCCTTTGACTGGCTATCTGTTACACATAGAAGTTGATGCTATTCGGTATTCCGACGAACATATAGCTGTAGGTAATCCCACCGCACTGGGTCACGCCTACACCGATACAGTCGCATCTTGGGTCGACCACGGCCTGGAAGATTAATCCCGTTGTCGACGGCGTGTTGGGCGGCATCGGCTGTGCCAGTGAACACGGCCAGGTTATCACCGAAGCCATAGGGGGGTCGGCATCGGCAGCGGCCTTGCTTTCTTCTGGAGAGTGATGCCAAGTGTAGCGCCGATTGGAACAGGCTTGGGCGGCATTCATCAGGGATTCCTCCGTGGGAAGCTCCGCCTTGCCGTTCTCCAGCTCGGCCTTGCCCTCCTCCAGATACATCTCCGCCAGCTCCTCCAGGGAGCAGCTGGTGATCTTCGGCTCGGCGTTCTTGCTCCGGCAGTAGAGGGCCATCTGCTGCGCCGTGGCCCGGGCCTCGCCCATGATCGCCGTCTTGGCCTCCTCGGTGGGGGCGTCTGTGCCCGCTCCGTTGAGCTCCGCCAGCTTCGCGGCGACCTTGGCCTTGAACTGCTCCCAGTGGGGGAGGATGTAGAGCGGGCAGTTTTTCCGGGCCCCCTGCACGATCGCGTCCGGGTGACCCATCCAGTGATTGTGGGTGTAGAGCTGCTCCACGGTCAGGCCGTACTTCTTCAGCAGCAGCGCGGCCAGGATAACGCCGTTGGCCTCGGCCCCCAGGTCTTCCTTGCTCCCGGAGCCGTCCATGATGATCTCGATCGCGATGGTCGTCCCGTTCCCCGGGCCGCTGCCGCCGTCCCCGGCGTGCCAGCCCACCTCGGTGTCCTCCAGGTTCTGCCACGCATTGATGTCGTCCACGTA
>OFFV01001278.1_pt1 | contig 15388 bp, 17 predicted proteins | sample 1521461 | NCBI WGS metagenome assembly OFFV01 (sample SAMEA3504120, study PRJEB24116) | mouse gut metagenome | biome: mouse gut; feature: mouse-associated habitat; material: faeces | place: Denmark | collected 2011 | reverse complement strand
CGCCGGAGAAAGAAAAAGCGATTGTGGCGGCGTTTAGGCATTTTAATATGATATGAGGTAATCTGCCAGATTAAAAATACGGTTGATTTTTAGATTCAGAAATGTTATATTATAGAAAAGGAGCAACCGCCCACAAAGTGGTTAGCCTCCACACATAGTTATATAAACCTACCTGCATCCGCCAAGATTACAAGGTAGGTTTATTTATTTTCGCTTGTTGTTCCTATCTATGTAGGCAAGCAATGCAACGAGGAACGAACCGCCCAAAAACAGCAGGCTTAAAACTTCGTATGTACTCATATGCATCACCTCCCCTCTTCTGTGAAGTTAGGGAGGCTACCACCTTGTAACAAGGTTACTCCATTCGTGAATTATAGCATATCTGATGTCATTCGACAATCTGCTTTTTCCACATCGTTTTATCATCCGAGTATTTAGATTGTTCGACCGAAAAATGTGTGTTATACTCCCTTTATGGGAAAACCATAGAGCCAAAGGGCGGCTTTACCCCTCTGTTTTTTTAGAGAGTGTCACAGTCCTCCAGATATCATGCCCTTTGGGTACGAAAAAAGGAGGGCGATACAATGTATGTTACATATGCTGATTTAATTCAGATTGGAATACTCATTGTTGCCCTTGCTAATTTGATTTATCAGATTTACAAGGGAAAAAAGAAATAGCCGCCACTACTACCAATAGTGACGGCTTACCTCATAAGAGGTTTTAGCTTAGTTGTTTGAGGGGTAGAGCCGCTTCTATGGCTTTCCCTTTTTCTATGCTTAATATAGCACATTTGGCATCAGGATTCAAGAGCCAAACGAAAATTACGGTTTGCTCAAAAATTTAGCTGATCTGTGGCCCTCTCATTCTCTTATCAGGTGATTTCACTTTTCAGAATACCCATAGAAACACGCTGCAAGACCATATTTCGCATTTTAAAGGCATGGACTTAAACAAAAGTCTGTAAAGAAAAAATACTTGACACCCGTCCGTTCCTATAGTAGAATGCATAAGTCGGGTGCGGTTTGGTGTGTCCGGCAGAGGTTAGTAACATGGAGAAAATCGTGGAACAGGGATTGTTGTATGATTTCTACGGAGAGCTGTTGACGAAGCATCAGCGGCAGATCTATGAGAGGATCGTATATGACAATCTGTCGCTTGGAGAGATCGCGCAGGAAGAGGGCGTCAGCAGACAGGCAGTGCATGATATCGTCAGGCGCTGTGACAGGATCCTGCAGGGATATGAAGAGAAATTAAAGCTGATCGCCAGATTTGAGAGCATCAAGGGGAAAATCGCCTGTATCAGCCAGCTGGCTGAGCAGCTGGAAGCGGAAGGGACGGCGGATGACGGACAGTATCGTCTGTGCGGCGTTAAGATCAGGAAGCTGTCTCAGGAGATCCTGCAGGAATTGTGATGCAGGTTAGTATGATTTGAAAGGCATGGAATTCTATGGCATTTGAAAGTTTGACCGATAAACTGCAGAATGTGTTCAAGAACCTGCGGAGCAAGGGGCGTCTCACGGAAGCAGATGTCAGGACGGCGCTCAAGGAAGTAAAGATGGCGCTGTTAGAGGCGGACGTCAACTTCAAGGTTGTGAAGCAGTTCGTCAAATCGGTGGAGGAGAGAGCCATCGGCGCCGATGTTCTGAACGGATTGAATCCCGGGCAGATGGTGATCAAGATCGTCAACGAAGAGATGATATCCCTGATGGGTTCCGATACCACGGAGATCACGCTGCAGCCCGGCAAGTCGATGACGGTCATCATGATGTGCGGCCTGCAGGGTGCCGGTAAGACGACCACCACGGCCAAGATCGCGGGCAAGCTCAAGTTAAAGGGCAAGAAGCCGCTGCTGGTGGCCTGTGATGTCTACAGACCGGCGGCCATCAAACAGCTGCAGATCAACGGCGAGAAACAGCAGGTGGATGTTTTTTCCATGGGAGAGAACCACAAGCCGGTGAATATCGCGAAGGCGGCTGTGGAACATGCCCAGAAGAACGGCCATAATGTAGTGATCCTGGATACGGCGGGACGTCTTCATATCGACGAGGAGATGATGGCGGAGCTGCAGGAGATCAAGGACAATGTGGACGTGCATCAGAGTCTGCTGGTGGTGGATGCCATGACAGGACAGGATGCGGTCAATGTGGCGAAGGATTTCGATGAGAAGATCGGTATCGACGGCGTGATCCTTTCCAAGATGGACGGTGATTCCAGAGGTGGTGCGGCGCTCTCTATCAAGGCTGTGACGGGCAGACCGATCCTCTATATCGGTATGGGAGAGAAGCTCTCGGATTTGGAGCAGTTCTATCCGGACCGTATGGCCAGCCGGATCCTCGGAATGGGCGATGTGCTGACTCTGATCGAGAAGGCACAGCAGAATCTGGATATCGACGAAGAGAAAGAGAAGCAGATGGCGGCCCGCATGAAGAAGGGCAAATTCGACTTCGAGGATTATCTGGAGAGTATGAAACAGATGCGCAATATGGGCGGACTGTCCGGTATTTTGAGCATGATGCCGGGGATGGGAAGCAAGATGGGGGATATCGAATCCCTGGTGGATGAGAAGCAGCTGGCCCGCATGGAGGCGGTCGTGCTGAGCATGACGCCGGCGGAGAGGCGCAGTCCCAAGCTGCTGAATCCCAGCAGGAAGCACCGGATCGCCAGAGGCGCCGGCGTGGATATTGCAGTTGTCAATAAATTTATCAAGCAGTTTGAACAGTCCCAGAAGATGATGAAGCAGCTTCCCGGTATGATGGGCGGCAAGCGGGGACGGGGGCTGTTTGGCGGCATGGGCGGTATGAAATTCCCGTTTTAGGGACTGGCAGGAGTCATTTCCGACGGTTCTTAAGGGTTTCAAATAATTTATTAATATTTTTTACATGGAGGCAAAGAAAATGGCAGTTAAGATCAGATTAAGAAGAATGGGACAGAAGAAACATCCTTTCTACAGAATTGTAGTGGCAGATTCCAGATCTCCGAGAGACGGAAGATGTATCGCTGAGATCGGGACCTACGATCCCAATACGGATCCCAGCACCTACAAGGTAGATGAAGAGGCAGCCAGGAAATGGTTATCAGACGGCGCTCAGCCGACAGAAGTTGTCAGCAGAATTTTCAAGAGCGTAGGTATCACCAAATAGTAGTCCGTTGTACAAAATAGCTTTTGGAGGTGGACAATGAAGGAATTGGTTGAAGTGATCGCCAAAGCTCTTGTAGAGAATCCGGATGAAGTCGTTGTGACGGAGAAGGAGGAAGGTAAGAACATTATCGTTGAACTTCATGTTGCAGCGTCGGATATGGGTAAGGTGATCGGTAAGCAGGGACGTATCGCGAAAGCGATCCGCTCTGTCGTGAAAGCCGCATCGTCGAAAGACAATAAGAGAGTGGATGTAGAAATTATCTAGCAAACAGCCTCACGGAGCAATCTGTGAGGTTTATTGCAGTAAGCGGCACTGGAAACGGATTGGAAATATTTGCAGGAGGCAGATCTTTCCGGGAAAAGGAACGTTACGGAAAGGACAGATATGATATCTGAACTACAGATCGGTGTGATCACACAGACCCACGGCATCAGGGGGGAGGTCAAGGTATTTCCCACCACGGACGATGCCGCGCGTTTTAAGAAGCTGAAAGAAGTGATCATGGATACGGGCAGGGAGCGCCTGGATATGGAAATAGAAGGCGTCAAGTTTTTCAAGCAGTATGTGATCCTCAAGTTTAAAGGATACGATTCTATTAACGATGTGGAAAAGTATAAGAATGCGAAGCTCTATGTGACCAGAGATAAGGCGGTGCGTTTAAAGAAGGACGAATACTTCGTCGCCGACCTGATCGGTATGCAGGTGGTGACCGAGGAAGGAGAAGACTTTGGCCTGCTGAAAGATGTGATGGCGACGGGAGCCAACGATGTGTATGTGGTGGAGCGCGGGGACGGAGAGGGAACGCAGGTCCTTCTGCCGGCGATCCGGGAGTGCGTGAAGCATGTCGATATGGAGGCAGGCGTGATCACGGTGCACATCATGGACGGGCTGCTGTGATCCGGGGCTGCGGCTGGAAAGCTGCTGCAGGCCGGAAGAAAGGGAGAGGTATTTTAAGATGATGAATTTCCACATCCTCACACTTTTTCCGGAGATGGTGCTGCAGGGGCTTCACACGAGCATACTCGGAAGAGCGGTGGAACGGAACTGTATTTCCATTGAGGCCGTGAATATCAGAGACTATACGCTGGATAAGCACGGTAAGGTGGATGATTATACTTACGGGGGCGGCGCCGGGATGTTGATGCAGGCGCAGCCGGTCTATGATGCCTGGCGGGCGGTGGAAGAACGGATCGCTGCCAGAGGCGCTTCCGGCGGCCGGGTCATCTATGTGACGCCCCAGGGCAGGACTTTTCATCAGAAAATGGCGCAGGAGCTGGCGCAGGAGGAAGATCTGATCTTTCTGTGCGGGCATTATGAAGGCATCGACGAGCGCGTGCTGGAGGAGATCGTGACGGATGAGATCTCGCTTGGAGATTATGTGCTCACCGGCGGGGAGCTTGCGGCCATGGTGATGGTGGATGCCATAGCCAGGCTGGTGCCCGGGGTGCTGCACAATACGGACTCCGCGGTGACGGAATCTTTCGGTGACGGGCTTCTGGAATATCCCCAGTATTCCAGACCGGAGATCTGGCATGACAAAAGAGTGCCGCCCGTATTGCTCAGCGGAGATCATGCCAAAGTGGACGCCTGGCGTCTGGAACAGTCCATCTTAAGGACGAAAGAGCGTCGGCCGGATCTGTATGAGGCATATTGTAACCGTGAGACGTGAGCAAAGCAGAAAAGTAAAACGGGAAACGGGAAATAAAGCGGGAAATAAACAATTTTACTTGCAATCTTCCCCGTAATATGGTAAATTATTAACGTTGCGAAAAAGATGGTCCTCTGTTACAGATTGTATTAAGAACATCCATAGAAATAGGAGGCAGGTTATGAACCGGATTATCAGAGAAATCGAAGCAGAACAGTTAAAGGACAAGGTTGACGAGTTCAACGTAGGTGATACCGTTAAAGTATACGGTAAGATCAAGGAAGGAAACCGCGAGAGAATTCAGGTTTTCGAGGGAACAGTGCTTAAGAAACAGGGCGGAAGCAACAGAGAGACTTTCACGGTGAGAAAGGTATCGAACGGCGTTGGCGTTGAGAAGACATGGCCCATGCACTCTCCGAACGTAGAGCGGATCGAGGTAGTCAGAAGAGGTAAGGTAAGACGTGCGAAACTGAACTACTTAAGAGACCGTGTCGGCAAGAAGGCCAAGGTAAAAGAGCTGGTAAAATAAGACGACGACAGTGCGGCAGGGAAGGCGACAAAACTGCTGCGTATGGAAAGTCAGAGGATAAGACTGGTACTGCAAAGAGATTTGTAGTATCAGTTTTTTTATGCTAAAATAGGAGTATGTTGCGGCAGGCAGGAAGATCGGTCTGCCGCAGGGGAGTTTGGAGGGAATGGTTATGGGGTTATATCGTATTTTGCTTGTGGATGACGAGGAGGAAGTCCGCAAGGGAATCATCCGCAAGATGGAGTGGGAGAAGCTGGGATTCGAGGTGGCGGGGGACGCCGAGAACGGTGAGGAGGCACTGGAGAAGGTGGAACAGCTGCAGCCGGATGTGGTGATCACGGATATCCGGATGCCGTATATGGACGGGCTGACGCTGACGAGGCGGATTCGGGAGAAATATCCTTCGATCAGGGTTTTGATCTTTTCGGGGTATGATGATTTTGAGTATGCACAGAAGGCGATCAAGCTGCATGTGACGGAATATATTTTGAAACCGGTGAATGTGGAGGAACTGTCGGAGATTCTCACCAGGGTGAGGGAGAATCTGGAGGAGGAGATCAAGCAGCGCCGGGATATTGATTCCCTGCGGGAAAGTTATCTGGGGAATCTGCCGATCCTGCGGGAGCTTTTTTTGAACGATCTGGTACGGGGTGAGGCGGATGAGAGCGCGGTGGAGCCGAAGCTCAGGGAGTACGGCGTTGATATTCTGGATGCCTGCAGATGGGTGGCGGCAGTTATCCATGTGGAGCGGGCGGATGCCCAGACGCTTACCCTGCCCCGGGAGCTGATCCCCATTTCCGTGCGGGGACTGGTGGAGGATTCCCTGCGGGGGTATTACCGGTTTGCCGTTTTTAATTCCATGGACGAGATCACGGTGATCGCGGCCATTGACGAGGATAACCCCCAGACGGGTTTAAGTAACCTGCTCCATGATATCTGCAAAGAGTGCCGGCGGGTGCTGGAGATTGCGATCACGGCGGGTGTGGGGTACAGCTGCGAGACGCTGCCGGAGATCAGCCATTCTTATGAGTCGGCCGTGGATGCGCTTGGCTACCGGGCCATTGTCGGTACGGGCAGGCCTATCTATATCAATGATGTGGAGCCTGTCGGCAAGGGCAAGCTGCAGTTTCATGACCGGGATGAGGAAGAGCTGGTGGCGGCCATTAAGTTTGGGACGCCGGATAAGATCGACAGTGTGATCCGGGCGCTTTCTGCCCGCATGGAGGATGCGAAGGTCCACACAAGACAGTATCAGGTCTATATGCTTTCCATCGCCAACTGCATGATCAGACTGATGCAGCAGTATGATCTGGATATAGATGTGATGTTTGACGCAAGCGGCCAGTATGCGGAGGTGCTGGAGGGCATCTGCAGGCGGGAGGAGTTCGCGGACCGGATCACGGTGATCGCCTGCCGTATGAATGAGGTGATGAACCGGGAGCGGGACAATACCACCCGCAGAGTCATTCAGGAGGCGAAAGAGTATATCCGGGAGCACTACGCCGATCCGGAGCTGTCCGTGGAAACGCTGTGCCGCCATCTGCATATGAGCCCGGCCTATTTTTCCACTGTTTTCAAAAAGGAGACGGGACAGGCCTATGTCAATTATCTGACGGAAGTACGGCTTAAGAAGGCGGTGGAGCTTTTGAACGAGACCGACGATAAGACCTATATGATCGCACAGAAGGTGGGCTATCAGGAGCAGAATTATTTCAGCTATGTGTTTAAGAAGCGGTACGGGGTGTCACCCACAAAATACCGCGGAACCCAGGCAGATGCACAGTAGTGTCACAGACAGCAGACAAAGGGAACATCACAGGAAAGGAGCGCCATGGAGCAGGAGATGCCGACGGGATCCGGCAGGAAGAACAGCATACGGTATACGATATTCAGTTATTTTACGATCAGTGCTCTGGCGGTGATCCTTTTGATCGGCGTGACGCTTTATGCCCAGATGTCCCAGCAGCTGACGGCGGCCGTGCGGGAAGAGAATCAGGCGGTATTAGGACAGATCAACCGTTCGGTGGATTCCTATCTGCGCACCATCATGAAGCTGTCCGACAGCCTTTACTACGGCGTGATCAAGAACGCGGATCTGGAGGAAGAGTCGGTCAACAGCCAGATCACGCTGCTGTATGACAATAATAAGGACAGCATCGCCAATATCGCCCTGCTTTCCAAGGAGGGCGCGCTTTTGGAGGCGGTGCCTGCGGCGCGGTTAAAGACCGGGCTTGACGTGACGAAAGAGCAGTGGTTTGGCAATACGTTAAACAGAACGGACAATCTGCACTTTACCACGCCTCATGTGCAGTATATTTTCGACAACAATGAGAACCAGTACCGGTGGGTCATCACCCTGACCCGCGCGGTGGAGATCACCCACGGCACGTCCACGGAGCAGGGCATTCTGCTGATCGACATCCGCTACAGCAGTTTACAGCAGATTCTGGATAATATCAGTCTGGGAAACCAGGGGTATCTCTACATGGTCAGCAGCAGCGGGGAATTGATCTACCATCCCCGGATGCAGATGATCGAGACGGGACAGGTCTCCGAAAATACGGCCATGGCGGCAAAGTACAGGGACGGCAGTTTCCGCGAACGCTACGAGGGGGAGTGGCGGGAAGTCAGTGTAAAATCAGTGGGCTATACGGGATGGAAGCTGTTGAGCGTGACGCCGGAACAGGGACTGCCCCTGAGCAATCTGAAGATGCAGCTCTTTGCGGTCTTTGTGGTGGCGGCCTTTCTGCTGGTGCTGGTGCTCACCAACAACTTTATCTCCTCCCGCATCACCACCCCGATTCAGAAGCTGGAGCGGTCGGTCAATGCGATCGAGGCGGGGGATCTGGATACGGAAGTGTATATGGGAGGCTCCTACGAGATCAGGCATCTGGGCCGTTCCATCGGCGATATGGCAAAGCGCATCAAGACATTGATGGAAGATATCGTGGCGGAACACGAATCCAAGCGCAGGAGCGAGTTTGATACCCTGCAGTCCCAGATCAACCCGCATTTTCTCTACAACACGCTGGATATCATCGTGTGGATGATCGAGAACGAGCAGAAGCAGGATGCGGTCAAGATCGTGACGGCGCTGGCGCGTTTTTTCCGGATCAGTCTGAGTAAGGGCAAGAGCATCATCACGGTCAGAGACGAGCTGGAGCATGTGCGCAATTATCTGATGATCCAGCAGACAAGATTTAAGAACAAATTCATTTACCGGTTTGAAGCCGGGGAAGAGGTGATGGATCTGGTCTGTCTGAAACTGATGCTGCAGCCGTTGGTGGAGAATGCCATCTACCACGGCATGGAATTTATGGACGGGGACGGGGAAGTCTGTGTAAAGGCTTACCGGGAGGCGGATGATCTCTGGTTTCAGATCAGTGACAATGGCCTTGGCATGACCAGACAGCAGGTAGAGAGTCTTCTGGATGAAAAGGAGCATGTATCTTCCAGACGGGGATCGGGCATCGGCGTCAAGAATGTAAATGAGAGAATCCGCCTGTACTTCGGAGACGATTACGGCCTTCAGATCTGGTCGGAGCCGGATGAAGGAACCGTCATCAGCATCCACCTTCCGGCGCAGGCATATGCGGAGACGGCACAGGAGGCGCGGACATGATAGGCAGAAGTGGAAAAGTGATGATAGTTCTCTATATCGTATGTCTGGTGGTGCTGTTTCTGATGTGTTCCACGGATCTGATCATTCGCGAGCCGGAGCGGCAGATCTATCAGATCGCGGTGATCATCGAGGACGTCAGGAGCGATAATTACAGTAATTTCCGCAAGGGAATGGATCTGGCGGCAGCCGAGCTTAACGCGGATGTCCAGCTGATCACCCTGTATGAAAAGCTGGATGTAAAAGAGCAGATGGACCTGATGGACCGGGAACAGCAGGACGGCACCGATGCGCTGATCGTCGTTCCGGTGGAAGAAGAACAGGTGTCGGCCAAACAGATGACGATTCCGGTGATCCTGATGCGCGCCGGCGTGGCGGAGGCGGCAGGCGCGGGCAATGTGATCGTCGATCATGAGAAAATGGGAGAGCTGCTGGCCCGAGAGATTCTTGAAGAGCAGCCGGCAGATGTTCCCGTATATGTGCTGACAGATCCGGCCGGGCAAAGCGATATGGACCGGCTTTTTCTAAAAGGCAGCGACGCGGTTTTTCAGGAAGCAGGGCGCAGCGTGCAGCGGATTGTGCGCGGGGAGGAAGAACGGTTCTTCACGATGCTTGAGCAGCCGGGAGCGGAGGCACAGAAGGTGGTGATCCTGGCAGAGAATCAGGATATTCTGACGGAGGCGGCAGGGGTGATGGCGGGCAGTGAGGCCGTTGCGGATGCCGTCGGAGGACTGTACGGCAGGGGCACGACCATGGCGATCCTCAATTATCTGGACCGGGGTGTGATCACGGGTATCTGCGTGACGGATGAATTCAGCGTAGGTTACTACAGCGTGCGGGAGGCAGTCCGGGCGCTGGAAGGAGCGGGCAGCGTGCCCACGGTGATGGAGTCCTATTATATAGAAAAAAAGGATCTGCGGGATCCGGCGTTTGAGAAGATGCTGTTTCCGATCGAGTGAGGGACAGCGGCACATGGAGAGAAATGAAGAAGGCAGAAAAGGTATGAAGGTAAAGGGGAGAAAAACCGGATATTGTTATGCCGGTACTGGGAGAACGGTAAAACGTGCGTATTATGCGGGCAGGATCGTCGTGTTGTGCGTGGCGGCGTGTCTGCTTATGAGTTCCTGTCAGGGGGTTAGGAAGGAAGAGGAGAAGAAATCGATCCGCATCGGCATCAGTCTGTACCGCGGGGACGATACTTTTATCAATAATATCCGCAGTATCATAGAAGAGAAGGCCAAGGAATATGAGCGGGAGAGCGGCATCAAGGTGACGCTGGATATTCAGGAAGCCAAGGGCAGCCAGAATACACAGAACAATCAGGTGGAGCGGTTTATTTCCCTGGGGTGTGACGTGCTGTGCATCAATCCGGTGGACCGTATGGATACCTCGCTGATCATCGACAAGGCGATGACTGCGGGGGTGCCGGTGGTGTTCTTCAACCGTCAGCCGGTGGAGGAGGACATGAACCGCTGGGACAAGCTCTTCTATGTGGGTGTGGATGCCAAAGAGACCGCCGTCCTGCAGGGGAAGATGGTGGTGGATCTGTACCGGAAGCAGCCGGAAGCGGTGGACTTAAACGGGGACGGCGTCGTCAGCTATGTGATGCTGGAGGGAGAGAGCAGCCATCAGGATTCCCTGATCCGCACGGAGTGGTCCGTGCAGACGCTGAAAGACGGCGCGGTGCCCATCGAGAAGATCACCGGCGGGATCGCCAACTGGGAGCGCAGTCAGGCGTCGGCGCTGATGGAGCAGTGGCTTATCGAGTATCCGGATACCATCGAGCTGGTGATCAGCAACAATGACGATATGGCGCTGGGGGCCATTGACGCTCTGGAGCGGGCGCAGACGGAGGGTGTGAATGTGATTGGCATCGACGGCACCACGCCGGGACTGGAGGCACTGGAGAACGGAAAACTGCTGGGGACGGTCTCCGCCAACAAGGAGATCTACTGCAGCGCCGTTCTGGAACTGGCTGCCAGCTGTGCGCTGGGAGAGACGCTGCCAGAGGAATATCCTTTGACGGACGGCACCTATTTCTGGACGCCGCAGGAGATTTTAATTACAACAATCAAAGAAAATCCATAACTATTCCAAAAAAATCTTATGGAAAACGAACAGAAAATCCTTTACAATAGCTTTGTCAGTAGTCATAATGTGTAAAAGGGAGTGCACATTATGGCATAAAATGATAAAATCGCCTAAATATGGCAGAATAAAGGAGGATTTGTAACTATGAAATTGAAAAAAGTGCTTGCGATAGCAATGGCATCCATGATGGTATTCGGCCTGACAGCATGCGGCGGCAATGATGCAGCGCCTGCAACGACAGAAGCGCCTGCAGAAGAGGCTCCGGCTGAAGAAGCACCTGCAGAGGAGGAGGCTCCGGCTGAGGATGCAGCAGCAGAGACAGAGGCTGAGGCAGAAGACGCAGCGGCAGAGGATGCTGACACAGCAGCGGAAGCAGCAGGAGCAGGCGGCAACATCGGTGTCTGCATCTATAAGTTTGATGACGCATTCATGACCACATACCGTAACGCACTGCAGGAGATCCTGGAGGGCAAGGGTTATACAGTAACTTTCATGGATGGTAAGAATGACCAGGCTGAGCAGAACAACCAGATCAACAACTTCATCGCACAGGGCGTTGACGCGCTGATCATCAACCCGGTTATGACATCTGCAGCAGACCAGATCATCGCTACTGTTAAAGACGCAGGCGTACCGACCGTTTTGATCAACCGTGAGCCTACGGCAGAGCAGATGAGCGCATATGACAAGCTGGTTTATGTAGGATGTGACGCACGTCAGTCCGGAACCATGCAGGGTGAGCTGATCCTGGATACCCCGAACAAGGGTGATATCAACGGCGACGGCAAAGTTTCCTACATCATGATCCAGGGTGACCCGGAGAACGTTGACGCTCAGTATCGTACAGAGTTCTCTGTAAAGGCACTGACAGACGCCGGCATCGAAGTGGAAGAGCTTGACCTGCAGCGTGGTGACTGGGACCGTAACAAGGGCCAGGAGATCGCACAGAACGACCTTGCACAATTCGGTGATGAGATCGAAGTAGTATTCTGTAACAACGACGATATGGCAATCGGCGCTCTGCAGGCAATTCAGGCAGCCGGCCGTAAGGTAAACGAGGACATCTATCTGGTAGGTGTTGACGCTCTGGACGCTGCTCTTAACGAAGTGGCTGCAGGCAACATGACCGGTACTGTTCTGAATGACGCTCAGGGTCAGGCAGAAGGCGCTGTTGCAGCTATGGAAGAGCTGCTTGGCGGCAAGACATATGCATCTGGCGAGCAGTCCATCTATGTAGACTATGTGAAGGTTACTCCGGATAATGTAGCTGACTTCCAGTAAACCGAAGCAGTCCATAACAATATGAGAATGTAAATCAGAAAGAAGTGCGTGTGCACCAAGCGCATGCACTTCTTTCTAATACATAAAGGGGGTTATCAATTTGTCAGACTATCGTTTGGAGATGCACAATGTCGTTAAGACATTTCCAGGTGTCAAAGCGTTGAACGGTGCGCAGTTGAATTTGCGGCCGGGTACGGTTCATGCCCTGATGGGCGAGAACGGAGCCGGCAAATCCACCCTGATGAAGTGCATGTTCGGTATCTACCACATGGACGAAGGGGAAGTGATCTATGAAGGAGAAAAAGTGCAGATCAAGGGTCCGCTGGATGCCTTGAACCGCGGTATCGCCATGGTACATCAGGAGCTGCAGCCGATTCCCGAGAGAAGTATCGGCGAGAACATCTATGTAGGGCGCTATCCGGTTAAGAAGCTGGGTCCGGTGACCGTGATCGATCATGATAAAATGTATGAAGATGCGGCCAGAGTACTGGAAGAGGTGCATCTGAATTACGATCCGAAAGCGAAGCTGGGAAGCCTTTCGGTATCCCAGATGCAGCTGGTCGAGATCGCGAAGGCGGTTTCCGCCGAATGTAAGGTGCTGATTTTGGATGAGCCTACCTCATCCCTGACAGCGGCAGAAGTAGAAGCGTTATTTACCATCATCAATGAGCTGCGCAGCAAAGGCGTGTCCATCGTCTATATCAGTCACAAGATGGATGAGATCCTGCGCATCAGTGATGAAGTTACGATCATGCGGGACGGCCAGTATATCGGAACCTGGTCGGCCAAAGATCTGACCACGGATTTCATCATCACCAAGATGGTTGGCCGTGAACTTTCCGAGTTGTATCCCACGCGTGAGAATGTACCCGGTGAAGTGGTGTTCGAAGTGGAAGATTTCACTTCCATCAATCCTAAAAGTTTCCGCCATGTATCTTTCCAGCTTAAGAAGGGTGAGATCCTCGGTGTGGCAGGCCTGGTGGGTGCACAGCGTACAGAGTTGATGGAAGGCCTGTTCGGGCTTCGCAGCCACACGGCAGGCAAAATCACATACAAAGGGCAGGAGATCAGGATCAACCAGCCCAAGGATGCCATCAACAACGGCATCGCCATGCTGACAGAGGACAGACGTGCCACGGGAATTCTGGGTGTGCTGTCCATAGCGGATAATGTATCTATCGCGTCCCTGAATCAGTATCTGATCGGCGGGATCATGCTGGACGATGCCAAGATCGAGAAGCTGGTACAGGAGAATGTGGCCAAACTTTCGATCAAGACGCCGTCCTCGAAGACGCAGATCCAGTCGCTTTCCGGCGGTAACCAGCAGAAGGTGCTGATCAGCCGCTGGCTGGCCAACAGTCCGGATGTCTTTATCATGGATGAACCCACACGCGGTATCGACGTGGGAGCCAAGTATGAGATCTACTGTATCATTGCCGAGATGGCGAAACAGGGCAAGAGCATCATCATGATCTCTTCGGAGATGAGCGAGCTTATCGGTATGTCCGACCGCATCATGGTCATGTGTGATGGCCGGGTGACCGGATTTATCGGCGGCGATGAGGCGAATCAGGAGAACATCATGGCGCTTGCAACGCAGTTTGAATAAGGAGGGAGAACAGTATCATGGCAAATTCATTTAATTTGAAAAAATTTATCTCCAATAATGCGATCATTATCCTGATCGTATTGTTGGCTGCGCTGACAGGACTTACAACGAAGAATTTCTTTTCGGTGACCAACTTTAAGAATCTGGTAGTCAATGTATCTCCCCGATTCATTATCGCCTGTGGTGTGTCGGGCTGTCTGATCACCAAAGGTACGGACCTTTCCGCAGGACGTGCGGTCGGTCTGGCGGCTTGTCTTTCGGCTATGCTGCTGCAGAGCCTTGATTATTCCGCACGTATGCTGCCCTGGATGCCGGATATTCCGTGGCCGGTGGCTTTGATCATCGTTATGGCTATTATGGCATGTTTCGGCGGTGTTAACGGTGTTGTTGTTTCCGTGTTGAAGGTTCCGCCTTTTATCGCGACGCTTGGTATGCAGACCATTATCTACGGTCTCTGCTCTCTGATCACGAACAACCAGCCTATGGGTGGTTACAAGACCAGTTATCTGACTGTTGCCAGCGGATCTCTGGGACCGATCCCTTATCTGATGATCTTCGCGGTAGTGATCGGCGCTTATTTCTGGTTTTTGTATAATAAGACCCGTCATGGTAAGTATATGTATGCTATCGGCGGTAACGAGAATGCGGCACAGGTTGCCGGTGTCAACGTGCGCGGTTCCCTGATCCGGATCTATATTCTGGCAGGCTGCATGTACGCGCTGGCAGGTTTTCTTGTAGGTGCGAAGGCCGGCGGCGCTTCCACAGCGACCGGTAACGGCTATGAGCTGGAGGCGATCGCAGCCTGTACCATCGGCGGCGTATCTGCTAACGGTGGTGTGGGTCGTGTAGGCGGTATCCTGATCGGCGTACTGGTATTCGAGATCCTGAAGATCTGTCTCCAGTTCCTGGGCGTGGATCCGGCTTATACATACATCGCACAGGGTCTTGTGATCGTGATCGCAGTAGCACTCGACCTGAGAAAGTACCTGCAGAAAAAATAAGCATGGTAATAGTTCCAGTGTAATTCTTGATACATGATAAAAGAAAGGAATGGATGATATGGCAGAAGAGCAGAGAAGAGATGAGGAAATGGAAAGGGAAGCCGTGCAGGCTGATACGGAGAAGACAGAGGAGAAGAAGTCCTCCGGCGGCAGTGCGTTTGAAGGGATCTATGACCAGCTTCCAAATATTTCCATCCGCTCTCTGGACAAATTTATTCTGCTCTGCGTGATCGGGCTGGTAGCGGTGATCGTGTTCGGCGTATTGAGAGCCAATCATATATTCTGATATAAGGCAATAATTATTTCTATGAGGGTGGAGATATTTATAAAGCGCAGTGAAGGGGCTTTCCGAAAGGGAGGCCCTTTTGCTGTTGTCAAGATTAGAGTTGAACATCACATAGTATTCGTGCTATACTATGAAAGTCTTCGACTTTCACAGCATGGATGGCCATGCGGCCCGCCCGACG
>OFFV01001274.1_pt1 | contig 15432 bp, 17 predicted proteins | sample 1521461 | NCBI WGS metagenome assembly OFFV01 (sample SAMEA3504120, study PRJEB24116) | mouse gut metagenome | biome: mouse gut; feature: mouse-associated habitat; material: faeces | place: Denmark | collected 2011 | reverse complement strand
TTCGTCCGTAGAGTTCTGCCACAACCTGGGACTGGATTACGTGTCCTGCAGCCCGTTCAGAGTGCCTATAGCCCGACTTTCCGCGGCGCAAGCGGCGATTTCCGCGAAGAAATGAGACATGCGCAGACAGGAGGGTAAATGCGGAGGGGAGCTTGCTCACCAGAGCATTTATCCGACTGGCTGCATAGGGCGAAGCCCGCGACCGACATGAAGCGAAGCGGAATGGAGGTCGGCATGTCGGAGCAGATGTCGTAGGGCAGTGGAATTTAATCTATAAAAAGGCAAAATCACATATTCAACGACATAGAAAAACAAGACCTTGCATCAGAGGATGCGGGTCTTATTTTTGTCCTTTGGACTATCCTTTCCCCCGCATAAACACTGGATTTTTAGGAACATACTACAAAAGAATCACCATGGAGTAGGGGCATACTTTCACTAGGTAAAGTAGATAAAAGAAAGTGCCTTTTAGGTGCCTTATACAGAATAAATTTCAATGCCCTACGACATGGTGATATTTGTTTATGATGTTTTTGGGAAAATGATAACAGGTTTGGAAGCCCTGTAAATGCTGGACATTTGGCTTTTTGATTTCCCCAAAAAGCAATCCCCAATTCCCCAAAAGTGGTATGATTTCATTTTTGGGAACGTTTTTGGGAGAATAGCAGGATGTTCCCGGATGGGAGGTTTTGCGAAGGATGAGGAAAAAGAATTTCAAAGGGCGATGTGAAAAGAGGATGATCAGAAAGTGTACTGAGGTTTGCAGGACATATGATGCCATTCAGTATGCTTATGCTGATCTTCTGCAGATGGATGAGGAAGTAAAGGAGATCAGATGCAATGTTTTGTTGGATGGATTGGATGTCGGGGAGTATACTTCTGATTTTGTTTGCACCAAGACAGACGGTGATCTGATGGTACGGGAATGTGTGTTTCGTAAGTTCCTGATGAAGCCATTGACTGTGAAATTATTGGATGCTTCGAGAGAGTATTGGATCAGGCATGGGGTTACAGATTGGGGGTTGATCATTGATGAAGAAGCATGATCTGTTGCGTTCTGGTGATAACATTATCCGAGTATTGGATGTTCAGGATGATAGAATCCTTGTGATTGATTGTATTAAACACTCTATGCCTGTGTGGAGGAAATTTGAATCATTGGAATCTTATTCTGAATGTTCTGGAAAAGATTTATATGATGCTACAGGCTTTGTTGGTACTAAAGATATTGATGATTTAGATTCAGACCAGAGAAAGATAATGCATGAACGGTATACAATGATTGCGCCCATACTTCCGTTCATATCAGATGATAAGATGCGATCTAGGTTGATCTGTTCTATAGCCGAAGAATATCAAGTGTCAAAACAGACGATCAGGAATTATCTATGTCTTTACTTGTCTTATCTGGATATGGCTGTGCTTGCTCCAAAGAAGCGGAAAGAGGATCGGGAACTGACACAGTATGAAAAACATATGCGTTGGGCGTTGAATAAGTTTTTCTATACGACAAAGAAACAATCTCTTATGACTGCTTATACCATGATGCTAAAAGAGAAGTATTGTGACACTATGGGTGTATTAGTAGAAGAATATCCGTCTTTTTATCAGTTCCGATATTTTTACCGTAAGACAAGGAAGATGCAGAACTTTTATATTTCTAGGGATGGATTGAAGAATTATCAGAGGAATAATCGTCCGCTTACAGGTGAGGGAGTGCGGGAGTTTGCACCTGCGGTTGGCGTGGGGATGCTGGATGCTACGGTATGTGATATTTACCTGATTAATGATGAGGGGAATCTGGTAGGAAGACCTATTCTTACTGCATGTATTGATGCTTACAGTAGTCTGTGCTGTGGATATTCTCTTTCATGGGAAGGTGGAGTTTACAGTCTTAGAGGATTGATGCTGAATATCATTGCCGATAAGGTGGCTTGGTGTAAGAGGTTTGGTATATCTGTTCAGAAAGAGGATTGGGATTGTGATATGCTTCCCGGTACATTTGTCACGGATATGGGAAGTGAGTATAAATCGGAGAACTTTGAGCAGATTGCGGAGCTGGGAGTTACGGTTGTAAATCTTCCTTCTTACAGACCAGAACTGAAAGGATTGGTAGAGAAGTTCTTTGATCTGATACAGGAGATGTACAAGAAGCATTTAAAGGGAAAAGGTGTGATTGAGCCGGATTATCAGGAGAGAGGGGTACATGATTACCGTAAGGATGCATGTCTGACTATGATGGACTTTGAGAAGATTATTCTACATTGTATGATCTATTATAATTCTCAAAGGATCATAGAAAATTTTCCTTATACAGAAGCTATGATAGATGCACAGGTAAAACCTTATGCATCCTGTATCTGGGAATGGGGTAAATCACTGATCGGAGCCAATCTGATAGGAATGGATAGTAGAGAGTTGATGCTTACATTACTTCCGAGGACTACAGGGAAATTTGGACGAATGGGTTTAAAAGTAAATAAGCTGCGTTATCATTGTGAGGGATATACAGAGAAATATCTATCTGGTGGTACTGCGACTGTGGCATATAATCCAGAGGATGTGACTTCTGTATGGGTAGTAGAGAATGGAGTATATACAGAATTTTCTTTAATAGAATCCCGCTTTCAGGGAAAAGACCTTGTTGGAGTACAGGGATTACAGACCAGTCAAAAGGATATAACCAGAAGTGTTGCGAGAGAGAACCTACAGGCTCAAATTAATCTGGCGCAGCATATTGAAGCTATTGCAGGTAGTGTGAGTGGCACTACAGATGTTCATATGAAGAATGTCCGCAATACCAGAAAAAAGGAACAGATGAAGAACCATCAGGATTATATGAAGGAGAGAGTAAACTATGGTTGATCTTTCAAATATTATACATATTTTACCACCAATGAAATCGGGGGATAATCTGTTATCTTCTATGGAAATTTTACCAGAGTATGATGAATCAATCCGTACTGCAGATATTCCTGTGCGTCTCATGGCTCTCTCTGACCTTTACAGGATATATGTACCATCCAATATGTCATTAGAGATTTACAGTAAGATGTATCTGGCCTTATTGAGGTCATTGCAGAAGAAGGGTACGAAAATGGCCGTACAGCAGAGAAATCAGAACCATAAAGCCGTGTTACAGCAGGAGTACAGTGGTATTATGGGTGGCTCCGATAGTTTTACGATTATTGGTTCCAGTGGAATAGGAAAAAGTTCTGCTATCAGTCGGGCAATTACATTGATTACCGAGAATAGAGTGATTGAAGTTGAGAATCCATACACGAAGATCATTCCCTGTATCTGTGTACAGTGTCCTTTTGATTCTTCTGTAAAGGGATTACTGTTAGAGATATTACGCAAGGTGGATGAAACGATAGAAAGTAAATATTATGAGAATGCATTGAGAGCCAGGACTACAACGGATATGCTGATTGGGAGCGTCAGTCAGGTGGCATTAAATCATATCGGCTTGTTGGTGGTGGATGAGATTCAGAATGTATGCAACAGCAAGAACGGAAAGAGCCTTGTGGGTATGCTTACCCAGCTTATCAATAACAGTGGTATATCAATCTGTATGGTGGGAACGCCTGAAAGCGCAGTGTTCTTTGAACAGGCGGTACAGCTTGCCAGAAGGTCGTTGGGATTACAGTATGATGTGATGGAGTATGGTACGGATTTCAGAAGGTTTTGTGAGATTGTGTTTTCCTATCAGTATGTGAAACAGAAGACAGAGATTACAGATGGGATTATGGAATGGCTCTATGAGCATACTTCGGGGAATATATCGGTAGTGGTATCTCTGATCCATGATGCACAGGAGATTGCGATTTTGAATGGGAAAGAAGTTCTTAATCTGGAATTATTAAATGAGGCGTATCAAAAGAGGTTATCTATGTTGCATGGGTTTATACATATTGAACAGAAAAAGCAAACATCCAAGCCGAAAAAGAAAGTGTCTGTTACGAGTGCAAGTGTAAGGATTCCTGTAAGAGAAGGGAATGGAGAAGAGGTTACGATTGCAGGTTTAGTATCTGTTGCCAAAGATGACAATGTGGATATTGTGCAGTTATTGAAAGAACATATGTCAGTGGTGGAGGTGGCAGTATGATTGCATATATGCCGACAATTTATCCTGATGAACTGGTATATAGCTGGTTCTGTAGGTATTATGTACATTCGGGCTGTTTTTCCCATAAGGAGGCATTGCAGGAGCTGTATTGCAAAAGATCAGATTATTTGAATAAAGAATTTATTGGGAACTTAAATAAAGAAGCTATGGAGCAGATCGAAAAAATATTTCCTCTGGATGAATTGGTTTTAAAGCATACTATGTATCCTCAATATGCACGGTTTATTCCATTGGAGAAGAAGAAAGAAGCTCTGTATCGTTTAGTCCATGAACCATGTGACGTACATCATTTGTTTTGTGTACTTCCGAGGAATGAAGGGGAGCAATATTTGAAGTTCTGTCCTATGTGTGCTAAAGAGGACAGGGAAGTCTATGGTGAAACGTATTGGCACAGGAAACATCAGATCAGGAATATGGGGATATGTGTAAAGCATAAGTGCAGACTTATGGAATCGAGTGTTCCGGCGAAAAGTGAGCAGTGCTTTACATTCTCTCCTGCAGAGAATTATATAGGTAATGATGAAAACGTTGTTGAAAGTGATCCTTTGGTGGTTAAGTTTGCATCCTATTTAGATTCGGTATTTGATGAACCTATAGATTTTGAGAATGATGTTCCGATAAGTGCTGTCCTGTATGATGGGATGAGCCGAACAAAATATTTGAAACCATCTGGACGGAGCAGGTATACGAAGATGCTTGTTGAAGATATGGGTGAATTTTACAGAAATATGGATTTATGTAGCATAGCGAGTATATATCAGATTCAAAAAGCATTGTTGGGAAATTTGTATGATTTCACGGTCGTTTGTCAGATTGCTTTTTTCTTGGGGATGGAGATAGAGGAATTAATTAATCCTTCTCTGACTGTAGAACAGATTCAGCAGGAACAGAACAGCCATTATATGAGGAATGCTGCTCCTGTAGATTGGGAGTTGTTGGATCGGGAAACGGCTCCTATGCTAGAAAAGTTTGCTAAGGGTGTATATGATGGAATTGGTAATGAGAATGGTAGACCAGAACGAGTGTCAGAGAAACTTGTGTATCGGGAGATGGGGGTGCTGGGGCGTCAGTTGGAGAATATGCCAAGGTGTAAGGCTATTATGGAAAGGTATACAGAATCTTATCCGGAGAGCTGGGCGAGGAAGATTGTATGGGCTTATCAGAAGTTGGAGGAAGAAGGTAGACTTTTTTGTTGGACTGATATAAGGAGGATTTCTGGGGTGAAAAAGAAGAATTTGCAAGCGGTTATTCCTTATTTGAGGAAGCATACGGATGTGGAAACAGTAGAGAGGATTATAAAGTTGATTTATGATAAAGTTATATGAGATTAATGTCGAAGTATATATTATTTAATGAGAATTTTGTCTTTTATAAGGTGAGGTTTTTTGATATACTGATTGTGCTTATAGAAAATATACAGATTTTTTGAGGGGATGTGGCGAATATTTTCTGTTCTAGTTGGTAGATAGTAAGTTTGGGGAGTTTGTTGAAAGGTTACATAGTGCTGATTTACCATATTTGTGTAATGGACACAGTAATATTGGGTAAGAAATTTTCAGAATAAACTAATAATACAAAATTAATTACTGAATGAGGAGGAAAAATGAACTATATCGAAAAATTTAAAGCAGAAACAGGATTAATTAATAAATTGGGGGAGGGTAATGCATATTTATGTTGGGTTATGGCACTATATCTTGATAGAAATGATGTGATGGGTTTAGCAACTGATGATTTGACAGATGGAAAAAATGATAAGAAAATGGATTTTGTTGATTTAGATATAGGAAATGGCAAGATAACTTTAGCCCAAGGATATTATTCTAAGAAAGATAGGGATGAAGCCCCAGCTAATAAAGCATCAGATATGAATACAGCTATCGCGTGGTTGCTTTCAGGGGACATTTTAGATGTTCCTGATTATATGAGAGAAATAATTATTGAATGTAGAGAAGCTATAAAAAATAATGAAATAACACTTATTGATGCAGTATATGTGCATAATTTACCAGAATCTAAAAATTGCAAGAATGAACTTAAAACAATCGAAACACATCAATCAAAACTTTTTGAGCAAAATAATATTGAGATTGTTACTCATGAGTTGGGAAGAGAGACAATAGAAAATTTGTATGTTTCAAAAGAATCACAAATTTTGGTAACGGATTTAATTGAAATGGAAGGTTTGCCATTGTTTGAGGAAAATGCAGCAGGATGGGAAGCCTATGTTTTCTCGGTAAGTGGTAAGTGGCTATATAATCTTTTTAAAAAATATGGAGATGATTTGTTTTCAGCAAATTATCGTGGATTTTTAGGAATTGGAAAAAGAAAGAAAATTAATAATTCTATACGGCAAACTGTGGAAACAGAACCAGAGAATTTTTGGGTATATAATAATGGAATAACAATATTGACACTAGGAATTGATGATACAGAAAATAATAATAATAAGAAAATTGAGGGGATGTCTATTATTAATGGAGCGCAAACAACTGGATCAATTTGTATGGTTGAAGAAAATAAGAAAGAAAATCTGGAAAAAACGAAAGTTTTATGCAGAGTTATAAAGTGCAATAGTACAAATTTGATACCGACTATTGTAAAGGCGAATAATACGCAAAATGAGATTACTTCATGGGATAGGTACAGTAACGATCCGATTCAAGTAAGTCTACGTGAGAAGTTTTCTATGTATGGTAAAGAATATTCACTGAAAAGAGGATTTGATGATATATCGGATGGTATAGGTATTTATACAATTGCACAACCGGTATTAGCTTTTGAAGGAAATTATACGGAGGCGAATAGAGGAATAAATAATATATTTAATCAAAATTATTTATATAAATCTGTTTTTGAGGAAAAGAATGCAAGACATCTTTTGCTGATATATTCGTTGGCAAAAGCAGTTGATGAAGTGAAGTATGAGGTTAGAGAAATGGCATCATCCAAAGATGTATTGAAAGATGATGAATCTGTGCAGGTGTCACTTTTTAGAAATTTGAAATTTAAGATGTTTTTCATAGCTGTTATTGCAGAATGTCTTGAGGTAATTGTGGATTTCAAAGTAGATAAAAAGAAAATTGCATTTACAGAAGAATTTGCAAAAGAAGAATTAGAATCTATGAAAACGCTTTGGAAAGTTTTTGCAAGGAGTGTTTTATCGTTTATGGTGGCAAAATTAAATAATTTGGATATAAACGTATATATTCAAGATAGAGAGAAATTTGGAAGTTTGTGTAGAGAAACCAAAGCATTTTTTAAGGTAATGATGCAGACAGGACATGGAGCGTATGATGAGTTAAAGTCTGTATTGTGGCAAGGATAAGTATTACATAGTCAATTGATTTTCAAAACGAGAATTAATCAGTTTTCTTATTCTGTTACAGGCGTATGAATCATGCCCTTAAATATATATTCTTATCATGACACTATAAATAGTCCCTGTGCCAGCAATGGCACGGGGATTCGTTTGTTTTAGGAGGTTTCACAGATGAAGATTAAAACCAGAAACAATGAGTTGCAGTATGTCGTGTTAAGAAAGGAAGGGAGAAAATGAACATAAGTGCCATTGACAAGATTTACAATTATCTTTCAGGAGAAAAGGATTATGTAGACCTTCCAGAAACTGAACAAGCAAGAAAAAAGGTGAAAACATACGCCATGAGCGATCTTTTCAGTGCGGATGATGAGGAAGCCCATAAGCAGTGGATTGGGTTGGAAAAAGTCGTATCAGAGTTTGGCGTGGAAAGTGAACGACAGGGCTTTATCTATGGATTCAGATATGCATCAGAGTTGTTTGTACGGAATGAGAAACCATATGTTTGTATGAACAGACTGGATGAAAGTATCAAAGAAGAGTATTCCATGCTGGCTGTTGAAGGAGCCGATAAGACTGATCCGGTAGTGGATATTCTGAAAGAGTATGTACCAGAAGAAAAATTGGGGGATGCGGTAGATACACTCTGCGTCTGCATTGAGAATACAAAGTATGCTGTGTTTGAACAGGGATTCCTAAGAGGTATTGCGGCCGAAAAAGGCGGTAACATATGACAAGACCAATGACTACAGAAGAACTATTCGAGAAAATAAACAGCATTCTGATAGAGAAAAGCAAGATACCGGATATTCTTGATTACGGCCATGCGACGAGTAACCCTGTTCCCATAAGGACTTATGAGTTTGATTTAAGAAGCTCTCTTAATTATGGGGGCAATGAAGGGATTTATCTTGTTCTCTGGATTGAATATATGGAAGAGAATGAGAAACGCAGAGCCGCTATCGGTACTTACAAAACCTTGTATGAAGATGCTAATGCTATGCACATAATGGCCTCACTGTTGGCTAATTTCATTATTGAGGAACATTCCTACGTGAATAATAATCTTGACGATTTCACATGGGAAGGTGCAGATGTCTATGCTCTTAAAGATAATGGAGATAGGGTGAATTGGGGATATACGTGTGGCACTATGGAAGCGGCATTAAAGCGGAAGGATGAATTATTGAAGCACCACCAGCAGGTAGTTGTGAGGGATAATGCCACAAGGAAAGAAAAAATTTATGAGAGTAGGATTTGAGGAAAGAGAGGATCAAATTATGAGAGATAAAAATAATGGAAACAGTAACCCATTTACAGGATGTACAATCGCAGCAACCGGAAAACTTGAAAATTTTACCCGTGATGGCATCAACAGCAAAATCATCAGTCTTGGAGCTACAGTGGCAAACTCCGTTACCCATAAGACAGATTACCTGATCTGTGGGGATAAACCGGGGAGCAAGCTGGTGAAAGCAGGGGAGCTTGGAATACCTGTACTGATGGAACAGGAGTTCCTTAAAATGGTATCAGCATAAAGGAAGGAGGGTACTATGATCCAATTAAGTAATGGACAGTATATTATAGGGTTTGACGATGGCTACCAACTTGGAAAGACGGCGAACTTCATATTTGATAACGGTGTACACAGACTTGGAGCTATAGAACCAACGCTAAAGGAAAATTCCCTGTTTTATGATGGGGAATATTTCAAGGTAGGAGAGGGAAGGTCAGCGATCACAGAGGATAAAATATCGGATGATTCAGCAAGGCTCCGTACAATGACTGGTATCGCAATGGAACTTCGGAACGCTGGATTACATAAGGCGAAGATTGTACTTGCAGTCGGACTCCCGTTTTCCAATTATGGGAGGGATAAGCTGAAACTGATTGATTACTATAATCAGAAAAATACGTTGGTATTTTCTTATGAGGGAGAAGATTATACAGTGACGATTGTAAAAGTGATTGTATGTCCGCAGTGCTATTCAGCGATTGCTTCAAGGCTCGGAAATATGAAGGACGATTACCTGATCGTGGATATTGGGAGCAAGACTACGGATGTTGTCTATGTACGCAATGGGCTTCCGATTGAGAGCAAGTCCATCACGATTGAAAAGGCCATGGTCAAATGGATCAAAGAAATACAGCGGGATATGAAAATACAGACTGGAAAAGATATTCCTGAACATGAGGTTATGAAGGTCATGTTAAAGGAAGGGAGCAATCTGCCGTCAGTTTATGCAGAGCTGATCCATGGGATGATGCGTGAGAAGATACATTCTCTGGAGCTGGAACTTGCAGAGCGCGGTTATGACATGGACTATATCAACATTATTTATGTAGGAGGAGGCGCATTGATGGCTCGTGACCATGCAGGAAAATACAGAAGCCATACAGCCTACGACTGTGACCTGTGCGCCAACGCAAAAGGCTATGAGTTCCTTGCTGGTCAGATGCTGGAGAGAAGGTGAAGTGATGGCGGTAAACCAGAAATCCATATTTATCCGATTCAACATGGAAGATGAAGCAGATAAAGAATTATACCTGAAACTTTCAGAGAAAGCAGATAGTTCCGCATCACTTACCTCTTATGTCAAGAGAGCATTGGAAGAATATCTCAATATAAAAACAGAGATGTCAGAACGTCAGCAGTTCCATGAGCAGATACTCTTAATGGTACGTGAAGAGATGCAATCACAGGGGATGAAGCTGGTGGGTGCATTGCTTGCTGGTATAGGTACAGTAAATGTACCGAAAGTTCCGGAGAAGCCTGTGATGGAAGAAGCGGGATTACCAGAAGCGTGTGGGAGACTTCCAGAAGACCTTAAAGGGGTTCTTGACTTTATAGGATGAGGTTAAAAAATTAGAATATTTTACAAAGTATGTACAGGCACTCCGAACGGGGTGCCTGTTGTATATCTGCTGTCAGGTGCAAGTGATGTGCTACAAAATTGGTAAATTTAAGAGTTATTTCCGGTTAAAAGTTGTATATGTGCAAGTAGATACAACTGATATGCAATATTTTTACGGTTTTCAAAAATGATATACGGTTTAAGTATACATATTGCGCCATATAAACCGCACACATTTTCTGTATACAAAAATAATGGACATTTATGGTGCATTAAAAAACACATTTTATGATTGGATTTATGTCAGTGGATATTGCTATACTTTGCAGGGATTGGAGGTGATGAGGTGGTCAGAATTGATTTCAACAATATAAACGACAAGATTATTTACGAGGCCTTTCATGTAGAAGGGAACGAAGCCGAGGCTCTGAATGACAGTTATCTGGAACTCTTTGAACTGATCGGGCGGGATGCAATGCTTAAATTATTTACGCATTTCCATGGTGATAAGATCGATTGTCCCATGCGGCTGTACCGTCCGGAATTTATAGCGGATTTGGCAAAGGGAGAGACGGACAGGCGTGAGAGAGCCAAGATTGCGAGGGCAGGAGGATATTCAGCAAGAGTGATTGAAGGGCTGTTGAGCAAGCGTCGTAGAGAAAATGAAACTGAATGAAAGTCAGGAAACGCTGGATTTATGAAAAAGAAATATATTGAATGTTTAAGGATTATAGCGATCATATTGGTTATTTATAACCATACAAGGGAGCTGGGGTTCACTTTATACCAGTATACATCCGATCCCTGTTCCTACTATCTGTCAGTCCTGATGATACCGGTCTGCAAAACGGCAGTGCCCCTTTTCCTGATGATCTCCGGGGCAACGCTGCTTGGAAAGGAAGAAGATTATAAGTATCTGTTCTCAAGGCGGATTGTCAGATATGTGGGAATTATCCTGTTTTGGGGAAGCCTGCAGTATTGCCGCTATGTCAGGACGGGAAAGGCGGAGATGTCTGTCAGGGGCTGGTGGAACAATATTTACAGCAGTCCAAAGCTGGAAACCTATTGGTATTTGTATCTGTATCTGGGATTTTTAATCCTGCTTCCTTTGCTGCGGAAGACAGTTGCCGGGATGAGGGATCAGGATTACAGGTATTTATTTGGTCTTAGCTGTGCGGGCAGTGTGCTTACTATGTTCGGGTATTTTTCCGGTTGTTTTATCAACGGCAGCATCTTTCTTCTGCCGTCAGTTTTTCTTTATCCCTTATTGGGGTACTGGATTGATAAAGCGCCCCGCCATAATGATAGAAAAGACGCCCTGAAATACAGCCTGACGGCAATTTTGCCATTATGCGTGATCGTGTCTGCATGTCTGATCTTTGAAAAGAATATGGATTTAAATGGAGATTTCATGGACGCTATACAATGTTTAACGCCAATGATCAGTTTTGGGATATTTGGCCTCATAAAAAGCATGGATGCAGGGCATCGGTATTCTGCCAGACTGGAAAAGGCAGTCCTTGCTGTGGGAGATACGGTTTTCGGCATTTACCTGACAGAAGATATGATTCGAAATCAGGTCTTTAAACTGATCGTACATATCCATGCAAATGATTTTATCCTTGCGGTTTTGTATACATTATTGACATTTATACTGGGAGTGGTTTTTATAGCTGTTATGAAGAAGATTCCGATATTGAAAAGACTGATATGATCTGCCATTGGCAAATAGAATAGAAGTCGTATGATATGATAGAATCCCTGTGCCGTTCACGGCATGGGGATTTTTTACAATAGGAAGATTCGTGAAGCGCGGTATTTGACAGAACCCGGCTGCGCTTTCGGGTTTTCTGGGCGGAAAGGAGGTTTTGAAAATGGTTTCTGAAAACAGATATACAGACGGTAAGGGCAGTGAAGCAGAAGAAAATTTCACAGTACAGCTTACCCAACCCATGCTGTATGACAGGCTGCACATACTTTCGGCAGAATATTCCGTATCAGTGGAATACCTGGTCAACGAAGCTGTGAACAGGATGATCAGTGACGTTGACTTTGTAAGGAGTCTCCGGCACGGAAAGACAGAATCAAAATAGTCTTTCTAAACGGTATCTTTGTCAAAATAGGAAAAGATAGTACGTAAAACATTGATTGCCATCTGCTTGCGTTCCAGCGGCTGGCAGTCAGTGATCTGACGGAACTGCGCTATGATATTGGCGTCGCTGTCTGTCACGGAATCGGACAGCATGTAATCGACGGTCACGCCAAGCCTGTTGACAAGCCTCACAAGCGTATCCAATGTGAGGCTTCGTTCCCCTCGTTCGATAGCGCCCATATAAGTATCTGATATATCAATATCTTCTGCAAGCTGTGCCTGTGTAAGATTTAACCGCTGCCGCTCTTCACGGATTCTTTTTCCCAACCTCTTATAGTCCATACGATCACCCCATTGTTTATTTTAGAATGTCTGTAGTATAGATTGAAACATCTATAAGGGGTATTAGTATTGACACAATGGGGTATTTGAAATAATATAAGAAAGTAAGATTGAAAAACAGAACATAGTTTAAAGAAAGGAAGGTGTTTATGTCCAGAGTTGCAAAATATGATATTTTAAGAGTTGCGGCCTGTTTTTCTATTGTCCTTCTGCATGTATCAGCCAGTTATTGGAGCGTGGTGGATGTTCAGAGCCGGGAATTTCTGGTCATGACGGTTTATAACAGCGTGACCCGCTTTGCAGTGCCTGTTTTCTTCATGTTGAGCGGGCTTTTTCTTGTCACGCCAAAACGGGAAAATGTGGCGGTAGGGAAAAGGGTTTTAAAGCTGGTACTGTTATTTTATGTATGGTCGGCATTTTATGCTTTTCAGGGAATTGCCGTGGATACGCTGAAAGGCGAGTTTTCAATGGAAGTATTCAGGGCGGCGGTAGAGCGGTTTATTTTTGGTCATATCCATATGTGGTTCCTTCAGATTTTGTGCGGATTTTATCTGCTGATCCCGATAGCGAGGCAGATCAGCGCAAAAAAAGAAACATTGCGTTATTACCTGATTCTGTGGATCATATTCCGGTTCCTGATACCGACCGTGACGGACGTTTTTGGCCTGACTACATTTCAGGCACGGATTGACAGCCTGGGGCTTGACATTCTGGTTGGAAATTTTGGTTATTTCCTACTGGGATATTATCTGAACACCACAGACATCAGGAGAGAAGCCAGATGGTGTATTTATGCGATGGGAGTCATCTCACTTTTCCTGACGCCATTCCTCACACTGCATGACTGTATAAAGTCTGGTACATATGTGGAGAGATGGTTTAGTCCGGGCTCTCTCAATGTTCTTATCATGAGCGCTGCCATCTTCCTTTGTTTTAAGTATTGCAGGGTATTTGACCATGTAAAAAGACCGGGGATATGGGAAAAGCTGTCGGGCTATACATTCTTTGTGTATATGTTCCATATGTTTGTGCTTGAAAAGCTGAATCTCATGGGTATCACAACTGTCTCATATCCGGCTGTTGTTTCCATTCCTGTAATGACGGTATTTATTTTCATAGTCAGCCTGACGGGAGCATTCGTGGCTGATCATGTACCTTTCATAAGGAAAATAGTCATGCTTCATTCAAACTGACATTAGTAAAATCATACTTTGCTTTTTCGCGCTGATGGGTAAATGGATGCCAGAATCCCCTGTTTCAAGGGTTCTGGCATTTTACAAATAGAGGTGTATCAGTGATAAATTTTTTGAGGTGACAAATGAAAACAAATATAGAAGAAAACAGGCAGTTTCGGATTTTATCTGCGCTTGGCATCATTTTTGTAGTTGCAGGGCATTTGGGATACAGTGTATTTGATATGGGCGGATTGTTTCCCTATTATTCTTTTCATGTGTACATTTTTCTGTTTGTATCGGGGTATTTCTATAAGGACAAGGCGGAGCGGAATATTGGCGGCTACCTGTGGAAGAAATGTACGGTGCTGTTAGTTCCTTATTTTCTATGGAATCTTTTTTATGGAATTTTGGCACAAGTGCTTCACAAAGCAGGTTTTTCACTTGGGGAAAGCCTGTCGTTCAGGACACTTTTCCTTTCGCCTTTTATAGACGGGCATCAGTTTTTATACAATTTTTCAGCGTGGTTTGTTCCGGCATTATTTTTAATTGAGGTAATGAATGTTGTGATGCGGAAAGCCCTGGGGGTTCTGCATTTAAAATGTGAATGGCTGATTTTTACAGCTTCCCTGATAGTGGGTATGGCTACGATCCAACTGGCAATAGGCGGGCATGTATGGGGAATCTATAAGTTTCCGGGAAGGCTGTTGCTCATGTTTCCGGGATTTCAGATGGGAAAGATTTATAAAGAGAAGATAGAATCAAGTGATACACTGCCGGATGGGGTTTATTTTATGATAGTCATAGGAGTGCAGATATTGATTTCCATTTTTAATGCGGGGCTGGCATTCGGTGTTGTATGGGTTACAAGTTTTGCAAACGGGTTTGTGATTCCTTATCTTACTGTGGCCACGGGAATTGCGTTTTGGTTACGGATGGCAAGGCTCATAAGCGAAACGCCTGTTGTTTCGGGAAAACTGGCTGTGGTCGGGCGAAATACATATCCTGTTATGATGCACCATGCAGCGGTATTTATGCTGATAAAAGGGATTTTTTATTTGTGCAGTGTCCTGACTCCTTTATGTGCCGGATTTGACAGGGAGCTGTTTTTTCATGATATTAATTATGTTTATCTGGCAGGAGGAACGGAAGCGAGTAAATGGATTTATCTGCTGGCCGGAATTGCAGTACCGCTTCTGATCACGGAGAGATTAAGAAAGATAAAAGCATTTATGAGAAAAATAACGGGGAAATTTATCTAATTGGGAAAAGCATCGTGTCTGAAAAGTTCGATAATTTTGCCTGCAGCTTGATGATATACAGACGTTTTATACTGTTTAAGGAATAAATGGGTATCAGGGTTTCTATATCGTATATGCGGGATGTGTACTGATATATTCTATCAATAGTACTGGACAATGCAGCGGATATATCCATGCTGCAGAACTGAAAATGAAAGGAGGACCCCATGGACAAACTGAAATTAATTGAGAACATTTTAAAAGTAATCTCAACACTGGCCG
>OFFV01001270.1_pt1 | contig 15464 bp, 19 predicted proteins | sample 1521461 | NCBI WGS metagenome assembly OFFV01 (sample SAMEA3504120, study PRJEB24116) | mouse gut metagenome | biome: mouse gut; feature: mouse-associated habitat; material: faeces | place: Denmark | collected 2011 | reverse complement strand
AAAAATCAAACAACTTATTTATTTGATAAAAAGGGTACTGCTACTTCAATTAATAGTTATTATAATAGTCTTGATAGTTATGTAATGAAAAATAAAAATATGATTTATGGACCTCATAAATTTGTGAATAATGGAAAAGAAGTAGAGGTAAATGATATTCAGTTGGATCCAATGGCTTCATATATTAATAATAAATTTTTTCCAGTATATGTAAGAAATAAAGGGTATATGTATTATGATTTTAATGGTGAAATGGCTTTTAAGGCTATCTTTACAAGCGCAGAGATTTTTGATCGAAATAAATTAGCAGTTGTTTCTAAAAAAGAAAATGAATATTATTTAATGAATCAAAGTGGTAAGAAAGTTTCTAAGAAATATAATCGAATTATCCATATTGGTGAAAAATATTATGCAGGATTTATTTCTAGTAGTAAATATGAAGTGATAGATACTAGTGGTAAAAAAATTATTGATGATAATTTTATGGACGATGGTTATGTTTTTACGTATAATGGTATAGTCTACGGAATCTTTAATAAAAGTGGAACAAGTTATGTTTATGATATGAATGGACTAGAAGTTATATTTTCAGTTGAAGGGAATTTAGAATTTGCGGATGATGGATATTTTGTTACTGAAAATAGGGATGGTTATTATTCATTGACAGGCGAAAAAATTTATACGAGGTAATGAAATGGATTATTATATTTATATGCTTATTTCTTTAGCAGTTATGCTAGTAGTTGTAAAATTCTTCTTTTGTGAATTAGAAGGGTATACAGCGAAAAAAAAGGGTTTATTAAATTGGTATTTAAAGCTATCTAAACCATTTAAATATGTTCGGACACGAAGTATTATTTTTATGAGTATTATTTGTTATATGGTTGCTTCGATACATATGTTATTTACAATGGAATGGTTAGTTGAATTGATTGGGTTTGTTGCGGTTGGAGTTATATTTGATGGGATTAGTCAATTAGTTGGATATTATTATAGTAAAATTCGTTTTAAAAAAGATATTAACAATGCTCTTAAAACTAAAAATGAAATCAATAAAGCTATGGAATTGAGTGATAATGATTTAGTGCAACAAAGTATGCCAATTTATTCAAGTCAAGAAATAGTTTCAAAATATTTGGATGATAAAAGTCATTTAGCTGCAATTTCACTTGATGGTGGAGAATATATATCATCTTTTAATAACTTACCACCAATTACATATGCAGTTGAAGCACAGTATGAAAGAGCACAAGATAAACTTAATGATCGAAGTGTGAAAGTGACAAGGTTAACAGAAGATGGAAAACTTCCTTTTAAAGATGAACGTTTAGATGTTGTTGTTAATGAGTTAGCTAATTATGATAAATATGATTTATATCGAGTTGTTAAACCAGGAGGATATATTTTAGTAAATCAAATGGGGAGTGACAACTATAAAGAATTAATTAATATTTTTTTACCTTTTAAATTACATGGACGTTGGGATCTTGAATCTGGTTCTGAAACACTTAGCGAAATTGGATTAGAGATAGTTGATGGTGTTGAGGAGCATGGTTATGTTCGTTTCAATACATTAACATCGTTCATTCACTTTATGAAAGGTATTACACGTGCTGATATAACTCAAGATCGCTTTATGAATTTTTATGGACAAGTTTTAAAACAAATTAAGGAAAAAAGTTATTTTGAATTAACGACACATCGTTTTATGGTTGTGGCTAGAAAAAAAGAACTTTAAAAAATTTATTAAATTATTGAAATGACAAGAGGTAAAATTCTTGTCATTTTATTGCTTTTAAAAATGATTGTTGTATAATGATACTAACTTGATATGCATATTTAATGGCTGCTTTAAGCATTAATAAGGAATCCTGTTAAAATCAGGAGCGGTCCCGCCACCGTAATGATAGATAATTATTTAAATCAGAGTCGGATACTTACCATTATCTTAGGATACACTTTACGGATGATAGAGTAGTTCTATTTATGAGATAAGATCCTTTTATGCGCTTTTTGGAGGATGTAATGAAAAAAATATCAAAAGTAATAATTATTATATTTGTCTTATTAATAACTGCTTGTAAAGCTGATGATAAACATGCCAGGTTAATTAGTACTAATGCACTAAAAGTAAATGGTAATGGTTTAATTGTTGAAAATGGTAATATTGTTGTTAGAGATGATGAAACTGCTTCTAATACTATAAATGATAATAAAAGTAGAAATTTAACTAATGATACAAATAATAATCAATCAAATAATATAAAGGACAATGACTCTAATGAAGTATCTAAACCTGATGAACAAATGATAGATATAAGTATTACTATTGATTGCAAGACAATTCTTGATAATATGAGTGAGTTGAAAAATGGTTATGCAGATTTTATACCAAAAGATGGAGTGATTTTGGATAGTGTTATTGTAAAAGTAAAAAAGAATAGTACAGTTTTAAATGTTTTAGAGACAGTAAATGAAAAATATGATTTAAATTTAAAAATACGGAAATCTTCTTTTGGGGTATATATAATAGGAATTAAGTATATTGAAGAAAAAATTTGTGGTAATAGTAGTGGCTGGATGTATAGTGTTAATGATAATTTTCCTGGGCAAAATGCAGGATCTTATCGATTAAAAGATGGTGATAATATAAAGTGGCGTTTTACGTGTAAACCAAATGATTTAAAATAAGTGTATTGGAAAGGAAATTGTTATGGTCATAAAAAGTTTTAAAGAGAGTCATCCAATTGTATTGTTTAGTTATTTTTTATCAATTATTGTTATATCAATTATTCAACGTAATTATTATTTAATTGTTTTGATAACGATATCAGCTATTATAGTGGATTATTTTTATAATAAAAGAGACTTTTTAAAAGACATGAAATATTTTCTTGTTTTAGTGTTACTTGTAACAATTACTAATCCTATTTTTGTAATGGAGGGTAAAGATATAATATATCAAAATAGCTTTATCACTGTTACACGACAGGCATTGATATATGGTTTGGTTTTTGGAATGCTACTTTCAAGTATGCTTTTATGGTTTAAAGTAATGAAAAGATGTATTAGTGATAGTCATATAGTTTATTTATTTGGTTCAATCTTACCAACTTTGGGTTTAGTAATTTCAATGAGCTTTAATATAATTAATAAATTAAAAAATCAGTATCAAAAAATAAAAGAAGCAAATTATCATATGCCTAGTAAAAATAAATTTGTCTATTATCGAAATGTTATAGTTATTTTAGTAACTTATGCATTTGAGTCTTCATTAGATATGATGAATTCTATGATATCTAGAGGATATGGGAAAACTAAGCGGACTAATTTTCATTTATATAGTTTTAAAAAAGATGATTTGTTGAAGCTATTGATTATTATAATTCTCAGTTTGTTATGTTTGTGGGGATATTTTGGATATTATCAAAGTTTTTATTATTATCCAATGATTCAAGTTTATCAGTTTAAGTTGATTGATATAGTATTTTTTATTGCGTATGTAGCTTTAGCAGTTTTTCCGTTATGGTTAGGAGGAAAAAAGAATGTATAAGATTGAAAACTTTAGTTTTACATATCCTGAAGAGGGAAGAGTCATTAAAAATATTTCTTTTGGAGTAAATGAAGGTGATTTTTTAGTTATTTCTGGTAAAAGTGGATGTGGTAAGACAACGTTACTAAAACATTTAAAGCCATCTTTAAAACCTAAAGGAGAGGTGGATGGATTAATTATTTTAGATGAAGAGATAGAAAAAGATGATACTAAAATAGGTTTTGTTTTTCAAAATCCTAATGATCAAATAGTAATGGATAAAGTTTGGCATGAAATTGCTTTTGGTTTAGAAAATACAACTACTCCTTTAAAACAGATGAAGCGTAGAGTGGGGGAAATTGTTAATTATTTTAATTTGCAAAATATTATTAATAAAGATACTCAATCTTTATCTGGGGGAGAAAAACAATTAGTTAATTTAGCTAGTGTAATGGTGATGAATCCTAAAGTCATTTTATTGGATGAAGCAACTGCACAGCTCGATCCTGTTAATAGAGAGGAATTTATTAAGATATTAAAACAAATTAATGATGATTTTAATGTGACGATAATTTTTGTTGAACACCAATTAGAGGGGTTATTAAATGTTGCGAATCGATTGATTGTAATGGATGAAGGTAAAATTGTTATTGATGATGATATTAAAAATGCAGTTAATGAAATGTTAGTAAAAGAGATATTTGTAGAATCATTGCCAAATTATGTAAGAGTATCATCTTTAACAGATGAGTTATGTTTATCTGTTAAAGATGCAAGAAATGCATTATCTGATTTTGATGACTTTGATATTAAAGATACTGAGGATGTTGACACTGGTATTTTAATGGAAATTAGGGATTTAAATTTTGGTCATGATGATATTATTTTAAAAGATTTAGATTTGGATATTAAGCAAAATGAAATATTTTCAATAGTTGGTGCAAATGGCAGTGGTAAGTCATCGTTTATACGTTGTATAGCTGGTTTAGTTAAATTCCAAGGTAAAATAACAAAGATTGGATATGTTGATAAAATTGGTTATTTGCCTCAAGATCCAACAACTTTGTTTTTAAGTGATAAGGTAATTGATGATTTATTGGTAGTTGACGAAAGTATGAAAAGTGTTGAGCTTCAATTAGAAAATTTAGGAATAAGTGATTTAAAAGAAAAACATCCTTTTGATTTGAGTGGTGGACAAAGACAGTTAGTTGCTTTGGCTAAAGTACTTTTAACTAAGCCTCAATTATTGTTGTTAGATGAGCCAACAAAAGGAATTGATGCTTTTAGTAAGGAACATTTAGCAGCTCTGATTCGTGGTTTAAGTAAACATATGACGATTGTAGTAGCTAGCCATGATTTAGAGTTTGTTGCTAAAATCAGTGATCGGGTTGCAATGATTTTTAATGGTAAAATGGAATCTGCAGATACAATGAGGCAGTTCTTTAGTAATAATATATTTTATACTACAACGATTAATAAGATTATGAGACAAAATAATTCAGAAGTTGTTTTATTAGAGGATCTTGGATTATGAAAATAACTAAAAATATGATTATATTGATGTTAATTTCTTTAATAATATTTGTAGGTGTATTTTTGTTTAAAGATCAAAAATATAATTTAGTTATTGTTTTATTGGTTACATTATCTTGTTTGCCGTTCTATTTTAAATATGAACATGATAGACCAAAGACTAGAGAAATTATTATTCTCACTATTATGATTGCTTTAACAGTAATTTCACGAATTATTTTTATGGTTATGCCTAGTTTTAAGCCAGTAACAGTAATGGTAATAATATGTGGTATTGTTTTTGGCAGAGCTTCAGGTTTTATGTGTGGATCTTTGTCAGCTTTGATATCAGATTTTGTGTTTGGAATTGGTCCATGGACACCTTTTCAAATGTTTGTTTGGGGAATAATTGGGTATATAGCAGGTATCTTTAGTAAACAACTTCATAATGATAAGTATTTTTTATATGGATATAGTATTGTTTGTGGTATTGGTTATTCATTAATTATGGATTTATGGGTAGTTTTAACTATTGAAAATAGCTTTAATTTTACAAGATATTTGGCAATTGTATTAACATCACTTCCAGTGATGTTAATATATATTGTTTCAAATATAGTTTTTATGTTTTTACTTAGTAAGACAATGTTTCAAATCTTACAGCGAGTAAAAGTAAAATATGGAATAACGGAGGGAAAGATTTGATGAAGAAAATAGTTAGTTTGATTATAGTGTTAGTTACTTTAGGTAGCATTGTTGTTCCTGTAAATGGACAGACAGATGCTTTATTAAAAGCACAAAATTATTGGTTAAATAATCAGGAATTAAGTGGGTTAGATGCTATTTTAACAGTTGAAGCACTTGGTTTAGATGTTGAAGATGATAAAAACGGTTTTATTGTGAATTATGATTTTGCTGCACCTGTTAATAGTTATGGCGAGATAATAAAATATGAGGATATGGATTGTGGTTATTTATCAAAAAGTATTATGGCTTTAGTATCAATGAAAATAGATCCTTCTAAATTATTACTATCTGATGGCTCAATTATAAATTTAATTGAAATTTTAAAGGCAAAGATAGATGATGATGGTAATGTTTTTTATGGAAATGGGAATCTTGAGTCAAGCATTATTTATACAATGTATGCATTGTCTATTGTAGAACCTGATTATGATTTAAGTAAATTAGGTGCAAAATTAGCAAGTTTACAATTAGATGATGGATGTTGGGGATATAATGGAGCTTGGGGTGGTCCTGATGTAACTGGATGGGCAATTGGAGCTTTATCTTTGTGTGGAGATAATTATCAAAGTTCTATTGATAAAGCTTTAACATATTTTATTTCTATTCAGCAAGATGATGGTTTCTTTGTACCAAGTGATGGTTGGAGTGTTGCTAATAGTAATACTCAAGGTTGTGTTGTTTGGGGATTATTAGAATATGATGTTAATAGCGTTAAAACAGGTGTTTTTAAAAATTCTTATGATTCATTAATGACACTTTTATTAGAAGATGGGGCATTTGCATATCAGGCAGATCAAGATTATGGTGATAATTATGCTACAATACAAGCAGGTTTGGCATTAGGGGTTTATGAAAATGGTTCATTAGTTTTAAATCTTCGTAGTCAATATGAAGAAATATTAAATCCACAACCTAGTATTTCTGCACCAGAAAAGAATGTCGATTATTCGACTGATAAAACAGTATTATCAGTTAAAACAGGTGATAATGAATTAATTATAACAGGAATGTTTATGATTATTGCTAGTGGAGGAATCTATCTAACAATTAAAAAGGTATTTTAATATTGTTGTATAGAGCGGATTTTTAATCCGCTTTTTTAATAAAATGTGTTCAAAAAAAGTCTTAATAGAGCAATTTTTGTTGATATATTGGGACAATCTGTAAGCGCTAAATTTTATTGAAAAAGTACTTTAAAACAAGTGGTTTAGGTGGTATAATTGATTTATAGAAATTTTAAGGAGGAGTCATAAAATGGCAGAAAAATTATCTTTTGTAGTATCTGATCCAGTAGGATTACATGCTAGACCAGCTACTATCTTAGTTAACCAAGCTAGTAAGTTTACAAGTGATATTAAATTAGTTTATAATGGTAAAGAAGTAAACTTAAAATCTATTATGGGAGTTATGTCTTTAGGTGTTCCTACTAAAGCTACAGTAGAAATCATTGCTGAAGGTGATGACGAAAAAGATGTAATTGCTTCTATTGCTAAAGTTATTAAGGAACAAAAAGTAGCAGAATAAAATTAAGAAGTCTTGGGACTTCTTTTTGTTTTCTATTTGTTTTTTCTAAAGTGTTGGTGTGTCTGGAGTTTAGCTTAATTTGCTAAACTCTTTTTGTGTTTTCGCCACTTTTTCGCCACTTTTTATATTGAAAACATCATTTAATGCCTTTTTCTTTACATTATCATTAATATGGGTATAGATATTCATAGTAGTATTAAAATTACTATGTCGCATTAGTTCCTGAGTAGTTTTAATATCAACGTTGTTAGTTGCTAGAGTTGTGGCAAATGTATGCCTTAGCATATGAAAATGAAAATATATATTTAATGGATCACATACTTTTTTCATATCAGTGGTAAAGTAATTAGGGTGTAGGTAATGGCCATCTATATCACAGATAACTTTATCATATGGATTTTTTTTAAACCATTCAATTAATGTATTCTTTAGTATGTTTGCCAATGGTATAATAGCTTTAGATTTTTTAGACTTCATTTTATTGATATGATACAGTTGCTCTTTTTTTAGTTCCTGGTATACTAATTTTTTATTTATATCAATTGTATCATTTTCAAAATCGAAGTCTTTTTTATCTAAAGCAAATACTTCACTGATCCTAAGACCTGTATATCTTCCAATTTGAATAGCAGTAGCATATGCCTGATATGTAAAATCATTAGTTTGCTCAAGTTTGTTAATAATGATATTCATTTCACTGTCTAGCAAGATTTGCTCTTTATCTTTGGCTTTATCAACACCACTTATTTTTACTAATGACATAGGATTGTTATTGATATAGGATAGTTTTATAGCATAATTAAGTACGTTGTTAATAACGCTCTTTACGTTTTTATTTACACTTATTCCATATTCATTACGAGAATTGAAATACTTTTGTAATAAAGCGTAATCAATTGTTGTAATTGGTATATTGCCTAATTTTTCTTTAACATGGGCTTTGTAATTTCTTTTCATCAGTGTAATGGTGTTTGGTTGATATTCACTTGCCCCAATCTCTATAAACTCACTGTAGACATCATCAAATGTTTTGTTAACTGTTTTTTTAATCTTTCCACTTTCCTTTACCTCAGCTAACATTAAAACCTCATGCTCCTGAGCCTCTTTTTTTGTCTTAAATCCTGATTTAGAATAACGTTCAGTAATACCGTTAATCTTGTATGGAAAATACACTTCATACACGTAACCGTTTTTAGCTTTCTTGCTGGTTCTTTTTCTAATACTCATAATAATTCACTCCTTTATAAAATAGTTTCATTACACGCTGTTTTTTGCTATAATAGGAGCGTAAATAAACGTACGCCAATATGTTAATTTACGCTCAGCGTTTCCTATGTCCGTAGGAGGCGCTTTTTTTTATTCTTCAATATCAAACTGCTCAGCAATCTCCTGTTGATCTCTTTCTATATCCCTGTCTATTTCCTCATCAGTCATTGTCTTTAGATTAGTAAGCCTAAATTTAATATATTCGATAATATCATTTTTAAATTCTTCATATTTTCTAGCTGAAAGGTATTTCTTTTCACCATCACGACCCTCTATTAATATTTTAGAATCTGTAGGAGCAAAAGAAACGACAGTTAATAGTTCACCATTTGAAAGAAACTGAGATCTAACAGGTTCAGTTTTATGTGTTTCTGTCGTAACAGTGTGATGAACTGTTGAATATTCAAGTAATTCTTTAAAAGCTTTGTCAGATTTATATTCATCAGTACCATAGTAATAGTCAAACTCCTCTTGGCACTCTTTTTCCCACTGTTCTATATTTAAAACTTTCCTTTCTACCTGTTTGCAAGTTAGATAGTCCACATCAACATTAAAATATTTTGCTAATACAGTTAAATTGCTTTTTCTGATGGTTCCGCCCTTTCTCCATTTTTGAACTGTTTTTTCTTCGACATTTAAATCCTGAGCTAATTTTCTACAAGTTAGCTCTTTTTCTTTCATTAATTCACTTAACCTAATAGATGTAGATATAGGTTCTCTTTTAATTACGTTTGTATACACTTTAAAATTCCTCCTTATGCTCTAAGTATATCATTTATGATGATGATTGTAAATACACAAACACCTAAAAGGTAGTTGTATTAAAAAATAAATCAAAAATATTTTTGATAATGGGACTTATAATGTAGTTAATAATACTTTATAATATTGATTATGATGATAGAAAGGAGGAAACAAGCATGTGTAATCAGGATATTAGAAAATTGTTAAAAGAAAAAGATATCAAGATGTGGCAGTTAGCAGATCGACTTGGTATAAGTGAACCTACAATTACTAGATGGTTTAGACGTGAATTACCACAAGAGAAAAAGAAACACATTATTAAAGTCATAAAAGAAATGGAGGATTAAAACAATGACAGATTTAAAAATGCTTACTCAAGATGAATTATCTGAACTAATAAACGTTAGTCGTGATCAAATTACAATGCTTAGAGAAGTCGGCATCATCAGGGCTACTAAAACGGGCAAGTGCTATATGTTCTCACAAGCTGAAATAAAACGTTTTCAACGTGACTATGTAGGGTTGGATGTAAGCAACAAGGTAAAAGCACTAGAAAGCTACAAGAAAGTAAATGGTATCAATTAATGTATTGGCGTACGGTTAGGTGCTATTTCTTAGAAAGGAGGTAGCTGATGGATGATTTAAGCAAGTATAAAGACAGTGCAGTCAAATATGTTGAAATGGGTTACTCCATTACCCCGATCGTAAAAGGCACAAAAGCAAATTTTAGACAAAAATGGAGTACTGAAGCAATTAATGATATTGAAAGTGCTAAGCGGTGGTGGAATGGATACCCTAATGATAACATTGCAATAATTACGGGGAAACGTTCAAAAAATCTACTTATTATTGATGTTGATAGAAAAAATAGCGAAGATGGTACAAAGGCTATAAAAGAATGGGAAAGCCAACATGACAAGTTACCAAAAACGTTAATGGCCACTACACCAAACAATGGGTTGCATTATTATTATTTTATTGGTGATGATCTTCTTGAGGAAGCCGATAAGTATATAAAAAACAAGTCTAAATACTATGAGGGTATAGATGTTAGATATAATGGCGGATTGATAGTAGCACCGCCTAGTACTACTAAAAAAGGCGAATATAAATGGAAGAACAAAGGTATTCCAATAGCTTACGCTAATGAAAATGTAATTGATTTTCTTAAAAATGGTGTTGTAAATAAAACAAATAATACTTTTAGTGGTGATGCTGTGGATAAAAAGATTAATAACAATCTAGGTAAAACTAAGGGAGTTACTGTGGTTTGTGGTAATCGTAATACATCACTAGCAAGCTATATCGGTTCACTTCATGCTCAGGGGTATAGTGATAACACAATATGTAAGATGGCTTATATATACAATAGTGAAAACTGTATTGATAATGAGGGAAACTCTAATCCTTTACCCATAGATGAAGTAGAAAGAACTTTAAAAAGTATCTTATCAAGGCCTAAAGGTTTTTTAAAACTAAACAGTACAGAGGAAAACATTAAACAATTCTTATTCAAATTAAAACCAGAGATTAATTATTCATGGGATGATAAAGGAAATGGAAAACTATTTAGTGATATATTCATTAATACTTTTAGATATAACAAAGAAGCTAAAATGTGGTATTTCTACAATGGCAAATACTGGGATAAAGATGTTGAAAGTATAACTGCTAAGAAATACGCCATATATCTTTCAAGAGCATTAGAGGCCTACTCCTTTTATATGGAAGAGGGCGAACGAAAAGAAGAATATCAAAAGTTTTTAAAAGGACTAGGAAAAATTATCACTAGAGAAAACATGGTTAAAGACGCTATGAAATATAGTGCTATTAGCTATGCTGATTTAGATAAGAATAAAAATCTTTTTAATTGTCTGAATGGTACATACGACCTTGAAAACTATACATTTAGACCTCACCAGGCAGAGGATTTAATAAGCAAGGTAAGCAATGTTGTTTATGATCCAAATGCAAAAAGCGAAATATGGGATAAGTTTATTAATGATATAATGATAAATGATGATGAAAAGATAGCATATATACAAAGAATATTAGGATATGCACTTACAGCCAGCACCAAAGAAGAAACTGCATTTATACTTTATGGTTCAACGACTAGAAATGGAAAAAGCACACTTATAGAAACATATGCTTTTTTACTTGGGGGTTCTTTGGGTTATGGTTCTTTTGCACAACCTGAAACACTAGCACAAACAAAAAGAGATAGCAGAGCACCAAGTGAAGATTTAGCCAGTTTAAGAGGTGCAAGATTTTTAGCATTGTCTGAACCCCCAAAAGGTATGGTATTAGACAGTGCACTTTTAAAGCAGTTAGTAGGTGGAGATACAATAAAGGCCAGAGGGGTTTTTGAAAAGACATTCACCTATAAACCTGATTTCAAAATATTCATCAATACAAACCATTTACCTGATATATATGACAATACTCTATTTGCAGGTGAAAAATTATGGGTGATACCTTTTGAAAGACACTTTACTCAGAAAGAACAGGACAAGGATTTAAAAAGAAAATTAACTAGTCAGCAGAATATAAGCGGTATTTTCAATTGGTGTCTTGCTGGATTGGCTGAATATTCAATATGTGGGTTAAACCCGCCTGATAGTATAAAAAAAGCCACTAACGATTATTCTAATACAATTGACAAAATAGGTAACTTTATTCAGGACTGTTTGATTTATGATACTGATAAGTATAGTGATGGTTCAATCGTTTACAGTCATTATCAAAGCTGGTGCAAGACCAATGGTTATGCGACCACATCAAACAGAACCTTTTACCAGGATTTGAAAGACAAAGGTATAATAATAAATAGTGGTAAAATTAACGGGAAATTGGTAAGAAACAGATTGAATTATTATGTTCTAGTCAATCCATTAGAATTTGATAATTTACTCTAGGGGGGTACAAAGGGGACAAATTGGTGTGACCTTTATATATTTATAAAATATGCTAAAATTAGGCTTTTTTAAAATTTTTGAGGTCACACCGCTTTGTACACTTCGTACACCGCTGATTAAAAAATACTGATAAAATCAAGGTAATTTAGCTTTGGTAGTCGTGACTATAAATGGTGTTCATCAGGATAGAAGTAAATTTATGGTATTTAGGCAGTGTGTAATAATACATTAATATAGTTTTTAGGAATTTACAAAAATGTATTGACTTTATGAGTTCCGTTTATTATACTGTATTTGTGGAACTCAAAAAATAAGGAGGTGTAACATGAGTCCTAGAACAGGACGACCTAAAAGCGATAATCCCAAAACTAATGATATAAAGGTAAGAGTAGATGACGAGACTTTAAAAGCTCTAAATGATTACTGTTATAACAACAACCAAACTAGAGCTGAAGTTATTAGAAAAGCGATTATTCAATTTTTAGGTAAAAAAAAATAGAGCGCTCCTAACCCTGAGAAAGTTAAGCACTCTATGCCACATTGAGAGGCTTATATATTATAGCATAATTATAAATAATTTATAAGCCTCTATCTTAAATTTTAAACGAAAGAGGTAAATAGTCCTTGACTTATGTTTGTACAGATGTTAATATTTGTTTGTACAAAACTTAGAAGAAAGGAGACATTGTGAGTAAAAAAATGGGTAGACCTACAAGTGACCCAAAAGATATTAGAATAGGCTTACGGTTAACCCAAAGGCAAGACGAAATGCTAAGAGAGTGTATGGAAAAGTTGGGTAAGACTAGGACTGAAATTTTAATGATGGGTTTAGAAAAGGTCTATAAAAATTTAAAATAAAATAAATAGCGAGTTCGTGTCCGCTAAAACATCACTCGCTATTACCAAAAAGGCACTTACATTGTACTACTAAGTGCCTCAAGATTCAATAAAAAAAGAGGTAAATAAAAATGGAAGAAGAAAAAGAATATATCGCATCGATTTTAAAAGATATTAATGACAAGAGAGCTTTAATGCTTGTTGTAAAATATTTAGAAGCAGTAAAATATCGTTCATACGGAGGTGTCTGCAATGGATAGAGAACAGTACATGTTTTATATCAATGAATTTTTAAATGAAATGAGCGACACTTCTTTAAAAAAGGTTTTTGATTATATTCAATGGCGTTATGTATGTGACTACGACATTAGCAGTGATAATAATCCTGATAAAAAGGAGTGTGGTAGTCATGAGTAAGGATTTAGAGATATTAAAGTATCAAACTTTGGATTTGGTTTTTGATAATATCGAAACATTAAAAGTTATCGGTCACAATTCTAAGTATTCTTCAATTACTGACTCATTCCTACTAGGCGTTATAGTTGGAAAGCGTGAGGAAAGGAAGAAGAAAGCCCAAAAGCACTAATGCTTGTAAGTAAGTATCTTGAAGCAGTACGACAAAGGGAATACCATTAAAACATAATAATACCACACTTGCTCTACCAGTGTACACCAATACACAGCAAGTGTTTTTTTTGTGCATAATTGTCATTTTGTAAATGCACCCCCTACATTTAAGGGGTGCAACCTTTTTGCAACCTGAATTATAGTTGCAACCCAACCAATGGAAACTGTAGCCAATTCAACAGTTATAGGCTGATAATGGTATTTTCCCCTATACGTATAAATCTTAACTTTTCTTAACCGTTTTATCTTCTATGGGTGCATACTTTTTTTGTATGCGTACTTTTTTATTTTGTACGCAAGTTGTTAAACAACTTGATTTTATATCCTCCAATTTATTGTATATGCTTTTTTAACCATAGCTAGCTTACTGTCCATGGACGTTTAGACCAATCAGGATATTTTATACCCGTTACCTATAAATACTCCTAGAACCCTTTATTTTAGCTTGTTTAAGACACACAAACAAAAAGCCCTCTAGGGGCTAATCATTTGAAATAAAACCAAAGTTTTCATCAAAATTATCATTAATTTTTAATATTGTATCCATTATTGCCCCATGAGTATTAGCGGACATAGGACTAGCAGCACAGTATTTCATATTCTCTTTTATCAGATTAAGAAACATCTCGGTTTTATCATCAGGAACTTCAAAAGGTATTATATTACTATTGTGATCAATTCTTGAATTAATCAAACTGATACCCAATACATCATCTTTCAAAGTCCCCTCAATCATCAATCTTTCTTTAGCTGATAACGTTTTTTTATTATTTATAAGTGATATGCAGTTATTAATAAAAGTCTGATGTCCTGAATCATTAGCGTATGAAGTTGCTTTTTGAATTAAAGTTTTATGGTAATCATTTAACACTTCATCCACCATCCCAGTTATTTTTGAAACATACTCTTTAGCTATAGAGATATAATTTTCATTTAATTCACCAAGCCTTCTTGATCTAGCCATTCCAGTTAGGTCAATATCATTCTCTATTGCTTTTTTATTACTAATAAAATCATTGTTCTCACTGTCAAATTTTTTTAATAATTCAATTACTATATTTTTATTCATTTTAATTTCTCCTCTTTTCTTATTTTTTTATTTCTATATATGTGTGAAACTTAACATTTCTTAACATTTTGATACTGTTACCTCTTTCTAGAGGCCTTTAAAACATTAGTGTTAAGGGTGGTCTAAATAACATTGATGTTATAAAGGTTTTTATCCATTCCAAATATTTCAGCATCCTCAGGTATGATATAACCTTTAGGGAAGCAAAATATAAAATCCACATTTTTATTATCAATCCATACTTGTATATCATCCTCATTCATACTGTTAAACTGTTTCCAGTCAGTTATGTCCCTGAAGTTCAAAAGACCTATTAAAAAATTGTCTGTACCTTTGAAATATCTTTGCTCAATGCATGTAAATATTTCATACCATGTCCGAGTTTTTATGTCGGCTACATAAATATTTTGAAAAGCAGTATTACCATTTTTATCAAAATATTCAGCTCTAATATATTTTTCCATTATTTGCTCCTTTTTATAGATTCCGATTTCACTAAAAACAATTTATGATTTTAATAACTGTAAAAAATTGACACGAATTTAAATTGTATTGATTTTATCAGTGTTTTTTAATCAGCGGTGTACGAAGTGTACAAAGCGGTGTGACCTCAAAATTTTTTAAAAAGCCTAAATTATTAGCATATTATAAATATATAAAGGTCACACCAATTTGTCCCCTTTGTACC
>OFFV01001261.1_pt1 | contig 15511 bp, 16 predicted proteins | sample 1521461 | NCBI WGS metagenome assembly OFFV01 (sample SAMEA3504120, study PRJEB24116) | mouse gut metagenome | biome: mouse gut; feature: mouse-associated habitat; material: faeces | place: Denmark | collected 2011 | reverse complement strand
GCTCCTCCACCCGTTCCCGGGTCGACTTATCACACACAGTAACTTTTAATTCTGAGCGCAACAAGGTACGAATCAAAGGGATATTGCTGACCCCCATACCAATAACAGCAATCGATTTGCCTCGCAGGGTCTCCAAATATTCAGACATGGTGGACATAGGATGTCCTCCTTCCATTATTTTCTTACCACATATTATATTACCATATTTCACTATATAATTCAATCACCCACCCCAACGAATAAATGTCCCCTGGTAAAACCAGGGGACTATTTTTCCAGGTGTAGCTTTTGATGCGAATAGCCTGTATAGCCATTACTGCGCAGGCTATCCGCATGTACTCATTCACGCCAATTGCAGTTCCCGAATCTCCTTACTGTGACGCTTGATTGCCAACTCGAGCACTTGGGTTCGGTCGTTCAAAGCGTCGTATTTCTCTTGTGGGACAAAACGGTCCCATAGGGCCTGCTGGCCCTCTAAAAGAAGATTCAGTGTCCGGTGCAAGTCAGTGTCCATATATATTCTGATATCAGTTACTTTTCCTCTAAGGTTGTCCATTTTTGCTTCCAATCGGACATAGTTTTTCTGAAGGTTTTGAACGTCTTGCTTTAATATTTGAACATCCTCTTTTAAGATGCGGATATCCTGTCTCATGGGCTCCATCTTTGCCTCAACTACCTGACCAATGGCCTGAAGAAGTTCCTGGTCTGTCATGACTCTTTCTCCTTTTCGACTACGCCCGGGGATGGGCCTTTTTGTATACATCCTTAATTTTATGGTTAATCAATTTGGAGTAGATCTGGGTTGAAGAAATATCTGCATGGCCTAACATCTCCTGAATGGAACGCAGGTCAGCTCCATTCTCCAACAGATGAGCTGCAAAGGAATGGCGCAGCGTATGAGGGGTAATATCCTTTTGAATTCCCGCTTTCTCTTGATAATACTTAATTAATTTCCAAAACCCTTGGCGGCTCATGCGTTCCCCACCCATATTGACAAATAAGGCGGTTTCATCCACAGCGTCTACCAATTGTGGCCTTACATTATTTACATACTCCCCTAATGCTCGAATAGCTGCAGGATACAGGGGGATAATACGCTCTCTGCCTTTGCTGAAGCACTTAAGTACACCGCCAGGTAAATTCAAATCATCTACATCCAATTCAATCAGTTCGCTGACTCGAATCCCAGTGGCATAAAGTAGCTCTAACATAGCGCGATCCCGATAACCCTTTAAGTCAGTACACTCAGGCTGTTCTAAAAACAATTCCACCTCTTTGCCCGTAAGTACTTGAGGCAATTTACGCTCTACCTTGGCAGGTGACACACCTTTGGCTGGGTTTTGATCTACATAGCCTTTATTCATTAAGCAAGAATAAAAAGATTTAATAGAGGCCACTGAACGAGTTACTGTAGCAGGCGACCGGCCTCGCTTGATCAGAGAGTTAGCATAATCCTCCACATCCTGAATAACCACTTGGGCTAAGCCGACTTCTTTTCCAGCCATTGCCTCAGCAAACTGATGGACGTCTCGAAGGTAGGAACTAACTGTGTTAGCCGAGGCTTGCTTTTCAATTTTCAGAAAGTCCTCATAGACCGACAACAGTTCAGACACATCCAAAACTCCCAAAAATAAAGTTATAGCACTACCTTGACAACTGCACGCAGTAATACAGGGATCACCCAATATTCCAACAGCCCTGCAGCCAAACCAAGCCCCAGACACAGACCTGTATGAAACCACCAGTTCCCTCCTGGATAAAAAGTACTTACTCCCTCTCCAGACAAACGACATAGCCGCCGTCGTGCAGACAGAAAACCTGGCACTCCGGACACAAAGAGGGCAGGCACCCACAGTAAAGCAGGCAGAGCAAAGAGGACAAAGGCAGCAATCATTCCTCTACTTCCAAAAACACGACAGAAACAGGCCACAGAAAAAGTCAAAAAGAAACCTCGCAGTCCCAAAAGCAGAGGCAGCCCTAACGTCCCTAATGCTGTCAATCCAAGGGTCAGAGCAGCTAAGAGATATTTTAATTGTCCCCACAGGACATGCCAAAGATCTCGCGGCAGATCACCACCCTGGACAAGGGTAAAATAATCAGCCAAATAACGGCCCAGTTCCTGTGCCCCCTCTCCACTAGCTAAGGCAGCAAAGAGACAGCCAACCACCCCGCCAAGAAAAAAAGTTGTACTCATCAGGATCAGTGCACCGCTTTGTTCCGACGGCAAGTCCCACTTCTTGCGAATTCTCATCCCCATAGCTGTCACCTCAGTAACAACCTATGTACCAGATGAAAAAAATAGACTCAGACATCTAAGCTTTTGCTTCATTGGGTAATTATTACTATAGCTCCTTCTTCCCTTTTTCGCAAGGGGGTTTTGCGATTTTCTCCGTTTTTGCCAATTCCCCCAACTTGTTATGTAAATTGTATTATGTAAACTATGTAACCTAAAAAGCGCCAGGCCCTTGAAGTAGGGCCCGGCGCAGCTAAATCTGGTATTTTAACATATTAATAGAACTAGATATTGAGAAGGCGCCTGGCTTTCAACGGTCGCAGAGATTACAATCTGTATTATTACAATTTGTATTCTGGGCTGTACCCATTCCCGCTGCAATTGCATTTAGAGCAATCGCGCACTCTAACCGCTTACGTTCCATCCTACATGCAACCTCATTTGAGCTCATTATGTTGCCATTGACATGTAAATTTGAGGCAGAGCAGCCTCCACTACAGTAGAAACGTGCCCAACACTCTCGGCAGGCTGGACGAGTATATATGTTCTGTTGGGCAAATTGACCAGAAATAGTCATATCAAATGAGCTGTCATAAACACTGCCCATACGAAATTCCTCTTTCCCTACGAACTGGTGGCAGGGGTAGATGTCTCCGTCTGGGGTAACAGCTACATATTCACAGCCAGCACCGCATCCTCTCAGTCGCTTGATGACACAAGGCCCCTGAGTTAGGTCAATATTAAAATGGAAAAAGTTGATGTCTTTTCGTCCCATCAATGCCTTGGCCAGATTTTCATACTCCTCCTCTACCCTCTCCACATCCTCCTCCCGAATGGCATAGGGGTCATCAGCAGGACCGCTGCAAGGCTCTACCGACACATGTCTAAAACCAAGATCTCCCATATGGAGTACATCCAGAGCGAAATCCAGGTTATCACGAGTGAAGGTCCCCCGGACATAATAATCTTTGCTGCCTCTCCCAGCTACTAGTTTTTGGAATTTTGGGACAATTACTTCGTAGCTCCCTTTTTCATTCACTGTGGGGCGCATATTGTCATTGATTGTTTGACGGCCGTCCAGAGATAAAACTACATTAGACATTTCCCGATTGATATAGTCGATGGTTTGGTCATCCAATAAGATACCATTGGTAGTGATGGTAAAACGAAACGTTTTATTATGTTTTTCCTCCAGGGATCGGGCATACTCTACTGTACGTTTCACTGTATCCATAGCCATCAGAGGCTCGCCACCGAAAAAGTCTATTTCTATGTTGCGTCGTTTGCCTGATTTGGCCACCACCCAATCAATAGCTCTTTTAGCTGTATCAAAATCCATGGTCATCCGATGACCAGTACCAAAATCACCAGTGGAAGCAAAACAGTATTTACAGCGCAAATTGCAGTCATGGGACACATGAAGACACAGCGCCTTTACAACTGCAGCTTTTGGCAATTCCATGGCCGCCTTCGGATCCAGATAGTCGTCGGCAGAAAAGAGCAAGCCGGTATTTTGTAGGATTTGAAGTTCCTGCCAAGCCTCCTCCAGTTCTGTAATGTCGTATTGAGGTAGCTGGTCCACCAATTTTGGTGGGACCCTCCCCTCCCCTATTGGCCCTTCTCCCACAGCAGAGAGCAGATCAAAGGTTAACCTGTCCAGCACATGAACTGCTCCACTGTTTACATCTGCCGCCAGATATTGTCCTAAGGCGGTAAAGGTGTGTACTGTTGTCATTTGATTCTCTCCTTTTGATCGTTGTTACAAATATGGCACCCAAAAACCGTAAGCAATGTATCATGTTTTGGGCATATAGGGAAACCACACAGAACTGGGTCAGACCCCTCCGCTTCTGCAAGCCAGTCGACTAATATCTCCGGCCGAACATTAGTGGATTTCAGTTCAGACAAAAGCACGGAAAATTTGTCCAAACAAGGAAACAGAAGTTCCTCCGCTGGAGTATAGCCCAAACGTTGCCAGCCCACTCGTCTTTTTGCATCGGTGATACTTTGAAGCAAAAAGTTCTTATCAGTCTCAAAGGTCTGAAGATCCCATGGCATGTCGCATAGATTAAATCCAACGGTTCCTGCCCCTACTTTGCTCTGGTCTTTTTCCGACAACCAGACAATGAGACGCTTTTTCCCGTCTGTCCCAGCAATTTGAACACCGCTGAGCGCAAGAACATCGATAAAAACAGATGTTAAACTGTTGCTCATTCTAAGACGTTCATGACTTGGAGTTTTGGAAGTCGCGCCAAACGAATTTGCCATGATTCCCCCTTCTGACCTCATCAGCGAAACACAACAAAAGGCAGGCGCTGCAAAGCGCCCGCCTTTTCAGGCTGTTTAGATTTACTTGTTTTCACACTTCTGGTTAGCGACAGTGCAGGAAGTCTTGCAGGCGGACTGGCAAGAGGTCTGGCACTCACCGCAGCCGCCTTTGGCAGCACTGGCCTTCAAGGTAGCCCCGTTCAATATCTGGATATGCTTCATTGATATCTCCTCCTGTTTGGTTGCTTACAGCAGTTTCTGCCATAATGGCAATTATTATATCATAGAGTCGGAAAGATTTCAATCACCTTCTGCGTTTTTTCTTGGGCTTTCCTGACAGCAAACCCGAGATGGCTCCACCACATAAACAGGCACACAAAATTCCAGCCCCGCCGTTGGCAATGGAAGCTCCCTCATAAACAATCAGACCAGCTGTCAAAAGCAGCAAAAACAGTACCGCGCCAACCCCTCCCCCCACCAGTAGAGATCGCCCGCTGACCTGATGGACTGTATAGATTCCTCCTACTAGTGCGCCCAGGACACAGCAGGCAAGCACCGCACCATACATAGCTTCTACTGGTAAAATACCTGTGGATACCATCAGCGAGCAGACTAGAAGGGCCAGTATGGTAGTCACCCCAGCCAGCACGCCGCCTTTGAGGACCTCACACATAGCATTCAACCATTGACTACCCAATTCCTCTGGACGCCGTTCCTTCTTCTTCATAAAAACACCCTCCCCCACGGTTTGCTAAAACCTATGCGGGGAGGGCAAAAGACATGCCTGTTTTTAACTGGCAGACTGCTCAGGAGCGACATTTTTACTGGATACGGCCCATTTTGTAAATTCAACGCGCACCCGGTCGGCACTAGTCTCAATCACAATAGTGCTCTCATCCACTTTGCAGATTGTACCTACAATTCCGCCGATCGTGGTGATAACATCACCCACTTTCAGAGAATCCCGCAGATTCTGGGCCTCTTTTTTCCGCTTGTTCTCTGGGCGAATCATGAAGAAATACAGCATGGCGAACATCAACACAATCATAATGATGAAATTAGGATCAAGCATAAAAGTTTCCTCCAAAATTCTAAAATCACTCAGTCAACAGAATCTCCATTTGACACAGTAAAAGGTATTATAGCGGATATTTCCTCAATTGACAAGCCCTTTTGCCAAAATTTTCACACCTGCCTCTTAAAATGCTAACAGGAAATCTCCTGGATAAGTCGCAAAATGCAGGCGACTCCCATTAAAAGCAGGTTGCTGAGGATGGTACACTTTACTGTTGACAAGGTCGGTCCAGAAGTCCGGAATATTGCGCCCGAAATGCCTCAAAGGTACCGGTGTCTAGGCTGCTCCGGATACAAGCCATCAGTCTGTTGTAGAAGTACAGATTATGGAGTACTGACAACCGCATCGCCAGCATCTCCCCAGCTGTCAACAGATGGCGCAGATACGCCCTGGAAAAGGTACGGCAAGCGGGGCAACTACATGTTGAATCAATGGGACGTCCATCCAACTTATACTTTTCATTTTTAATATTGATGGTGCCATTCCAAGTGTACAGCTTGCCGTGACGGGCGTTCCGAGCAGGCATGACACAGTCGAAGAAGTCCACCCCTCTAGCCACTCCCTCAATGATGTTAGATGGGGTACCCACCCCCATCAAATACCGGGGCTTGTCTACTGGCATGTGAGGCTCCACAGCGTCAATTATATCGTACATCACTTGGGTAGGCTCTCCCACAGCCAGTCCCCCAATCGCATAACCATCACAGTTCAATTTGGAGATTTCCATCATATGCCGTACCCGCAGATCGGCGTAAGTTCCCCCCTGGTTGATCCCAAAGAGCTGCTGTTGACAGTTCACCACGTCCGACAAGCTATTTAACCTGTCATGCTCTGCAATACAACGTTCTAACCACCGAGTTGTTCGTTCACAGGAAGCCTTTACATACTCATAGGGGGAGGGATTCTCTATACATTCGTCAAAGGCCATTGCAATGTCGCTACCTAAGTTAGACTGAATGCGCATAGATTCCTCTGGGCCCATAAAAATACGCCGTCCGTCAATATGGGACGCAAATGTGACTCCCTCCTCGGTGATCTTTCTCAGTCCAGATAGAGAGAAGACCTGAAAACCTCCACTATCAGTGAGCATGGGTCCGTCCCAGTCCATAAATCTATGGAGTCCCCCCATCTGACGGACCACCTCGTCACCAGGGCGCAGATGTAGGTGATAGGTGTTGGATAGCTCTACCTGACAGCCGATTTCTTTCAAGTCATGGGCAGATACCGCCCCTTTGATGACCCCTTGAGTTCCCACATTCATAAATACAGGGGTCTGCACTACTCCATGGGCACAGGTAAATACCCCTCGGCGAGCCTTCCCCTCTTTCTTTAAAACTTCAAACACACAAAAACTCCTTTATTCTGTTATGTGTTACTTGATCCATTCTTAAAATAGTCTTTTCTGCAAATAAATCATATCAACCAACTGAATCCCATCCTCATAAATTGGGTGGTCATAGTTTTTTATAAAAAAGTCCTCTACTTTATGCGAGCGAACAAATCCGCACTTTTCGTAAAAAGGAATCGTCAAAGGGCTGTCACCTGTCCCAACCTGCAAGATAGAATATCTTCCTTGGTATTTCTCCACAACATATTCAACTAATGCTTTTCCATATCCCATCCTACGGCAAAAAGGATCAATCGCTAAATTTTTAATTTCTAAAATTCCTTGCCCTTCATCTGTTACAACACATTCCCCTTTCACGCTATCATCAGTAATTATAAACATTGTTCCTCTATCCAGATAGCGGTTGATCATACTCTCTTGTTCATCCGCAAGCAATAGAAAAGGGAGGTATTTCCTTTTCCCGTCCACGACCTCTCTGATCTCCATACCGCACCTCAACCAAATTATTTCGACAGACCATCAAAAAATATCCGCAACTTAGCCTTGCGCTCTGGAAGAAGTTGGGATTTGCGCACTCCCCCTGTATCGCCCCCTCTAGTGCAATGAGCTTATGGAAGCAAGCGCCTTTGTCTTGAGCTTTTAAGCGTAGAAACGCTATCTCTACCCCGACCTCCTTCAGCTCCTCCGAGTCCTGAATCCCAACTTCATTCAGCAGCTGAGCCAACTTCTGGCCGATATTGGGCAGCCTAGTCAGTTCCATCAGGTATCACCTCTTTGAAAATCTGCAATCATCATCGCGTCACCAAAGGAAAAGAAACGATAACGCTCCTGCACCGCCTCCTGATAGGCCGCCAAGACATGATCTCGCCCTGCCAGTGCCGATACCAGCATGATTAGGGTGGACTGAGGTAAATGGAAATTTGTAATAAGGGCATCCATCACTTTAAACTCGTATCCTGGATAAATGAAGATATTGGTCCAACCGGATCGCTCTGACATGGTACCATCCTCTGCCGCAAAACTCTCGACGGTACGGCAAGAGGTAGTGCCCACACAGATGACCCGTCCTCCATTTTTCTTTGTTTCATTGATGATATCGGCAGTTTCCTGGGAAATGATGCAAAATTCTGAATGCATCTCATGATCTTGAATATCCTCCACTTTAACAGGGCGGAAAGTCCCTAGTCCCACATGAAGTGTAATGTAACAGATCTTTACACCTAGATTCTGCACCTGCTCCAGAAGTTTTGGCGTAAAATGGAGCCCAGCAGTAGGCGCAGCAGCAGAGCCCACTACCTTAGAATAGACAGTTTGGTACCGTTCCTGATCCTCTAGTTCCGTTTTGATATAGGGTGGCAGGGGCATTTTGCCCAACTGATCCAGGATTTCCAGAAAAATACCTTGATAATGAAACCGCACAGTCCGCTTGCCGTCAGCTAGTTCCTTCTCTACTGTCGCAGTTAGTTGTCCATCTCCAAATATCACCTGGGCCCCAGTCTTCAGTTTTCGGCCTGGTCGGACCAAACATTCCCACAGATGATCTCCCCTATCGACCAGGAGAAGCACTTCACAAATTCCTCCGGTGGGCCGATAGCCAATAAGGCGCGCAGGAAGTACACGGGAGTCATTTAGCACTAGGCAGTCCCCTGGTTGAAGAAATTGGGGTAAATCATAAAAGCGATGATGTTCCACGGCACCGGTGCTTTTATCCAGCGTCAGCAGTCTGGATGCGTCCCTCTGCTTTAGTGGAGTTTGGGCAATTAGTTCCTCCGGAAGTTGAAAATCAAAATCGGCAGTTTTCAATGCTGCACATCCTTTACTAGTAGTGTGTGACCTGGACGCCAGGGAAATAGAACATAATAATCTCATCAAAAGAAAATCCACGACGGGCCATAGCGTTGGCACCATACTGACTCAGTCCAACTTGATGACCGTAGCCGCCACCGTTAAATGTATATGTATTGCCAGACACGGTAACAGTCCCGCTCCCCGGTTGAACACCGGGTGTGCTGCCTCCTGTGGTGCCGTTATCCACACTCTGTTTCAGTTGAGATACAGATCCCGTACCAGAAATAACATAAATACTTCCTCCTATTGGCGCAAGAGTACCTGTACCGGAGATCACATACTTTCCTTCTAAGCTGTCCTCTGAACCATTAATTGAAACATCTCCTCCAGTGGATGGCTGGTCAACCTGCCCCTCTCCAGTCCCTGCCCCATTAACGGTGAAGCGGATAGCATTCACCCCTAAACGACTACGGATATGGCCAACATCGATGGTACTGCTCTGGCCATTGGCCCACCAAACTACCACCTGAATGACATTGCCCAACTTGGAGTAGGTCAGCTCTAATCGGTCCACAGAAGTATTTACTCCCAATCCATAATTCTGGAGACGTTGTGTCAGCTGTGCGGCCGTATAGCTCACAGTCCATGGAGATTTGGAGTTGCGGTCATTTAAATCGGCTTCATAGGGGTCTTCCACTCCCCGGAGATAGGGGTGTTCTGTAATGGTGTCCGTTCCCCACACATTCTTAGCATCTTCGCTAGCACCTCCAAAACTGGAAGAATAAGCTATCTCAGCCAATTTTCCGTTATATTTTACGACCAGGCCGGCAGTTTCGGCCACCGCCCGCATACTCACCTGACTGGGACCATAATCAGCTTTTCCACTGCCCATGCCGTGGTAGACTTGGCAGCCAGTGGAGGTGCAAATATCAAATCCATGGCTACTATGCTTATTTAGACTCTTCAACACATAGGTACGGGCGCACATGGCTTGGGACTTAAGTGCTTCAAGCGGCCACTCTCGTCCCATCTCATAGCAAATCACTCCATTTACATAGTCCTCTAGTTCCACCATATTGATGACCGAAAGATTTCCACCAGTGCGCCGGAAGTATTGAAAACCGCCCCGGTATTTATATCCAGAAAACCAGGTCTGAACATCGTCCACTCCAGTGACATCGGGCAAAATTCCCAATTTTCCAGATTCACCGTCATCATACTGAAATAGAATATGGTTTGTGCCCGTCTGAACCACACTCATACCATAGATACTGGTACCTACAATACTGCTCTCAATGCCCAAGGCGTTCTGAGCAGCCCGCGCCTCATCACTGTTGCCATATGCTCCTATTCGGACCTGATACTGTCCATTGATCCAAGAAACAAAACCACTGTCATACCGAGACGCCTCTGCTAGCGCCTCCTCATAGGTATGAAAAGTTCCATTCAGCTGGACATGGTAACATCCAACTAAAATATTACTAGTAGCTGTACTGGAGTAGGTGGTTTTTCCCAAAGCAGAGGAGTATCCGTAATAGAGATTTTGTGTCTTGAGCACTGCAATCTTGGTAACGCCAGAATCTGTACGAGCCAGCTCTACAAAATCTCGGTTACTGTTGTAGTACCCGAAGCGATAGCCAGCACCAAACCCAGTGCTGTTCTCTAAATGAGCTGCTTCCAGCTCTCCGGTCGGCACATGGGAATTGGAAGACGCCAATCCCACTCGGATCATGACTTGCCCGCTACTGTTGGCATTCACTGCACTCACTGGAGGAATAGCTAGACACGCTACGAGGACAGCGGCGGCAAACTTGATAAATCTTTTACCCATGATAATCTCCATTTCTCTATTTCTTCTGTTTTGCTCTATTGACACCCTTTCAGAAACATGATAGGATATCGAAAAGATAGAGGTTGCGGCTTACATCAGTAAACATGGTCAGGGTGCCGGTAGCCCGTTTCAGCCATGTCGAAAGGGAGTGCCGCCGAAGGGGTCGCCGCTGCCGGCAGGGCGGGTCCTGGTCGTCTGGTAAACAGCTAGCCGACTGTCATCAGTTGAAACTGATGGAGCGCTGTCTGCTTTTGTGGATATTTTGTCGGGGTGACATCTCTCCTGACATTATAGTACAAAATCAGCCGCTTGAAAAGCCGCTGATTTATTTTTTTCATTTGGCCAAATTTTCCCCGGTTCATCTATCTTTACATCGGGACATAGAATGGCCTGGATTGATATGGAGGTTATCAAAATGGAAAAGTATAAGGTAGGTATCATTGGCGCCACCGGTATGGTGGGCCAGCGATTCATCACTCTGATGGAAAACCACCCGTGGTTCCAGCTCACTGCTCTGGCTGCAAGCCCCCGTTCTGCGGGCAAGTTCTATGAGGAAGCGGTGGCCGGTCGCTGGGCCATGAAGTCTCCCATTCCAGAGGAGGCCAAATCCCTGGTAGTCATGGACGCTCAAGCAGATGTGGACAAAATTTCCTCCATGGTAGACTTTGTCTTCTGTGCTGTGGACATGAAGAAGGAGGAAATCAGGGCTTTAGAAGAAAAATATGCCAAAGCTGAATGCCCTGTTGTATCCAACAACTCGGCTAACCGTTGGACTGAGGATGTGCCCATGGTGGTCCCTGAACTCAATGCTGACCACATCAAGATTATTGATGCCCAGCGCGCTCGCCTGAACACCAAACGAGGCTTTATTGCTGTGAAGTCCAACTGTTCTATCCAGAGCTACACTCCCCTACTCACCCCTCTGATGCGGGCCGGCTATGAGATTGAGTCGGTTTTAGCCTGCACCTACCAGGCCATCTCTGGAGCGGGTAAGACCTTCGAGCGCTGGCCTGAAATGGTGGATAACCTAATTCCTTACATCGGTGGCGAAGAGGAGAAGAGCGAGCAGGAGCCCCTAAAGGTGTGGGGACATATTGAGAATGGTAAAATTATCAAGGCAGCCGGTCCTGCTATCACCACCCAATGTCTTCGGGTCCCCGTTTCTGATGGCCACACTGCCGCCGTTTTTGTCCGCTTTAAGGTGGGGAAAAAACCTACGGAAGAGCAAATCAAAGAGATTTGGAAAACCTTCAAAGGCCGAGCCCAGGAGCTAAACCTCCCCTCCGCCCCGAAACAGTTTATCCATTATTTCCAGGAACCTGATCGCCCTCAGGCCAAAACAGACCGTGAACTGGAGGGCGGTATGGCTATCTCTGCCGGCCGGCTACGTCCTGATAGCCAGTACGACTATAAGTTTGTGGGCCTATCTCATAACACCCTGCGCGGTGCTGCCGGCGGTGGGGTCCTGCTGGCCGAGTTGCTGTGCGCCGAGGGGTATATCGACCGAAAGTGATGGCTCTTTTCTTTTGAAGATCTCCCAATTCGCTTTCGTGTTCCTCTTGGGGAAAACAGCCTTGTAATTCCCGCCCCCTGCGGAGCGGGAACACGAAAAAGAATTGGGACTTGAAGATAAACAGAGGAAACTTTACAGAAATCCTCTTTATTCCATGATTTCTATTGTCTCTGCGTATTGACTCAAGGTGGCCTGTGGCCTCCAAAATCATTTAGAAAGGGTTGCATTCATATGAGAACTCCTGTATTTACCGGCTCTTGTCCTGCGCTGGTTACACCCTTTGATGAGCATGGTACCATCAACTACGATGCCTTTGGTAAACTGATTGATGCCCAAATTGAGGCAGGTGTGGATGCGGTCTGTGTCTGCGGCACAACCGGTGAGTCGGCCACTATGTCCATTCGAGAACACATCGCCGCTGTGGAATTCTGCGTCAAACGGGTAGACCATCGGGTGAAGGTCATCGCTGGCGCGGGGAGTAATGACACCTCCGCCGCTGTCTACCTGTCCCAGCACGCCCAGGATTCCGGCGCCGACGCTCTGCTTCATGTCACCCCCTACTACAACAAGGCCAGCCAGACCGGCCTGATCAAGCACTACGAATACATTGCCGATCGTACTGAATTGCCCATTATCCTCTATAACGTCCCCGGCCGCACCGGCGTTTCCTTCACTGCAGATACCTATAAAGTGCTGTCTGCCAATCCAAAGATCAACGGCGTAAAGGAGGCCAGTGGAAATTTTTCCCTGCTGGCCCACACCCGCTACCTCTGCCCTGATGATTTCTACATCTGGTCTGGCAACGACGATCAGGTAGTACCTATGATGGCCTTGGGGGCCAAAGGTGTTATTTCGGTGGCCTCCAATATCATCCCGGAAGTGATGGTGGAGATGAGTCATCTCTGCTTGGAAAACGACTTTGCCGCTGCCTCCCAGCTCCAGATCAAGTACATGGACCTGATTGACGCCCTGTTTTGCGAGGTCAACCCCATTCCCATCAAAGCTGCTATGAACCTGATGGGAATGGATGCAGGCCTTTTACGCCTGCCCCTGTGTGACATCTCCGACAAGAACTTGGCTGTTCTCCGCGCTTCTATGGAACGGATGGGATTACTTTAACTGCTGTTTTCATCCCCAAGAGGGCGTGAGAACCAGAATTCCTATGAAATGAGGAACAAACTATGCTAAAGATAATCATTTCCGGCTGCAACGGCCACATGGGCCGGGTGGTGGAATCCTTGTGTGCCAATGATCCCGAAGTGGAGGTGTGCGCCGGTTTTGATGTGCTAGGTACGGCTGACCGAGATTTTCCTGTCTATACTTCCCCCGCTCAATTCACTGGCCAAGCGGACGCAGTGATCGACTTCTCCCCCCCCGCCGCTTTAGACAGCTTACTGGACTTTGCCAAGGCCCGAAAAATTCCTCTGGTGCTGGCCACTACTGGCTATTCCCCAGAGCAGGTCGCTCAAGTGGGAGTAGCGGCCCTAGAGGTACCCATCTTCCGCTCTGCCAATATGTCCCTTGGCATCAATGTGCTTTTAGAGCTGGTGAAGAAAGCCGCCTGTGTGTTAGGGGACAGCTATGACATTGAGATTGTGGAGCGCCACCACCGCCGGAAGGTAGACGCCCCCTCAGGTACCGCCCTGATGATTGCCGACGCAGCGGCTCAAAGCTGTGGCCATGAGACACAGTACATCTATGAACGCCACTCCACCCGTCACCCCCGAGATAAGAAAGAGATCGGTATCTCTGCCGTTCGTGGGGGCACTATTGTGGGGGAACATGAAATTATCTTCGCCGGTCACGATGAGATCATGGAGATCAAACACACTGCCCTCTCTCGGGAAATCTTTGCCCAGGGGGCTGTAGAGGCCGCCAAATTCATCGCTGTAGTAGGAAATCCAGGACTGTACGATATGAGTTACTTAGTCAAATAAGCAAAAACGCCTCTGTTGCAACAGCAGAGGCGTCTTTCTTCCAGTGTTTTTCTTTTGATGGAATTGCTGGCACAGAGACTAGGGCTTGTTTATAAACTCTACGGAGCGGCGATTGCTTTTTCCTCAGAGACCTGTTAACCTAATTTCAGGAGGTGGAACACATGGACCAAACCAAAATCGGTGAGCTCATTCGGGCTTTGCGCACCCAAAAAGGACTGACCCAGAAGAAACTGGCTGAGGTTGTGGGTGTCGGTGACAAAGCGGTCAGCAAGTGGGAACGCGGTCTCGGATGCCCAGATGTGTCCCTTCTTCCGGATTTATCAAAGGTTTTGGGCGTCAGGTTGGAAACCCTCCTTTCTGGGCAACTGGACACCAACGACCAGGAAAGAGGAAATATGAAAAAATTGAAATTCTATGTCTGTCCCGACTGCAACAACCTGATCACCGCTACAACTGAAGTAGGCGTGTCCTGCTGCAGTAGGACACTGCTCCCTCTGGAACCACAAAAGCCGGCGGAACCGCTGTCTGTAGAAAATATGGAAGACAGCTGGTTTGTCTCCTCCTCCCACCCCATGACAAAGGAACACTACGTCTCTTTTGTAGCTCTGCTTACCGGAGACTCCCTGTTTCTCCGCCGACTCTACCCAGAGTGGAATTTACAGACCCGCATCCCCCATTCGTGTCATGGGATTCTACTGTGGTACTGTACTCAGCATGGTTTATTCCGACAAATGATTTAATCTGATAAAGGAGTGTAGCCCTCATGTCTGACCAATTTATCCGCACACGCCTGCTAGTGGGGGACGAGCCCCTAGAGCGTCTGAAAAATGCCAAGGTTGCTGTCTTCGGCGTAGGAGGTGTGGGTGGTTATGTCGTTGAGGCACTAGCACGGTCAGGTATAGGCACTTTACATCTTTATGACGATGATATCGTGTCTGAAAGTAATTTAAACCGACAGATCGCAGCTCTACACTCCACCTTGGGGCAACCTAAAGCAGAGGTAATGGCCCGTCGGGTTCAAGATATCAATCCATGCTGTCAGGTAGAGTCATTTCAGATATTTTATCTCCCTCAGAATGCAGACACGGTAGACTTATCGCAATATGATTATGTAGTAGATTGTATTGACACCGTCACCGCTAAGCTTGAACTAGTAGCAAGGTGTACAGCTTTACACATAAATATTATCTCCGCAATGGGTACCGGTAACAAGTTTGACCCATCTGCCCTGGTAGTTACCGACATCTCCAAGACCCATGGATGTCCTCTGTCTCGTATCATGCGCAAGGAACTTCGGAAACGGGGAATTAATCATCTTAAGGTGGTCTATTCCACCGAAAAACCCACTCCTCCCCTGCATACTGTGAACTATGAGCCACTGGAGGGCACCAATACTCGCCCCAACTCCAACGCACGGCGGGATACCCCTGGCTCTATGCCTTTTGTTCCTGCTGCTGCTGGCTTGCTCCTGTCTTCTTATGTAGTCCAGGAAATCAGTAAATATTAAGAGTGTCGGCC